>Ga0302323_100004817_pt1 | contig 11007 bp, 9 predicted proteins | sample Fen_T0_3_FD_201950 | JGI IMG/M metagenome (GOLD analysis project Ga0302323, IMG submission 201950) | Peat permafrost microbial communities from Stordalen Mire near Abisko, Sweden - Fen_T0_3 | ecosystem: Environmental > Terrestrial > Soil > Wetlands > Permafrost | place: Sweden: Abisko... | reverse complement strand
GGGTCGCGGGTCGGCCGGGGAATGGAATTTGACGAATGACCCTGGTCGACCAGATTGAGGGCTGCCGCCCGCTCCGCTCCCATCGCTATGAACGATTCGATCACCCTTGAATGTCCCCATTGCGGCGAGACTTTTTCTCTGGCACTTGATGTGAGCGAGGGCAGTGCGGAGTTCATCGTCGATTGCGAGGTGTGCTGCCGGCCCATGACGGTTTCCGTGCAGATCGACGACGGGGAAATCGTCGGACTTGAGGTGGTCGAGGCCTAGATAAACGACGGCACACTGGAGGGCTGACCATGAAACCCACCTTCACCCTCCATTCCCTGGAAACCGGTACGACCTACTTTCTGTTGGTCGAGGCTCCCGGCGAGTCAGAGGGTCCCGGTCCGTGGCCAGTCGTACTTTTTATGGACGGAGACGACCAGTTTTCCACGGCTATCAGCGCCTACCGCGAAGCCCGCGCCGACCGGTCGGTGTCGCCGCTGATCCTGGTGGGGGTCGGCTACGGTGCGAGCTATGCGAAGCCGGCGAACAAACGGGGTCGCGACTATACGCCGACGCCACACACCGATGAACCCACCAGCGGAGGGGCCGCGCCATTTCTCGACTTCCTGACGAAGACGTTGTGGCCCGCGTTGCAGGCGCGTTATCGGGTGGACCCGAACCGGCGCGGGATCGCCGGTCACTCCCTCGGTTCGTTGCTGGTGTTGCACGCTCTGTGGCGGCAACCGCCGTTTTTTTCCGACTATTTGGCGAGTGCGCCATCGCTTTGGTGGGACAATCGACGTATTCTGGAGTTTGCCCGTGAACGGCAGGCCGACGACCGACCACTGGACGCACGTCTGTTTCTCAGCGTGGGCGACGAGGACAGTGCGTCGATGACGGGAGACTTCGGGCTGCTGGAGCAGCAGTTGGAGGCCAATCCGATCCCGGGTCTCGCGGTGACCACACGCCGGTTTGCCCGCCGCGATCATTTCAATGTCTTGGCCGAAGCGTTTCGGATCGGCTTGGCCACTTTGTTTCCGGCGACCCATTGATCGTTGGAAAAGTGACGCCGGCGACGAGGCCGGCGACCGAATAGCCGGTCGGACCGAGCCCAGCGGCGAGAAAAAATATTTCGTGTGGGCTTCCGGAGTGTCGGGGCAGCCCGAAAACTCCGAGTGACAAAGGAGGCGCGCCGGTTCACCGTCACGTCAGGGCACCCCGCACCGGCTGTGCCACAACCAAAATCCCCATGGCCAACAAGAGTATCAGGATGGAGCCGAACAAGAAGATCGCGCTCGTGGCGCACGACAACATGAAGCGCGATCTCGTCGAGTGGTCCAAATTCAACCGCGACCTGCTGGCACACCACAAGGTTTACGCTACCGGCACGACCGGCGCTTTGCTCGAGCGCGAGCTGGGATTTCCGATCCACAAGCTGCAGAGCGGTCCCTTGGGCGGCGACCAACAGATCGGGGCCAAGATCGTGGACAACGAGATCGATTTCCTGATTTTCTTCTGGGATCCCCTGGAGCAACAGGCCCACGACCCGGACATCAAGGCGCTCCTGCGCATGGCGGTGGTGTGGAATATCCCGATTGCCTGCGACCGGGCTTCGGCCGATTTTATCATTTCATCGCCGCTGATGGACAAGACCTACGAGCGGTTGATTCCCGACTACGATATTTACCGGAACCGCAAGGTGGCGGGAGTCGAGACTCCTCCGCTGCCGATTCCCGGCGTCACGGACAACAAGAAGCGCCGCCCAATGACAGTCACGACTCCACCGATGTAGGTGATTTCGACGCGGTCTGGCACCACGCGAGCCAGAGGATGCGGTAGGCCTGCTCGACATTTCGGGCGAAACGGCCGTGGTCCATCAGCGGTGATTGCGTCAATCGGTGCCGTAGTCCGGCGCGCAAATCCGCCAGACGTTCGCGATCGCCGGCCAGGGCGACCGCCTCGCGCACGTAGTCGGCGGGGCTCATCGCGACGAGATCGGACAAGCCCAGGTTCGCGCTCAAACTGAGACTCGCCCGGGCCACCGCGGTGTTTCCCGCGAGGCTCACCACCGGTACGCCCATCCACCAAGCGTCTAGACTCGTGGTGTGGCCTTGGTAGGGAAACGTATCGAGACCAATGTCGATGCGCTGATAGTGCCGGAGGTATTCGTCGCGCGGTTGGTACGCGACGAATTCAATCCGGTCTGCGGTCACACCCAGTTTGGCCTTGGCACGGGCCCGCGCGGTACCGGGCGGGGCCAGCAGGAGAAATCGGGAGTCGGGCACCGCCCGCGCCACCCGCGACCAGAGCTCAAGCACGGCGTCGTTCACCTTGCAGAAATTGTTGAGGCAACCAAAAGTGATCGGCCCCGACCGGCCCGCGGGCAGTGCATTCACTGCGGGCTGATCGGTCAGCGGATCGTAACACCAAAAGCTGTCCGGCAAACGAACGGAGCGTTCCGCGTAGAGGTCGTCTCGTGTCCCGGGCGGATCGAGGTGCGTGTCGGTGAACCGGTAGTCGATGGCGCCAATCCCAGTGGTGCCAGGATAACCCAACCAGGTGATTTGGACCGGAGCTGGTTTCCGCGCGAAAACTCCGAGACGGTGGCCGGCCATGTGCAAGGTCAGATCGACCAGCACGTCGATACCGTCGGACCGAATCAATTCGGCGAGGCGGTCGTCATCCATATCCGCCGTTTTGCGCCAGACGTCGACGCTCGCCCGGAGCCGTTCGGTAATGCCATCGGAATTCCGGGTATCGCTGTAAGCAAAGATTTCGTGCCCGATGCGATCATGGGACGACAGGAGCGGGGTCAGGTACAGGGCCTGGCAATGATTCCGGAAATGACCCGACACATAACCGATGCGGAGTCGGCGATGCGGCGATCGGTCATGGGCATGGAACAGATTTGTCGGGCCCAGCCGGTTGGCGTGAAGGCGGGCCCAGTCGCGGGCGGCGGCGAGGAGCGCCGATGCATCCTGCCGCGGGCTGAAATGGAGCGTGAAAACCAGGTTGCTGTGGAGCCGGGCGTTGTCGGGTTCAAGCTCGTGTGCGCGTTGCAGGCAAGCGATGCCTTCGTCGACGCGACCCAAGTCCTTGAGCACTCCGCCAAGATTGTTCCAGAGGTTCGCTGAATCCGGGGTGAGCAGCAGGGCATGGCGATAGAGGTCTTCGGCGTCGTCGAGCCGCCCCATGCTTTCGAAAACCTCGCCCAGGTTATTGATCGCCGCCGGGAATCGCGGTCGCTGGCTTAGGGCTTGTTCGTAGGCCGCGACCGCTTCGTCCGGCCGGCCCAGGGCGCGCAAGACTGTACCGAGGTTATAGAGTACTTCGGCTTGTGCCGGGTCGTTTGAAAGAATTTCCCGGTAGCCTGCTTCGGCGTCCTTGAGTTGGCCGGCTTGGTGTTGGCGCCACGCTGCTGCAAATGCCTGCTCGATGTCCACCTCGTGAGTCAGGCCGACTGCTCGGGTAGTCTCAAACCTGTTCTACGCCAATCGGCCAGCGCCCAGCAGCGGGAGCCGGGATGGTTTAAGGGACGCCGTCTGTTGCGGACTCGACAGAGCGGGTTTCCATTGATGCGATGGGCAGGTGGCTGCTGTGCGCCCTGTGCGATTATACCGGCTTCACCATCCCGCGGGTTGGTGGCGGGCAGGGTGGTGGGCGCTGGCGGCCAGTTTGCTGTTGGCCAGTTGCGCGAATCCTCCGTCCGCGCCCGCGAGCGCGCTCGCCGCGCCGGCCAAACTGTCGGTGATCAACCTCACCGATTACGTTTGGCATCTTGTGATCAGTCGCGCCGGCGGTGGAACAGTGCGCGACTTTCAGGTCAAGGCGCGGGCGTCGGAGGTGCTTGAGCTGGCAGGAGGCGACTACCTGATCGAACAAACGGTGCTCGAGGAAGGCGTGGCGGGCGCGGATCTGACCCGCAAGATACCCTCGACGTTCATACCCGGACAATCCTATCGGTGGCGGCTGGCCACGCTCTTGTCTGAGCCCGCCGACGGACGCGATACTGCGCGACCATGAGTGCACCGGTCCCATCGCGGCGGGCGGTCGCCGAGATCGATTTTGGCGACGTGCCTGCTGCGGCCAAGATCGGCAACCGGTCGATCCATCAATTCTGGCATCTCTTCTCCTCGCATTTCCGCTTTGTGCTGCTCGCGCCGCAGCGCCGGCCCGACAGTGGGCGCGTGGCCTGGACCTGGCGCGAACCGGGTGAGCACCGGCCGGTGACCGCGACAGAATTGGCGGATGTGCGACGCCGCTTGGCGGAGGCGGCGACCTCGCTCTCCGGCGGGTACGGCGAACTTGATCGCGAAGAAGAGGAACGAAGTGGCGCGGCCATTCTGGAGGGGCAGGTCCGGTCAAGTGTTGCCGCGATGGTGGGGCAATTGGTAACCCAACGGGACGCAGCCCTGTTAAAGTATGTCTGCCGCACCGATGGCGGAACCATGCTCCACAGCTGGGGTGCCGCGACGGCGGCCGAGCCTTTCTATCCGGACGCACAAAACGGTGAGATTGGCGGCTCAGTGGCGGTTGGAGGGGAACGACCCGCTGGATTGAGTCTGGTCCTGGAAAACCTTCAGGGCTCCGTCATCGCCCACACCAAGTCGGACCAGTCCGGCGGATTTCGATTTCTGTCGGTGGCACCCGGTCGCTATCGGATTCGGGTGTTGGATCGGAGCGATTTTCCCGCCGATGGTTTAGAAGTCACGATGGGCCGCGATTCGATCACCGGGCTCGAATTGCGCGCTCAGGTTGCGCCGTCGCAAAAATCCGACGTGGCCCGTGTGACCGCCGATCAGCAGCCGCCCGCGCGCAGGCGGAAACTGGTCGCGATCCTCGCCTTGTTACTTCTGCTGGCGGGCGGCTATTTCTACTGGCAATCCAAGGGGGCCGCGACGCCCTCCGGGTCCGACCGGCCGACGAACTCTGGCTGGCAATCAGCCACGGGCCAGGTGGAGGGCGAAGCGAAAAAATCGGATGCGGAGAAGCCTAAAGTTGGCGCTGACGGAGCATGGACCACCCTGTCGAAAACCGTGGCGGCACCCAAACTCTTGATCCCGGCCGGCCCGGGCAAGAACGCGCCGGGTGAGGGATCGACCGAACACGGTCCGCCTTCCACGGCGGCCGATGAAACGAATCCCGGCGGCACGGTGAAGCAGTCAAATGGCGCGCGGCCCGACGCAGGCGCGAATGAAAAACGACCGGGCCCGGGCGTGGCATCGCGAAGCCCGAGCGCGGAGCGAGGGGGGCCTGCGGTTTCCGTCGCCGGCGCGCCGGCAGAAGAGCAGGAGGCGCATGGACCCGAGAATACAAAAACAGAGCCGGCTGCCCGTAGTTCAGCCAACCCTGCGGGGTTGGAGAAAGCAAAGAAACGCCCGATCGTCGATGGAGCCGCCGTGGCCGCCGAGGAAGAATTAACCTCCCCCCTGGGAGAATCCTCTGATGCTCACGCGCGGTTGGAATCGGAGGATTCTACTTCGGGTGCGACGAAAGGGAAACCCGGACAGCCCAAGACGACAAAGTCTGCGCGGGGTTCTGGTTCGGCTTCGGTCGCTTCCCCGGCCGGGGAAGACTTGCCGACGGGCACCGCGGATTCCGGATCCGCACCAACCGCTGGCCCGGCGTCCTCGTCCGCGAAGTCGGCTGCCGCTCAAAGTTCCAAGAGCCAATCGGGTGCGGGAGCAGCGCCGTCCCCGGCAAACGCTTCGGCTGACACGCCGGATTCGTCAACGGTGCCCGATTCTTCGGCCGAGCCGACCTCCGTCGATCCTTCGCCGGGCACAAACGCCGCGAAGAAGGTCCAAACCAAAAAGCCGGCGCCGAATTCCACCGCACCATCGTCGGAGCCGGAAAACTCTCCGGCGAAAAAACCAGAAGACGAGCCCGCGGCGAGTGTGACCGCAAAGCCGAAAGCCCAACCCGCCAAGCCATCGCACGCGCGCCCAAGCGACCTTTCCACGGCGAAGGCCGAGGCGACCGCCGTGGCCTCGGCCCAATCCGAGCCAGCGGCCGCCGAAGCAACCGACACCACGGCATCCGCGGAATCGCGACTGAATTCGCCGAAGGGCACAGCCCCGTTGAGCCGAAAGACTCCGCCTGCAAATTCCGCGACTGCGGCCAAAGTTGCCCCGAGTAATCCAATTCCGAATTCAGCGACAGGCGAAGGTGCGGTTGGGGCGGTCCACTCCACCGAAGCGTCCGGCGACGCCCTGCGGCAGGTGGGAGAAATTCGCGCGGGTCCCTGGCGAGCCCGATTGATCCAGGACTTGATTGTACCCACCCGTCCCGTCACTGCCGCCGAAGAGGAGGCGCTGGAGGCGATGAGGACGCAGATGCTCCGCGAACGCGAGGTGCGCATGAATCCGGCGTTCCGCGAACCCCGACTGACGACGGGTATTGCGTTGAGATTAGATCCCCGGGTCGTGGGCGAAAAGGGAAGTCTCGGGTGGCGGGACGAATCCGGCGCGGAGATCGCGGGCGCGACGGTGGCGGATGGGCGGGCCGAAATTGGCTGGACCGGCTCAGGTGGCGGAGCCCACCACGTATTCAAGTTGATCGATGCGTCGGGTCGCACACTCGCGCGCATCGCGACCGGCCCGACGGGAAATCCCACTGTGAAAGTAAGCGCCGGAGTCGCCGCCTCGTATTGGGTCGGGATTGAAACTGCGGCCAGATCCGGCCGGCCGGGCGAGGTGGAATCGGCGAATGAAAAATTGGAGTGGCGGTCGCTGGCGGGTGCGAGTCTCCCCGACGGGTGGGTGCGCGACGACCACTGGCGGGAGGGGCGCGGCCACCGGATTGACCTCCCGTTGAAACCCGCGGCGGGCGAGTCGAGTTTCTCGCTGGCCTTGGTTGATCCGTTCACCGGCTGGGCCTTGGCGAGTCAGCTCTCGCTGCGCTGAACGCCGGCGCTACTGAACCAGGTCTTGAATTAAAGGCTCCGCGACGGGCGCACTCGGGGCGAACTGGATCGCGGACCGGACGAGTTCCTCGGCGCGGGCGGCTTTTCCGGCATCGTTGGAGTGGAGAACGCAAAGCACGGTGCCCGCCGTTACGGGCTCGCCGATTTTGATGAGTTGGGAAATCCCGACACCCGGGTCGATCCGGTCGGTGATGGCGGCGCGTCCTCCGCCGAGCGCCATGATCGCCTGGCCGCACTTAAGCGCGTCGACCTCGCTCACGAATCCGGACGCCGCCGCCGGCGCGCGGATTTCGGTGATAGTGCTGGCCGTGGGCAGGAGAGAGTAGTTGTCGACCACGCGCGAATCGCCGCCTTGGGCGACGCACATCTGGCGAAATTTCTCTAGGGCCGAGCCGTTGGTGATGGCCGCCTCCATTTTCTGGCGGGCATCCTTCTCGTCCCGGGCCGCTCCGCCGAGGATGAGCATGTGGCCGGTCAGGGCGAAGGTGACCTCCATCAGGTCGACGGGGCCGCGACCCTTGAGGCATTCGAGAGATTCGATGACCTCGGTGGTGTGGCCGGCGGCGCGGCCGAGCGGTTGGTTCATCGCGGTGAGCAAGGCCCGCACGGGTTTGCCCGAAACCCGGCCGATGGCGACCATGGCGTGCGCCAGCTCGAGCGCGCGTTCCTTTGTTTTCATAAACGCACCCCGGCCAAACTTGACGTCGAGCACGAGGGAGTCGATTCCCTCCGCCAGTTTCTTGCTCATGATGCTGGCGCAGATCAGCGGAATGCATTCGACCGTGCCCGTGACATCGCGAAGGGCGTAAAGTTTGCGATCCGCGGGCACGACTTGCGGAGTCTGGCCAATCATGGCCGCGCCGACCTTCTGAAGGATGGCGCGGAATTCCGGGACGCTAAGCATGACGCGAAAGCCGGGAATGGCCTCCAGCTTGTCGAGCGTGCCACCGGTGTGACCCAAACCGCGACCGCTCATCATGGGGACCATGATGTCGCAGGAGGCGGCGAGCGGGGCGAGGATCAGGGAGACCTTGTCGCCGACGCCGCCGGTGGAGTGCTTGTCGACTTTCGCTCCCGGCAGATCCCGGAGGTTAATGACCTCGCCTGAGTGCAGCATCGCATCCGTGAGCCAGGCGGTCTCCTGCGGGGATAAACCGCGCCAGAAGATCGCCATCAAAAGCGCGGTGGCCTGATAGTCGGCAAATCTCCCGTCGGCGACGCCGCGCGCGAAGAATTCGATTTCGTCCCGGGTGAGCGTGCCCCCGTCCCGCTTCTTGATGATGATGTCCTGCGGAAAAAAAGAGGCACTCATGGCGGTGGAATTGAACCTGCAGTCGGAACCCGGGTCGAGGGCGATTTCGGGCGCTTCGGAACGAATGATCGGTCACGCGTACCGTTCTTCCTTCCACGGATCCCCGACGTAGTGATACCCGCGCACTTCCCAGAAACCGAGCCGGTCTTCGGCGAGGAAAGTGACGGTCTTCACAAACTTGGCGCCTTTCCAGGCATAGAGCTTGGGAATGATGACTCGCGCGGGGCCGCCGTGTTCGCGGGACACCGGCTCGCCGGCGAATTGCGTCGCGATCAGCACGTCGTCATCGAGGCAATGCTCCAACGGCACGTTGGTGGAATAGCCGTCATAGCTCGTGAAGTAGACAAATTTGGCCTCGGGTTTCGGTTGCGCGAGTTCGAACAAGGTGGTGAACGCGACGCCGCTCCACTGGCAATCATACTTGCTCCAGGTGGTGACGCAGTGGAAGTCACTCAGGTCGGTGACCTGGGGCAGGGCGTTGAATTGCGCCCAGGAGAACGTTGTTGGTTTTTCGACCAAGCCATCGAGGGTGAGGCTCCACTCCGCATGGGGAATGTCCGGTTGAACCCCGAGATCCAGCACGGGAAAGCCCGTGGTGAGCTTCTGGCCCGGCGGAAGGCGGTCGGTGGCCGCGACGTCCCGCGCCTTGACGCCCTGCGCTTTTTGTTTCTCGGCCCACTTTTGCTTGGCGGCGATGTAGCGTTCTTTGGACATGGGGTGATCAATGGATGGCGCGAAGAAATTCGCAAGCTGAGGCTCTGCGACGGCTAGAATTGATCGGGCATGACCGCGAAACAGAGAACGGGCAATGGGCCAAGGGAAAGGAACCGACCTCAGACTGAGGGAGGCAGGTGCGAGACGCGGGGCGGGGGCGGGAGGAGCAGAGCCTCGGTCACCAGCTTGATCCTGCTGCGGTAATAGAGAGTCATCCCGCCTTGATAGAGCAGGGTTCCAAGCGCGAGGCCGCCGTAGATGGCGAAGAACGCGGCCCGGACCAAGGGCAGAATGTCGGCCCGGTCGATGCCGTTTTCTTTCAGCAAGGCCTCGACGTCCGGCGTGAGGTTTCCCAATACCGTGCCGTCGTCGAAGCTACCCAGTCGGCTGGCGCAATAAACGAGGATGACGGCCAGGAGGAACAGTTGGGACCGAACGAGCAGGCGCATGCCGTCGGAATTCTTCCGACGGAGCAGGCTGCCTCCGCGTAATTCCATCCAACCGCCGATTCCGATCAGTATACCGACAACGAGTCCGGAAAGGTCGCCCAGGACCAGGGTGGCGAGCGAGCCGAGGGCGGCAAAGACGATCACGCTCCAACCGTTCAGGCGCGAAATAATCAGCACCCGCTTGAGCGCCTTTTCCTTCGGCGAGACGGTTGGTTCGGTCATGGCGGGAAGTTGCCGGTTCCCTTCGGTCCGGGCGAGACTCTTTCTTTTCGGCAAGGGAGCCCGTGGTGGGGGTGGAACCGGATTGATCTTCGTTCGTGCAATTCGTGGATTTAGCGGGCAACTCCTCCTTGGCCCATTCCGTTCAGGCGTGGTCTTGCATTGAAATGTCGTCCCGTCCCAAGAAACCCTGGCCATTCCGGATCGAATATCCGCCCGAGCTGCCGATCAGCGCGCGGGCGGATGAGATCATTGCGGCCATCCGGGACCACCAGGTGTTGATTCTCGCGGGCGAGACGGGATCGGGCAAGACCACGCAGATTCCCAAGATGTGCCTGGTCGCCGGTTGCGGGGAGCGCGGCAAGATTGCGTGCACGCAGCCGCGCCGGGTGGCCGCCACCTCGGTGGCGCGCCGGGTGGCGGAGGAATTGAACGTGCCGCTGGGCCGGGAAGTCGGCTGCAAAATCCGTTTTGCCGACCAGACCTCGCGCGACACCGTCATCAAGTTCATGACCGACGGCATGCTCCTCGCCGAGCTGCAGGCCGATCCGTTTCTCGATGAGTACGACACGATCATCGTGGACGAGGCGCACGAGCGGTCGCTCAACATTGATTTTATTCTCGGGCATCTGCGCCGACTCCGGACGCGCCGGCCGGAGCTAAAAATTGTCATTACGTCGGCGACGATCGACACGGAGGCCTTTTCCAAGGCGTTCGACAACGCGCCGGTGATCGAGGTGTCGGGCCGGGTTTATCCGGTCGAGGTGATCTATGCCCCGCTGGACGAGTTGAAGGAGGAGGGAGGCGACGGGGCCGCGGGAGCGGCGACGACGGCCAAGAAGGGCCGGCCGGATGACTTCACGTACCTTGACGCGGCCGTTGAGGCGGTGGAGCGGGTGCTGTTGGAAAGTTCTCAGGGCGACATCCTGGTCTTCCTGCCGACCGAGCGGGACATTCGGGAGATCCGCGATCTGTTGGAAGGACGCTCGCTCGGGCGCATCGAGGTGGTCCCGCTGTTTGGTCGGCTGACCAACGCGGAGCAGCAGCGCGTATTTGCCCCTAGTCAGCAGCGAAAGATCATTGTGGCGACGAATATTGCCGAGACTTCACTGACGATTCCCGGCATCCGGTTTGTCATCGATACCGGTCTGGCGCGACTGAGCCGGTACACGCCGCAGAGCCGCACCCGACGCCTGCCCGTGGAACCGGTGTCGCAGAGCAGCGCCGACCAGCGCAAGGGCCGGTGCGGCCGCGTGAGCGACGGCGTCTGCATCCGGCTGTATTCCGAGCAGGATTATCTCGATCGGCCGCGGTTCACGCAGCCGGAGATCCAGCGCAGCAATCTGGCGGACGTAATCCTGCGCATGAAGGCGTTTGGTCTGGGTGACATCGAGGAGTTTCCG
>Ga0302323_100004816_pt1 | contig 11007 bp, 9 predicted proteins | sample Fen_T0_3_FD_201950 | JGI IMG/M metagenome (GOLD analysis project Ga0302323, IMG submission 201950) | Peat permafrost microbial communities from Stordalen Mire near Abisko, Sweden - Fen_T0_3 | ecosystem: Environmental > Terrestrial > Soil > Wetlands > Permafrost | place: Sweden: Abisko... | reverse complement strand
AGACAGCGGCTGGTCTGGTGGAGTGCACGGAGCCCTACGCACGCCCCGGATCATGCCGCGCTTCGTCCTACGGCATTGCAAGGCGATCCCGTCTCTGGGTGGTCAAGTCCAAGGGTGTCTGGCAGCAGTGTCAGTACCCCGACTTGCGCAGCAAGTGGGTGCCCATGTTCGCGCGACCCCCCGCCATCCTGCCGTTCGACGCGGTGCAGTAGGAGCCGGCATGTTCACCTGGGTCGGCTCCAAGTTCGATGCCATCCTCAGCAGCTACGTGCTGGAGGTGGTGACGAAGCTCGCGGCAGCGCTCGCGCCGCTCGCGCTGACGTCGATGACGCTGTGGGTCATGCTCTACGGCTGGGCCGTGTTGCGCAACGAGGTGTCCGAGTCCGTGCCGACCTTCCTCTGGAAGGTCTTCAAGATCGGCTTGATCCTCGCCTTTGCATTGCAAGCCGCCTTCTACGTCCCCAACGTGGCTGAGACGGCCAACGGGTTGGCCATGGGCGTGGCGACGACCTTCCTGCCGGATGACGCTGACCCCACCACGATCTCCTCGCCGTACGACTTGCTCGACAAGTTCAACGATCAGGCAAGCAAGCAGGTCAGCGACATCATGATGGACGCCGGCATGTTCCGGCCGGACTTGCTTCTCGCGGCAGCAATCTTCTCGATCGGCTCGGTCGTCTTCCTGTGCATCGCGCTCTTCGTCGTGACGCTCTCGAAGGTGCTGCTGACCTTCGTGCTCGCGGTCGGGCCCCTCTTCGTACTGTGCCTGGCGTGGCGACCCACGCAGCGCTTCTTCGACAGCTGGCTGTCGCTGCTGCTTAACTCATTGGTCCTGACCTGGTTCGCCTTCTTCGCGTTGGGCCTGAGTACCTTCATGGGCAATGCGATGTTCAGAGCCATTGCGGAAGGTGGAGGCTTTCTCGGCGGAACGTTCAACGTTCTCGGCGAAGCCACCCGCTACTGCATCCTGATGATCCTGATGGGCGTCATCTGCTTCCAGGCACCGAGCCTCGCCTCGGCCCTGACGGGAGGTGCCTCAGTCCAGCAAGGCATCCAGATGGCGCAGAACGTGATGATGGTCGCGGGCCTGCGCTCCGCCTCGGCTGCCCGCAGCGGTGCGGGGGCCAGCGGCCAAGGCGGTGTCGTCAGCCGCGGCGTCGGGATGGCCCACGCCGCGGGCTACGCCACCGGCGCCGTCGGCGCAGCCGGCATGCGTGCCGCAGGCTCGATGGCGAGCGGCGCTGGCGCTGTGGCCCGACAGGGTTATGCCGCCGTCCGCACTGCCGCCTACAAGCTCGCCGCCCTGCGCGCCCGCACCTGACCCGCATACGAACCCGACTCGCCCACCACCTTCAACCCGAGTCACTCCCCCGCCCCACCACCCTCACCTCCAAGGAGCATTCCCATGAAGTTCCGAATCAAGATGGCCGCCGCCACCTTCGCCGCCTGCACGGCATTCGCCGCACCCAGTGCCCACGCACAGGGCATCCCCGTCGTCGACATCGCCAACCTCGTCCAGACCATCCTGCAGGTCCTCAACGAGTACACCGACGCTGCCAACCAGATCGAGCAGCTCACACAGCTCGAGGACCAGCTCAAGAGCCTGAACGGCGTGCGCAACCTCGGCAACATCCTCAACGACCCTGCGCTCAGCAACTACATCCCGAGCGACGCCTACGCGCGCTTCAACGACATCACGAACTCCGGCTACGCCGCGCTCAACGGCACCGCCAAGGCCCTGCGCGACGGCCAGATGGTCTACAACTGCCTGGACCGGACCGGCACGGCCCGCACGGCCTGCCAGGCAGCGCTCGCGCAGCCGTACGAGCAGAAAGGCCTGCTGCAGGACGCGATGAAGACCGCGAGCGGGCGCCTGCAGCAGATCCAGTCGCTGATGGACCAGATCAACTCGACCGGCGACCAGAAGGCCATCCAGGAACTGCAGGCCCGCATCGGTGCCGAGAACGCGATGCTCGCGCACGAAGCATCCCGCGTGCAGATGCTGCAGGGCATGGCCGACAGCGAGGAGCGCATCGCGCGCTCGCGCGACCGTGAACGCCAGAGCGAGATGCTGACCCGCACCGGCCGCATCGCCGACTACCTGCACTGACCTCGGAGCACCCCATGCACGTCGTGAACGACCACGGCGCAGCCGCTGCATTGCCGAAGCGCGAGCTCGGCAGCATCGTCCCGCCTTCCGATGCCCTGCCCTTCAATGAAGGGCTCGAGGCCCACATCGCCAACCGCGTCTGGGAGGTGGACCATGCGCACATGCTCGCGCGCTCGGAGCGACGCGCCTGGCTCGTCGCGGTCGCAGGTATCGCGTTCGGCCTGGTCGGCATCGCGGCCGTCTTCGTGCAGGGCCCGCTACGCCGGGTGGTCGAGATCCCGATCGTCGTGGACCGGGTGACCGGAGAGACCACGATCCAGCAGCGTCTGTCGGTCGAGACCATCCCGCCGCAGGAGGCACTCGACAAGCACAACCTCGCGGTCTTCGTGCGGGCGCGGGAGGCCTACAGCTGGCTGTTCCTGCAGCGCGACTACGAGCAGGTCTCGCGCATGGCCGTGCCCGCGGTCTTCGCGGACTACGGCCGCCAGTTCGAGGGCGACGGCGCACTGCAGAAGAAGGTCGGCGGCACCGAGGAGCGCCGCATCCAGATCGTCGGCGTGCGCCTCTCCGCGGCAGGCCGCAGCAGCAACCGCGCCGAGGCCACCGTCACCTACGACAAGGTCGTGCACCTCACCGAGCGCGCCCTGCGGGACGTCACCACACGCCACGTCGCGAGCGTCGTCTTCGAGTACCAGCCCAAGGTCCTGGCCAGGGAGCAGGACCGCCTCGAGAACCCGTTCGGCTTCGTCGTCACGGCATACCGGTCGGATCCGGAGATCAACACGCCCGCGGCGTCATCGACCCAAACAGGAAACTCGGCAACCAGCGCGACACCCGCCGAGATGGCGACGTCGCCCGCGGCGCAACCTGCGCAAGGGGTGGAGAGCAAGCCATGAAGCGGATCGTCACGACCGCTCGGCAGTTGGTGCTGGTCACGACGCTGTCCGCGAGCCAGCTCGCTGCCTTCGCCGATCCACGCCTGAGAGACGTGACCTACGACCCGCAGGCCGTCGTCAATGTCCCGGTGCAGCGCGGCGTGGTGACCCTGATCGTGCTGAGCGACGACGAGGCCATCCAGGAGGTGGCCACAGGCCTGGGCGCCGACTGCAGCAAGCCCGAGTCGGCCTGGTGCGTCGCCGCACAGCCAGGCGGCCGCACGGTCTTCGTCAAACCCAAGTCCGGCGCCAGCTCGCCGAACACCCTGTCCGTCGTGACCAGCGCACGCACCCATGCCTTCCGCCTGCAACTGCTCGGTGACCACGAGGGCGGCACACCGACCTACCGGCTGCTTGTGAAGGCACCGCAGCCTAAGCCGGTGTCAATGCCATCCGCCGCAGAGGCCCCACCACCGGCAGCCGCAGTAGCACCGCCCGTGTCCTCACCCCCACCTCAGCTCGTCGTGGCTGAGCGCCTGCTTGCAAAACCGACCCTCCAGAACAGCAGCTACTCGATCGCCGAAGGCGAGCATTCGGCCGACATCGTGCCGAGCCTGGTTTTCGACGACGGGCGCTTCACCTACTTCCGCTTCCCCGGCAACCGGGAGGTGCCGGCCGTGTTCCAGGTGCTCGAGGACGACCGCGAGACCGTCGTCAATACGCGCATGGAGGACGAGCTGCTCGTGGCCGACCGTGTGAGCCGTCGCCTGATGCTGCGCAGCGGCTCGGCCGTCGTCGGCGTCTGGAACGACGCCTTCGACCTGGAGGGCGTGCCGCCCACCGAAGGCACGACGGTGAACGGCGTGCGCAGGCGACTCAAGGCCGACGCGCCGTCGCTCAGGCCGAACGCGTCCAAGGAAGCACAACCATGACGACCCACGACGACAGCCCCTCCGCGGCCGAGCCAGGCGGCAGCGTCGAGCGCGGCGATGACCCGATGGCGCCCTTGCCGGGCGAGCTAGGCATCCCGAATGTCGCCCAACGGCGCGGCGCCTCCATGCCGCGCAGGACGATCGTGGCCGCGGTGTTGTTGATCGGGTCGATCATTGCGATGCTCGGGTTGTCGATCCACCGTTTCAGCACGTCGGGCAAGCCGGGCGACGAGCCCGGCAAGCGACCGGGTCAGCGCCCCGTCGCCGCCGCGGCCGAGTCTCGGCGTCTCGACCTCCCGGCACGCCCCCCGCTGACAACACCTGCACCGACGGACGGTTTGATCCCTGCGCTCGAACCCACGGCCGAGGAGGCGGCACCGATCGACGTGCGAAGCGCGCATCGCAACGGTCCCGTCGCGACGCCGCCCGAGGACGCGCCAATCATGCTGTGGCCAGGTCGCAACCCGAATGCCACGCCGACGTCGCGCGCCGATGCCTCACCACCGGACCGCGTCGGCCCGTCCGATGCCACAGCCGGCGCTGCAGCGCGGTCTGCGCGCAACCTCGCGGACTACCAGCGCCAGGCGCAGGCCATGCTGGAGAACCTGATGAAACGCACAGAAGGAGCGGCGGGCGCACCCGGTGCGTTGACCGGCGGTGCACCCACAGGCAGCGCACCGCCTGCAGCGCCCAGCAACCCAAGCGAGTCGGGCCTGCTGGGCGGCGAACTGCCACGCTCCGCGACGCCCCGCACAGTCGCTTCCTCACTCAGATCGCGCAGCCTGACGCTGCCCAAGGGCACCACCTTCACCTGCGCGCTCAAGACCCGCATCGTCAGCGCCACCTCCGGTTTCGTCGGCTGCCAGGTGTTGCGCAACCTCTACAGCGACGACGGGCGCGTCCTGCTCGTTGAGCGCGGCAGCCACCTGGATGGCGAGTACCGCGCCACCACCCTCAAGCCCGGCAGCGTTCGCATCCCGGTGTTGTGGACGCGGTTGCGCACACCGAACGGCGTGTCGGTCGATCTCGATTCACCGGGAACCGGCCCGCTCGGCGAATCCGGCGTCGATGGCCATGTGGACAACCGCTGGGGCGAACGCATCGGCGCCGCCCTGCTGCTGTCACTGATCGACGACGCGGTGAAGATCACCGTGTCGAACCAGACCGGTCAAGCGACCGGCGACAGCGTCGTCCTCTCCTCGACCACCAACACCGGCAGTGACCTGGCCGAGAAAGTCCTCGACAGCACGATCCACATCCCACCCCTCATCTTCCAGGACCAGGGCGCGATCGTCGGCATCTACGTCGCGCGTGACGTGGACTTCTCGTCGGTGTACGAGCTCGTACCGACCCACGCCAAGGTGATGCCATGAATGACACGCTCACCACCGACGAAGCAGCGGCACGCGCGGACGACTGGCATGGGGACGCTACCTCAGTGATTCAGTTCCTGCGTCCGCTCCGCGACGCGCTCGACGGGCCCGGCGTGCTCGAGGTCTGCGTGAACAGGCCCGGCGAACTGACGATCGAGACGCCGGCCGGCTGGCACGCCATCGCGGCGCCGGACCTGAGCTTCGAGCGCTGCCTGTCGCTGGCCACCGCGGTCGCGACCTACTGCGACCAGCAGATCAACCAGGAGCGACCACTGCTCTCGGCGACGCTTCCAACCGGCGAACGCATCCAGTTCGTCATCCCCCCGGCCGTCACCCGTGGCACCGTCTCGATCACGGTGCGCAAGCCCTCGCACCTTGTCAAGCGTCTTGCCGATTTCGAACGCGAGGGTCTCTTCGAGCGGACCGCGGCCGTCGGGCGCTCACCCTCCTTGGCCATGCCGGCCTTCGAGCAGGAGCTGCTCGCGTTGAAGGAGGCCGGACGCTACGCGGAGTTCCTGCGCCTGGCGGTGCAGCACCACCAGACCATCGTCGTCAGCGGCAAGACGGGCTCGGGCAAGACCACCTTCATGAAGGGCCTCGTCGAGGAGGTCTCGCATTCGGAGCGCCTGATCACGATCCAGGACACCGCCGAACTCACGCTGCCCCACCACCCGAACGTCGTGCACCTCTACTACAGCAAGGACGCGCAAGGGGCCGCCAAGGTCACGGCCAAGTCGCTGCTGGAGTCCTGCCTGCGCATGAAACCCGACCGCATCTTCCTGGCCGAGGTGCGCGGTGACGAGTGTTTCTACTTCGTGCGGCTCGCCGCCTCCGGCCACCCCGGCAGCATCACGAGCTTGCATGCCGGCAGCTGCGCGCTGGCGCTCGAGCAGATGTCGTTGATGATCCGCGAGACCAGCGCCGGCGGGGGCCTGCGACTCGACGAGATCAAGGGCCTGCTGAACATGGTGGTCGACGTGATCATCCAGTTCGAGCGCGACGAACGCGGACGTTTCATCTCGGAGCTGATGTACGAGCCGCGCTGCCTGCGCCTGGGCCGGGCAGCGAACCGCGTTGGAGACGGCGCATGAGCAGCATGTCGTTTGCGATGCTCCCGGGCTCGACCGGTCGCAAGGCGCTTGCGGTCGTCGCCGCGACCGGTGCCCTGGTGGGGCTCGCGGCCGCGAGCCTCTACCTCTCGGCGGTCCTCTTCCTGCTGCTCAACAAGACCTCCCCGGCGCCGGCACGACTTTTCAGCATGGCACAGTACTGGGAGCGCTACGGACAGATTCCGAAGCAGCGATCACGCCTCCAGTTCGCAGCCGGCGCCTCGGTGGCGCTTCTGTTCGTCGTGCTGCCCGTTGGCCTCGCGCAGGCGGCCCGTCCGCGCCGTCCTCTGCACGGCGACGCGCGCTTCGCGCACCGCGGCGAAGTGGCTCGCGCGGGTCTGCTCACGAGGCCCGCAGACGCGAAGACCCCCAGCATCCTCGTCGGGCGCTTCCGCGGCCAGTTCCTGTCGCTGCCAGGTCAACTCTCGGTGATGCTGTCTGCCCCCACGCGCAGCGGCAAGGGCGTCGGGGTGGTGATCCCGAACCTGTTGAACTGGCCAGATTCGGTCGTCGTGCTGGACATCAAGAGCGAGAACCACGCACTGACCGCGGGCTATCGCGCCGAGCACGGTCAGGCGGTGTACGCGTTCCGTCCCTTCGACGACCGTGCCTGCAGCCACCGCTGGAATCCGCTCGGCGCCGTGCGGACGAATCCCCTGCACCGCGTCGGCGACCTGTTGGCGATCTCCCAGGTGTTCTTCCCGAACGACGGCACGGGGACCTCCTCGGAGGCGTTCTTCAACGACCAGGCGCGCAACCTGTTCCTCGGCATCGGGCTGGTCCTGCTGGAGACGCCAGCCTGGCCACGCAGCATCGGCGAGATGCTGCGCCAGTCCTCTGGCAAGGGCCAGCCGCTGAAGGAGTACCTGCAGGTCTTGATCGAGCGAGGTCCACCCGGTGCGTCCCCTCTCTCTGACGAGTGCCGCGATGCGCTGCAGCGCCTGCTGGCCAACTCGGAGAACACGCTGACGAGCATCGTGGCGACCTTCAACGCGCCGTTGACGATCTTCGCAGATGCCATCGTCGACGCCGCCACCAGCGCCGACGACTTCCTGCTGGCCGACGTCCGCCGGCGGCGCATGTCGGTCTACGTGTGCATCCCGCCGCATCGACTGGCGAGTGCGCGTCCGCTGCTGAACCTCTTCTTCTCGCAGATCGTCAGCCAGAACACGCAGGCGCTGCCGCAGGACGATCCGAGCCTGCGCTTCCAGTGCCTGCTCATCAACGACGAGTTTGCTGCGATGGGACGCGTGGGTGTCATCGCCTCGACCGCAGCATTCCTCGCCGGCTACAACATCCGCCTGCTCACGGTCGTGCAGGCCATGTCCCAGCTCGATGCGCTCTACGGCGAGAAGGAAGCCCGCACCTTCGCCACCAACCACGGACTGCAGATCCTCTATGCACCGCGCGAGCAGCGCGACGCCGACGAGTACAGCGCGATGCTCGGGCATTTCACCGAGCAGGCGACCTCGCGCGGCACCAGTCGCTCGTTCAGTCAGCACGGTCACCGCTCGGTCAGCCGCAACGACAGCGACCAACGCCGGTTGCTGCTGCTGCCGCAGGAGTTCAAGGAGCTGGGTGCCGAGCGCCTGGTGATCCTGTGCGAGAACTGCAAGCCGATCCTGGGCGAGAAGATCCGCTACCACCGCGAAGCGGTGTTCCGCGCGCGCCTGCGCGCTGCGCCCGAGGTGCCCTGGATCGACATGGACCTGCACCTCGCGCGAACCCAGCAGCGCTGGCGTGTGCTGGATGGCGATGACGAGGTGACGGAGGGCTTGAGTGTCGACGCGCTGGCGCACGATCTGAGCGCGCTGCCGCAGACCCTGGACGCCTCGCCCGACGACATCGCCAAGACCATCCTCGCCGTCTTCTGCGATGACACCGTGCCGGCATCCGCAGGCAGCACCGACGGTGGCGCCATCGAACCCCTTCCCGACGCAGATGGGGTCCTGCTCCACGCCGACCCCACCGAACCCACGCTCACCCTTTGACCAGGAGCCCAACTCATGCACATTCGGCCATCCTTTCTCGTCGCGATGCTGCTGTTGGCATCCTGCGCATCCCCGCCGGCGCCTCCGTCCGTGGATCCGTCCACGCGCCGTCCGGCCAACCCGCCGCTCGCGGCCGAACTCGAGGGCTGCCGCAACGAGTTGCACAACACGCGCATCCTCGCGAACGAAACCGATCGCCTCGCGACCACAGCCATGCTGACCCTGCAGCGCTGGGCCCGACAGCAGCTCCTTGCAACCGCTTCGCCCGCAGCGGCCGCATCCACGTCTGCCAAGGCGCCGAATTCCATCTACAGCGTGACCTTCGCGTACGGGCGCAGCACGCTGAACCTGCCGTCGGCCGAGGCACAGGTCCTGCTCGCCGAGGCACGCCAGGCGCCGTTGATCTTCATTCGGGGCCGCACGGACGGAACGGCCGACACGGCGGCAGAGGCCCGCATCGCGCGGGCGCGCGCCTTTGCCGCACGCGATTTCCTCGTGACCGCCGGCATCGACGGCTCGCGCATCCGGACGACGTATCAGCCGTCCGGCGATCCGGCGGCCGACAACGCGACACGTGAAGGCCGCGACATGAATCGGCGCGTGGAGATCGAGATCTACCGCACGCTGCCCGTCGCGGCATCGCTTGCCTCGGCGCCCGACGCCTGAACACCCACGCCCAACGGAGCCTCCATGGATGCAGACCCCACTCCCCTCCCCGCCACGCCGCGTTCGGGCGGCACGGTCGAACCCTTGAACCGGGCCGGCGTCGCGAAGGCGCAGTTCCAGACGCCGAAGGACGCTGCGACAGGAGACCGCTACGAACTGCGCGACCCGTTCGCCGAGGTGACCTACCGGGCGGACTCCTTCTCGGAAATGGTCGCCAAGGCCGAGCACCTGGGCAGCACCCGGTTCACGGCCATCGATGCCGAGGGCCATCGCACGCCGGTGATCAAGCTGCACGGCCAGTGGGCCAAGGACGTCCCCTGGCAGGCAGCTCGCGCGGTCGCGACAGCCGACCCTGATACGGCGAGAACACCGGTGCAGGCGACAGCTCCCATGCAGCCGGTCGACGCTGCACAGACGCGGCAGTCCACCGCATCATCGATCGACGCCAAGGCGGAGCGCGCCGCACGGGTCGAGCGCCTCGAGATTGCCCTGAACGAGCGCTACATCATCAAGCGCGCGCGCTTGTCGGTGGGAAGCGTGCAGGCCGGCCAGACGGAGTACAGGTTTCGTGGTGACACGTCCCGCGTCGCATTCACCGAGTCGACGTTCCGACTGGCGACCGAGACCGACAGTCCTTCGGTGGCGCGCTCGATGGTCGATGTGGCGGAGACCCGCAACTGGAAGGCCCTGCGGGTCTCCGGAAACGAGGACTTCCGGCGCATGGTCTGGCTCGAGGCCTCGGTCCGTGGCGTGAAGGCCGTAGGCTATGAGCCGCTGCCTGCGGACCTGGAACTCGTGCAGAAGCAACGGGAATCGCGCCTGACCAATCGCATCGAGCCGGCACCGGCTGACAACCCGAACGCGTCCGCTGCCGCCAAGACCTCCACCCGAGGCGGCGGCCGCAAGGCCGTGCTCGCGGCGATCGAGGCGATCCTCGTGGCCAAGGGTGTCGAGGCCCCGCGACGCGAGGCGGTCATGAAGGCAGCAACGGAGCAACTGGCGCAGCGCATCCGCGCAGGCCAAGCCGTGGGCGTCAAGGTGTACGAGAAGACGGCTGCGTCGCATCGGGCGGTGCCCGTCGCTCGACCCGAGCCGACTCGACACCACGATCGGCCTACACCACAACGCTGACCGTCATGGAGCGTCTCGCGTTGGCATCCTTCGACCCACGTCCATCATCGGCGTACGCACTGGGCGACGAGATTCTGAGCGTCGAGAGTCCGAGTTTCCAGGCGAAGCTGCTTCGCGTGTACGCGACTCGAGGCCGGCCGCGTTGCATGTGCGTCGCGGGTGGCATCGAGATGTACACCAGCCGACACGGCGATGTCGTCAGCCTCAAGCGCCTGCCGGGAACGGGCAGCCAGCACGCGCCGTCATGCCCGTCGTATGAGATCCCGCTCGAAGCCTCCGGGCTGGGAAGGTTGCTGGGATCGGCCATCAGGCGAGACCCGTGGTCCGGAGACAGCAAGCTGAGCCTTGGGTTCTCCTTGTCGACGCGGCAGCGCAACCTCGACACCACCGTTCAACAAGCGGTCGGCGAGACACGGCACGGCACGACCCCACGCCTTTCCATGCTGGGCGTCCTGCACTACCTCTGGGATCAGGCTGAGCTCACTCACTGGCATCCGTCGTTCCGCGGTCGCCGGTCGTGGGCTGTCGTTCGCAAACGAGTGATGGATGCCGCGTCGCAGATGCAGACGTCTCGGAGATCGCTCGGAGAGCTGCTCCACTTGCCGCAGTCCTTCGTGGAGGACCGCATGGATGCTGCCAGGGAACTGCGACGAAAGTTCTTCTCTGCCGCAGCAGCCGAGCGACGCCTTGCGCTGGTGGTTGGTGAACTCAAGAGCATCCACAGATCCCGCGATGCGTGGCGACTCGCGATCCGGCACATGCCGGAACTTCCCATTCTTCTCGACGATGGCATGTACCGAAAGGCACGCGCGAGGTTTGC
>Ga0302323_100004814_pt1 | contig 11008 bp, 12 predicted proteins | sample Fen_T0_3_FD_201950 | JGI IMG/M metagenome (GOLD analysis project Ga0302323, IMG submission 201950) | Peat permafrost microbial communities from Stordalen Mire near Abisko, Sweden - Fen_T0_3 | ecosystem: Environmental > Terrestrial > Soil > Wetlands > Permafrost | place: Sweden: Abisko... | reverse complement strand
AGCGTGCTCCGGCCCAGGGGCGGCGGCGTCAGACCCACGGGGGCGTCCTGGCTCGCGCTCACGAGCGTTCCGGCCCGGGTGAACACGGCCGCGAAGATGCCCCGCCAGGCGGGGTCGGCGGTGTCGGGGCTCGCGGCCGCGGACTTGCCGAGGCTCGCCGCCACGTCCTCCGCCCGCGCCGCCAGCTCCTGGTCGCTGGTCTCGCGCACCATCCGGCTGTACTGGTACCAGACGACGCCCCCGACGATGAGGAACAGGACGACCAGGGTGACGGCATACCAGAGCGTGAGCCGGAGGCGGATCGTCATGGGCGGGCACCCGCGGAACGGTGCGGTGGCGGCGGCGCCAGCCGGTAGCCCACCCCCCGGACCGTCTCGATGGTGGGGATCCCGGGGCCCGACCCGAGCTTCGCGCGCAGGTAGCCGATGTAGACGTCCACGACGTTGGAGGTGCCGTCGTATGCCCAGTCCCACACGTGTTCGATGATCTCGGTCCTGGGCAGGGTCTGATCGGCCCGGCGGAGCAGCAGCTCGAGGAGCGAGTACTCGCGTGCCGTCAGGCTCAGGGGTGAACCGGCGATCGACACGGTGTGGCCGGCAGGGTCGAGGTCGACCAACCCGACCCGGACGTGGCTGGGGCGGGGGACGGCGCCGCGGCGCACGAGGGCACGGAGGCGCGCGGCGAGCTCGGCGAACGAGAACGGCTTGACGAGGTAGTCGTCCGCCCCGACGTCGAGACCCCGGACCCGGTCGGTCACCGTCTCGCGGGCGGTCAGCACGATGAGGGGACTCCACCGGCCGGCAGCGCGGAGGTCGCGGCACACGCCGAAGCCGTCGCCGTCGGGCAGGTTGACGTCCATGACGATGGCGTCGTAGTCGTTCTCGCGGCCCATGAAGCGCCCGTCCTCGGCCGTGCCGACCACGTCCACGGCGTAGCCCTCCGCCGTGAGGCCGCGCCGGAGCAGGTCCGCCATGCGGACCTCGTCCTCAACCACGAGCAGGCGCATCGCCGATCCCTCCATGGTGCGCGGGAGCCCCCCGCTCTCATTGGTTTCCTACCGGATCCTCACGCTGGGCAAATCGCCCCTGGCCGAGACTCCGAACATCGATCGCTTCCGGCCACGGGAGCGACGCAGACCAGGAGACATCGACATGCGAACGCTCGGAATCGTCGGCGGCGTGGCCGCCACCGTGCTCGGAGCCACCGTCGTGATGGCGGCCTCGCCTGCACCGGTCACGACCCCCGCACCGGTGAAGACCCCCGCTCCGATCACGACCCCCGCACCGGTGAAGACCCCCGCACCGGTCACGACACCTGCGCCGGCCGCCTCGGCCGCCAACGGGTGGTCGGCCGCCGTCGCGCCGCTGACCCTCCAGGGCACGGCGTCGTTCACGAGGAACGCCGCCGGCTCGGCGACGCTGACCATGCAGATGCAGGGCCTGGACCCGCTGGCCGGCTGGACAGTCACGGTGATTCCCGGAGGCACGGGCAGGTTCGGTTCGCGGGCCGTCCTGTTCCGCTGGGCCAGCAGCGACATCGATCGGCTGGGGGGCGGCACGCTGAGCGTCCACCTGACCGCCGCCGAGTACCGGTCGATCGCGGCCGCGCGCGCCGCACGCGGCTTCCTGATCCTCGTGTCGGACGGCTCGCGGGAGGCCATCGCCACGTTCCCGAAGGCCTGATGCCCTCGACGGCGTCCCGCTCCACGGCCCGGGTCCTCCCACGAGCGGGGACCCGGGCCTCTCCGTCGAGAGCGCCTCGACCGTTGCACGTCGCGCAAGCGCATGCACGGATGAACCCACGTCGCCGGGTGATGGTCAACCGAGGGCGGGGCAGCGTTCTGTGAAGAATCGGACACCCGCACCCGGCGGCTCTCACCTCCGGTTCACGCTCTCCTCATGGACGGAACCGGAGACTGGCGCCCCTGGCGACCGGACAGGCGGTCGTCGCGCAGCGGAGGCCTCGGCCATGGCACTGATCCAGACACTCACCCCGCGACCTCCCAGGGGTGCCGCACCGCTGGCGATTGCCGCCCCTCTCGCCGGGTTGCCAATGACGACCGCCGAGCTGGCGTGCATCCTCGACGACCTTGTCGACGCGATCGACGTCCGGGAGTCGTATGAGCCGGAAGTCTGCGGCTGGGACACCGCATCCACGATCAGGCGCCTCGAGCGCGAGCTGGCGCGAACATGGGCCGCGGCGCCGCGGCCCTCCGAGAGGGCGAGGGGTGCGCGACGGTGGCAGCCGTGAGCGCGCACGCGCGGCCGACTGACCGGGTGGCTCCGGCGGCGCCGACCACACCGCACGGCCCCGGTGGGGTCGAGGCAGGCGCCCGCCACCGGACCGGCTCCGGGGCCCTCCACCCGCTCTGCGCACGAGCACTCTCGATCTGGCCCGGGCTCGACCGCGCGCGGCTCAGTCGGACGCGCGGGGACCCGCGCAAGCTCGCCCGGCTCGTCGCCCGGCGGACGATCCACTCCGAGGAGACGATCCTGACGCTGCTCGGGGGCGCGTGACCCCTCCCTCCGCGTGACGCGCCCCTCCGCGTGACGCGCCCTCCCGTTGCCGCGCTCGCGTGATGCGCCATCCCGATGCCGCGCTCGCATGATGCGCGCGACGCCGGTGCGGGGAGCCGCCCTACGCCTGGTCCACGTGGGTGAGCGTCAGGTCCCGGTGGATGCGCCAGGTGCCGTCAGCGCCGCGGCGCCAGGTCTCGGCGAAGGCGCCCGCCGAGCGGACCGGCTCGCCGGCACGGGACCCGGATCGCGGCACGAAGCCCATCCGCCACCTGCCGGCGGCGTATGCGCTGGCACCGTCCAGCGGGTCCACCTTCGTCCAGTCCACGTCGATCTCGAAGGTCACGTCGCGGTACCGCTCGCGCGCGTAGCGGGCCATCTCGCGCAGGCCCTCGTGGCCGGCCGCGCCCGGGCCCGCCCCATCGACGATGGCGCCCTCGGGCTCGAACAGCTCGCACAGGGCGTCGGCATCGGCGGTCGCGAGCGCGACTGAATACCGGGCATTGGCCGCGCGGAGCGCATCGCCCACCGGGTCATCGGCCGGCTCGAGCTCCTCGGGATCCACCCACTCCAGACCAGGCGCGTCGCTCACCCGGCCTCGCCAGTGCCCATTGACTCGGCCTCGATCGCGAGCACCTTGTCCAGGCGCCGCTGGTGCCGCGACTGCCCGGAGAACCGTGCGCCGAGGAACGCGAGCGAGCATTCGGCCGCCGGCTCGATCCCGATCACCCGCGCCCCGAGCGTCAGCACGTTCATGTCGTCGTGCTCAACGCCCTGGTGCGCGCTGTAGGTGTCGTGGCACAGCCCTGCCCGGATGCCTCGCATCTTGTTGGCCGCGATCGACGCGCCGACGCCGGATCCGCAGACGAGGATCCCCCGGTCCGCGTGCCCCTGCTGGAGCGCGAGCCCCAGGCGATGCGCGAAGTCCGGGTAGTCGTCCTGGGGGTCGGAGCCGTCACCGCCGAGGTCGATGAGCTCGTGCTCGCCGGCCGTCAGCGCCGCCAGCTTCGCGAGCAGCTCGTCCTTGAAGGCGGCCCCGGCATGGTCGGCGGCGAACACGATCCGCATCGCCGTCTCCTCAGTGGCCTTCGTGCTGGGTGTGGAGCGTGGCCTGGCGGCCATGCAGGCCCTCGCGCGCGACCTTCCAGCCGACCTCGGTGACGCGCGCCTCGGTGAGGCCGAACGCCTTGAAGATGGTGTCAGCCGGGGCGCTCGCGCCGAAGTGGTCGATCCCGATGATCGCGCCCTCGTCGCCCGCGTACCGCTCCCAGCCCAGCGAGATGCCGGACTCCACGGTGACGCGCTTCCTCACGGACGGGGGCAGCACGCTGTCGCGATAGTCCTCGTCCTGCGCCTCGAAGCGCTCCCAGCAGGGGAGGCTCACGACCCGTGTCGGCACGCCGTCCGCCTCGAGGTTCTCGGCGGCCTGGAAGCACAGGTGCAGCTCGGACCCGGTCCCGATCAGGATCAGCTCCGGCGTGCCACCCGAGGCCTCGCGGAGGACGTAGCCGCCACGGAGCACGCCCTCGCGCGCGAGCTCCCTGGTTCCCGGCAGGGTCTGCAGCTTCTGGCGGGTCAGCGCCAGGGCGACCGGGCCGTTGGTGGCGCCCCCGATCGACGGCCGCTCGACGGCGAGCGCCCAGGCCGCGGCGGTCTCGTTCGCGTCGCCCGGGCGGACGAACCACAGGTTGGGGATGGCGCGCAGGGCGGCGTAGTGCTCCACCGGCTGATGGGTGGGGCCGTCCTCGCCCAGGCCCACGGAGTCGTGGGTCCAGACGTAGATCACGTGCAAGTTCGAGAGCGCCGCCAGGCGCACCGCGCCACGCATGTAGTCGCTGAACGTCAGGAACGTCGCGCCGTAGGGGATGAAGCCACCGTGGTAGGCGATGCCGTTGACGATGGCGCCCATGGCGTGCTCGCGGACGCCGAACCGGATGTTGCGCCCGGCGTGCTCGGCCGAGAAGTGGTCCGGGCCCAGGGCCTTGACGTCGGTGAGGTTGGACTCCGAGAGGTCCGCGGACCCGCCGAACAGCTCGGGCACGCTCGCAGCCAGCGCCTGGATGAGGTCCTGGGACGCGTTGCGCGTCGCGACCAGCGAGCCGGTCTCGTAGGCGTTGAGCGTCGCGTCCCAGCCGGCGGCGAGGGTGCCGGCGACCCGGCGCCGGAGCTCGGCGGCCTCGGCCGGGAACCGGGCGGCGTAGGCATCGAGCGCCGCGTCCCATTCGGCGACCGCGGCCTTGCCCTCGTCCACCGCGCGCAGGAACAGCGCGCCCGCCTCGTCCGGCACGTAGAACGTCTTGTCTGGGTCCCAGCCGTAGGCCTCCTTGGTGAGGCGCACCTCGTCCGGGCCGAGCGGCGCGCCATGCGCCTTCTGGGTGTCCTGCTTGTTCGGGCTGCCGAAGCCGATGTGGGTGTGGACGGCGATGAGGCTCGGCCGGTCGTCTGACTTCGCCGCCTCGATGGCGGCGTTGATGGCGGCGATGTCGTTGCCGTCCTCGACGCGCTGGGTGTGCCAGCCGTAGGCGTCGAAGCGGGCGACGACGTCCTCGGTGAAGGCCCAGGCGGTGGGGCCGTCGAGCTGGATCCGGTTGTCGTCGTACAGCGCGATCAGTTTGCCCAGCCTGAGGGTGCCCGCGAGCGACGCGGCCTCGGCCGTGATGCCCTCCTGGAGGTCCCCGTCGGAGCAGATCACGTACGTGCGGTGGTCGACGATCCCGTGGCCGGGCCTGTTGAACTCCGCGGCGAGGCGGCGCTCCGCGATGGCCATGCCGACGCCGTTGACGAAGCCCTGGCCGAGCGGACCCGTGGTGGCCTCGACGCCCGGGGTCACGCCGTACTCCGGGTGGCCGGGCGTGATGGAGCCCCACTGCCGGAACGACTTGAGGTCGTCGAGCGAGACCGCATAGCCGGTCAGGTGGAGCATCGAGTACAGCAGCATCGACGCGTGGCCGGCCGAGAGGACGAACCGGTCGCGGTTGGGCCAGGACGGCTCCGTGGGCGCGTGCCGCAGGTGCTTCGTCCAGAGCGTGTAGGTCATGGCAGCCATGCCCATCGGCGCGCCCGGGTGCCCGGAGTTGGCCTGCTGCACGCCGTCGATGGACAGGGTGCGAATGGTGTCGACGGCAAGCCGCTCGAGCTGGTCCGTGGCGAGGGTCATCGCTGTCTCCGGTGCGCGGGACGCAAGGGCTCTGACTGCGGGCGCGTTGGCTGCGCGGGCAGCGCGGCGTGTCGGGCCGCGAGGGGCAATCCTACCGCGCCGGGCGTGCGCGGCCGCCGTCTTGGGCCTGGCCGGCGTTGCAGCCCCGCCGCGGCTGGCGCGCTACGGCTCGAAGACGCCGAGCGGGTACGCCGCCGTCATGCCGGCGTCATCGAGCGTGGCCAGCCAGTCGAGGGACTCCGCGATCAGGATCAGTCCCGTCAAGCGGTAGGGCCCGGGCTGGCCGGCATCGTGGATCGTGCCACCCGAGAACTCCACCGGCATCGCCGTCGGGGCGCCTGCCCGCAGGGTCGCCGTCGCCCGGCCGTGGTCGATCACCTTCCCGGTCCTGTCGAGGAGGGTGCTGACGAGGGTGTAGTTGCCGGCCTTGGTCACGGTGACGGTGGGTGTCAGGACAAGGCGGTCGATGCGGCCGTTGCCGTCGTCGTCGACCGTGGACTCGGCGACGGCGGGGTCGATCCCAGCCCCTTCGGCGCCCACTTGGAACTGCGTGCCGCCCACCCGTGGCCGCAGGCCCTTGACCGCTGCCCGGATCCAGCTCTGGCCCGCCGTTGCCGGACGGATGACGGCCTTCCACCGGCCGGGTCCGTCGGGCGCGAGGGCGATCGGCGTCTGGGCGCCGGTGGCATCGACGAGCTGGGCGGTCGGTGCGTCGTCCGGCAGCGGCTCGGTCAGCGAGACCCTGACGTCGATGGCGGCGCCCGCCGGTGCGAACAGCACGGTCTGTACGACGAGATGACGATCGCTCAGGATCGTCACCATGACCGCGACGTCCACGGGACGAGGGCCGCTGTTCGAGATGCGGAGCGGCCCGTCACGCGGCGACGTGAGGATGGCGGTGCCGAGGCCCGCCAGGGGCCCGGAGCCGCCCCGCTCGAGCGGCGTCTTCCCGAACCGCGCCGTCACCCGGTCGTCGTCGACCATGACCGCAACGGCGCCCTTGGCCGACCCCTCGAACCTGACGGGGACGTCGACGTGGCCGTTGGCGGGCACCGATGCCGGGATGCCGATGATCTCCTGTTCGAAGGGGTGTGCGTCGGGATCCTCGGTCGGCTCCAGCACGGGCGGGACGGTCGCACCGGCCGCGACCGACGGCGTCAGGGTGGTCGCCGGCGTCGGTGACGCCCGGGTGGGCGATGGGTCCGGCGACGGCAGGAAGGTTCGCGCCGCGTCGACGAAGACCACCGATGGCGCGGGGCTGCCCGCCATGGGCTGGGCCCGCGTCGCGCCCGGCGCAGCGCCGCCGCTGCACGCCACGAGCGCGGCGACGAGCAGGAGCGCGCACGCGACGGATGAGCCTGTCTTGTTGATCATCGTTCCCCCTTCGGCCGAGCATGGCAACGGGACGACACGCGGCTAGGGGCAAGGGGCCCTCGCGAGCGGGCCGTGAGGACCGTGGGGGGGGCGACAGCCTGTCCGGCGACCGGACGGGTCGGGTGGCGGCGCGCGCGACGCGACGGTGACCCGTGGGGTGGAGAAGGTCCAAGGGTCGTGGAGCGGACGAGGCGGCGTATGCTCGCGGCCATGCCAAGCCTCCCCAACCCTCGCCGCATCGCCGGCCGCCGCCGTCCGGCCCCGCCGTCCGGCCCGGCCGTCGTCGTCCTCGGCGACCTCGTCGTCGACGTCGTGCTGGCGCCGGACCGCGAGATGGTTCGCGGCACCGACGTCACCGGGCGCGTGCTGCTGCGCCAGGGCGGCTCGGCGGCGTCCACGGCGCGCTGGCTGGGCCGGATCGGAGCGCGCAGCTCGCTGATCTGCGCCATCGGGCGGGACGCGCCGGGCCGCGCTCTCGTGGCCGCCGCGACCGCCGACAACGTCACGGTTCGCGCGGTGCGCGTGGCCGGGGCGCGGACCGGGCGAATCGGGGTGCTCGTGGAACCGGGTGGCGAGCGGTCGTTCGTCACGGCGCGCGGCGCGGCGCTGCGGCTCCGGCCGGAGGACCTCCGCCAGGAGTGGCTCGAGGGTGCCGACGCGCTGCACCTGCCCGCCTACTCGCTCCTGGACCAGCCGCTGGGCCTCGCCGGGCTGGCGGCGGCGAAGCTGGCGCACGAGGCCGGCGTGCTCGTCACGGTGGACCTCTCCTCGGCCGGGCCGCTGCTCTCGAGGGGCCGCCAGACCGCACTGTCGCTGATCCTGATGGCGGCCCCGGACCTGCTGTTCGCGACGAGGGACGAGTCGCGGGCGCTTGTCGGCGCCAAGCACGAGGAGCGGCTCCTGGACCTTGCGCCCATCGCCGTCGTGAAGCGCGGTCGCAAGGGCGCGACGATCCTGGCTCGCGACGGCCGGACCCGCCTCCGGTTCGAGGTGGCCACCGTGCCGATCAGCGCGACGGACACCACGGGTGCCGGCGACGCCTTCGACGCCGGGTTCCTGGCGGGCTGGCTGGAGGCGCGGCGCAAGGGCCTGCCTCTCGCGACCGCCCTGCAGCGAGGCGCCGTGCTGGGCAACCGGACGGCGCACCGCCACCTCTCGAACCCGCCGGGCGAGCTGGTCCTGGGCTGATTGGCCGCTTGCGCCGGAGACTCTGATGCGCCGGATGCTCTGATGCGCCGGATGCTCTGATGCGCCGCAGACTCGGAATCGGGATCGCCCTTCGAGGCCCGGCGGCCGAACCTGCAGTTCGGCGTTCGGCCGACGCAGGGACCTGCCGATCCTGAGGCTGGGGCGCATCAGGTCCTGGAAGCGCCCTCCGAGTAGGCGCGTGGTGCAAATGCGCGGATCACCGAGGCAGGCACGGCTGCCACGCATCCACAGGGTCGGACCCAGGGACGATGCACGTGCAAGGGGCTGAGACGCCTTGCGCGCCCGGCGGGCCCGTGTTGTTCACGCATCGCTTCACCATCCGGCGGTCGGCCGTTGAGGCCGGGGTCGCTGTTCGCAGCACCGGAGGCGGGGATGCGTCGGGGATCTGGCCGACCGCCGGCGGCACTCGCCGCGGTTGCGTTGATTGCCGTGGCTGTGCTGGCTTCGCCGCCTGCAGCGGCCGCGCGCACGGGCTGTTCCTACCCGTTCCGCGACTGGATTGCCGGGAAGCCGTTGGCGCTCTACCGGTTGGACCATGGGCGGAGCCGGTGGCCGGTGGTCATGGGGCGGAGCCGGTGGCCGGTGGTCATGGGGTGGAGCAAGGCGGACGGTTGCATGGGGCTGGCGGGGACGTTCGTCGTCCGCCACATCGCCACGCTCCAAGGTCGGGCGCCGGCGGTGATCACCATGCTGGTCAGGTCGGCGGGCCGCGGATGACGAATGCCCATGGTGGTAGACCTGCAGGCGGCTTCCTTGTTGGGCCGTGCCGGCCACCTTGGCATCACCGACGGGCGACCGCACGAGCCCGCCAGCCCGTTCGTGTGATCCCACGGACCGGTCCGCCGCCCATGCCTCGCCCACAATCGGCGCCTCCTGCTCGAACGGCTCGAACCGCTCGGGTACCGCGCAGAGCGGGGTCGTCGGGCGGCTCGGTGCCGTTCGGTCCTGTTCCCTGGGCTCACATGCACCACGGTTCCACTCGGTGGGGGATGAGCCCCGGATACGTGGCCGATAAGCGGCACCCGCTATGCATTCGCCATGCCCGACATCGTCATCCCCCTCCGCGAACGAGGTCTCGCGATCGAGCTGGCGGAACTCGTCCGCGAGGCAAGGCTGCTGCTCGGGCTGACCCAGCGCGGACTGGCCGCCAGCGCCGGCACGTCCCAGACGATGATCAGCCGGATCGAGAACGCCAGGAGCGATGCCCTCGACCTCATCGTCGTCGAGCGTCTGCTCCGAGCGATTGGCGCAACGATGAGCCTCGGGGTCAGTGCCCGGCACCTTGAGGATCGCCGCCGCCAGCGGGATGCCGTCCACGCGCGGCTGAATGGGTATGTGGCGAGGAACATCGAGCGGGACGGATGGCAGCCGGCGACCGAGGTGTGGATCGGGGACGCGGCGCCCAGGGGCTGGATCGACCTCCTCGCCTACAGGGAAGCCGACCGTTCGCTGCTCGTCGAGGAGACCAAGACCGACATCCCCGACATGGGCGCACTCCAGCGGAGCGTGGCCTTCTACGAGCGCGAGGCGGCCGGTGTCGCGCGACGGCTCGGATGGCGCCCGAAGCGCGTGGTCGTCTTCGTCGTGGCCTTGGACTCGGAGGTCATCCACCGGCGCATCGCCGAGAACCGCGACCTCGTCACACGCGCCTTCCCGTCGCCGGTCGATGTCACGGCCGCCTGGCTTGCCGATCCCGGCCGCCCCGTGCCGCGGGGTTGGACGCTTGGGACGGCGGACCCCGCCAGCCGGCGAGCGGCGTGGCTCCGGCCGACCCTCCTCGGCAACCGCCGGGCGCGGCCGGCGTACACGAGCTACGCGGATGCGGCCGCCCACCTGCACTCCGGGCGGTGAACCTCGCGAGTCGGGCTCGCCGTCAGCGCTCGGTGCCGGCGGTCGCGTTCCGTGTGCGCGGCGTCCACCAGGGACGGACGTGACCTCGCCGTGATGCGCCACGGACTCGGAGGGAGCGGTCGGTCGCAGGGTTCGGAGGCGGAACCCAGGTTTGGGGCGTCGACCGAGCGTGAGCATGCCCGATCTGAGGCTGGGGCGACTCAACGCCGCGCCACGGCGCCCAGGCCCAGCGCCCAGGCGCCCAGCCCGCCGCGGGACCCCGGCTCAGCGCCGCCGCGGGGCCCGGGCTCAGCGCCACGGCGCCCAGCCCGCCGCGGGACCCCGGCTCAGCGCTGCGCGGGGCCCAGGCTCAGCGCCACGGCGCCCAGCCCGCCGCGGGACCCCGGCTCAGCGCTGCGCGGGGCCCAGGCTCAGCGCGGGGCCCAGGCTCAGCGCCGAGCGCCACGGCGCCCAGGCGCCGAGCCCGCCGCGGAGCCCGGGTTCAGGCGGGCAGCTGCTCCACGTGCGTGGCGCTGGCCTCGGCGCGCGCGAGGGACCGCAGCTCCGCACGCTCGATCCATGGCCGTGCGGCGGCGAGCGCCTCCGTGGCCTCGGCGCCCTGGAACAGGCGCGCCTCGTCGGCGGTCAGCCAGCCCGAGACCCGCGCGGACTTCACGATGTGGGCGCGCGTCGAGACGAGCCGCCGCAGTCCTTCGGCGAGCTCCGGCCAGTCCATGCCGACGGCCTGGGCCTCGATGATGATCACCTCGTCGGTGAGCACCGCCGCGAGGTTCGACCAGAACTCGTCCACGCTCGAAACGGTCGCGTACTCGGCGACGACCATGTCCATGGCAGAAGCATCGACCACCCGCGCGCGCCGCGCGATGCCCCGATTGGGTGCCCCGAGGTCCTACGCAAGGAC
>Ga0302323_100004813_pt1 | contig 11009 bp, 9 predicted proteins | sample Fen_T0_3_FD_201950 | JGI IMG/M metagenome (GOLD analysis project Ga0302323, IMG submission 201950) | Peat permafrost microbial communities from Stordalen Mire near Abisko, Sweden - Fen_T0_3 | ecosystem: Environmental > Terrestrial > Soil > Wetlands > Permafrost | place: Sweden: Abisko... | reverse complement strand
CAAGCGAAGTCAAGAAGCCCGGAACGTGTGGCTTCGTAAGGAACGACTTCCCAATCAGCCACACCTGAAAAACTCCCTTTGGTGCGCTCTTGGCAGTTCTTAAGTTGCGACGGTCTGCGACTGCGTTTTGTACCACTCGACCGTCCGGCTTAAGCCTTCCTCGAAATCCACCAGCACTTTGTACCCCAGATGTTTTTGCGCCTGGCTAATGTCCGCCAGAGAATGCTTGATGTCGCCGCTCCGCTCTGGTTCGTACTTCACGTCTCCCTTATAGCCTGTCAGCGGCTTCATCGCCTCAAACGTCTGGTTGAGAGTGATGCGGCGGCCCGTAGCGCAGTTGAACACCCTTCCCGCACAATCGGCCGCGGGCGCCGAGCAGGCCAGCAAGTTGGCAGAAACGGCGTTGTCGATGAACGTGAAATCACGGCTGGTTTCGCCGTCACCGAAAACCGTTGGTTGCTCTCCGCGCAGCATCTGCAGTGAAAACTTAGCGAGGACACCGGAGTACGGTGATGTCGGATCCTGCCTCGGTCCGAAGATGTTGAAGTATCGCAGGCAAACGGTTTCGAGGCCGTAACAGCGAAAGAACGAGACCATGTAGAGTTCGCTCGCCAACTTGGCCACTGCGTAGGGCGAGATGGGATTCGGCGTCATTGCTTCTTGTTTGGGAAGCGTCGGAGTGTCTCCGTAAGCCGAGGAAGATGCAGCATATACGACACGCTTTACTTTGGCATCGCGGGCCGCAACCAGAACGTTCACAGTGCCATCAACGTTGGCGCGGTTGCTGCCCAGCGGGTCGATAACTGACTTAGGCACCGATGGAATGGCGGCTTGGTGCAGCACGTAATCGACGCCTTGACAGGCGCTATGCATGGCGTCGAGGTTCAGGATGTCGGCTTCACGGAAATCGATTTGACTCCCGACTTCGGAGAGGTTTTCAGCCCTGCCGGTGGCGAAATTGTCGATGCCGCGCACCTGCTCGCCGCGTTCAAGCAGCGCACGCACCAGGGAAGAACCAATAAAGCCGGCAGCGCCGGTTACTAGGTATTTAGCCATCGTGTAGACCGAAATGAACTGCCCTAAGATTTAACGCACTTCCTTAATGATAACGGATGAGGGCTCGTGAATTCGGCACTTTCGGCTGACGGAGGTAACTTTTCACGAGGCACTGACGAAGGTTCCGGAACCCGCCAAACGGGATCCCTGTCCCGGTACGCAAGGCGGGTCTTCAGGAGCGGCGAACCCGTTTGGCGATTTGGTAGAACTGGTCGCGCGAGAGCGATCCGTTCTTCTTGAAAAACTCGACGATCTCGCCGATTAAAAGCTCCGTATCGGCGGAGGCGACGATGTCTGGGATAGCTGCATGGTCGTGCGATGGGTGGAGAATTGCGTTTTCCCCGGCCAAGGCTCGTATGAGTTGTTCGAGCGCTCTCTGTTGGCCAGGTTCGGTACTGTGGAAGCAGATACCCATGCCTAGGAACGGGTAGGCAACACGAATCGTCCCTGGGGTTGTGACGGTAGCGCCCAAGGAGTTCAGCTTGAGGGTCACGTGAGTGTCCACAGGAAACGTCGCGCTCATCTCGACATAGCAGCCGTGGAGGCTGATGTCGGTGAGTGAACCCCACATGCGAACGTCGCTGCCGTCGGCTTGTAGTTCGACCTTGCCGGAACAGAGAAATCGAGGACTGCGGCGGCGTTCGGCGTCGGGTGGCTCCGTTTGGGCGACGGAGCCTTTGCCAACGTAGGCTGGAGGCTGCGGCGCGGAGGAAGCTTCCTTGCCATCGTTTTTCAAACGACGGAGATGGGTGGCTCCGTCTTCGGAATCGCCGCGTGCGGGCAAGCCCGGCTCTTCGGTTTCGATATGCGGGTCCATCATGCCTCCGACAAAGCAGCGCTAGTGAAGTTATCGGAGGAATGGGGAGGAACTTTAGTCGGGATTTCTCGCTGTGGCTAGGTGCGGGGGAACGGAGGCTGAGGCGCGGATTTGGGCCCACAGAGCTTCTTTGCCCATGCCGGTTTTTGCGGAAAACGGTATGGTCTCGATGCCTGGGTAGTCTTGGGCAAAACGTCGCATAGTTTGGGCGAGAACATTGCCGGACATACGGTCACACTTGGTGGCCACGATCGCATGGGGTCGACCTCGGGCGGCGAGGAACTCAATCAACTGGCGATCGCTTTCTTGAGACGGGACATTAGCGTCCATCAGGGCGAGGCACAGTGACAGAGTGGGGCGCCGTTCGAGATACGGATCCACGAAGCGCGCCCAATCCTGGGAAATCTCGCGCGAGATTTTTGCATAACCGTAGCCAGGAAGGTCAGCAAACAACAATTGTGGCTTGGGAAGGCCAGCCGGACGAATTTCAAAAAAGTTGATGCTGCGTGTACGCCCCGGGGTGGAGCTGGTGCGCGCGATTTTGGAACCCACCAAGGAATTAATGACACTGGATTTGCCAACGTTGGAGCGGCCGAGAAAAGCGACTTCGGGGAGCGTAGAAGCGGGGAAGTGGCTTTCGTCGGAAGCCGAGAGCATGAACCGGGCGAAAATACGCATGTCTACAGTCTCGCGTGAGCGAACCAGAGTTGCAAGCACCGGGCGACCGATCGCGTGTTTATGCTGATTCCGGAGGTGTTGGTATGCGATGGCTCAATCTCTTGGTTCTACTTTCAGCCTCATTGGCGTACGGACAGATTCAACCGAATTCGAATACGATCAGCGTGACTGGCGATGCGGCGGTGAAGGTTGCCCCTGACCGAGTGGCAGTGGGACTGGGTGTAGAGAGCCGCGAGAAAGATATCGAGACCGCTTCGGTGCAAAACGCCGCTGCGGTCAAGCATGTGATTGCGGCGATTCGGGGATTGGGAGTGGATGCATCTGATATCCAGACCGACTTCTTCCATGTGGATATCACATACACCGGCAACATGGGTACCGTGGTTGACTACTACCGCGTGACTAAAGAAATTCAGGTCGAGTTGAAGGATATTTCCAAATTCGAAAACCTACTGAACGCCGCGATTCATGCAGGGGCGAACCACGTTTATGGTATTGAGTTTTCGACCTCCGAATTGCGTAAATATCGGGATCAGGCGCGTGCTTTGGCGGCGAAGGCGGCGATCGAAAAGGCGAATGACCTGGCGGTAGCGGCGGGATTGGAAGTCGTCGGCAAGCCGGTGGCGGTCAGTTCGTATTCATACGGCGGCGGAGCAGCATACTCGCACTGTTGCGGGTATTACGGCGGCGGAAACTATGCGCAAAACGTGATCCAGACAGTGCCTGGTAGCGATGGGGCGGAAGGGTCAGTAGCGCTAGGCAAGATCAGCGTGACGGCGACTGTGACAATGACGTTTCAGATCCAATGACTGAGCCTATAGTCCGAGGGGACGCTTGTTCTCGACGTCGGTATCTTTGATGGGAGCCAATCGATGCCAGAGCGAGAGACCACCAGCGATCACTAAGCCAATCAGAAGACTAATTACAAAGAATATGCGGTAGGCAGGAAGCGTGATCAGGAGGGCGACAACGACCGCTATGCTAGCTAAGAGCGCCGCCGATCCCTGCAAGCGGAGGCTCAGTCGAGGGCGTGATTCGGGAGCCATATCGCAAGTATCTTAACGCTGAAGAGAGCCTGGAAGGCAATAGCGCGAAGTTCTAAACGGGATTCACCGACTACTGCCTTGCGGTCGGTATGTCTCCAGCAGGCGGTGTCGCGATGGGAGACATTGCAGTTGTTTCAGTTTCTGGAATCTGAGGTAGCGGGCTCTCCAAGGCCAGAGCCAGGACCTGGTCCATGTTGTCGACCAAGTGCAACTTCATGGCGCTGCGCAGGTTTTCTGGAACTTCTGCCAGATCCTTTTCGTTTTCCTTGGGAAGAATCACTTCAAACAGGCCTGCCCGATGAGCAGCGAGCAGCTTTTCCTTGAGTCCGCCAATGGGAAGGACTTTGCCGCGAAGGGTGATTTCTCCGGTCATCGCGATATCGCGACGAACAGGAATACGACTCAGAGCGCTGGTGAGAGCGGTCGCGATGGTGATGCCAGCGGAGGGACCATCTTTCGGAATCGCTCCTTCGGGCACGTGAACGTGAATGTCGAGGCTGCGGTAGAAATCGCGCGGAAGGCCGAGACGGTTCGCGCGTGAACGGATGTAGGACATAGCCGCCTGCGCCGATTCCTGCATGACGTCACCGAGTTTGCCGGTTAGCGTCAGCTTGCCTTTGCCGTCAACCACCGTGGCTTCGGTCGAGAGGATAGAGCCACCCATTTCGGTCCAAGCCAAACCAGTGACAAGACCGACTTCGCTTTTTTCGTTGGCGAGGGTATCGCGGAACTTCTGGACGCCGAGAAAATCTTCGAGCTTGTCGGGGTTGAGCACGACGGTGTAGTTCTCGCCTTCTTTGACAACTTTGCGCGCGACTTTGCGGCAGACATTGCCAATTTCGCGTTCGAGGTTACGGACGCCGGCTTCCCGGGTGTAGCCGCGAATGATGTGGCGAAGGGCTTCGTCGGAGAATTGAATGTTTTTCTCAGTGACGCCGGCCTGCGCCATCTGTTTCCGCACCAGGAACTGGCGGGCGATTTCAACTTTTTCCTGCTCGGTGTATCCCTGGAGGCGCAGCACTTCCATGCGGTCTTGCAGGGCGGCCGGGATGGTATGCATTACGTTCGCCGTGGCAACGAAGAAGACCTGCGAGAGGTCGTATTCGACGTCGAGGTAGTGATCCACGAACATGAAATTCTGCTCGGGGTCGAGCACTTCGAGCAGCGCGGCGGACGGATCGCCACGAAAATCCATGGACATCTTGTCGACTTCGTCGAGCATGAAGACCGGGTTCTTCGTGCCAGCCTTCTTCATCATCTGGATGATCTGGCCGGGCAAGGCACCGATGTAGGTGCGGCGATGGCCGCGGATTTCAGCTTCATCTCGCACGCCACCTAAAGACATGCGGACGAACTTGCGACCCGTAGCCTTCGCGATGGACATTCCTAGCGAAGTTTTGCCGACGCCGGGAGGTCCGACAAAGCAAAGGATAGACCCTTTGGGATTCTTGACTAACTGGCGGACTGCAAGGAACTCAAGGATGCGCTCTTTGATCTTTTCGAGACCGTAGTGATCTTCGTTGAGCACTTTCTCGGCGCGAGAGATGTTACGGATTTCCTTCGAGCGCTTCTTCCATGGAACGGCCAGCAACCAGTCGAGATAGTTGCGGGAAACCGTGGATTCAGCGGACATCGGCGGCATGGCTTCCAGTTTCTTGAGTTCCTGGATGGCTTTGTCGCGGACGTCCTTGGGCATGCCGGCGGCTTCGATTTTTTTCTTGAGTTCGTCGAATTCGCTCTTCTCGCCGCGGCCCAGTTCCTTCTGAATCGCCTTGATCTTCTCGTTGAGGTAGTACTCTTTTTGGGCTTTTTCCATCTGGCGCTTGACGCGCGACTGAATGGTGCGGTCCATGTTGAGTTTTTCAATTTCGACGTCGAGTACGTCGGCAATCCGGCTGAGGCGTTCCGCGGGATCGAAGATTTCCAGTAGCGATTGCTTTTCTTCAATCGCCAACTGCAGGTTTGCCGCGATCGTATCCGTGAGCTTGGCTGGATCTTCCATGCGCACGGCCGCGATCATGGTCTCGTAGTTGAGAGACTGGCACAGTTTGACATACTGCTCAAAGAGCGTAGTGACACGCTGCATGCCGGCTTCGATCTGCGGCGTGGTTTCCGTCGCATAACGGGCGACGCGCACGGTGGCTTGCAGGAAGCCTTCGGTTTCTGTGACTTGGAGAATCTTGCCGCGCTCGATGCCTTCTACCAGGACTTTGATGTTGCCATCGGGCAGTTTCAAGCTCTGAACGATGTTAACGATCGTGCCGACTTGGAAGATGTCGTTTGGTTTGGGTTCGTCGATCGAGGCGTCGTGTTGGGTGGCAAGGAATATCTTCTTGTCAGCAGCTAGAGCTTCTTCGAGCGCGTGGACGCTGGATTCGCGGCCAACCACGAACGGGGTCATCATAAAAGGGAAGATGACGACGTCGCGGATGGGCATCATCGGCAGTTTCTTGCTCTCGAATTTTTCCTTAGGGTTCGACAAAATGGTCTCCGTTACCTCGGCGGCTAAAGCCGCCCCTTGCAACCCATGCTGATCGCAGTGCTAAAGCGCTGCGCCACCCAAAACCGCAGCTCAAACCATCAACGACAAACGCCAAAACCGACCAGTACCAACAAACATCGGGACTGACAAACGACAGCAACCGCAAGCATCTGAACCGTGTGCCTAACTTGCTGCTTTTTCGGTCATCGCCAGCGAGATGTTGCGCTTTTCCACCATCTCACGGGTTACTTCGAATTCCTTGACCTTCTTCTGGCTGGGCAGACTGTACATCAGTTCCAGCATAAGCTCCTCAAGGATCATGCGCAGGCCCCGAGCACCGACCTTGCGGATCATCGCCTGGCGGGCGATGGCCCGGTTGGCATCTTCGGTGAACTTCAGTCGAACGTTTTCAAATTCAAACAGACGCTGGTACTGCTTGACAATGGCGTTTTTGGGCCGCGTCAGGATTTCGACCAAAGCATTTTCATCGAGGCTCTGGAGCACGCCCACCACAGGCAGGCGGCCGACAAACTCCGGAATCAGGCCAAACTTGATGAGATCTTCCGGTTGCGCTTCAGAAACCAATTCGAAGTTACGCTTCGGGGACTGTCCGGTCTGATCTTCTTCGGTTTCGGCGCCCGTACGGAACCCCAGGGCTTTCTTTCCGACGCGACGGGCAATGATCTTTTCCAGTCCTACGAAGGCGCCGCCGCAGATAAAGAGGATGTTTGTCGTATCAACAGGAGTGAATTCCTGATGAGGATGCTTGCGTCCGCCTTGCGGAGGAACGTTAGCGATCGTGCCCTCGAGGATTTTCAGCAAGGCTTGTTGCACGCCTTCACCGGAAACGTCGCGAGTGATCGAAGGATTCTCGTCCTTGCGGCCGATCTTATCGATTTCGTCGATATAGATGATGCCGGTCTGCGTACGGCTGACGTCGCCTTCTGCGGCCTGCAGCAACTTGAGGATGATGTTTTCGACATCCTCGCCGACGTAGCCAGCTTCGGTCAGGGTAGTGGCATCAACGATCGCGAAAGGCACATCGAGCATGCGGGCCAGAGTCTGCGCGAGCAGAGTCTTGCCTGTGCCGGTAGGGCCAATCAGCAGAATATTGGACTTCGTCAATTCCACGCCATCACTGGTCCGCTGGCGGTTCATGTAAATCCGCTTGTAGTGGTTATAGACAGCCACCGCGAGCTTCTTCTTGGTCTGTTCCTGCCCGATGACGTACTCGTCAAGGAACGTCTTTACTTCCTGCGGCTTGGGGAGTTGGTTAGGAACGGCAGCGGCTGGGGTAGCGGCGCGGTCGTCTTCGAGGATGGAATTGCAGACGGCTACGCATTCGTCGCAAATGTATGCCCGCGGATAGTCGCTCGGCGATGAAATAAGCTTGGCGACGGCGTCCTGCGATTTATGGCAGAACGAACACCGCAAGACTTCTTCCGAGCCCGATCTGGTTTTCACTCGGCTTGCTCCTTGTCTACCTTACCAGCCGTCCCAGTTTTACAATCCTCAGGGGCTCAAGCCCCGTTGAGTTACTGGGATGGCGGCACGACCGAAGTCGCGCCCTTCCCCGGTTATGCTGCGCGACCACTACCGTGTCGTATAGATGATGTCGTCCACAATTCCGTACTCTTTTGCCTGTTGCGCATTCATGATGAAATCGCGCTCGACGTCTTTCTCAACTTTATCGAGCTTCTGGCCACTGTGCTTGGACAGTAGGTGATTCGTAATTTCACGCATGCGAAGAATTTCGCGAGCGTGGATATCTATATCGGTCGCTTGGCCAGAAAGTCCACCCATTGAGGGCTGGTGGATCAAAATACGCGAGTTGGGCAGCGCCAGGCGCTTTTTCGCCTCGCCAGCGGACAGCAAGAGCGCAGCCATGGAAGCGGCTTGGCCGATGCAAATCGTTGTTACGTCGTTCTTTACGTACTGCATGGTGTCGTAGATTGCCATGCCGGCGGTAATGGAGCCGCCCGGCGAGTTGATGTAGAGCTGAATGTCCTTTTCCGGGTCTTCCTGGGCGAGGAACAGCATCTGGGCGATGACCAGGTTGGCGATCATGTCGTCAATGGGCGTGCCTATAAAGATGATATTGTCGCGGAGCAGCCGGGAGTAGATATCGTACGCACGTTCACCGCGTCCGGTCTGTTCGATTACCATCGGAACCAGCATCATTTTTGGATCGTTCAAGTTCACCTTCCACACTCCCGCCCTGAGTACGTGTTTGACGGCTCAGGAGAGGATCGAAATGGTCCGCGTTTTGTCATGCGGACTGGTGATACAGAAAGTCGAGGGTCTTCTCGTTGCGGATTCTGGTCCTGATTCTATCGAGACCGCCATCCTGGGTCAAACGAGCTCGGACTGCTTCGACTGTCTGCTTTGATTGTTTTGCCAGCGCGTCAACCTCATGATCCAGTTCGTCGTCACTGACGTTTACATTTTCCGTTTCCGCCACTTTTTCCAGTAACAAGGCGGCTTTTACATCGTGGATCGCCTGGTCGCGTTGACCGACCCGCAGACGGTTCAAATCCATCTTCTTCATCTGCTCCGCGGTTAATCCCTGGGCCGCTAGCGCGCGCAGTCCGCGTTCGAGACGAAGATCAACTTGCTGTTCGACTAGCGCTTCGGGAACTTCGAAGTCATTGCGGGCGATCAGATCGTCAACCAGTTTGTCTTTGGCTTTGTGCTCGGCTTCGTGCTTGCGTTCCGATTCCATCTGCTCGCGAATGCGCTTTCGGACGTCGTCCAAAGTAGCGAATTCACCCAGGCTCTTAGCGAATTCGTCGTTGAACTCGGGCAGCGACTTTTGCTTGATGCCGCTAATCTTTACCGTGTAGGTGAAAGTCTTCCCAGCTAATCGTTTGTCTTCCGCATCTTCGGGATAGTTCACATCGAAAGTGCGTTCATCCCCGGCATTCGCGCCGCGCAGATGTTCGTTGAACTCGGGCATTGTGTTCTTACCACCGATTTCGACGAGGACCTCATCCATATGGACAGGCTGGCCTTCGCCGTCTTTGGGGTTGCCATCGAGCGAGGCCTGAGCAAAGTCACCCTCGGCAAGGGCGCGGCCTTCGATCGGGTTGAAACTGGCGCGCTGCTCTCGGATATCATTCAGCGCCTGTTCGACCTCGCTGTCGGAGACGGTGATTTCCGGCTTATCGGCGCGCAATTCCTTATACCCAGCGAGATTGATTTCGGGCATTACCTCGAAGGCAGCTTTGAAGCGTAACGGTTCGCCGTCGTGCAAATGAAGGTCGGTGACGCAGGGTTGCGAAACAGGATGCAAGCCCAAGCGCTCGGCTTCCTGACGGAAATGCCGAGGGATGAGGGCTTCGACGACGTCGGTTTTGATTTCTTCGGAGAAACGCTGGCGGATGATCGAAGCCGGCACATGGCCGCGGCGGAAGCCTGGGATGCGCGCCATCTTCTGATATTTCTGGATCAGGGATTCGGTTTGGCGACCGACCTCTTCCACCGATATCTCGACCTGAATTTCGCGCTTTGTGCTCTCGTTCGTTTCGGTGGGGCTCACAATCTACCTTTCGAAAGCATACGCAATGGATGCCGGAACCGAACGGCGGCCAAGAATGCTTTGTACCTTGAACTTGAGTGTAAAGAGTAGCGGAGAGCAACGTCAAACGGCGGAAGGGGTTTTTGAACCCACCAAAGTAACGGGAGGCAGGGAAGCGCACGATTTGGTAATTTCGTAACGGGCGTCTCGCAGTATGCCCAAGTTGCGTCGAATTGCCAAACTTCCTGATTTCGAAAACACAAGCATGTCACTTCCGGCTTGGCTCAGAGTTTTGAATGACGAGGTAGTGGAGTGTACCCGCTGCCCACGCCTTGTTGTGTATCGCGAGAACATCGCACGAGAGAAGCGGCGCGCTTATCGCGAATGGGAATATTGGGGGAAACCCGTACCAGGATTCGGCGATCCCAACGCCGCTGTCATGGTCCTGGGGCTTGCTCCGGGGGCGCATGGATCGAACCGGACGGGCCGGCCGTTTACCGGAGATGCTTCGGGAAATTTCATGTACCCGGTCCTGTATGAGACGGGGTTTGCGAATCAGCCGACGGCAACGAAACGGGATGACGGATTGGTCCTGACGAACCTCTATATTACTGCGGCAGCCCGGTGTGCGCCGCCGGACAACAAGCCTTTGCCGCAGGAACTGACAAACTGTGCCCCTTATTTGGCTCGTGAGCTGGAGGGGCTCAAGAAACTGCGAGTGATTGTCGCCCTGGGGCGAATCGGCTTCGACGCTTACCTAGGCTATTTGAAACGTCAGAGCCTGATCACGACCAAGGCTCCATACGCCTTCGGTCACGGAGCTTCCTATCAAATGCCCAACGGTGTGACGCTCTTGGCGTCCTATCATCCCTCCAATCAAAACACCAATACCGGCAAGCTGACTCGCGCGATGTTCGTGAAGATATTCGAGGAGGCGCGAAGACTCGCGGGGGATTTCGGGGTGACCAAAACCTCCATAGAAATGCCGAGTCGGGCGCGTCGAGACTGAAGAGGAACGGCGTTTGTGCCGATTCTGAAATGGGGCGGATCCTGGCGTAACAGGAGCACCACCGGGCCGGCATGGGGGTGACGACTGTTTCGGGATGATGCCGCCCTTTTCTTCGCTCTCTGCGCTCCGTTCTTCTAACGGCGTGAGCGGGCCGTTCCTGCCGTTATGCCTCGCGCCAATTTTGCTGCGCGTGGTATAACGGTGGCGCCTCGGTCTGGGACATGCATCTAGGTGACTCCAAGCAACGTTTCGGTGTGCTCTGGCTTTTCTTTGGGTACAGTCTGGCCTTGCACGTTCTGGACGAAGCTGGGCACGATTTTCTCTCCGTGTATAACCCCAATGCCTTGGCTGTGCGGCGAGCGTTGCCTTGGCTTCCTTTTCCGCAGTTCACATTCCAGTCATTC
>Ga0302323_100004812_pt1 | contig 11010 bp, 10 predicted proteins | sample Fen_T0_3_FD_201950 | JGI IMG/M metagenome (GOLD analysis project Ga0302323, IMG submission 201950) | Peat permafrost microbial communities from Stordalen Mire near Abisko, Sweden - Fen_T0_3 | ecosystem: Environmental > Terrestrial > Soil > Wetlands > Permafrost | place: Sweden: Abisko... | reverse complement strand
CTTGAACAGCGGGCCGTCGCAGTGCGGGCAATAGGCCACGCCCTTGTTCTTGTATTCCTTCTCGCCCGGCACGTTGACCTCGCGCCAGCGCGCCCCGGTGGACACGATGACGGTCTTGCTCTTGAGTGACCCGCCGCTGGCGAACTTCACCTCGACCAGCCCGCCCGGCACAGCCGGCGGAATCAGCTTGTCGGCGCGCTGCAGGTTCACCACGTCGACGTTGTAGGCCTTGACGTGCTGCTCCAGCGAGGTGGCGAACTTCGGTCCATCCGTCTCCAGCACGGAGATGTAGTTCTCGATCGCCAGCGTGTCGTTCACCTGCCCGCCGAAGCGCTCGGCGGCCACGCCGGTGCGGATGCCCTTGCGCGCTGCATAGACGGCCGCTGCCGCACCGGCGGGGCCGCCGCCGACCACGAGCACGTCGTAGGGTTCGCGAGCGTCGAGCTTGGCTGCTTCGCGTTCACCGGTGCGGGTGTCCAGCTTGGACACGATCTCTTCGACGGTCATGCGGCCCGAGGCGAACACCTCGCCATTGAGATAGATCATCGGCACGGCCATCACCTGACGCTCGTCCACTTCCTTCTGGAACAGGCCGCCATCGATGGTGACGACGCGAACCTTGGGGTTGAGCACCGCCATCAGGTTGAGCGCCTGCACGACGTCCGGGCAGTTGTGGCAGGTCAGCGACATGTAGACCTCGAACAGGTAGTCGCCATCGAGACCCTTGATCTGCTCGATCACGTCGGGCTCGGCCTTGGGCGGGTGGCCACCGACCCACAACAAGGCCAGCACCAGCGAGGTGAACTCATGGCCGAGCGGAATGGCAGCGAAGCGCAGGCTCATGTCGGAGCCGATGCGGTTCAGGCTGAACGAGGGCTTGCGGGCGTCGTTGCCGTCGGTGCGCAGCGTGATCAACGGCGACAAGGCCGCCACTTCTTCGAGCAGCTCGCGCATGTCGCGCGCATTGGAACTGTCATCCAGGGAGGCCACCATCTCGAACGGCTCGCGTACCCGCTCGAGGTAGGCCTTCAACTGGGCGGTGAGATTGGCATCCAACATGGTGGGATCTCCTGGAACGTGAATTGGGAACGAGCCCGCCCAGGCCCGTCGCACGCGGCGGCAGGCAGGCTCGGTACAACGTGAGAGAAACAGGCCCCAAACCCGGGGCCTTGAACGGAAGGCTTTAGATCTTGCCGACCAGGTCCAGCGACGGGGTGATCGTCTTGGCACCGTCGTTCCACTTCGCCGGGCAGACCTGGCCAGGATTCTTGGCGACGTACTGCGCAGCCTTCAGCTTGCGCAGCGTTTCCTTGACGTCACGCGCGATCGCGTTGTCGTGGACCTCGGCGGTCTTGACCAGGCCGGAGGGGTCGATCACGAAGGTGCCACGCAGGGCCAGGCCTTCTTCTTCGATGTGCACGCCGAAGGCGCGAGTCAGCTGGTGAGTCGGGTCGCCGATCAGCGGGAACTTGGCCTTGCCGACAGCCGGCGAGGTCTCATGCCACACCTTGTGAGCGAAGTGGGTGTCGGTCGTGACGATGTAGACCTCGGCTTCCAGCTTCTGGAACTCGGCGTAGTTGTCAGCTGCGTCTTCGACTTCGGTCGGGCAGTTGAAGGTGAAGGCGGCCGGCATGAAGATCAGCGTCGACCATTTGCCCTTGAGGGACTGTTCCGTGACTTCAATGAACTTGCCATTGTGAAAGGCTTGGACCTTGAAGGGCTGGACTTGCGTGTTGATGATGGACATTGAGACCCCTTTGTTGATGAATGAGCTAGAGAAATTGGCGTTGCCTGGGTGGCTGAGAGCGGCCTGAGCAACGAACCGGATTCGATCTTAGATGCAACGCAGCATTGTTATGATGAATTGATTTTTGACTAATGATTGAATATATCTATCAATTGGTCTCTGACTGATGCTGTCCCGCCGGGGCGCCAACCCGACCCGCCTCTATCGCTGCCCTGCCTAGAATCCGCACCTTGCCTTCAGATTCAGAGGAATGCCTTGCCCGATCGCCTTGCCGTTCTGCCGCAATACCTGATGCCCAAGCAGGCCATGACGGCACTTGCCGGCGTCATCGCATCTGCCCGCGCAGGCACCATGACCACGGCGTTGATCCGCTGGTTCGTCGGTCGCTACGGCGTGAACATGAGCGAAGCGGCCAACCCCGACATCGCGGGCTACGCCAGCTTCAATGAGTTCTTCACCCGCGCCCTCAAGCCAGGTGCACGGCCGATGGCCGCCGCCGATCTGGTGTGCCCGGTGGATGGCGCCATCAGCCAGTTCGGCGCCATCGAGCGCGACCAGATCTTCCAGGCCAAGGGCCACCACTACTCGACGGCGGCGCTGGTCGGCGGTGACGCCGAACTGGCCTCGCACTTCGAGAACGGCCACTTCGCGACGCTCTACCTGAGCCCGAAGGACTACCACCGCATCCACATGCCCTGCGATGGCGTGCTCACGCGGATGATCCACGTGCCGGGCGACCTGTTCTCGGTCAACCCGACCACGGCGCGCGGCGTGCCGGGTCTGTTCGCACGCAACGAGCGGGTGGTCTGCGCGTTTGACACGCCACAAGGCCCTTTCGTGCTCGCGCTCGTGGGCGCAACGATCGTGGGCAGCATGGCGACGGTGTGGCACGGCGTGGTCAACCCGCCGCGTGTGAAGACGGTGCGTGAATGGCGCTACGAAGACCGGCCCGTTGCGCTCAAGCAGGGTGACGAGATGGGCCGCTTTCTGCTCGGCTCGACGGTCGTGATGCTGTTCCCCCAATCACCACTGCAGTTCAACCCATCGTGGCAACCGGGCGGCGCCATTCGCATGGGTGAGCCCATGGCCGGCTACGCCTGATCCAGGCCGAGCCGATGGCGGCTCTCGAAACGGTGTGAACGCCCGGTCATCGGGTCCGTGAATTCCAATGAGCGTGCCAGCAGCTGCAACGGTTTGCTGTAGTCGGACTCCGGCGCATAGGGCTGCAGCGTCGGGTAGAACGGGTCGTTGACGATCGCGATCCCCAGCGCCGCCATGTGGGCGCGGAGCTGGTGGCGCTTGCCCGTCTTCGGCCGCAGGCCGTAGCGACCGAGGTCGCCGAGCTGCTGCATCAGCTCGATGTGCGTCTCGCTGTTGGGTTCCCCGGCCACTTCTCGCATCGTCATGAATGAGTCACCTTCTTCCAAGCGACTGGTGTGAACGAGTGGCAAAGGCAGATCGGTTCGAACCGGAGCGATGGCCTCGTAGCGTTTCTCGACGGCCCGGTCTCGAAAAAGCGCCTGGTACGGGCCTCGAATCTGCGGCTTCACGGTAAACAGCACCAAGCCCGCGGTTTCGCGGTCGATGCGGTGTACCGGCGCGAGCGTCTCGATGCCTAGCTTTCGTTTCAGGCGCACCAGCAGCGTTTCCTGCAGGTAGCGGCCCGAAGGCGTCACCGGCAGGAAGTGCGGCTTGTCGGCGACGACGATGAACTCGTCCTGGTACAGCACCGCCTCGTCGAAGGGAATGCGCGGCTCGTCAGCCAGGCTGCGGTAGTAGTACAGCCGCCCGTGAGGCACGAACCGCGCATCGGGCTGCACCGCCGCACCCTGTTCGTTGGTGACTTCGCCGCGCTGCATGCGGGCAACCCACTCGTCACGGGCGATGGCCGGGAAGCGCTGCGCGAAAAAGTCGATCAGCGTCGCCCACGGCCCCTCGGGCAGCGACACGATGCTTCGGCCCACGCCGGGCGGCGCCAGCGCTTCAGCGGGCTGCATCGAGGCGCCGGGCCCGCTGCAGCCGCCATTCACCGTCGGGCTCGTCGGCGTAGACCTGCTCGGCGGTGGTGTCGGTCTCTTGCAGGCGCGTGTTCAGCGCGACCCGGTTGTCGAACACGAAGCACTCGCCTTGCCAGTCGCGATCGGCATCGGGCAGCATCTGGAAGTAGTTGAGGATGCCGCCGTCGAGTTCGCGCACCTGCAGCCCCAGGTCACGCATCCACGCGCTGGTTTTTTCGCAGCGGATGCCACCCGTGCAGTACATCGCCACCGTCTTGCCGGCAGCCTTCCATTCGTCGGCATGGGCCTGCACGTAGCGCGGGAAGTCGCGGAAATTGGTGACACCGGGGTCGACCGCTTGGCTGAAGCGGCCGAGCCGGTATTCGAAGCGGTTGCGGTTGTCGAGCACGACCACGTTGTCTTGCGCGATCAGCTCTCGCCACTGAGCTGGGCTGACTCGCGTGTCAGCAGAAGCCCCACCGCCTTTCACGCCCACCGACACGATCTCGGGCTTGACGTGAACCTTGAGCCGCGCGAACGGCGGCGTCTTGCAGGCGCTGCGCTTGAAGGCGATGCCGACAAAACGCTCGTCTTCCTGCAAGGCCGACTCGAACGCGTTCAGCGCGTCGGCGCTGCCGGCGAGCACACCGTTGATGCCTTCTTCAGCCACCAGCACGCTGCCCTGCAACTCGCTCGCAAGCAGGCGCAAATGCGCCGCCACTGCGTGAGGGTCGCGCAGTGCGACAAACTTGTAGAAGGAGATGTGGAAGATCGCGACAGTCATTGGTTGGCCACACGACCTCGTCGGGGCTGCGTGCGAACATGGCGTGGGCCTTCGATACCTCAGGCTGAGCGGGCGGAGCGTGTTCGAAGATTCGTCAGGGGACCGCCCGCACCTCGCAAACCGCTCAGCCTGAGGTATCGAGGGCCCACTCGGTCCGTGCACCCCACAGGGCATCAGCCCATGTGCAACCCGCCGTTGACCGAGAAATCGGCCCCGGTCGCAAAGCCCGACTCGTCCGACGCCACCCACGACACGATCGACGCAATGTCGTCCGGCGTGCCCAGGCGCTTGACCGGAATGCCGGCAACGATCTTGTCGAGCACGTCTTGCCGGATGGCCTTGACCATGTCGGTGGCGATGTAGCCGGGGCTCACGGTGTTGACCGTCACGCCCTTGTTGGCCACTTCTTGCGCCAGCGCCATCGTGAAGCCGTGCATGCCGGCCTTGGCGGCCGAATAGTTGGTCTGGCCGAACTGGCCCTTCTCGCCATTCACCGAACTGATGTTGATGATGCGGCCCCAGCCCTTTTCGAGCATGTCGTCGATGACCTGCTTGGTCACGTTGAACAGGCTGGTGAGGTTGGTCTCGATCACCGCGTCCCAATCGGCGCGGCTCATCTTGCGGAACATGCCGTCACGCGTGATGCCGGCGTTGTTGACCAGCACATCGATCGGGCCCAGCTCGGACTTGGTCTTCTGGAAAGCGGAGACGGTGGAATCCCAGTCGCCCACATTGCCCACCGAGGCGTGAAAGTCGAAGCCCAGGGCCTTCTGCTCGTCGAGCCATTTCTTGAAGTCACGGCTCGGCCCGCAGCCTGCAATCACGGTGAACCCGTCCTTGTACAGACGCTGGCACATCGTGGTTCCGATGCCACCCATGCCGCCGGTGACATACGCGATCTTCTTGCTCATTTTTGTTCTCCTTGAGTTTGCTGTGGTGATGGCCTAGCGTCTCTCTCAGCGCAACCCCGGTCAACCGGGTTCTCACCAAGCGATTCAAGACTTTTCAGCGCTCCACCGTCAGTGCAACGCCCATGCCACCGCCGATGCACAGGCTCGCGATGCCTTTCTTGGCGTTGCGGCGCTGCATCTCGTGCAGCAGCGTCACCAGGATGCGGCAACCCGACGCACCGATGGGGTGCCCGATGGCGATGGCGCCGCCATTCACGTTGACCTTGCTGGTGTCCCAGCCCATCTCGTTGTTCACCGCACAGGCCTGCGAGGCGAAGGCTTCGTTGATCTCGAGCAGGTCGAGGTCGCTCGCCTTCCAGCCGGCACGTTGCAGCGCCTTCTGCGAGGCCGGCACCGGGCCCATGCCCATGAAGGCCGGGTCGAGCGCGACGGTGGCGTAGCTCTTGATGCGCGCCAGCGGCGTGAGGCCGAGCTGGTCGGCGCGTTTGGCCGTCATCACCACCACGCCGGCGGCGCCATCGTTGAGGCCGGAGGCATTGCCGGCCGTCACGCCACCGGCCTTGTCGAAGGCCGGGCGCAGGCCCGCGAGCGCTTCGGCGTTGGTCTTGCGATTGATGTACTCATCGGCCGCAAAGACGATCGGGTCGCCCTTCTTCTGCGCGATGCTGAACGGCACGATCTCGTCCTTGAACTTGCCGGCATCCTGCGCGGCTGCAGCCTTTTGCTGCGAGCCCAACGCCAGCGCGTCCTGCTTCTCGCGGGAGATGTCGTACTTCTTGGCCACGTTCTCGGCGGTGATGCCCATGTGGTACTGGTTGTACACATCGAGCAGGCCGTCGACGATCATCGAATCGACCAGTTTCCAGTCGCCCATGCGCTGGCCATCGCGCGAGTTGGGCAACACGTGGGGCGACATGCTCATGCTCTCTTGCCCGCCGGCGATCACGATCTCGGAGTCGCCGTCACGGATGGACTGTGCGGCCAGCATCACGGCCTTCAGGCCTGAACCGCACACGGCGTTGATGGTCAGCGCCGGCACCGACTGCGGCAGCCCGCTCTTGATGACCGACTGGCGCGCCGGGTTCTGGCCCGAGGCGGCCGTCAGCACCTGGCCAAGGATGACTTCATTGATCTGGTCGCCGGTCAGCTTGGCGCGCCGAAGCAGGTCGACGATCACTGCCGCGCCGAGCTCGGGCGCGGCCACCTTGGCCAGGGTTCCACCGAACTTGCCCACGGCGGTACGGGCGGCTGCAACGATCACGATGTCGGTCATGGAGTTCTCCTGGTTGGGTTCACATTGATATCACGAGTTTGTTCCCACAGTTTGCGCAAGCTCAAGCCTTTTGTTTGACGTAGCGCCCCGGTGCAGGTTCGGTGGGTTTGTATTGGCGGTTACCCGGTGCCTTGGGCGCCGGCACCTGCTTGCCGGCATGGCTTTGCAGCCACGCCGTCCAGTCGGGCCACCAGCTGCCGGGGTGTTCTTTCGCCTTGTCGAACCAGACTTGCGGCGTGGCAGGCAGCGCCGCCGTCGCGCCAACCCAGTGGCTGCGCTTCTTCTTGGCCGGCGGGTTGATCACGCCGGCGATGTGGCCCGAGGCGCCGAGCACGAAACGGCACTTGGCGCCCTTCAACACCTGCGTGTTGCGGTAGGCGCCGTCCCAGGGAACGATGTGGTCTTCCTTCGAGCCGTAGACGTAGGTCGGCGCGTCGATCTTTCCCAGGTCGACCTTCTCGCCGCAGACGGTCATCTTGCCCGGCTTGACGAGGTTGTTCTCGAGGTAGGTGTTGCGCAGGTACCAGCAGTACATCGGCCCCGGCAGGTTGGTGCTGTCGCTGTTCCAGTACAGCAGGTCGAAAGCCGGCGGCGTCTCGCCCTTGAGGTAGTTGCCGACCACGTAGTTCCACACCAGCTCGTTGGGGCGCAGCGCGCTGAAGGTGGACGCCAATTCCTGCCCTTTCAGCAGGCTGCCGCCGCTCGGGCTCTCGGGGCCGAGCGTCATCTCGCGCATCTGCACCATGGTTTCGTCGACGAACAGGTCGAGCACGCCGGTGTTGCTGAAGTCGAGAAAGGTGGTCAGCAGTGTCATGCTGGCCGCCGGCTTCTTGCCGCGCGCCGCCAGCACGGCCAATGCGGTGGCGAGGATGGTGCCGCCCACGCAAAAGCCCAGCGTGTTGATGGTCTTGGTGCCGGTGATCTCTTGCACCACCGCGATGGCGCGGATGGCAGCGCTCTCGATGTAGTCGTCCCAGGTCTTCTGGGCCACGCTGTCGTCGGCATTGCGCCAGCTCACCACGAACACGCGGTGGCCCTGCGCCACGGCATGGCGGATCAACGAGTTCTCGGGCTGCAGGTCGAGGATGTAGTACTTGTTGATGCACGGCGGCACCATCAGCAGCGGCCGCTCGAACACGGTCTGGGTCAGCGGCTTGTATTCGATCAGCTGGAACAGCTCGTTCTCGAACACCACGCTGCCTTCGGTGGTGGCCACGTTGCGGCCGACCTCGAACACCGTCTCGTCGGTCTGCGACATGTGGCCTTGCTGCAGGTCGTTCCACAGATGCTGCACGCCTTGCGCAATGCTCTCGCCCTGTGACTGCAGCGCGAGCTTCATCGCCTCGGGGTTGAGCGGCAGGTAGTTGCTGGGCGCCGTCGCGGCCACCCATTGCTGCACCGCAAAGCGCACACGTTGGCGGGTCTTTTCTTCGCCCTGCACACTGTCGGCCATCTTGGCCAGTGTGCGGGCGTTGAGCAGGTAGAGCTCGGCGGTGAAGGCCGCGGCCGGGTTGTCGGCCCACGACGGGTCCGCGAAGCGCTTGTCGCCCAGCGCGACCGGCGCGGCACCTTGGGGCGGGCTGACGATGCGGTTCCACAGCTCGGTGGCCTGTGCCACGTAATCACTCTGCAAGGCATCGAGCGCCGGCAGCGGCAGGCTCAGGCCAGACAGCGACTTGACGATCTCGCCGACGGTGGCGCCGTAGGCCTGGGCGGCCTCGTTGGCAGCGAATGCCTCGGCCCCCACGCTGGGCGGCGATGTGTTGTTTTTCATATGTCTCCTGGCGGGCCTGTTTTGTCTGCCCGTGGGCTGCGAACTGGCCCTAAAGTGTGCCCCGGTCCCAGCGGCATTGTCATGACTCAACGCACGAATCGACAAAAATGTATCTCGTCGCCATTGGTTGGATGTTCGTGGTCGTCTTGATGTCGGCGGCCGAGGCCATGAGCCCGATCGGCAGCGTGCTGGGCGCGCTGATCACGCTGCTGCTCTATGGCGTGCTACCGCTGTCCATCGTGCTGTACGTGATGGGCACGCCTGGCCGGCGCCGTGCACGCCTGGCCGCCGAGCGCGAGGCGCCAGCGCGCCCGGCATCAGACCAACCAGACCGCAGCGGCCATGCGGCCGGTGACGCCGTCGCGCCGGAACGAAAAGAACCTTGAACGGTCCTGCACCGTGCACCAGGCGCCGCCGCCCACGGCGATGACGCCGGCCGCTGCCAGCCTGTCGCGCGCCAGCAGCGGCAGGTTGGCGAGCCACTTCTGCGGCCGCATCGTTCCCGGCCGCAAGGGCTTGAAGCGCAGCGGGTCGGCAAGTGCGGGCTCCACACCAAAGCCCTCGAGCACATCGGCGCCCACTTCGAACGACTCCGGGCCGATGCAGGCGCCCAGCCAGCATTGCACCTGGGCCGGCTCGCAGCCCGCTGCCTCGCACACGCTGCGCAAGGTGGCTTCGGCCACGCCAGCCGCCAGGCCGCGCCAGCCTGCATGCGCTGCGCCGACCGCGCCCGGCGCGGCAAACAGGATGGGCAGGCAGTCGGCCACCTGCACCGTGCAGGCCAGGCCACGCTCGGTGGTGACGCAGGCATCGGCCTCCGGCGTTGGTTGTGCCCGATCCGCGTGCGTCAAGCGCAGCACGCGCGTGCCATGCACTTGCTTCATGAACACCGGCGCCGCACCCAGCGCCTGTTGAAACAACGCGCGGTTGTGCGCCACACGTTGCGCATCGTCGTTGACGGCGATGCCGAGGTTCAGGCTGTCCCAGGGCGCCGGGCTGCAGCCGCCGGCGCGCGTGCTCATCAGGCTGGCCACGCCGGCCACCACCCAATCGGCGTGCAGCCAGTCAGGATGCATCGGGACAGGCCGCCGGATGGGCGCCGGCAAACGCTGCCAACGCCGTGCATTCGCCGAACACGCGCATCACGGTTGGCAGATGGTCGACGCGGCAGCCGAAACGCTGGGCGTTGAAGACCTGCGGCACCAGCACCACGTCGGCCAGCGTGGGGGCATCGCCATGGCAGAAGCGCCCGGTGGCCGCGCTGCCCGCGAGCTGGCGCTCGACGGCTTCGAGGCCCTCTTCCACCCAATGCCGGTACCAGCGGTTCTTGTCGTCTTCGCCGAGCTTCATCTCGTGCACCAGGTAGCGCAGCACCCGCAAGTTGTTGAGCGGGTGGATCTCGCAGGCCACGTCGAGCGCGAGCGAGCGCACCCGAGCGCGGCCCAGCGCGTCGGCCGGCAGCAACGGCGGCGCGGGGTGCGTTTCCTCCAGGTACTCGATGATGGCGAGCGACTGCGAAATGAGCGCTTCGCCGTCTTTCAGCAAGGGCACCAGCCGCGCGGCAGACAGATCGCTGAACGGCGCCTGCACCTGCTCGCCCTTGACCAGGTGCACGGGCTTGTAGTCATAGGCCAAGCCCTTGAGCGCCAACGCAATGCGCACCCGGTATGAAGCCGACGAGCGGAAGTAGCTGTACAGCTCCATCATGAAGACACGGGCCGAGCGCCGGGCCGCCATCGGCCAGAGGCCGATGGCCTTCGGCAGGCACGGGCAGTCCGCAGGGACTGCCCGTGTCCGGCCTCAGCTCGCCAAGCCGGCCCGCATTCCCTTGGGGGATCGGCTGCAGTACTCTGCGGACGAGGGGCCGTCATCAACTGCCGACGATCTTCACGCGCAGCGAACCCACGCCGTCGATCTGCGCGTGCAGCGTGTCGCCCTCCATCACCTTCGCCACGCCTTCGGGCGTGCCGGTGTAGATCAGGTCGCCCGGCTGCAGATCCCAAGCGGTCGAGAGCTGCTCGATGACCTCGGGCACGCTCCAGATCAGCTTGCCGATCACGCTGTGCTGGCGCACGGCCCCGTTGACGTCGAGCGCGATGCGCGTTGCGGCATTGAGGTAGCACTGCGCCGCCGGGCGGATGGCCCCGATCGGTGCGGACTGCTCGAAGCCCTTGCCGGCATCCCAGGGCCGGCCCTGTTTCTTGGCTTCGCCTTGCAGGTCGCGGCGCGTCATGTCCAGGCCGACGGCGTAACCGTAGACGTGGTCCATCGCGTCAGCGGCCTTGATGTTGCTGCCGCCCTTGCCGATGGCCACCACCAGCTCCACCTCGTGGTGCAGGTCGCGCGTGAGGCTCGGGTAGCGCATCTGGCCGAGCTGGTCTTCGGTCACCGCCAGCACCGCATCGGCGGGCTTCATGAAGAAGAACGGCGGCTCGCGGCCGCTGTGCCCCATCTCGATGGCGTGGTCGACATAGTTGCGGCCGACACAGTAGATGCGGTGCACGGGGAACTGGGCCCCGGGTTC
>Ga0302323_100004811_pt1 | contig 11011 bp, 6 predicted proteins | sample Fen_T0_3_FD_201950 | JGI IMG/M metagenome (GOLD analysis project Ga0302323, IMG submission 201950) | Peat permafrost microbial communities from Stordalen Mire near Abisko, Sweden - Fen_T0_3 | ecosystem: Environmental > Terrestrial > Soil > Wetlands > Permafrost | place: Sweden: Abisko... | reverse complement strand
ACAATACGGCGGCTTCTACAAGCTGCCGATCTATCCGCTAGCGGGAAGTTTTTCGGGCTATTGGTTTCATTCTTCAGTGAATTCCGGCACGGTTGCTGATCTGTTTAATATTAGCGGTTCCGGACGGTTTTATGGGGTCAGCTATACCCAACATTTATTGGCGATCAAAGACTGGCAACCGACCCTGGAAGCAGGAATTGATGACAAAGTTTTTGGTGATGACTCGACGTTTTTTGGCAGACGTTTCGGCGGTGATGTGCGCTCCCGTCCACTAACCCTGGCATTTGCGGCGCGTAAGCTCAGCTCGCTCCACAACGCGGGATTCAGCCTGAGTTACTCTCACAATCTCAACACAGGTGAGAATAATTCGACAGAAGCGTATGCGGGCACCCGGCTGGGCGCCAAACGGGACTGGAGCGCCTGGCGGGCAAGTGCCGATTTCAGCTGGCAGTTCCAAAGTCGATTCATACTGGCAGCACGCACCACAGCCCAATGGTCTACTCAACCACTGATCGGAGGCGAACAGTTTGGTTTTGGCGGACCGGATTCGGTACGGGCATTGGAAACTCGCCAGGTACTCGGCGATAGTGGCGCTCAAGCCAGTGTCGAATTGTGGCTGCCCTCCTGGAGGAAGTTCGCCTTGCTCGGGTTTCTAGATGGTGGTTCGGTTTCGCGTCAGAAATCAGCCCCGGGGACGAAGTCGACCGAAGATGCGCTCGCGGTTGGCCTCGGACTACGCGGACAAGTGTTCTCCCATGCATCGATTTCTATCGACTATGGTCACCTGCTGGATGGTGTGAGCGGCGTTTCCAGGGGAAGCCATCGCTTGTATGCCGCACTTGGCGTACAATTTTAGGCTGAGGCGCACGCCATCAGTTCTTCTGGTTGATTAACCTTAAACTATCGGGATTGATCATTCCCAAATTGGCTCGGACCCACCAGCAACATAATAGCCGAACGGATGGATATTTTCCCTTCTCTAGCTGACCGTGAGCATGGCACTGGCCTTCGGGCTTAAAGACGAACAACAGATTACGCTTATGCTGAAATCTTCACGAATCCAATCAGCCGTCCGAAACGTTCTGATGCTGGGAAACCGGCTGGATGCGCGTCCGACCTTTCAATGTCTGTTGGCGGTTACATTTCTATTTCTAACGGTCGAGGCCTTTGCCGCCAAAGCTCCTCTCGTGGTGCCGGCCCGCAACGACGTTGAAATTAAGTATATCGATCAGGCGCGTGCTATCACCAACGACGGTGAATTGCGGCAGGAACTCGATCAAATGATAAAGTCCCTGCGCGGCGGTCTCGACGCTGCGTCAAAGGATGACGCCGACCGGATATTAAAAAAATTCGGTGGTAATCAAACCGCACTCAACAACGCCGCAGCGGTTGCCTGGGTGCAAAGCTGTCCCGGCTCCTCTCTGTTGCTGGCAGCCGAAGCGGCGCGTCTCGATCCGAGCAATGCGAATGCGGCCAACACGCTTGCGGCTTTACTGGTTCAGGCTGGTTATGCTCACAAAGGAATTCCTCTCCTCGCGTACCTCGAAAAACGTTTTCCAGACGATCCGACAATTCTCAATAATTTAGGCCAGGCCTGGTTTGACGTGGGCGACAAGGACAAGGCCAGGCCGTTCTTCGCACGCTGCATTGTCCAGGCACCGTCTCATGGAGCTGCCCACGCGTCCCTCGGAGTAATTGCCCAATCTGAGGGCAAAGCCGCTGAGGCCGCCGCCCACTTCAAAACCGCTGCGGAAGCCGTGTCGTCACCCGCTGCGCGCTACGAATTAGATCGCAGTCATGGTTCCTGTGCAGTTCCTCCGGGCCTTTTGGGCCTTTTGAGAGCCCACGAATATTTCAATCCTCATCACTTTATTCCACCTGAGCCCCAAAACGAACTCGATAAGGCGAAGAGTAAAAAAGCAGAACTTGATGCGTTTCTTCGCCTCGTCGCTACTAACCGCAGCCTCGCCAATGCGATCGCTAAGGAGTCGCTCGCCAAAGGCCAACAAGTGTTTATGGGCCAAATGATGTCCCCGGGCAATGGTCGTTTCGGTTACGGCGGCTTGGATACAAAACGCCTCGCCCAGCCTTGGCAGGAGTATGCATCATTATGCGTCGACCTCCGTCCAAAAATTGAGAATGCGCGACGCGAAATTAAGGCACTGGCGGACGAATCAATGGCTAAGCAAAGTGAGGTTGATCAAGATTTTGAAAAGACCTATGGGAAAACCTTCGGCGAAGGTGCTGGGCCTGCGGCGGGAAATGCGTTTAAGCAGCTGTGCGTGGATAAGCGCAAGATTGCACAGTATTATCTCGTGCAGATGTCGGCGCGCTACGAGCAATTTGTCGATAAGACACTGGTTCCACTACGCGTGAGTGCGAACGATGCGCTTAATTGCTTCCCGTTGTTTGAACCAGCTCCGTTGGTTAAGCCAATGTTCTACGGGGTGGTGGACACGTATTTGGAGGGAGTGGCCAAAATCACCGAAGTGATGCCAATTGTGGTGGGACCCTGCGATTCTACTCCTTCGGTCGAAAGTTTCGCCCGCACGGACGAATTGCCGTCTCCGATGGGTTGCCCGTTCAACCTGTCGATCAATCTAGTTGTCGTGAAGCTCAACGCGGATTGTAGCAGTTTGGGTTTTGAGTTCGAGGCCGGGCTGGATTTCAAGGCCGTGAAAAATTTCCGCTCCGGTGAAACTACGTTGACCGCAGGAGTTGGCGCCGATGTCGGCGTGGCGGATATCAATGGTGGATTTGTTGTGTCGTGGAATAAGGATAACAAACTAAGTTATATCGGTATGGAGGTTGGAGCGTCGGCCGGCGTTTCCGGCATCCCGGGTTTGTCGGGAACTGTTGATACGTCTTCGGTTGCTTCAGGTACTTCGGTGAGTGGCTCCACCGGGAGCCTGACTCCCGATCTAGCGAAGGCAGGCATGACCTCCACACTCGGCGTCACCATCGGCCCGAATGGGGTGGAGCCTCAGATCGGTGGAAGTGCGGCAGCTGAAGTGTTGGGAGAAAATCTATTTGATGCGAAACTCTGAAGACGGGAGACGACAATTGGGTTTTGTGAATGGTTTTTCTCGATAGGAAATAAACACTCACCGCCGCAAACAGCGGGCATCAAAGAAAGGCGCTTCGCCTGAATACCAGCGGGCGGAGTCCGTCCAACCGCAGCAAGCTGCGGAGTATTGGTGCCGTCCGTCGTAAATGAAGGGATTGAGAAGGCTTCGCGGCTTGTTGGTGTCTTTGCTTACCCTCGTTACTTTCCATAGGCGACCTCGCGCGGTTTTTAGCACGCCCGCACAATGAGGATTCGACAAATGATCAGGTGCTCTACAAGACGCGTTTTTTCGTTGAGCGACGTCAGAATAGACTGAGCGTGCAGTGCTGGGGCTGGCTCTTTTGTCGCTGGTTGTCGAAAACGACGACGGCAACCAAACGACAACCAGAAAACATACTCCTCTCAAAGATCGTCTCCCTCAGCGTCCACCATCGACTCTCCTCAGAAGCGCGAAGTTGCTATTTCTTACCGTATGATCCGGCGATTCGCCGCGGGCTTGGGCTGTCTCGCATTCGTAATGCGCGTGGCAACTCCCTTGTTCCTCCGCACCCGTCATTTCACTGCGCGTCCCGGTGACAAAATCATGCAGTCACTTGACTGTAATGTTGGCTCGGGCTTTCCTTTTGAACTCAACGGCAGTGCGCTCGTCATTTCCCCTCCCTGAACGCGCGATCAGCGCATCCGCCATGTTGCACCGTATCCTCATCCCGTGGGTTGTCTTGTACCGACCGAGTCTGGCGGCGCTTCGCCCGGTTGCTCCGACTTCTTTGCGGGCATCCTTGAGGTCTTTGACGGCGGCCGGTGGAACCGCGGCGCTCGATATTTGCTGCACCCTAAAAAGTGACGCCTGCCCTCTCATCCACTGACATGAAGCGCAATTTCAACAGGCTTTTCTGGTCGGGTCAGCGGGCAGGCCGAGCGCTCGGTCGAGCGAAAGAATTTTTTTGCTTGGGGAGGATGGCCGGAATGTGGAGTTTGACGTTTATTGCGGTGGGATTGCTCCCCGCGGGATTGTGCGCGCAGAGAGTCGAAATGCCGGTAAACGCTTCGACCTCGCTCTGGTATCTTAGGCCGGCGCAGCAGTGGACTGAGGCACTTCCGATGGGCAATGGGCGTCTGGCCGCCATGGCCTTTGGAACGTTTCCGCGCGATCGGCTGCAGCTTAACGAGGAGACGATTTGGGAGGGCGAACCACTAGACCGCACCAATCCGCGCGCGCTTGAGACGTTGCCGAAGCTGCGGGAAATGCTTTTTACCGGCCGCAACGCCGAGGCCGCGAAAGTGATCGACGAATGCTTTGTCTCACCCCGGCGCCATCTCGACTCCTATCAGTCGGCGGGCGATTTGTTGGTGGATTTCGTCGGTCACGGTTCGGCGCCAGCCACGGGACCCTGGCTGGTCAACCCCAGCGCAACAGACCCCAATCCCTGGATTTCCGGCTACGGCCTGCTCAACTATGCACGGGCACTCGATCTCACGACCGGCATTACGACCAGTCAGGGGAAGTTCGAACATGTCGCGCAGAAGCGCGAAAGTTTTGCCAGTTGGGCTGACGACATCGTGTGCTACCGCGTGACCTGCGATGCAGGGGAGGGCGATTTTGATATTTCACTCCAGCGTGAGCTCGACGTCGTGCGCCGCGAGGTTCCTGACGACGGTTTGATGGTGTTGGAGGGCCGGATCGGTCGCAGTGGCCGGCCGTTTTGTCTCATGGCCGAGGTTCGGGTCGAAGGAGGCTCACGTCATGCGCGCGGCTCGCGGCTCGAAATTCGCGGTGCCAGCGCGGTCGAAGTGCGGATCGCCATCGCGAGCTCGTTTGTTTCCCGAACGGATTTTTCTGCCGATCCCATGCAACGCTGCCGGTCGGCCCTGGAATCGGCGGGGCGCTTTTCATGGCAAGAACTCAAAGAGCGCCACGCAAACCTGCATCGAGCCGTTTTCGAACGGGTCAGCCTGAAGTTACCGACGACTGACGCAGCGGGGCTGCCCACGGATCAACGCCTGAAAAAAGTTCAAGGCGGTGCCGACGATCCGGCACTGGTCGCGCTTTACTTCAATTATGGGCGCTACCTTCTCGCCGGTTCGAGTCGAGCCGGAGGGTTGCCTGCGAATCTACAAGGCAAGTGGTGCGGGGACATGACGCCGGCGTGGAACAGCAACTACACGACCAACATCAATGTGCAGATGAACTATTGGCCGGCGGGGCCCTGCAATCTCACCGATCGGTCCGAAGCTTACCTGCGTTGGGCGGAGTCGTTGGTTGAGCCCGGACAACGGACCGCGAAGAAGCTCTACGGCTGTCGCGGTTGGGCTCTGCATCACAACAGCGATATTTACGGTGCCACCGAGGTCTTCGACGGGCCTGCCGGCATGTGGACGATGGGCTCGGCCTGGGTGTCGGCTCAACTGATCGACCTGTGGCGTTTCAATCAGGATCGTCAATGGCTTGAGCGTGCGTGGCCGCTCGCAAAGGGCGCGGTGGAATTTGTGCTCGATTTCCTCGTTGAGGCTCCGGCCGGTTCAGCCTGCCCCGGGAAGTGGGTGACGAACCCTTCGAACTCACCTGAAAATGAGATGCTCCTGCCCGACGGCACCAAAAGCCAGTTCACCTATGCGGCGACGATGGACCTGGAAATTATCCATGATCTCTTCGCCGCCTCTCGCGAGGCGATCAGCGCTCTCGGCATTGATGAACACGAGCTCGTCGCACGAATGGACGAGGCTGAGCGCCGCCTGCCACCGCTGCAAATCAGCAAACGCACCGGACGGCTGCAGGAGTGGATTGCCGATTTCCCGGAGACCGAACCAGGCCACAGGCATATTTCTCATCTTTACGGCGTGTATCCCGGTTCTCAGATTGCGGCCGAGGAAACGCCGGATCTTTTCACCGCGGCTCGGGCTTCACTGGACGCGCGCCTGGCGGCCGGCGGCGGCGGCACGGGCTGGAGCAGGGCGTGGATACTAAACTTTGCCGCGCGTTTTCGTGACCCCGTTTTATTTTACGACAATCTTCAGGCCCTGTTGAAGAAATCCACGTTGCCAAATTTGTTCGATAATCATCCGCCGTTTCAGATCGACGGCAATTTCGGTGGTTGCGCGGGCATCGCTGAGGCATTGCTGCAGAGTCAGGTTCGCCTAGCGGACGGTGGGTACCGGATCGATCTGCTCCCGGCGCTCCCGACGGTTTGGCGGGACGGTTCGGTTGTGGGTCTGCGCGCGCGCGGCGGCGTCACGGTTGATATGGAGTGGAAGGACGGCCGGCTCGTGAGCACCTGGTTCACGGCCAGCCGGACGGGAACCTACACCATTCGCAATGCAGGCCATCCGCCGGTTGCGCTCGCACTCCGTGCCGGGGTGCGCACTGCTTTTGCTCCCGCCGACAAAGTTTCAAGGTGAAGTTACCTATGGCGCTGAAACTCGTCAGTGAACAGCAATTGAAAATATTCCACTTCAAATGGCGCTCGTGGGTTTGCGTGTTGGCCACGCTCCTTCCTTTTGGGAATGCGTTCGCGACGAATCCCCTGATTATGGATCAGTTCACCGCCGACCCGACGGCGAGAGTGTTTGAGGGCAGGGTTTATGTGTACCCATCCCACGATATTCCCGTCGTGCCCGGAAAAGGCCGACCCGATTGGTTTTGCATGGAAGACTACCATGTCTTCTCGTCCGACAATCTGACGGATTGGAAAGATCACGGCGTCATCGTCAGCCAAACCAACGTCCCTTGGGCCAATCCCACCGCCTATAGCATGTGGGCGCCGGACTGCGTGTTTAAGAACGGCAGCTATTATTTCTTCTTCCCCGCGATCGCCAAGGCCGGAGGCTTTAGGATCGGGGTGTCCGTGGCAGACAAGCCCTATGGTCCGTTCAGACCAGAAGCCGAACCAATCGAAGGCGTTCGCGGGATTGATCCCTGCGTGTTTATCGACAAAGACGGCAGCGCTTATCTGTATTATTCTGCCAAAAAAATCTACGTCGCCAAGCTCAAGGACAGCCTGCTGGCGCTGGATGGGACCCCGGCGGTTATCGATAATCTGCCAACCAAAGGGCTGCTGGAAGGAGCGTTTGTTTTCGAGCGGAATGGGATTTATTATCTGACTTATCCGCACGTTGAGAATACGCGCGAAAGACTAGAATATTCGACCAGCTCCCACCCCTTGGGGCCGTTTCAGCAGAGAGGCGTGATCATGGACGAATCACCCACCGGGTGCTGGACGGTTCATCACTCTATCGTCGAATACCAAGGGCAGTGGTATTTGTTTTATCACGACAAGGATTTATCCCCGGATTTTGACAAGAACAGGTCGATCCGCGCCGACCGTCTGTTCTTCGACAATGACGGAGCGATCAAGAAAGTAATTCCAACTCTCCGTGGTGTCGGAATCGTCGAGGCGACGAGCAAACTGCAGATAGATCGGTATAGTGCCGTGAGTGAAAAAGGAGCAACGGTTTCATTTCTTGATCGTGCAAACCCCCGCGATGGATGGGCAATCTCGCTGGAAGGTGCCGGTTCCTGGGTTCGATTTGATCGGGTTCTTTTCAAGGAGGGCACGCTCAATAATCTGATCGCCCGAGGAGCTTCTTCGACGGGTGGGGTGGTCGAAGTCCACCTCGATGACGCAGCCGGTCCCGTGCTCGGCAGAATTTCGTTCGAAAAAGGCTCTCAGTGGAAAATCGCCAGAACCAAATTGGAGAAAGTCCCCACCGGTCTCCATGATATTTTCGTCACGCTATCCGGAAATGCCATGATCGATGTTGATTGGATTAGCTTCGAATGAGCAAAAAACAAGGTCGCCTCGTACCTACAATGAAAGCCCTCCCATTAAGATTTGCGCTGGTTCTGATCGTCATGGCTTTAAGCGCCGTGGCTCGCGCGGCTACGATCAAAATCGATGTCGATCGCACCATCGACACCGTCGATCCCCGCATCTACGGCGTTTTCATGGAGCCGATCGGTTTCAACCGGCCGGAGATGAAGTTCAACACGCTCTATGGTCCGCTCTACGACCCCAAGTCCCCGCTGGCGGACAAGAATGGTTTCCGCACCGACATGCTCGATGCTGCGCGCGAGCTTCAGCTGACGCAGATGCGCTGGCCAGGCGGCAACTTCGTCGCGGGCTACGACTGGCGCGATGGCATTGGCCCGAAAGACAAACGCCCGAAGCGCATGGAGCTCGCCTGGGGCGTCGTGGAGACCAACCAGGTGGGCACCGACGAGTGGGTAGAGCTTAACAAACTGATCGGGACCGAGAACGTCATGTGCATCAACATGGGCACGGGCACCCTCGATGACGCGCGTTACTGGGTGCAATATTGCAATGCACCCACCGGCAGCTACTGGGCCGACAAGCGCGCCGAGTACGGCCATCCCGAACCCTACGGAATCAAATATTGGTGCCTCGGCAACGAGGTCGATGGCGAGGGCTGGATCATGGGTTACAAGAATGCCGAGGACTACGTGAAGTTCGCCCTCGAGGCGGCCAAGCTGATGCGCCTGAGTTCCCCGGGCACCAAGCTCGAGTTCATCGCCAATGGACCGGCCAACTACAAAGATAACCTCAACTGGGTTGAGTGGACTTGGACCGTCGTGAAGGGTCTCTACGGCGTCGCCGACTACGTTTCGATGCACCGCTATTGGGATGCGTCCGACGACTATTATGTGCTCATGGGCCAGCGCGGGATCGATCTGGAGGAGCGCATTGAGATCGTCGCCGGCCAGATCAAAGCCGTTCATACGATCCAGCAGAAGAAACCCATGTATATCTCGGTCGACGAATGGGCGCCGCCTTTCCGCGGCGGGCACCTGTCGACCCTCGCACTCGCGCAATACTTCAACGCGTTCCTCCGCCACGCCGACACCGTGAAGATGGCCAACTACACGCTTCTTACCTCGCTCCTCAGCCGCGATTCGAAGACAGACGCCACCTACAAATCGCCGCTCTTCCATACCTTCAAGCTGTTCTCCACCCGCTGTCGCGGCACGGCGCTTTCGCCCACGGTCGTCTGCGACACCTTTCGCACCAGCGACCACTATTCGAAGATTCCTTATCTGGATGTCTCCGCCACCTACGACGAAAAGGCGAAGCAGGTCGTGATCAATGTGGTTAACCGCCACAAAGACGAACCCATCGCCACCGCCATTCAGAGCGTTGCCGGAACCTTCAGCGGAACCGCCGCGATCAGTCTCGTCACCAGCGAGGACGTCGCGAACAAGCCGTACACCTATGAGGCGCGCGACACCTACCCGCCGAAAACCGAATCGCTCGCTGTATCGGGAGCGTCCCTACACTATACGTTCCCCGCGCACTCTTTCACCCAGATCGTCGTCAGTATCGTCCGTTAATCAGAGTCCCCCCATGAAACCTTCATTGCTTCGCCCCTTCGCCCTCCTGCTGCTCGCCGCCGCCATTGGATTCGGCCAGCAACCGACACCGGTCGCCACCGAATACGGTCTTGTCCAAGGTGCCGCCGAAAACGAACTCAACGTGTATCGCGGCATTCCTTTCGCCGCGCCGCCCATCGGGGACCTGCGCTGGCGTGCCCCGCAACCGCATGCGAAGTGGGATGGAGTACGGCCTGCCACGCAATTTGCTGCCGACCCCTATCAGGGCGATGGCAAGGGCAACGTGAGTGAGGATTGCCTCTACCTGAATGTTTGGAGCCCGGCTAAAGCTGCGAATGAGCGGCTGCCTGTGCTGGTCTGGATTTATGGTGGTGGCTTCGCTTTCGGTTCCACGTCGACTCCGGTCCACAATGGCGAGTATCTCGCGCGCAAGGGCGTCATACTGGTCACCATCAATTACCGCGTCGGCTCGCTCGGTTTTCTCGCTCATCCCGAGCTGAGCGCCGAGTCGCCGAAAAAGGTTTCGGGTAACTACGGCCTTCTTGACCAGATTGCGGGGCTGCGCTGGGTGCAGCGCAATATCGCGGCCTTCGGCGGCGATCCGACGAAAGTCACTATCTTTGGCGAGTCCGCCGGCGGCATCTCCGTGAGCATGCTCTGCGCATCGCCCGAGGCGAAGGGGCTCTTCCGCGGCGCTATCTCGCAAAGCGGCGGCTCTTTCGGCCCAACGCGAGCGACGACGTATCCTGGCGAAAACATGCGCACGCTTGCCGACGCCGAACAGTCCGGCGTGGCCTATGCCCAAAAGGCAGGCGTCAGCTCCCTTGCGGAGTTGCGCGGCCTCCCTGCCGAAAAGTTGCCGCCCGCCTGGGGTAGCGGCGCTTCCTGGCCGATTGTCGATGGTTTTGTAATCCCCGATGACCAGCACAAGCTTTACGAGGCCGGCCATTACAACGACGTCGACGTACTCATTGGCTACAATTCCGACGAGGGCCTGAGCTTCGCCCGCGAGAAGACGCCGGAAGAATACGCCGCGAACACGCGTTTGCGCTACGGCCCGTTTGCCGACAAGCTCATCGCAGCCTATCCAGCTGGTACCGCCAACGTGCCGAAAACCGCCCGCGACTTGATGCGCGATGCCGCCTTCGGTTGGCAGACGTGGAGCTGGGCCCGCCTTCAGTCGCGCACCGGGAAGTCCAAGGTGTTTCTCTACCATTTCGACCAACATCGCGAGCACCCGGCCGACTCGCCCGAAGCCGACCACGGCATGCCCCACGGAGTCGACGTGCCCTACGTTTTCCAGACTCTCGACCACAAAGACGCAAACCTCACGCCGGGGGATTTAGCGATTTCCGAAACCGTCGCCACCTACTGGACGAACTTCGCCAAGCGCGGCGATCCGAACGGGGAGGGCGTTCCCACCTGGCCGCGCTTTACCGAAGCAAAGCAACAAGCGATGTATTTCCATAATACCTCCTCGGTGGGCCCGGTTCCAGACGAGGCCGCGCTCCAAGTCCTAGACACTTATTTCGCGTGGCGCCGCACACCTGAAGGCGCCGCGTGGGCAAAATAATCAAAACGTTTTGCTCTTAGCGAAACCC
>Ga0302323_100004810_pt1 | contig 11012 bp, 6 predicted proteins | sample Fen_T0_3_FD_201950 | JGI IMG/M metagenome (GOLD analysis project Ga0302323, IMG submission 201950) | Peat permafrost microbial communities from Stordalen Mire near Abisko, Sweden - Fen_T0_3 | ecosystem: Environmental > Terrestrial > Soil > Wetlands > Permafrost | place: Sweden: Abisko... | reverse complement strand
CGTGGTCTCTCGGTTCACACAAACGCGCGGCACGCTCGCCCCGACAGCCGTCTTGGGTGAAGGTAAGTTGCTCGAGTTGGCCGCTCTCACCGGCGGCTCCGGCCACGCAGGCGTGGAGGTGGAGCGGGTGAAAGACAAAGCGCGCGTCCGTCGCGAAGCCATCGAGGCGGGCAAGACCGTGCCCACCAACGATGACGATGACGATGACGATCTGGATCGAGAGCCTGAGCCCCAAGGCACGACTCCGGCCGATACCGACGACCTGCAGCTGATCGCCGTCGATCATGAAATCAGCCCGAGTCAGCTGCGCAATTTGGAGCGCGCCACGGGCATCACGGTTTTGGATCGCACGGGCGTGATCATCGAGATATTTCATCGCCACGCGCACAGCCGGGAGGCGCGCATGCAGGTCGAGATCGCGCGTCTGCGTTATGAATCGCCGCGTGTGCGTGAATCACCGCGGGGCAAAGAGCGCCAAGCCGGTCGCGGTTCGGGTGAAGCAGGACTGGAGCTCGATCGGCGCAAGATCCGCGATCGCATTGCCGAGCTCAAAGAGCAGCTCGAGGCGATCCAAAAAGAGTACAGCGTGCGCCGCGCTCAGCGTCAGCAAGCGCGCCGCGTCGCGCTCGTCGGCTACACGAATGCCGGTAAATCATCGCTCATGCGCGCGCTCACCGGCAGCGACGTGTACGTCGAAAACAAGCTCTTTGCGACACTCGACACGACCGTACGCGCGCTGACCCCCGAGGTCGAACCGAGGATCCTGATCAGCGACACCGTTGGCTTCATCAAAAAGTTGCCGCACGATCTGGTGGCCAGCTTCAAATCCACTTTGGACGAAGCCAGCGAGGCCTCGCTGCTCTTGCATGTCGTGGACGCATCCGATCCGAGCTGGCAAGCGCAGCTGGCGGTCACGCGCGAAGTCCTGACCGAAATCGGCGCGCACGCGGTGCCCAGTCGGCTGCTGATGAACAAAGTCGACTGCCTGACGGACGAAGCGCTGCTCGCGTTGCGCGCCGAGCAGCCCGAAGCTTGGTTCCTATCGGCTAAGCGGCCAGCGGACGTCGCAGATCTCAGGCAGAAGATCATCGCTTTCTTCGAGTCGAGCTACGTGCACGCCGAAGTGCTCGTGCCCTTCACTGAGCAGCGAATGCTCGCGGAAATGCACGCCACGATGAACGTCCTCGGCACTCGCTACGAAGAGGCGGGCGTGTTCGTGGACGTACGCTGTGAGGCCGCGGCTTTGGATCGGCTGGGGGCCAGCTTGCCCGAGGGCTCAGTAACCCTTCTGAGCGAGTAACTCTTTCAGTCGGGGCTGATCCACGATGTCCTTCTTCTCGACCTGACGGCGCAGGCTGGCGATGGTTTTGTGCGCCCAGCTCTTCTGGAACAGGTTCACGATCCATTTGGCCACCGAGCCCTTGGGGTCCGCCAGCACCTCGGCCAGGACGCGCGTCTTCTGGCCGCCTTCGATCGAAGTCAAGGTGAAGGTGCCATACTTGAACTCGCCGCGTATGTAGTCGGTCTTGGGGGCGCCCGAGTCGTACACGGAATGGTAGTTGAGCATCACCTTCTTGTTCGCTGGGTCGAACTCGAGCTTGACGGCGTACACGAAGTCCCGGTCCTTGAGCACGATGGGCGTGGTCACGTGGGTCCAATGGACGTGCTCGTTCTCGCTCAGCTTGCGCACCACCTTGACCTCCGCTAGGCGGTCGATCCACTCCGCGGAGCGTGAGGTGTCGACCAGCACGCTGGTCACGCGCAAGATCGGGGCGTCCACCACGCCCTCACCGCGCAGCGCGATGATCGGGCTGTCAGCGACTTCCCGGCGGAAGACGGAGATCCCGTCCTCCTCGCCAAACTTCTCCCAGGGCGCATCCTTCGGGGTACCCGCGTCGGCCGATACAGTCCCACAAAGGAGCATTCCCGCGAGAAGCGCGCCGCCTGCGCAGTTGACTCCGTTGAATGTCGAGCAAAACCTGTGCGGCATGCCGTTAGCCTATGGTTTTCGCGCCATCGTGCAATGCCCGAGAGTTACACCCACATGCGGGCTCAGGGTGGCACTGAAGCTGGCGCTGAAGCTGGCGCTGAAGGAAGAGCGAAGAACGAGACAGCGAAAGGACGAAAGAACGAAGCGAGACCTTGCCTCTGCGGCGGTCGGTAGTATCTTCGTCGGTCCTTGAAAGAACTTTTCGACACGTTGAAGAAGCAGGCGACCCCCGCAATCTGGGCCCAAGGCGTCAAGCTGGCCCGTGAGGATTCTGTCTCGCTGGAAAAAGAGAGCGACGGCCGCCTCGACCTCCGCGTGCGGGTTCCGGCGCGGGCGTCCTACCTGACGGTCTCGCTGTTCACCCGTGATTTGGAGTGGACGTGCGACTGCCCTGGGCCCGCAGATCCATGCGTGCACGTGGTTGCCTCGATGCTCGCGGTGCAGAAGGTGACGCAGGCCGGTCAGCGTCTCCCGGACGCCAAGAAGTCGGGTGCACAGCTGGTGTACGCGTTCCGTCGCTTGCCCATGTCTGGGCTGACGCTCGACCGCTTCATTCTCGTGGGCGAACAACGAACGCGGCTGGAGGGCACGCTCGCCTCAGTGCACGGCAAGTTCACTCTCTCGCCCGGCCCCGGTGATTTGGTGGTCGACCGCATTCTGACTGCCGCCTCGCGGGGCGTGCTGCGCCCCGGGGTTTGGCAGAGCTTGCTCGAGGCGCTCAACGGCGCCACGGTCGAGTTCAATGGCAAGCCGATCTCGGTGTCTTCCGAGCCGCTGTTGCCCGTTGGGCGCGTGTACGACGAGGGTGAGGACATCGTGCTGGCGGTCGAGCAAAATCCCGAGCTCACGGTCGTGGAAGAGCTCGGCCTCGGCCGGGTCGGAAACACCTTGCGCCCGCTCGGTTTGACCGAGCTCACCGGCATGAAGCTCGAGCGTTTGCCGCTCCGCCGCCGCTTCCCCCAGGGCGAAGTCGGCGAGATGGCCACCAAGGTGATGCCGGAGATCGAGTCCAAGATCAAAGTCGTGATTGAATCCAAGCGCATGCCGCGCCGCGGAAAGACGCGCATGCCGCCACGCATCTCGTTCGACTTGAGCCACGCGGATCACACGCTCAGCGTCGTGCCTATGATCGTCTACGGCGATCCTATTTGTGTGCGCGTCGAGGGCACTCGTCTCGTGCACGTGCAGGGGGATGTCCCGGAGCGAGACGAAATCGGCGAGCGTCGTCTGGTTGGCCGCTTGCGCGACGAGCTGTTCTTGGTGCCCGGTCGACGCGTGGATTTCGATGGTCAGGAGGCCAACAAATTCGCCGCGAAATTGCGGGAATTTCAGGTGCGCTTGGGTGGTGAGCCCGGCGCCATGCTCGTGCGCGCGGCTCCAGTCGAAGCCAAAATTCGCATCAATGGCGACACGTTGAACATCGAGTTCGAGGTGCCGCCGGACACTGACGCCCCGAAGGGCAGCGAGCCGCGCCGCGGAAAGGCCAGCGCTGAAGCCGTGCTCCGCGCCTGGCAGGATGGCTTGTCCTTGGTGCCGCTCGAAGGCGGCGGCTGGGCACCGTTGCCCAGTGATTGGCTCGAAAAATTCGGCGACCGCGTCGCCGATCTGCTGGCTGCCCGCGATGCCGAGGGCCGCGTCTCCCGCGTCTCGATCCCGGCGCTGTCCGCGCTGTGTGACGATCTCGATCAACCGCGGCCGCCGTCGTTCGACAAGCTGGCCCCGCTGATCCACGGCTTCGAGAGCTTGCCCGAAGTCGAGCTGCCCAAGGATTTGACCGCAACGCTGCGCACCTACCAAAAGGTGGGCGTTGATTGGCTGTGTTTCTTGCGTGATGCTGGGCTCGGCGCCGTGCTAGCCGACGACATGGGTCTCGGCAAGACGCTGCAAACCCTGTGCGCCGTCAGTGGCCGTTGTTTGATCGTCTGTCCGAAGAGCGTGCTGCACAACTGGGAGGCGGAGGCGCGCCGTTTTCGTCCCGGTCTCAAGATTGCGGTCTATCAAGGCCCGCGTCGCGAGCTCGACAAGCGAGCCGATCTGACGATTACGACCTACGCCATCTTGCGGCTCGATGCCGAGCGGCTAGCGGCCGAGACTTGGGACACCGTGGTGCTCGATGAAGCGCAAGCGATCAAGAACCCGGACAGCCAGGTGTCGCGCGCGGCATACGCATTGAAAGCCAATTTCCCGGTCGCTCTCAGCGGCACCCCTCTCGAAAATCGCCTGGAAGAGCTGTGGAGCATGTTCCACTTCTCGCACCGCGGCCTGCTCTCGGGTCGCTCGCAGTTTCGCGATCGTTACAGCTTGCCGATCGAGCAAGGCAACAAGAAGAAGCTGGCCGAGCTGCGGGAGAAGACCAAGCCCTTCATCTTGCGTCGCCTGAAGCGCGAAGTGGCCCCGGAGCTGCCGCCGCGTACGGATATGGTGCTCGAGATCGAACTCGATCCGAGCGAGCGAGACTTGTACAACGCCGTGCGGGCTGCGACGCAGCGCGATCTGCTGGAAAAATTGCAGAAAGGCGGCAATGTGCTGCAGGCTCTCGAGGCGCTCTTGCGCTTGCGCCAAGCGGCCTGTCACCCGGCGCTGGTGCCCGGACAGCAAGCCGAAAGCTCGAGCAAGATTGAGGCGCTTTTGGAGAGCCTGGAGCAGGTGGCGGCCGAAGGTCACAAGGCGCTGGTCTTCTCGCAGTGGACCAGTCTCCTGGATCTGGTGGAGCCGCATCTCAAGCGCGCGAACCTCGATTTCGTACGCTTGGACGGTCGAACCCGCGATCGCGCCGCAGTCGTGAACGAGTTTCAGGCTGAAGACGGACCGCCAGTCATGCTCACGTCACTCAAGGCCGGCGGCACCGGACTCAACCTAACCGCGGCTGACCACGTCTTTTTGCTCGACCCGTGGTGGAATCCGGCGGCAGAGGACCAAGCCGCGGACCGCGCCCACCGCATCGGTCAGAACCGGCCAGTTTTGGTGTATCGCCTGATCGCGAAAGACACCGTCGAAGAAGGCATCTTGGCGCTTCAAGCCAAGAAACGCGCCCTTGCGGACGCGGCCCTGGAAGGCACGGGCGACGCGGCAGGGATCACGCGCGAAGACCTGCTCGCTCTGCTCGCTTGACGCTCCAAGCTCGCCTACACCGCTTCGCAGTTGAACGGACCCGAGAATTCTCGGACCTCCAGCGAGCGAAGGTCCAAGAATTCTCGGGTCCTTTGCGGCATTCTGGTCGCGATGTCTTGGCTTTCGCAGTCACCCCAACCGCTCGGGGTGTAGAGTCGCCCGCGGTGGTGGGTGATGCTCGATTCTCTCGTTCGATACTCGCTGAATAATCGCATCGCGGCATTCTTGTTCGCGATCACGCTGGGCATCGCCGGGTTTCTGGCCTTTCGCGATCTCACGGTCGAAGCTTTTCCGGACCCGACCGACACCCAGGTGCAGGTCATCACTTTGTTGCCGGGGCAGCCGACCGAGGAAGTGGAGCGCCGGCTTTCGATCCCGCTCGAGCGGGCGTTGAATGGCACGCCCGGGCTATTTCGGCTGCGCAGCGTGTCGCTGTTCGGCCTGTCCTTCGTCACGCTGACCTTCGACGATGGAGTGGAGTTGCTGCAAGCGCGCCAACGGGTGCTCGAGCGCTTGCGGGAAGCGGAGCTGCCCGAGGGCGTGCAGCCGGACTTGGGTCCGATGGCCACGCCAATCGGCGAGGTGTACCGCTACACGTTGGAGGGCCCGGGCGCCGATCCGATGGAGCTTCGCACGCTGCAGGATTGGATCGTGCGGCCAGGGATCCTGCGCGCCCCAGGCGTGGCCGATGTCGTCTCCTACGGTGGGCTCGTGCGCGAGGTGCACGTAGAGCCCGACCCCTCGCGCATGGCCTCCTTGGGCGTTGGCTTGAACGACGTGTTTCAGGCGCTGAGCAAGGCCAGTAGCAACGCGAGCGGCGGCTACGTCGAACGAGGCTCGGAGATGTTCGTGATCCGAAGCCTTGGCATTTTCGCCGACCTGCGCGATATCGAAAAGACGCGTGTGGCGACCCACAACGGAGTGCCGGTGCGCATCGGCGACGTCGCCCACGTGAGTGAGGGCTACGCGCCGCGGCAAGGAGTCGTGACGCGCGGCGAGAACGAGGAAGCCGTGGAGGGCATCGTGCTGATGCGCCGCGGCGAAAATCCGTCCGTGGTGCTGGAGGGGCTTCGCACGCGCATGGCCGAAATCGAGCGTATTTTGCCGAACAAGGTAAAAATTAGTGCGTTTTACGATCGCACCGAGCTCGTCCATACGACCTTGCACACCGTCTTCCACAACCTGCTCGAGGGCGCGCTCTTGGTGGTGCTCGTGCTGTTCGCGTTCACGCTTTCGTGGCGCGCGTCGCTGATCGTGGCCACCGTGATTCCGCTCTCGCTCGCGGCGTCTTTTGCCTACCTGCGGGCGCGCGGCATGAGCGCCAATTTGTTGTCGATGGGCGCGATCGACTTCGGGATCATCGTGGACGGTGCGGTGATTTTGGTCGAGCACTTGTTCCACGAGGTGCCCAAACGACGCTCGGATTCTGGCGAATCGCTGATGGAAAACATCGCGTACGCGATGGCCGAGGTGGCGCGTCCCACTTTGTATTCGTTGCTGATCATCATCGCCGCCTACATCCCGATTTTCTCGATGCAGCGGGTCGAGGGGCGGATTTTCTCGCCCATGGCCAACACGGTGGTGAGCGCGCTGGTCGGGGCGCTGGTCGTCAGCTTCACGCTGATCCCGGTCCTGGCCTTCTTTGGCTTGCGCGGAGCCGGGCTCGAGCGCGAGTCCCCACTCACTCGCTGGGCGCGCAAAGCCTATGTTCCGTCACTCGACTTCGTGCTCCGCCGGCCGCTGCCGGTGTTCATCGTGGCGCTCGGGATGTTGCTATCGGCGGGCTTGCTCGTCCCGCGCTTGGGCTCGGAGTTCTTGCCCGAGCTGAACGAGGGCGCGCTGTACGTGACCTTCACCTTGCCCGGCAACATGTCGCTGGCCGAGGCTCAGAAGCTCACGCCCCGCTTGAAGAAGCTGATTTTGCGTACGCCCGAAGCCAAGGCGGTGCTCACGCAATTGGGGCGCCCGGAAGATGGTACCGATCCCTCGCTTCCGAACAACTTGGAGGCGTTCGTCAAGCTCGCCCCGCCGGAAGAGTGGCGCGAATCCAAGCCACTGCTGAACGACTTGATCGCCGAGATGGCCCTCAACTTGAGCCAGGTTCCTGGGCTGGAGACCAACTTCTCACAACCGATTCGCGACAACGTGGCCGAAAATATTTCCGGCCAATTCGGTCAGATTGCGTTGAAGATCTATGGCGAAGACCTGGTGGAGCTGCAGCGTGCCGCCGAGCACTCGAAGGACGTCCTCGCCGGGGTGCCCGGCGTTGCCGACCTGGGCATCGTGAAGGCCTCCGAAAGCCCACAAATTGCCGTCAAACTCGACCGCGAGGCGCTCGGCCGCTTCGACCTCGATCTGAACGACGTGCAAGACTACATCGAGACGGCCATGGCCGGACACGCGGCCAGCGAGCTTTGGGACGGCGAAAAACGCATCGACGTGACCGTGCGCTTGCCGCGCGCCACGCGCGAAGATCTCGATTCGATCCGCAACATTCGCCTGCCGTTGAAGACCGGCTTGGTCGTCCCGTTGTCCGCGGTGGCAGACGTCACGGTGGGCACGGGTCGCGCGGCGATCACGCGTGAAAACGGACGACGCTACATCGGCGTGCGCATGAACGTGCGCGCCCGTGACATGGGCTCATTCGTCGAAGAAGCACGCCACCGGGTGGCCGCGCAGGTGATCATGCCCGCTGGTTACGAGATGACCTGGGGCGGTGAATTCGAAAACCAGCAACGCGCGATCAAGCGGCTGGGCGTGGTGATTCCGCTCGCCCTCGCGCTGACCTTCTTTCTATTGTTTTCGGCGTTCAAGAGCATCGAAGATGCGCTCTTGATCTTGCTCCACACGCCGCTGGCGCTGGTAGGCGGAGTAGCTGCCCTGGGCGTGGCCGGCATGACTTTGTCGGTTTCTGCTGCGGTTGGCTTCATCGCACTGCTCGGTCAGGCGGTGTTGAACGGCGTGCTGGTCGTGTCAGCCGTTCGTGCACGTTTGCTGCGCGGGGAGACCCCCTATCGAGCCGTGACCGGCGGGACCATCGAGCGCCTGCGGGCAGTGCTGATGACGGCGTTGCTGGCGAGCCTAGGCCTCGTGCCCGCCGCCCTCTCACACGCGATTGGCAGCGAGACTCAGCGCCCGATCGCGGTGGTGGTCGTCGGCGGGACGATCTCGGCGGCGATTTTGACGCTGCTGGTGCTGCCGGTGAGTCTGTACTGGATGCTGCGGGCAAAGGCTGCCTTTGCCGAACGTAAAGCCTTGCCGCTTTCGAGCAGCGCGGGCTAAGCGGCTCGGATTTGCCAGGGCCCTAGCGTGTGGGTTCGGCGGCATAGTAAGAGTGCGAGTCAACTATGCCGTTTCATTGGGACCAGGGCGCTGGGCAGCGAGCGACGCTTTTGGCTGCGAGCTCATTATTGGCGTGCAGCGCGCTTGGCTGCGAGCAACGTGAGGCCCCGAGCGAGATACGGCTCGAAATCCCGAGCGTGATCGCGTCGCGGGATTTGGTGGCCATATCGGTACAAGTGACCAACGCTCAGGGCCTGCGCAAGACCGTGACCGACGGCGCCGACTACGCACTGCAGCCGCCCGACCTGGGCTCGGTGAGCAAAGCAGGGATGCTGAAGTGCGAACGCTCAGGGGATGGCAAGGTCAGCGTTTCGATCGCCGGCGTGAGCCGCTCGGTCGCTGTGCGCTGTCGGATCGTCGAGCGCATCGAGGCAGCGAATGTCGGTCGCGTCGAGCTGAGCGCGGGGCCATTCCAGCCCAAGGTCAGGGCATTGGACAAGGCTGGCTCGGAGCTCAGCGATGTAGAGGTGACCTTTTTTTCCAAGAACTCGGGTGTGGCTTATCCGAAGGATGGGCAGCTCGTCCCCAAGTCGGTCGGCACAGCCAACTTGGTCGCCCGGGCCGGTGCGGCTTCGACCGAGTTCAAGGTGGATGTGGTGCGCAAAGTGGTGGTCGAAGCCTTGCCCATCGAACAGAATAGGAAGCTGTATTTCTCGCTGGAGCCAGCCAAATACGAGCTCAAGATCACACTGCCCAGCCCGCACCGGATGAGCGCGGAATGGCGCGGCGCGCCCTTCTGCAACGCTACATCGGAAGGGCTAGAACACATTTCGGTATGCGGACTTCGCGCCAAAGGGGGCGGCGTGGCCTTCGACAATCCAGCATACTTGAAGGATGGGTCCAAGACTCCGTCGGTCGAAGGCGTCGAGCTGTACGAGGTTCCGTGAAATGACGCGAGGCAATCATGGCTGAATCGCTGATCGCCGCCACGCTCGGGGCCCAGCTGATCGCGACCTTCGACAATCCCGACTATCGCCCACCACCTCTGCCCGGTGTGGCGCTCGAGCTGATGACCTTGGCCAATCGAGATGATGCGACGATCGATCGCGTCGTGCGTTTGCTCGAGCAGGACGAAATGCTCGCTGGCGGAGTGATGCGGTTGATTGGCTCGCCGCTGTACTCGGCGCGCACCCGCATCCGTTCGCTGAAAGAGGCGGTGGTCCGGCTGGGTGTGCGTACCGTGCGCGATCTCGTGTTCGAGACCGCCCTCAACCAAGGTGTGTTTCGACTCGCTGAGTACGGCGAGACCATCGAGCAGATCCGGCGACACAGCACGGTCACCGCGTACATTTCCCGCATCGTCTGCAAGCACGCGAAGATCGACGAGGAACATGCGTTCTTGTGCGGCCTCTTGCACGATATCGGTTTTGCTGGGCTGCTATTTGCTATTTCCAATATCGAAGCCGAGACCAGCCCGCCTTTGATCCAGCTCTGGGCCGAGATCGACACGCTGCACGAGCAAGCGTCGCGCGTGGTCACCAGGCTCTGGAATCTACCGCTGGAGCTGCAGGAGCTCGTGGGCCACCACCACCATTTGCATACGGGCGCGACCTCGCGTGTTGCCGCCGCGATCCAGATTGCCGATCGCTTGAGCGAGCGCTTTGGCGCGAGCGTGGTCGGCCCCGTGGATGAGAATGGAGTACTGCTTGCCGGGGACGCCGTAGACGACTTCGATCTCGAAATTAGCCGTGCGGAGCTTCATTTGAGCGATCAGGCAATGGCACGCATCATCGAAGATGCCGAAGCCACCGTGCCTGATATTCTCTGGCTGTGAAGTCTTCCTCATCCCCGCAGCCTCGCTGGGCAGCGTTGGTCTTGGCTGTGTTGGCCGTCTGGGGCGGCGCTTGTTCGCGCACCGGGAGAGCTCGGCGCACGCCGGGCGCGGGCGCGGACAGCGCTGCGCTCGGACCACGTGCGGACTTGCTGCCGAACGCTGCACCCAGCGCCGATCCAGCTGGCGCGCTGCCGGTCGTGGACGGCGCCACATTGCTCGAGAAGATCCGCGCCAGCGGCCACCAGGGCGTGGTCGTCAATGCCTGGGCGAGCTGGTGCGATCCCTGTCGAGAAGAGCTGCCGATGCTGGCGCGCGTGGCGCCCAAGCTAGCCGCGAAAGGTGTACCGATCTGGCTGGTCTCCGTGGACGATCCGGACGGCTACTCGGCGGCCAAGGGTGTGCTCGAATCGCTACACATTGCGCTGCCGAGCTTTGCGGCCGCGCCACCCCTACAAGCCTTCAAGATCGCGCTGAACCCCAAGTGGCCGGGCATGATTCCTGTCTCCTTTCTGTTCGATTCGACCGGAAAATTGCGCTATTTCTGGGCAGGCGAGGTGTACGAGAAAGAGCTCGTACCGATTGTCGAAGGCTTCGCTGCAGGCAAGCACATCGACGGCGTGAGCGACTTCGGGCTCGCGCCCGGCGCAACGCAGGGCGCGCACGATTGATTTGCCGACGCTTGTGTCACGTGACGACCCGCGTTCAAACTGAGCTTGGTGGTGCGACCCAGAGCGACGATCGTAAGTCTTCTTGGCACAGAAGAGGATGCTTCGTGCACGCTCGAGATTGGTCACA
>Ga0302323_100004809_pt1 | contig 11013 bp, 7 predicted proteins | sample Fen_T0_3_FD_201950 | JGI IMG/M metagenome (GOLD analysis project Ga0302323, IMG submission 201950) | Peat permafrost microbial communities from Stordalen Mire near Abisko, Sweden - Fen_T0_3 | ecosystem: Environmental > Terrestrial > Soil > Wetlands > Permafrost | place: Sweden: Abisko... | reverse complement strand
CGCGCCCACCGGACTCACGGCCCGCTCCTGGATAACGCGCAGCAACTTGGACTGCATGGCCAGCGGCAGGTCGCCGATCTCGTCGAGGAAGAGAGTGCCGCCGTTGGCCGCCTGGAAGAAGCCCTCGCGATCGTCAGCCGCGCCGGTGAAGGCGCCCTTGCGGTAACCGAAGAACTCGGCCTCGAGCAGGTGATCGGGAATCGCACTGCAGTTGACCGCAATGAACGGGCCCGCAGCGCGCGGACTGACTTCATGCACGGCCCGGGCCACGAGTTCCTTGCCCGTGCCCGACTCGCCACTCACCAGCACCGGCGCCATGCTGCGCGCCACCTTGTCGATCAGCACGCGCACCTGCTGCATCGCCGGCGACCCGCCGGCCATGCGCTCCAGCGCCTGGCTGACCGGGGCCGATGCAGGTGGCACGGCCCGCGCCCCACGCTGCGGGAACATCGTCGCCACGCCCGGCTCCGGAAGCAGGCTCGACGGGACCATGGTCGGCACCGTCGGCGAACTGCGGCCCAGTGCCGATGCGACGACGGCGCGGAACTGCTTCAGGTCCACCGGCTTGGTCAGGTAGTCGTAGGCGCCGGCCTTGAGCGCCTCGACGGCGTTCTCCGCCGAGCCGTAGGCCGTGATCACGATCGCCTTTTCGCTCCGTCCCGCCTCCTCCAGGCGGCGCAGCAGGTCCAGCCCCGTGCCGTCGGGTAGCCGCATGTCGGTGATCAGCAGGCTGTAGTTGCGGTTCTCGAGCCGGGCCAGCGCGTCATCGACCGTGCCCGCCGTGTCGATGTCGTAGCCCTCGCGCAGCAGTGTGAGCTCGTACAGGGTGCGCAGGTCCGGCTCGTCGTCGACCACCAGCAGACTGAAGTGGGAGGCGGTCGTCATGGCGTCATCCGGGCATCGGCGGCGGCAGTGGCACCGGCGGCCTGCCGGCGCATCGCGACGGAGAACTCGTTGCGGTGGCGGTCGCTGGCGGGCCGCAGGCGGTAGTTGATGCGTGCGCCGTGGCGCTCGCACAGCTCTCGGCAAATATACAGGCCCAGCCCCGTGCCGCGGCTGCGGGTCGAGAAGAAGGGCTCGAACAGGTAGCGCTCGACCTCGGGTTCGATCGGGTCTCCGTCGCTCGCCAGCGTGAGCACCGCCTCGTTCGCATCGCGGCCATGAAGGCGCAATTGCAGCGCCCCGGGCGAGTCGCTGGCGTGGCGTCGCGCATTGTCGAGGAGGTTGACGAGCACCCGCCGCAAGTGCTCGCGGTCGAAGGCGACATTGAGCGGCTCGACCGGCAATTCGATCTGCAGCACGCTCGGCCCGCCAAGCCGCGTGCCAGTGGTGCTCGACCACTCGCCCACGACGGCCGCCACCATGGCCCTGGCATCGATCACGCTCGCCTCCTGCGGCGACCCCGGCGCCACTTCCATCACATCGTCGACTATGCGCTTGAGGCGTTCCACGTTTTCGGCCACCATCCGGGTGAGCTGTCGCTGTTCGGCGGACGCCACATCCTCGGAAAGCAGTGCGTTGGCCTGCGCGATCGCCGCCAGCGGGTTGCGGATCTCGTGCGCAATGCCTGCCGAGACCCGCCCCATTGCGGCGAGCTTCTCCTGCCGCGTGCGCGCCAGCACACTGCGAACGTCTTCGAGGAACAGCACGCAGAACTCCTCGCTGCCGGGCACGTCGCGCCGGCGCGTGAAACGCACCCGCACGCGCAGCGTGCGCGACAGGCCGCCCTCGAAATCGAGCAGCACGTCGCGGCCGGCCTCGGGCCACGACGTCTCGACGAAGGCCCGCTCCACTGCCGCGACCAGCGTCTTCCAGGCTTCGACGCCGCGCAGCGCGAACGGCGCCTCGCGTGCGACACCGTTGGCAGCGAGCAGCGCCCGGGCAGACGGGTTGGCGGCGCGCACGCGGCCCCGCCGATCCACCACCAGCACGCCGTCCTGCATCTCCTCGATCACGAGGCGGTTGAGCTGCGCCTGCTGGCGCGCCAGCTCCAGGCTGCCCCTGGCCGTCCGCTCCTCGCGCGCCAGGCGGCTGGCGAGCTCGCTGGCGAGGACCGTGACCACGAACAGCCCGCTGCCGGCCAGACCCGCCTGCGTCATCAGCACCGTGGCCTCGCCGCCAGCCAGCACGTTGAGCCAGGCCACGCCCAGCAGCACCAGAGTGACGGCTGCCGCCGTTGCCAGGGCCATCAGGCGAGGCGTGAGCACGCCGGCCATCAGCACCGGCAACACGAGCAAGGCCACGTAGTTCAGCCCGGCCACCGGCGCGAGCACGTGGAGTGAGGTGAAGCAGACCACATCGACGCCGATGGTTGCCATCCATTGCGGACTGCGCAGGCGCGCCATCGCCTGCGGCGCCGCCGGGCGATGGAAGCGCGGCAGCAGCCACATGCTGAACGACAGGCCGGCATAGGTCAGACACAGCAGCAGCACGGGCAGTCCGGGCCAGACCCCGAACAAGCCGGCGACGCCGAGCGTGAGCATCAGCGCCACACCAAGCGCCGCGCGCGCGGAAATGAACGCCCGGTAGATGCGCTCGAAGGCGGTCTGCCCGCTGCCGACGATGCGTTGCGCCTGGCGCGAGAGAAAGCGCGAGTCCGCGGGCAACCCGCCTGCGCTGGCCCATCCGTCGCCGAACCGCGACTCGCCATCGTCGCCCAGTTCCTCGTCCCGCCATTCGGCGCCCGGTCCCACGCCGACGGCACCGAACCACGACTCCTCGATCAACGGCCGAGGCGCCGATCGCCGCTCGCGTGATCGGCGGTCGGTCTGTCGACGCTCGGGCTCCGCAGGCACAGCGCCAGGTGCCGGATCCTTTGGCAGACTGCCCGTTGTCATCGCACCGGGCGTGTCGAGGCAGGCTGCGCCGGGCCGGATTCGCAAGCCCGCGCCGCGCTGCGCGTGAGCACACTGCGGCGGGCGCCGGCCCCCGCGCGGCCGTCGTGGCGGCACGGCGGGGGGCTTGGACGTCTCATGTCATGCGCGGCGGGCCGCCGCAACGGGCAGCCACGCCACTCGAGCAGCGCCAACGAAGCGAGCTTGGGGGCGTTTCATCCTAGGGATGCGCCTTCTCGTAGGCCGCGCGGTGAGCCTCGCCGCAGAACAATCCACCGCGCCCAGGCAAGGCGTCGCCTCGCGGAAGATGAAGGCCGCACTGGCTGCACGCGACCATCGTCTGCTGTGGCGGCAGCGGCGGCGACGTCGGGTCGCTGCTGGCGACCCGCCGCCGGCCACCCCGGGCCAGCCACAGCACGGCGATCACCACCACGACCAACAGGAGCAGCTTCACGATCGACGTAGCTCAACCAGCCGAAGATCGTTGCAACACGACTTCGAACACGAATCGCGAACCGACATAGGCGAGCAGGAGCAGTGCGGCGCCTGCATACAGCCAGCCCCTGGCCCGGCGGCCGCGCCAGCCGAAGGCGTGCCGCCCGGCCAGTAGGCCGGCGAAAACGATCCAGCCCAGGATCGCGAAGACCGCCTTGTGATCCCAGCGCCACGGGTTGGCGAACCACCAGCCCAGGATGATCGTCGCCGAGAGCACCCAGAACCCGGCTTCGACGAAGTGGAAGGTCAGCTTCTCCAGCCGCAACAGCGGCAGCCCCAGTGGCGCAGGCAGGCCGGCGCTGGGCGGACTCGGTAGCTTCAGGCGCATCTTGCGCTCGGCGTTGCTCAGCAACGCGCCATGCAGCACCGCCGCGCCGAAGAGTCCGTACGAGACGATGCCCAGCACCCAGTGCAACGGCGCCCAGGGCGAGCCCGCGTGCGGCCGCGACTCGCCCGGAAACCACCAGGCCAGCGCCACTACCAGCGCGCCGAGCAGTGCCAGCGCGCGCCGCACGCTGGGCAGCGGCACGAAGCGGCTTTCCACCGCGTGCACGGCGAGCACCAGCCACAAGGTGGCTGACAGCGCGGGCGCAAAGCCGAAACGGGCACCCGGAAGCTCGCTGCCTACGCCGGCCACGTCGACCACGATGGCCAGCCCGTGCGCGACCCAGCCGACGGCGAATGCCACCCGCAACCAGACGCCGGCGCGCTCGCTCAGCAGGAAGGCCACGGCCGCATAGGCCGCGAGCGCCACGGCACTGGGTATGGCAAGCAACGGGGCGGCAGACCCGAACGATAGAATCATCCGCACAGTGTACCGACGCGTGCCCGCAGGCCGGTGCCACGCCCCCTTTGATGGCCTCCACCCTCACCGAACGCCTGAGCCGCCTCGTCAAGACGATGCGCGGGCAGGCCCGCATCACCGAGAGCAACGTCCAGGACATGCTGCGCGAGGTGCGCATGGCGCTGCTCGAGGCCGACGTCGCGTTGCCGGTGGTGCGCGACTTCATCGCGCGGGTGAAGGACAAGGCGCTCGGCGCCGAAGTCGTCGGGTCGCTCTCGCCCGGCCAGGCGCTCGTCGGCATCGTCAACCGCGAGCTCGCGGCGACGATGGGCGAAGTGGACGCTGCGGGGGCCCTGATGGCGCCGGCCGACCTCAACCTCGCGGTGCAGCCGCCCGCCGTGATCCTGATGGCCGGGCTGCAAGGCGCCGGCAAGACCACGACGACGGCCAAGCTCGCCAAGCACCTGATCGACAAGCGCAAGAAGAAGGTGCTCACGGTCTCGGCCGACGTGTACCGGCCGGCAGCGATCGAGCAACTGCGTGTCGTCACGCAGCAGGCCGGCGCCGAGTGGTTTGCGTCGCACGCCGGTGAAGAGCCGGTCGCGATCGGCCTGGCCGCACTCGACTTCGCGCGCAAGCACTACTTCGACGTGCTACTCGTAGACACCGCCGGGCGGCTGGCGATCGACGAAGCGCTGATGAAGGAAATCGCCGATCTGCACGCGGCGCTGAACCCGGTCGAAACGCTGTTCGTCGTCGACGCGATGCAGGGCCAGGACGCGATCAACACGGCCAAGGCCTTCAAGGAAGCGCTGCCGCTGACCGGCATCGTGCTGACCAAGACCGACGGCGATTCGCGCGGCGGCGCGGCGCTATCGGTGCGGCAGATTACCGGTGCGCCGATCAAGTTCGCCGGTACCAGCGAGAAGATTGACGGGCTGGAGGTCTTCGACGCCGAACGCCACGCCGGCCGCGTGCTCGGCATGGGCGACATCCTGGCGCTCGTGGAGGAAGTGCAGAAAGGGGTGGACGTCGCGGCAGCGCAGAAGCTCGCCGACAAGGTTCGCTCGGGCGATGCGTTCGACCTTAACGACTTTCTGATGCAGCTCACGCAGATGAAGAAGATGGGCGGCCTGTCGGGTCTGATCGACAAGCTGCCGACACAGATGGCGGCCAAGGCCGGCCAGGCCGACATGGACCGCGCCGAACGCGACGTGAAGCGCATGGAAGGCATCATCTGCTCGATGACGCCGCTGGAACGCCGCAAGCCCGACCTGCTCAAGGCCACGCGCAAGCGCCGCGTCGCGGCGGGCGCCGGGGTTCAGGTGCAGGAAGTCAACCGCCTGCTCAAGCAGTACGAGCAGATGCGCGACATGATGAAGAAGATGAAGGGCGGCGGCCTGATGAAGATGATGAAGCGCATGGGCGGCATGAAGGGCATGATGCCGCCGGGAATGCGCTGAGCCCCAGCCCTCGCCGGGCCGCTGCTCCCCATGCCGGCGAGCTCCCGTTGGCAGGCGACTCCAGAGGCGTCGTGGGGTCGTTTGCCCTTCACGTGAGCAGTGCCTGCGCGAATTCGCGCGCTTTGAAGGTCTGCAGGTCTTCCAGCTTCTCGCCGACGCCGATGAAATAGACCGGCACGGGCCGTGGCCGTTCGCGCGACCACAGCGCCACGGCCGCGAGCACGCCTCCCTTGGCAGTGCCGTCGAGCTTGGTCACGATCAGGCCCGTCAGGCCGAGCGCTTCGTCGAAGGCCTGCACCTGCGCCAGCGCGTTCTGGCCGGTATTGCCGTCAACCACGAGCAGCACCTCGTGCGGCGCCGACGGCTGCGCCTTGGCAATCGTGCGGCGCACCTTCTTCAGCTCTTCCATCAGGTGTGCCTGCGTCGTCAGGCGCCCGGCGGTGTCCGCGATCACGACGTCGCAGCCCCACGCCCTGCCCGCGGTCACCGCGTCGAAGCTCACCGATGCGGGGTCGCCCCCCGCCTGGCTGATGATCTCGACATGGCTGCGTCCGGCCCACACCGCCAGCTGCTCGCGCGCGGCCGCGCGAAAGGTGTCGGCCGCGGCCAGCAGCACCTTTTGGTTCGCTTCGGCGAGGTGGCGGGTCAACTTGCCGATGCTCGTCGTCTTGCCCGCGCCGTTGACGCCGACGACCATCATCACGGTCGGTGCATCACGGCCGACCTGGAGGGCACGTTCCAGCGGCGCAAGGAGTTCGGCAATGGCATCGATCAGCAGTGCCTTCACGGCGAGCGGCTCGGTCTCGTGCGCGTCCTTGACCCGCCGCTTCAGGTCTGCAAGGAGAAACGCCGTGGCCTTGACCCCGGCATCGGCCAGCAACAGCGCGGACTCGAGCTCCTCGTACAGCGCGTCGTCAATGCGTGCGCCGGTGAAGACCTGCGCGATGCTGCTGCCAGTCTTGCGCAGCCCGCTGCGCAGCTTCTGGAGCCAAGGTCTGCGGTCCGGTTCGGACGCTACCGGGTCTTCGGGTGGCGGCCCGGCGGCGTCGGGCGCCGAGTGCGGCACCTCGGTGGCGGGCAGGACCGCATCGGGCGCCGGGGTCTTTTTCTTGAAGAAGCTGAACATGATGCTTTCGGTTGCCCGCACGATTCTAGGCAGGCCACCCCGTCATCACGTCGCCGTTCGCCTGCACGACGCCCACGGCGGTTATAATTTTCGGCTCGGGGCGCTTTAGCTCAGTCGGTTAGAGCGTCGGAATCATAATCCGCAGGTCCGGGGTTCGAGTCCCTGAAGCGCCACCAAGAAGTTCCGCCGGCTCCCTGTCGTTCGACGCGGAGCCGGTTTGCATTGGCGCGTCGCTCTGCCCGGCAGCGCCGGTCGAAAGACACTGGAGCCTATCCATGTTCCGCCGCATGTTCGCCCTGTTCGCCGTCCTCGGCCTGGCCATTCTGCCCGCCGCGGCGCAGGTGCAGCGCCACTTCCCTGCGGACGCACTGCGCGGCGCGCTCCTGATCGAGAACGCGCCCGAGGTCACGCTCAACGGCGTGCCGGCGCGGCTGGCGCCAGGCGCACGCATCCGCGGGCAGAACAACATGCTCGCCATGTCCGGGACGCTAGCGGGTCAGCGCCTGCTCGTGCACTACACGCTCGACGCGAACGGCCACCTGAGGGACATCTGGATCCTGACGCCAGAGGAAGCTGCCCGACGGCCCTGGCCGGCCACGCCCCAGGAAGCCGCGAACTGGGTGTTCGACAGTGGCGCGCAGACCTGGACCCGGCGCTGATCGCCCCGCCATGACGAGCGCCCCGCCCAAGAAGGTCTTCATCAAGACCTTCGGCTGCCAGATGAACGAGTACGACTCTGACAAGATGGCCGACGTGCTGCGGGTGGCACAGGGGTACACGCCCACATCCGACATCGACGATGCGGACCTGATCCTCTTCAACACCTGTTCGGTGCGCGAGAAAGCGCAGGAGAAGGTGTTCAGTGACCTCGGCCGGGTCAAGCACCTCAAGGCCAGGGGCGTGCTGATCGGCGTCGGCGGCTGCGTGGCCAGCCAGGAAGGTGCGGCCATTATCGAACGAGCGCCCTACGTCGACGTGGTCTTCGGCCCGCAGACACTGCACCGCCTGCCCGAAATGCTGGCGCGCCGCGAACAGCAGCAGCGGCCGCAGGTGGACATCAGCTTTCCCGCGATCGAGAAATTCGACCACCTGCCGGCGTCGCGGGTGGAAGGCGCGACGGCCTTCGTCTCGATCATGGAAGGCTGCTCGAAGTACTGCAGCTATTGCGTCGTGCCGTACACGCGGGGCGAAGAGGTGTCGCGCCCGCTCGACGACGTGCTGGCCGAAGTGGCGGATCTGGCCTGCCAGGGCGTGAAGGAGGTGACGCTGCTGGGCCAGAACGTGAACGCCTATCGCGGCAGCATGGGCGGCACGGCCGAAGTGGCCGACTTCGCGCTGCTGATCGAACTCGTCGCCGGCCTTCCCGGCATCGAGCGCATCCGCTACACCACGAGCCACCCCAAGGAGTTCACGCAGCGGCTGATCGACGCCTATGCCCGCGTGCCCCATCTCGTGAACCACCTGCACCTGCCGGTGCAGCATGGCAGCGACCGCATCCTTGCGGCGATGAAGCGCGGCTACACGGTCCTCGAGTACAAGAGCATCGTGCGCCGCCTGCGCGCGGTGCGGCCCGGGCTTCGCATCGGCACTGACTTCATCGTCGGCTTTCCCGGCGAGACTGCGGAGGACTTCGAAAAGACGATGAAGCTGAACGGCGAGCTCGGCTTCGATGCGAGCTTCAGCTTCGTCTTCAGCCCACGGCCCGGCACGCCCGCCGCGGCGTTGACCGACGAGACGCCGCAAGCGGTCAAACTCGCCCGCCTGCAACAGCTGCAGGCGGCGATTGAAACTCAGGCCGCGCGCATCAGCGAGTCGCTGGTGGGCTCGGTGCAGTGCATCCTCGTCGAAGGCCGCTCGCGCAAGGACGCGAACGAACTGATGGGCCGGACCGAGTGCAACCGCACGGTCAACTTCGCGGCGCCGCCGCGGTTGATCGGTCAGCTGATCGACGTCACCATCACCGAAGCGCGCTCGCATTCCCTGCGCGGCGAGGTCGTCACCACGACCGTTTGACGCCGCCGCCTGGAACCAACCGTCACTCCGGCGTGACGAGCGCGCTTTCGCCGTAGCCCTGGATGAACACGCGCTGTCCGACGCGCAGGTTCGGATTGACGGGTTGCGTCACCGCCACCAGGACGCCGGTCTTAGTGCGCACGATGATCTGCTGCGCCGCCACCGGCTGATCGTTGCGCTTCTGGACCTGGTTGCCGACCAGCGCGCCGCCCACGGCGCCAGCCACCATCGCGACATCGCGGCCGGTGCCACCACCGATCAGGCTGCCGATGCCCAAGCCGGCCAGGCCACCGACTACGGCGCCCACGCCCTGGTGCTGGTTAGACGAGATCTGCGTTTCGGAGATCTGCTCGATCACCCCCTGACGAATCTCCACCGGTGCCGGCTCCGGCGTGGCACAAGCGCCGAGTGCGAGCACGAGTGCGGCGGCTGCGAGTCGTGGGTGAAAGCGGTTCAGCATGGAACTCTCCTCGTTGACGGCTGTGGACAAAGGCAAACCGACAGATCTGCCATGACCCGGACATTATGAAACAGGCTTCTTGGAGACCGGGCGGCGCAAGCTGCCAGTTGGCGACAACGTCGATGGTCGCCTATTCGCGCCGCGAGGCTCCGTTCGCGCCAGCGCGCGGATCAGTTCGCCCAGCGACCAGGCCTGGAACGGGCACCCGCGCGGCGTGTGCGGTGCATCGCCGTCCGCGATCTCGCTCACGTGCCCGAGCCCGCCGGCCTCACGATGCTGCAGCAACGGCGCCAGGCAGCGCTCGCGTATGGCCCTGCGGTGGGCATTCGTGTCGCCGTTGACGCGCAACCAGGCGTCGACGAACGGTCCGATCAACCAGGGCCAGGCCGTCCCCTGGTGGTAGGCCCTGTCGCGCTCGCCAGGGCCGCCTGCGCAGCGGCCACGGTAGGCGGAGTCGTCCGCCGCCAGCGTGCGCAGCCCCATCGGCGTCAGCAGGGCCAATTCGACCTTGGCCACCACCGCCGCAGCGCGCGCACCGTCGAGCACGGCCTGGGGCAATCCGCCGACCGCGAAGATCTGGTTCGGCCGAAGGCTCGCATCGACCCGGCCCGCCACGTGGTCGGCGTCGACAACGTCGTACAGACACCGCGCCTCCCCGTTCCAGAACCGCTCGCGAAACGCCTTGCACGTGCGCGTCGACTGCGACGCACGGCCAGCGCAGCGCAGTGCGTTGATCCAGAGCGCCTGGACTTCGACCGGCTTGCCGATGCGCGGGGTCACGACGTGCTCGCCCGTCCGGGCATCCATCCAGGTGAGCTGAACGCCAGGCGCGCCGCAGGCGAGCAGGCCATCGTCATCCATGCCGATGCCAAAGCGCGTGCCGGATATATAACGCTCGACGATGGCCGCCACGGCACCTCGCAGTCGGTCCCTTAGCGAGCCTCGACGCCGGCTCGCGGCAAGGTACTCGTGCACGGTGATCACGAACCACAAGGACGCGTCCACCGCGTTGAACTCGGGCACCTCGCCCTGGTCGGGAAAGCGATTCGGCAGCATGCCCTCGGACACCGTCTCGGCCCATGCGTCGAGGATCTCGGCGGCGATGCCGAACTGACGGCGCGTGAGCACCAGTCCGCGCATGGCAATGAAGGTGTCCCGGCCCCAGTCGGTGAACCATGGAAAGCCGGCGATCACGGTTCGCCCCGCGCCGCGCCGCACCATGTAGGCCTCGGCGACGCGGTCCAGCGACGGCATCGCCCCGCGCCGGGATGCCTCGATCGAGCGCACGCGCGCCGCGAGCGCCCGGGCATCGGCCGCGATGCCGTCACCTGCACGCAGCACCAGCACCGCCTCGTTCGCGCCGAGGTCGAAGGTAAAGGTTCCGGGGGACGCCAGATCTTCAATCGAGTCCAGGCCGCGCGAAGCCTCCTCACGATAGTAGAAGTTGCGAAACCACTCGGGCTCGTGGACGTAGCGGCCGTTGCTGAGCACGGCCACGGCAGGCAACGCTGCATAGGGCCGCCAGGTTGCGTTGCCCGCAGCAAAGCGCACGTCGAAGCAGAAGGCTGCGTTCTCACGCATCAGCGCGTGGTAGTCGCGCCCGGACAGCAACGGCCGCACACTCAGGCGGACCGGGCCGGCGCCAGCGAGCAGCCGCCACGCCAGCACCACGCTGCCATCGACCGGGTCGACAACGCACTCGTGCAGCACGGTCACGCCCCCGGGTCCGCGAAAGGTCCAGCGCGGCCAGGGCTCGGTGCTGAACGCAACGAGGTGGTCGACGCCGCGGGGGTGCACGACGTCGGGCGCGTAGTGCTGGGTCGACAGCGGGAAGGTCC
>Ga0302323_100004808_pt1 | contig 11014 bp, 9 predicted proteins | sample Fen_T0_3_FD_201950 | JGI IMG/M metagenome (GOLD analysis project Ga0302323, IMG submission 201950) | Peat permafrost microbial communities from Stordalen Mire near Abisko, Sweden - Fen_T0_3 | ecosystem: Environmental > Terrestrial > Soil > Wetlands > Permafrost | place: Sweden: Abisko... | reverse complement strand
TCTGCTTTTGTATGAAATTAACTTAATGAAAAATAATGCATTATTAGTTTTTATTAAAGCCATGTCGCCGGAAACACAACGTAAGGCAAATCTTACAAATCGATAAAGAAATGGCTGACAAAGGGGGTAAATTCGTAACTTGTATAAAAAAGTGTGTGATATGACTCACTTTTATGGAATTTTGAGGCTTCCGGCCCCGCCGTAATACGCGGTCTCCAGAAAAAAGTGTGTCATATGACGCACTTTTTAATAAAACTGTGTCATATGACACAGTTTTTTTGAGAACAAATAATGGTCGACCTAATCTCCTACTGCCAAAAATAAAAAAATGGCATTAATCGGCTACAATTGCCGTTCGAATGTTTATTCGGCGGTGCTGCAAGAATTTTTTTCGACCCAATTTATCTCGTCGCATAAAAGGGAAGCAAGTCGGCTTCGTATCCTGAAACCCATTTCAAACAATTCACATTAATTAAGGTTATGAAAAATATCGAACTAGAGCCTGTAGATACCAGTTGTCCGCCGCAGCCCGTCAGCTTTATGGAGGCTTTCAAGTTCTGGATGAAGTTGGGGTTTGTCAGTTTTGGCGGGCCTGCGGGGCAAATCGCCATCATGCACCAAGAATTGGTCGAGCGGCGGCGTTGGATTTCCGAACGTCGGTTTCTTCATGCGCTGAACTACTGCATGTTGTTGCCTGGCCCAGAGGCGCAACAATTGGCGACTTACATCGGTTGGTTGATGCACCGGACCTGGGGCGGTATTGCCGCTGGTTTGCTGTTTATCTTGCCGTCATTATTTCTACTGATACTGCTGAGTTGGATCTATCTGCGGTTCGGTGAAGTGCCTGCCGTGTCTGCGATACTTTATGGTATCAAGCCAGCAGTTACTGCGATTGTATTGTTTGCTGCTTACCGTATAGGCTCTCGCGCCTTGAAAAATAGCTTGATGTGGGTGCTTGCAGCGTTGGCATTTTTAGCAATTTTTGTGTTTGATGCCCCGTTTCCGTTGATAGTATTGATGGCGGCCTTGTTGGGTGCATTAGGTGGGCGTATCGCCCCAGAACAATTTGCCGTCGGCGGTGGCCACGGCTCAAGCAAGCAGAGCTATGGCGCGGCATTGATTGACGACGATACCCCTACGCCTGAACATGCGCGTTTCAGCTGGGGACGATTTGGCAAAATTGCTTTCATCGGCTTGGCATTATGGGGCGGAGTAATTGGTGTTTTGTGCGGGCAGTATGGTTGGCAAGGCGCATTTACCCAAATGGGTTGGTTTTTTATCAAGGCGGCCTTGCTGACATTTGGCGGCGCTTATGCGGTTTTACCCTATGTTTATCAAGGCGCGGTGGAGCATTATCATTGGTTGAGCGCGACCCAAATGATCGACGGTCTGGCATTGGGCGAAACCACGCCTGGGCCGTTAATCATGATCGTCACCTTTGTCGGTTTTCTGGCCGGTTGGAATTCAATGCCTTTAGGGGCGGATGCGTTAGTCACGTCGGCTGTGATTGCAGCAGTTATCGTGACTTATTTTACATTTTTACCCAGTTTTGTGTTTATCCTAGCTGGTGGCCCTCTTGTGGAATCGACCCACGGTAATTTGAAATTCACTGCGCCGCTTTCTGCCATCACCGCTGCGGTGGTGGGTGTCATCTTGAATCTAGCGGTATTTTTCGCTTGGCACGTATTTTGGCCCAAGGGCTTTGACGGCGATTTTGACGGAGTTGCCGCCTTGATTGGCATTTATGCGTTTATTGGGTTATTCCGTTTTAAAGTGGGTGTTATCACGGTTATTGCGATTTCGGCCGCAGCGGGAGTCTTAGTTTCATTATGATGGTTTAAGTCGAAGCCTTCAAATCCAGATAACGCAGTTGGCTTATAGGGTGTGTTAATCCAGTCCATTTTCTTTTATACTCTCGCGCTGCTTATTTGAGGACTTAACATGGAAAAACCATATATCTTACACATGCTGACGACAGCAAAAAACCTTAGCCCTTTTGATGTCAATATGGCGATGGATGCCGGCTGGGTTTCTGCCGTACCTTATATCAACGTTGAACTCGGCGAAATTCAAGGCTTGGTACAAGATGCCATTTTTTCCCGTAGTAAGGCTAACTTAAAGCGGACAGCCATTTTTATTGGTGGACGGGATACCAAATTGGCAATGGATATGCTGAGATTGGCTCAACAATCGATGGTGCCGCCGTTTGAAGTGTCTGTTTTTGCAGATCCCAGCGGGGCATTCACCACCGCAGCGGGCATGATGGCTGCAGTCGAACGCGAATTGGCGGATAAATTCAAGACCACGTTGGCAGGTAAAACCATGCTTGCACTTGGCGGAACTGGGCCGGTAGGGCAAGCGGCCGCAGTGATTGCGGCAAAAGCGGGTGCCCAGGTACGTATTGTCGGTCGTCAGCTTGAGAAAGCACAACTCATCGCGGATATGTGTAACAATGAATTCGGCGAAGGTAACATTACCATTAGTGCCGGCGCGGATGCGGATAAGGCCGAATATATCAAAACTGCAGATATTGTTGTGGCGACAGGTGCAGCTGGAATCGAATTGTTAAGCGCAGAATTAGTGGCTTCCGCCCCGCAATTAAAGGTAGCTGCCGATGTGAATGCCGTACCCCCAGCCGGTATTGCCGGTGTTGATGCTTTCCATAACGGCGCAGCTATTGCCGGTTCAACCAGTGGTGCAGTCGGGATTGGTGCTTTGGCGATTGGGAATATTAAATATCAGGCACAAAACCAGTTGCTGAAACAAATGATAACAACCGATAAGCCGGTTTACTTGCATTTCGAACACGCATTTGAAGTCGCAAGGGCTTACATAAAGTCAATTAGTTAATTATTGTCCCCTATTTTTCTTAAGAGAAACCAACATGGAAAAACGCAGCATTCTCCACATGCTTGACCCGATGCCCCATAACAGCCCGTTCGACATTAACATGGCGATGGATGCCGGTTTTGATGTCCTGATGCCATACAGTAATGTCAAATTGGAAAGTGTGCATGGCCTAGTGCAGGATGCGATTTTTTCCAGGGGGCCATCAGGGGTTAAGCGCACCGGCATTTTTATAGGTGGACGTAATTTAGGCTTGGCGATGGATATGCTGGAATCGGCAAAAAAAGCCATGGTCCCACCGTTTGAAGTCTCCGTTTTTGCCGATCCTAGCGGTGCATTCACGACCGCCGCTGCGTTAGTTGCCTGTGTGGAAAAGCAATTGCAGGAAAAACATGGCATAGGGTTAAAGGATTGCCATGGCGTTGTTTTTGGCGGCACGGGTTCCGTGGGTATTGCTACGGGTGTGATTGCCTCCCTGGCCGGTGCCGATATTACGTTGACCGATCATTTGTCAGTCGATACGGCACTGGCAGTGGCAAATGAATATAACAACCGGTTTGGTTGTAAGTTGAAAGGTACTTACGCCAGTTCGGAAGCCGACAAAGCCCGTTTGGTTGCGCATGCCGATATCCTGTTTTGTACTGCGAAAGCCGGGGTTCAAGTGATCAACGCTGACATATTGGACGACGCCAAACAACTTAAAGTTGCGGGTGACGTTAACGCTGTCCCGCCATTAGGGATAGAAGGCATAAAACGCAATGATATGGGAGCGCCACTAATTCACGCGGTACATTCCAAAGGCGCTGTCGGCATTGGGGCGTTGGCGGTAGGCAACGTCAAATATCAACTGCAAAGCATCTTGCTAAAACTGATGCTAGAAACTGATAAGCCTTTGTACCTTGATTTCAGGGATGCATTTAATAAAGCGCGGGAGTTGTAATCTTCTTTCGGGTTTCGAGTCGTAAGCTTAAATGTCGTCAAATCAGTCCTGAGTCAATTTGACCGAATTTTACGGCCAGCCTGGTTAATTCAACATCATTTTTTACCTGAAGTTTTTCGTAGAGCCGGTAGCGGTAAGTGTTGACCGTCTTGTCGCTTATATTGAGCATTTCAGCCATCTCCTGAATGGTTTTGCCTTGTAAGATGAGTGTCACCACTTCGGCTTCACGTTGCGAAAGCTTAGCAAACGGCGATTCGATATTGCCGGGTAAACCTTGAAGCGCAAGATTATTCGCCACTTCTGTACATAGGTAACGCTTACCGGTTATGACTTTCCGTATGGCATGAATCATTTCATCAACCGAAGAACCTTTTGAAATAAAGCCTTTAACGCCTAACTTAAGCAGTTGTTGAGGAATTGGGCCGCCATTGTGAATGGAGATGGCAATAATTTTTACCCCTGGGTCACGCTTAAGTATTCTCCGGCAGGCTTCGACTCCCCCAATTCCTGGCATATTGACATCCATCAAGACGACATCTGCAGATAACTGGACGACTTGGTCCACTGCTTCTTCACCTGATTGGGCAACGCCAACAACAGCCATATTGTCTGTTGCGTTCAATAGGGCTTCTAGCCCAGTACGCACAAGTTCATGGTCGTCTACAAGTAAAATCCGAATCATCTTTCTTTTTGTTATTATGTTGAAGGGAATATAAAAAATTTAATGGTTTTGTTTTATTGTCTTACCATAAATACGTAAGTATACCGTGTATGTCAAAGGATAATATTCTATGCTGCGCCTGTCGGCAATTATAATGATACGAAGCTTCAGAAGATGCGTTTTTGTAGTATAGTTTTAATGATGGTCTCTTTTTGCCAATAGTTAATCGGCTATACTGCCCATTAAATAAAATTAGCTTTCGACAGTCAATCTTAAAATAGATGAGCATACGCTTGAATGACTAAAAATTGCATTTAACTTAAACCGATAAGGAGCAAAAGTGCAACAAGAAGTATTCGCAGGACTTAAAAAAATCCCTTTTTTATCAAACTTATCTGACGAAGTTTTGCTTGCTTTGGCCGATAAGGCCAAACCGACAAAATTCCCAAAACAAGCGACCATTATTATGGAAGGCGATGAAACCAGCTCGCTTTACATTATCCTTTCGGGAAAGGTGAGGGTATTTGGTAGCGATGACAAAAGCAAGGAACTGACGCTTATGATACAGGAGGCCGGTTCGTATTTTGGTGAAATTGCCTTGTTGAGCGATGAACCGAGATCGGCTTCCGTGGTGACGCTGGAAAATACGACGTGTGCGGTCATATCAAAAAGCGACTTTATTCATTGGCTAATGCATTATCCCGATGTCGCAATTACGCTACTTGGTGTATTGTCTAATAAAATCAGGCTATTAACGGATAAGGTCAAACAGATGGCGTTATCTAACGTCTACGAAAGGATCATTATTGCCTTACAAGAAATGGCTGTCTTCGAGGGGGATAGCAGGGTCATCCATAACCGTCCAAGCCAAGACGATTTGGCCAAAATGATAGGGTCGTCGAGGGAAATGGTGAACAAGGTCATGCAAGAGTTGACTAAAGGTGGTTATGTTGTAGTTGAGGATAAGAAATTGATTATAAACAAAAAGCTCCCTTCGTCGTGGTAGTGAGTGGGAGTTTTTTCAGTAAATTAAGCCCATATCGTCGGCTAAAGCCCGCTAAGGGTTTTAATATGCGCCGAAACACAACGGCCTAAGGCATTGAGGGCGTAACCGCCCTCAAGCATCGATACGATACGGCCTTTGCAATGCCGTGAGGCAATGTCCATAAGCGTCTGTGTGATCCAACTATAATCGGTTTCGTCTAACGCCAAGCCCCCCATGTCGTCTTCCCTATGGGCATCAAAGCCAGCCGATATAAGCAAAAGTTCGGGCTTAAATTGTTCCAATACGGGTAACCAATGTTCGGTTATGGCGGCACGAAATCCCTTACCCTTGGTTCCGGCTACCAGGGGTACGTTAATGATATGGTCGTTACCGCTATCGTTACCGCTGTAAGGGTAATACGGGTGCCGGAAAGTTGAGCACAACAGCACTCGCGGGTCGTCGTGAAAGATATCCTCAGTACCGTTGCCGTGGTGGACATCGAAGTCGGCAATGGCGATACGCTGCAAATTATGCCGTTTCAGCGCATGGAAAGCAGCCACGGCGACATTATTGAAGATGCAGAAGCCGGCTGCGCTGGCGTGTCCCGCATGATGTCCAGGAGGGCGGACGTTCCCAAACGCATTATCTACTACACCGGACATGACCAAATCGACAGCTTTGATTGCCGCCCCGGCTGCACGTAATGCCGCGTCCAAGCTATGCGGGTTCATGGCGGTATCGCCATCCAGGTGAACAATCCCAGATTTTGGGGCATGATTGAATACCCATTCGACATAATCGTTAGTATGGGCTCGCTTCAATTCTTCTTTACTGGCTTTAGGCGCTTCAACCTGTTTTAGGAAATTAAACAAGCCAGTGACATGTAATCGGTCTTCAATGGCTCCCATACGCGCTGGACATTCTGGGTGATGCGCCCCCATGTCATGTTTAAGGCAATCTGGGTGGGTAAGATAAGCCGTTCGCATCGACTTATTCCAACGACAGGATGAAATCCCAATGGGCCTTGCTGACAGGCATAATGGACAAGCGGTTGCCGCGCCTCACTAAGGCTAAACCTTCAAGCTCCGGCCTTTGTTTAAGTTCGGTCAAACTGATGGTGCGGCATAAGGAGCGCACGTATTTGACATCCACCATCATCCACGCGGGATTGGCAGGGTCGCTCTTAGGGTCGAAATGGATGTCGTCAGGGTCAAAAGCAAGGAAATCGGGGTAGCCTTCCCTAACGACTTCCATAATGCCGACAATGCCTGGATCGGCACAGTTGGAGTGGTAAAAGAAGACTTGGTCGCCCAGCTTCATCTCGTCACGCATCATGTTCCGCGCTTGGTAATTCCTTACGCCATCCCAATGTTCGCACTGGTTTGGCCTGTCCTTTAGGTCACTGATGCTGAATGCATCCGGTTCTGATTTCATTAACCAATAATTCATGGTTGTCCCATTTATTCAACGTTATCAATAAAAAAAACGACTTTTATTCGAGCAATCGAATTGTCGTGTCATTCTATAATGCCATAAATTCTTATGGAAACTTAGGTTTCTCAGCAAACACGGCAAGAAACAAAATTGTTTGGGTTATTAAATTAATTGGAAACGGCAAAGCACTGGAATGCTAATTTATCAGCATTTCAATGTGATGTGCTAAACTTAAATCTATGGATTCTGTGGTTTTTCAGTGATCTTCAGCGGCAAAAACGATAGCGTTTGGGTGCTAACGATTCGGATTATGCTGTTATACGCGAACAGGCTGATCTATCGCCATGGCTATTATAGCCATGGCGAGTAGCAAAATTGACTTTGCAATAGATACCTAATCAATTACCTTATAGCGCCGCGCATATTTGAATTGTATTAAGACGATGACAGACTCTTTGCCAATTGATACTTTATTATTCTCTAAGCCATGATCAGTAGCCAGAAATCCGATTTGCTGCAAGCCCTTATCCTCTGCCGAAAGGCATTTTTCGCTGCCGCTGGCTTCAGCTTAGTAATCAATATCTTGCAATTGGTGCCAACCATCTACATGCTGCAATTGTATGACCGTGTGGTGCCAACCGGAAATTTATCGACCTTGTTGATGTTGACCCTCATCGTCCTGGTGCTGTTCATTACCATGGGATTGTTAGAATGGGTGCGGTCTCAAGTGTTGGTCAGGGTCAGTACCCGTTTGGAAACCTTGCTGAATGAACGCTTATTTAACGTGGCTTATAAGCAATCGCTTTATAGTGGTGGCCTCAAAGGCGGCTCCCAACCTTTGGATGACTTAACGGCACTCAGGCAGTTTTTGACCGGTCAAGGCTTGTTCGCGTTTTTCGATGCCCCCTGGATACCTATTTATATTGCCGTGATGTTTGTTTTTCATGCCTGGTATGGCTGGGCAGCTGTCGTCACTGCATTAGTCTTAATTGCAATTGCTATCCTAAACGAAAAAGCAACGGCCAAAATGCTGGAAGAAGCCAATATCTTGGCGATTACCGGTCGAAGCCTAGTCAATAAAAACCTGAGAAATGCCGAAGTGATCGAGTCAATGGGGATGTTGCGGAATGTCCAGAACCGCTGGGTTGAAGGCACCCGCCAAATCTTGATATTACAAGCAACGGCCAGCGCACGCGCAGGTTTGATAGCGGCTTTATCCAAATTGATAAGGCTGTCCTCGCAGTCTTTAATTTTGGGCTTAGGCGCTTATTTGGTGATCGAAAACGAAATTACTTCGGGGATGATGATAGCCGGATCAACCCTGCTTAGCCGGGCGTTGGCACCTATTGATATCATGATCGGCTCATGGAAAGGTTTTATCAATGCCCGTGGTCAATATAAGCGCCTGAACGAAATCTTGCTGAGGATTCCGGCAGATGCCATCAAAATGACGCTACCGGCGCCACAAGGCAGCATTCAGATCGAGATGGCCACAGTCGTCCCCCCGGGCGCAAAAGCAGCGGTCATAAAAGGCATTAGCTTAACGATTAACAAGGGCGATGTGGTTGGTGTGCTCGGACCCAGTGGCGCGGGCAAGTCAACTTTTGCCAGGGCATTATTGGGTATCTGGCCGACCGCAAATGGTAAAGTACGCATTGACGGCGCAGACGTGTTCTCGTGGAATCGTCACGAACTTGGACCCTATATTGGTTATTTGCCTCAAGACATCGAATTGTTTGAGGGCAGCATTAGCGAAAATATAGCCCGTTTTGGCGAGGTCGATCCAGAAAAGGTGGTCAATGCAGCTAAGATGGCGGATGTCCATGACCTTATCTTACGCTTGCCGAACGGTTATGACACCTTCATCGGTGCGGACGGCGGGGCATTATCGGGCGGACAACGCCAAAGGATAGGTTTGGCACGGGCATTATACGGCGACCCGGTGGTCGTCGTTCTGGACGAGCCTAACTCTAATCTCGACGAGCAGGGTGAACAGGCCTTGGGCAATGCCATCCAGCGGCTAAAACAAAAAAACGTGACGATTATCGTTATTACCCACCGCAGCAATGTCTTGGTCAATGTCGACAAGTTATTGATACTTAACGATGGCTTGGTGGCTCTGTATGGCCCACGAGACCAAGTTATGGCGCAATTGCAGCAACAAATTAACAAGCCTGCCCAAGCCGCTCAAGTAACAAACCAACCCGCCGCACGGACAAGCTAAGCTGTAATGGCCGGAACTACAGGATTAAAGCAATGAGCGAAAAACTTGCGGTTATAACCAAAAGCAAAGATATAACCTTGGTAACCGATGAGCGGCCTATCAGGAATATAGGTGTTGCTGTGCTTCTGGTTACCTTCGGTATCCTGGGAACTTGGGGTTATCTGGCACCGATAGACAGTGCCGCTTTGGCGCCCGGTCATGTCACTGTCAAATCACACAGTAAGACCGTGCAACATTTAGATGGTGGCATTGTCAGCGAATTATTGGCTAAAGATGGCGACATCGTAAAAGCGGGTGATGTACTGATCAAACTGGACGGTACCGAAGTTAAAGCCCAGTTGGAAATACTCCGAGGCCAGCAAATCGACTTATCCGCCCAGATGGCTCGGTTGATTGCCGAACGGGATGGACGAGAAGCCATTATTTTTCCCGATAATTTGCAGGACTTGTCCGATCCCCGTATCGTTGAAGCCAGACAAGGCGAAAACCAGAATTTTCAAGCCCGAAAAAGTTCGCATGAAGGCGAAATATCGGTATTAAAACAAAGGATAAGCCAATTAGAATCAAAAATAAGCGGCTTGCAGGGGCAGCGTAGCAGCAAGCAGGAATTGATGGCTTCTTATCGGGACGAAGTGAAAGATTTGAAAGACCTGTTGGCACAGGGCTTTGCCGACAAGCAACGCTTGCGCGATATTGAACGCAATCACGCCTCCGTCACCGGCGAAATCGCCGCCTTAACGTCGGATATTGCCAGCAGCGAAATGCAAATCGGCGAAACCAAACTCCAAATATTGCAGTTACAAAAAAAGTTTCAAGAAGAAGTCGTCGGCAAGTTGGGCGAAATCCAGGCGCAGCTTTATGACGTAAGCCAACGGGCGACGGCAATGGCCGACAAGGTCACGCGGACAGATATAAAAGCCCCTGCCGGTGGCCGTGTGATGGGCTTGTCTGTCCATAACATCGGTGGCGTGATTACCCCCGGCAAGCCCATTCTCGACATCGTGCCACAAGAAGAAGAACTGATTATCGATGCCCAAGTATCCCCTATCGACATCGACCGGGTGAGTGTCGGGTTAATCGCAGAAGTCAGGTTCAGCGCATTTAAACAGGCGTTGACCCCAAAGGTAATGGGTAAAGTCATCAATATCTCTGCCGACCGATTGACCGATGAGCGCACTGGCAATTCCTATTACCAAGCCAATATCGAATTGACCCCAGAAAGCTACACCAAATTGGAAGGCTTTGAATTAGTGCCCGGAATGCCGGCGGAAGTGTACATCAACACGGGCGAACGGACTGTGTTCGAATACTTGATGCAACCGATCACCAATGCATTTGCCCGGGCATTTATAGAAGACTGATGCCATGACCAAATTCAGTTTATTTTTTGCAGGCCTACTTTTAGCGGCTGTTTGTACTAACAGTGTTGCTGAAGATTTAATGACGATTTATGAGCAAGCACTGGATGCCGACCCTGAACTTAAAGCGTCCGAAGTCAAAATCAAGATCGGCAACGCGCAAAAAGGCCAAGCCTTAGGGGCCATGCTGCCGCAGGTTTCGGCCACCGGCAACTGGTCGACCAACAAATCCACCGCCTCCCCGCAGACTTTTAATAATCGAGGGACCAACCATTTTGGCGGTAACCGCTATGTGGTTTCGCTTACCCAAACTATCCTCGATTTCCCTAAGTACTGGAGTTGGCGGCGCACCCAAGCCGTGGAAAGCCAATACACTTTAGAAAATATTCAAGCCCAACAGACCTTGCTGTTCAATGTCGTGGACCGATATTTTACTGTGCTTGAGGCTGAAGACGAGCTTGGCTTTTACAACAACGAAGCTAAAGCGACGGAGCAACAACTCGAACAAATCCAAAAGCTATTTGATCGCCAGCTGGTAAAAATAACCGATTTATACGCTATCGAA
>Ga0302323_100004805_pt1 | contig 11016 bp, 10 predicted proteins | sample Fen_T0_3_FD_201950 | JGI IMG/M metagenome (GOLD analysis project Ga0302323, IMG submission 201950) | Peat permafrost microbial communities from Stordalen Mire near Abisko, Sweden - Fen_T0_3 | ecosystem: Environmental > Terrestrial > Soil > Wetlands > Permafrost | place: Sweden: Abisko... | reverse complement strand
GCTGAGGCGCTACGATCTGCACATGCAGCGAAGCTTCGCCGCGAGGTTCGCGGTTCGCCCGGCGGCCCGGTTCCCGACGCCCCCGCCGCGGCTCCGGGAGCGCCGCCTTGGCCTCCATCGCCACGTCGGCTTCCATGCCTCGACAGATCGCCCGACGATCGTCCGCCGGACGGACCTCGGGCCGGTCGTCCTCCTGCGCGCCGACTGGCGCGCGGTCACGCCCGTGCGATCGCGCGGCGCGGCCGGCATCGCGGGCCCGCTGGTGGCAGTCCGGTGGGCAAAGCCCGAAGTCCGGAGCCCCGGTCGTCGCGTGCGAGCCGCGTCGGCGCCGTGGCGCGGCTGAGGCGCGCCACCGCCACATCGGCGGGCGGGATCGTCGTCCGCTCCATCGCCGGCGTTCCGCACCTCGTAGCCGGTCGTCGTCGTCGCGAGGGTGCCGGGGGTTCGTGGACCCTCCCGAAGGGAACCCCCAACCCACCCGAGACGCTCGAGGAGACGGCGCTTCGCGAGGTCGCGGAGGAGACCGGCCTGGAGGTCCGCATCGTGGCCCCGATCGATCACATCGAGTACGTCTTCGTCCAGGGCGGCGCGAAGATCCACAAGACGGTCCACTACTGGTTGATGGAGCCGATCGGCGGCGACCTTGCCCGCCACGACCACGAGTTCGACGAGGTGCGCTGGGTGTCGCTCGCCGATGCGCCGGGTCTGCTCAGCTTCGAGACGGAACGCGCGCTCGTCGAGCGGGCTGCCCGCATGATCGCCCCGGCGGGCGAGGCACGGCAATGACCGAGGCGCCGCGGCGGGCCGACGGGTCGCGCGCCACGCCGCTCCAATCGCGCCACGAGGCGCTCGGGGCGCGAATGATCGACTTCGGCGGCTGGCGGATGCCCGTCCAGTACACCTCCATCCTCGAGGAGCATCGGGCGGTCCGCCAGCGGGCCGGCATCTTCGACCTCTCCCACATGGGGGAGCTCTTCGTGGAGGGTCCGGAGGCCGGCGCCGCGCTGGCCGGCGCGCTCGTGACCGACCCACCCTCCCTCGAGGTAGGTCGTGCCCACTACTCCATGATCTGCGCCCCCGACGGCGGCGTCATCGACGACCTGATCGTGTACCGCCTCGCCCGGGACCGGTTCCTCGTGGTCGCGAACGCCTCGAATGCCCTGGTCGTCTCCGATGCGCTCGCCGAGCGCCTCGACGGGAAGCGGGCGATTCTCGACGACCGCTCCCTGGCCACAGCTCTCGTGGCGGTGCAGGGACCCGCGGCGCGGGGCATCCTCGGGCCGCTCACCGACGTGGATCTCGCCGCGCTGCGCTACTACGCGATCGCCGAGGGGAGCGTGGCCGGGATACCGGCCCTCGTCGCGCGCACCGGTTACACGGGTGAGGACGGCTTCGAGGTCTTCGTGGAAAGCCCAGCCGCCGGCGAGCTCTGGGACATCCTCGTGGCAGCCGGCTTGCCGGCCGGCCTGCTGCCCGTCGGGCTCGGTGCCCGGGACACGCTCCGGCTGGAGGCGGGAATGCCGCTCTACGGCAACGAGCTGGACCGCGCGACGACCCCGTTCGAGGCGGGGCTGGGTCGCGTCGTGAAGCTGGCCAAGGCGGACGACTTCGTCGGTCGCGACGCCCTGGCCCGTGCGGCCGAAGCGGGCCCGCGGCGACTGCTCGTGGGTCTGGTCGTGCGCGGGCGCGGGATCGGGCGCCACGGGTACCCGGTCTGGGCTGCGGACCGGCGCACGGGCGCGATCACGTCAGGCACCCAGTCGCCGACACTCGGCGTGCCGATCGCCATGGCCTACGTCGCCCCGGGTGACGCCGCGATGGGTACGATGCTCGACGTGGAGATCCGCGGCGCGCGGGCCGTCTCCGAGGTCGTCCCGCTCCCGTTCTATTCCCGGGCCCGATGACCCGACCCGCCGCCACCCGCGGCGGCGGGCGACGCCAGGTTCGTGCGGCAGCGACCGCGTCAGCACGGAGGTTTCCCGGCCGATGATCCCATCCGATCTGCATTACACGAAAGAGCACGAGTGGGTCCGGGTGGAGGGCGGCGTCGCGACGGTCGGGATCACGCAGCATGCCGCAGACCAGCTCGGCGACATCGTCTTCGTCGAGCTCCCCGAGCCGGGCAGGAAGCTGGAGCAGTTCGCGACGTTCGGCGTCGTGGAATCCGTGAAGGCCGTCAGTGATCTCTTCGCGCCGGTGGCGGGCGAGGTCCTGGAGGGCAATCCGGGCCTCGCAACCACGCCGGAGGTCGTCAACAGCGACCCGTACGGCGCCGGCTGGATGCTGCGCATCCGGCTCTCCGACCCTGCCCAGGTGGGACAGCTCCTCGACCCGGCCGCATACGAGGCGCTGACGGCGGAGGGTTGATCCGATGGTGTACGGACCGCACACGCCGGATGACCGGTCGCGGATGCTCGACGCACTCGGGATCGGCTCGGTGGACGAGCTCTTCGACGTCATCCCGCCGGCGGTCCGCGCCGGGCCGATGCACCTTCCGCCGGGGCTCACCGAGCTCGACCTCATGGCACGGCTGCGCACCCTTTCGGGCCACAACCGGGTCGACCTCGCCAGCTTCCTGGGAGCCGGCATCTATCGCCATCACATCCCGCCGGTGGTCGACCAGATCCTCCTCCGCGGCGAGTTCTACACCGCGTACACGCCGTACCAGCCCGAGATCAGCCAGGGGACTCTGCAGACGATCTACGAGTACCAGTCACTGCTCGCCGAGCTGACGGGGCTCGGCGTCGTGTCCGCCTCGCACTACGACGGCGCTACCGCCACCGCCGAAGCGGCGCTGATGACCTGCCGGGCAACCCGCCGCGAGCGCGTCCTCGTCTCTCGCGGGGTCCATCCGCAGTCCCGCCAGACCCTGGCGACCTACTTCGCCGGGACGAACCTCACCTTCGACGAGGTGCCGCTCGTCCACGAGGGGCCTGCCGCGGGCACGACGGACCTCGCCGCCCTCGGTCGCCTCCTCGATGATCCCGAACGCCCGGTTGCCGGCGTCGTCGCGGCCCAGCCGAACGTTCTCGGACTGCTCGAGCCGATGGGCCAGATCGGTCAGCTGGCCCACGCGGCGGGCGCCCTGTTCGTTGCCGTCGTCGAGCCGGTCTCTCTCGCGGTGCTCGCGCCGCCAGCCGCCTACGAGGCGGACATCGCGGCCGGGGAGGGCCAGCCCCTCGGCATCCCGCCCCAGTACGGCGGCCCGTACCTCGGGATCCTGGCCTGCCGGGATCCTCTCATCCGCCAGATCCCGGGCCGCCTGATCGGCATGACGAGCGACGCAGATGGCCGGCGCGCCTACGTGATGACCATGCGGGCCCGTGAGCAGGACATCCGCCGCGAGAAGGCGGCCAGCAACATCTGCACGAACCAGGCCCTCTGCGCGCTCGCCGCCGCCGTGTACGTCGCAGCGCTCGGACCGGGTGGGCTCCGGGACGTCGCCGCGACGGGTGCCGCCCGGGCGACCGAGCTCGCCGCCGCGCTGGCCGATGCGGGGGCGCCTCGCCTGCACCCAGGCCCATACCTCAACGAGTTCGCGATCCGCGTGCCCGACGCGGTCGCCGTCCATCGCCGGCTGCTCCACCGGGGCATCCTTGCCGGAATCCCGCTCGCGGAGCTGGAGCCGGGCGTCCCGGCGCTCGCCGACGGGCTCCTCGTGTGCGCCACCGAGTGCACGACCGCGGAGGAGATCGAGCTGTTTGCCTGGGCGCTGCGCGACGAGCTGGGTTCCCGGCCCGGTGTCCCCGCCGGCGCGATCGGGGAGGGGAGTCGATGAGCGTCACCGGACCGAAGCTCCAGCCGACGCTCTTCGAGCTGTCCGGTCCGGGCCGCGCGGCTGGCCGCCGGATCCCCCAACCGCCCGCCGACGCACTCGACCGCCTCCCTGCGGACGCGCTCCGGGCAACGCTCCCGGCGCTTCCCGAGATCGACGAGGCATCCCTCGTGCGCCATTACGTCAACCTCTCGCAGCTCAACTGGGGCGTGGACACGGGCTTCTACCCGCTCGGGTCGTGCACCATGAAGTACAACCCGAAGGTCAACGAATGGGCGGCCCGGCTCCCTGGATTCGCCGGGCTTCATCCCTTCGCGCCCGACGAGACAGCCCAGGGGACGCTCGAGCTGCTCTGGGAGCTGGAACGCGACCTCGCGGAGATCAGCGGGATGGACGCCGTGACCCTCCAGCCCGCGGCCGGCGCCCAGGGCGAGCTGACCGGAATCCTCCTCGTGCGGGCCTATCACCGGGCACGGGGGGACCCGGAACGGACCGAGATCCTCATCCCGGATTCCGCGCACGGCACGAACCCCGCCACGGCATCGATGGCGGGATTCCGGACCGTGAACATCAGCTCTGCACCGGACGGCGGCGTGGATCTGGAGGCGTTCCGGGCGGCCCTCGGGCCACGCACCGCCGCGATCATGATCACCAACCCGTCCACCCTCGGTCTCTTCGAGCGCCACATCGTCGAGCTGCTCGAGATGGTCCACGCTGCGGGCGCGCTCGCCTACATGGATGGCGCGAACCTCAACGCGATCCTGGGCCGCTTCCGGCCCGGCGCGGCGGGCTTCGACGTCATGCACTTCAACGTTCACAAGACATTCGCGACACCGCACGGGGGCGGCGGCCCGGGGGCCGGTCCGGTGGGGGTGCGCCGGCCGCTCGTCCCGTTCCTGCCGGCACCGCTCGTCCTGCGCGAGCCGGACGGGACGTTCCGACTGGAACGTCCCGGCGAGCGTCCCTCCAGCATCGGCCGGATGCGAGGCCACGTGGGCAACGTCGGCATCCTCGTGCGAGCGTGGGCCTACATTCGGGCGCACGGCGCGGACGGACTGCGCGAAGTCAGCGACGACGCCGTCCTGGCGGCCAACTACCTTCGCGGCCGGCTTGAGGCAGACGGCGCCTTCGAGATCCCGTTCGCAGGGCCCTGCGCCCACGAGTTCATCGCGTCCGGCGCGGGCCTCAAGCGTGCGACGGGCGTCCGCACCCTGGACGTGGCGAAGCGGCTCATCGACAAGGGCTACCACCCGCCCACGATCTACTTCCCGCATACGGTGGACGAGGCGATGCTGATCGAGCCGACCGAGACGGAGCGGCTCGAGACGCTCGACGCGTTCGCGGACGCCCTGCTCGAGATCGCGCGCGAGGCGCACGAGACACCGGAGCTCGTGACGTCCGCGCCGCACTCCGCGCCCGTTCGTCGGCTCGACGAGGCTACGGCCGCCCGCCAGCCGAACCTGCGCTGGCTGCCCGCGGACCCCGCCGAGCCGTCGCGCGCGGGCTGAGCTTCCCTGCTCCGCGTGAACCTGCCGCCGCTCCCTGGCGTAAGGGAGCATGACGGGAGCTTCGGCGACGAACGCGACGATCCCGTGTCAACGCATGGGTCCATGACCACCGATCGAACGGACGGCGCCGGGCGCGAGCCCGACCCCACGGAGGCGGTCCTCCTGCGGAGGATCCGCGAAGATGACCTCGACGCCTTCGGGACGTTCTTCGAACGCTATCGGGGGCCGGTCTTCGCCACCGCCTATGCCCTGCTCGGGGAGCGCCAGGCAGCGGAGGAGGTCCTCCAGGACACCTTCGCCAAGGCCTACGAGTGGCGCAGGCGCCTGCATCCGGACGTCAGCCCCCTCCCCTGGCTCCACCGCGTGGCGCTCAACTTCTGCTACACGCGCCTCACGCGGCGCCGCCTGCCGTGGGAGCCGATCACCGATGCCATGGCGCACTTCCTGTTCGACCACGCCGCGGAGCCCGCGGACCGGGCAGAGCTGGCGGAGCTGCGCGTGATCGTGCGTGACGGGATCGCTGCGCTGCCGGCCAAGCACCAGGCTGTCATCGTCCTCTTCTACCTGCGGAGCCGGTCAATCACGGAGACTGCGGAGATCCTGGGGATCCCCCCTGGGACCGTGAAGTCGCGGCTCCACTTCGGGCTCCGCTCGCTGCGTGGGCGCCTCGAGGAGGACCGCCGCTTCGGTGGCGCATACCGGTCGCCGGTCGGCGATGGAGCCATCAAGGTGGAGCTCGACCCATGAGGCTGCCCTGGGTGCGCCCGTGTGCCGCGTACCGCGACGCCCTCGTTGAGTTCGTTGCCTGCCGGACAGCCGGGCCCGCAGTGCGGCGCGCCCTGGATCACGTCGAGCGCTGCAGCCGCTGCGAGACGCAGCTGGCGACGACCACGCTGGTCCTCCACGCCCTCCGGTGCCTCCACGCCGAGGCCCAGCGGGTCGAGCCTGCCGCGGACGGCTGGTCCCGGCTGCAGGAGCGCCTGGCGGCCGCACGACGCAGGCCATCCTTCATCCTGTCGGGAATGCCGGGAATGCTCATTGCGGTCGCCCTGTGCGGCGCTCTCCTGGCCCCCCGGCTGGTCAGCGAGGCTGCCAGCGTCTACGACGAGGGCGCCTCGATCACGTCGAGGACACCGGCGGCCATCGTTTTCGAACAGGTGAGCGACCGCCGTCCCGATTCGCCGGCCATTCCGATCCACGTGATTCCCGCGACCAGCGGCATCGGCGTCCCCGACGACCTCGCTCGTGCGATCGTCGGGCTGCGCTCCGTTCCGGCCGAGCGGCCCGGCATCGATGTTCCGGCCAGCGGCCCCCAGGCAGCGCCGACCGGCGCGGACAGGAGGTGACTCGCGAGTGATGGGTGACACCCCGTGCGGGCGTCGGCGGATTCCTTGACCGTCGCGATCGGCCGCACCCTATAATGCGCGAGCGTCTGCGGGCGTTCTGCCGGCTGCGTGCCACATGCGCACCCGACCCGGACTCCCGCGCGAGGAGGAGTGGGCCACGCGGCAAATGCCGCGCCGCCCGGGAACAGGAGGAATGAACCTGATGAACCTGAGACTTCGCGGTCTCGCGATGCTCGGGGCTCTCGCGATCGTCGCGTCCGCGTGCGGCGGATCGGCGACCCCCGCCCCAAGCGCGGCTGCCAGCGCGGCCGCGAGCGCCGGCGCCAGCGCCGCCGCCAGCGCGGCGCCCAGCGCGGCGCCCAGCACCGGCCCAACCGGCGACTTCAAGTTCGGGATGGACGCGGAGCCGACCTACTTCTCTCTCGCGTATACCGACCTCCCGACCAGCTATATCAACGCGATGATCTACACGGGCCTCTACCGGGTGAACAACAAGCTCGCCGTCCTCCCTGACATGGCGACTGCGTTGCCGGTCGTGAGCGCCGACGGCCTCACCTGGACGGTCACGATCAAGCCGGGACTCAAGTGGCAGAACGGCGACGACTTCACCTCGGCCGACGTGAAGTTCACTTTCGATCTCGCTGGGTCGAAGAACTGCACGTTCATCCCGGCGTTCTGCTCGGACATCCAGACGAATGTCGCGTCCGTCGCGGCACCTGATCCGTCGACGGTCGTCTTCGTCCTGAAGACCAAGTTCGCGCCCTTCCTGGTGACGGACCTCTCGACGATCATCATGCCGCAGAAGGCCGTCATGGCCTCCTTCGCCACCTTCCAGGCGGCGGCCGGCAAGACCGATGCGACCAAGGTCGCAGCGCTCGACGACCAGATCTCCAAGGCGACGACGGACGCGAAGTGCGACGGCTCCGCCACGCAGCCCACGACGTGCGACTTCGCGTCGTACGTGGCGGAGATCGAGCCGATTCTCCAGGCCGGAGGCGTCCAGCTCGGCGCAGGCCAGCTGAACAAGGCGATCTACGTCAAGGCGGACGGCTCGGCGGACAACACCGCCTACGGCCAGGCGCTCGCCAGCGCGCTCGCGGACCTGAACAAGGCCCTCAAGTCCAGCCAGAACGACCAGGTCGCGGCGGCCTTCCGCCTCCTCGACTTCCAGCAGCATCCCGTCGGGACCGGCCCCTACATGTTCGACAACTACCAGGCCGGGCAGTCGGTCTCGCTGAAGGCCAACCCGACCTACTACGCGGGCACGGTCGGATCGGCGAACTTCTTCGCCCCGATCATCAAGGACGCCTCGTCGCAGTCGGCCGCCCTCCAGAAGGGCGACATCAACTGGCAGTACGACATCGTGTCCGACGCCCTCGCGACCCTGAAGGGCGACCCGAACCTGCAGATCGCCAGCTACGCCGACTTCGGCTACTACTTCATCGCCTTCAATCAGCGGCCGGGCAAGCTCTACAGCGACGCGAACCTCCGCCAGGCGTTCACGATGTGCATCGACCATGACGCCACGGTCAACAAGGCCACGGATGGCAACGGCGTCCCGGTCTACGCCAACGTCCCGCCCGCCTCGTGGGCATTCGACCCGAACGTCCCGAAGTACACCCTGGACGTCGCGGGCGCAAAGACCCTGATCGAGAAGTCCGGCTGGGCCCTCGGCTCGGACGGCATCTATGCCAAGGCCGGCAAGAAGCTCTCCACGACGCTCTACGTCCGCAGTGGCCGGCCCCAGCGCGTCTCGTTCGCCCAGCTCGCCGCCGACCAGCTCAAGGCGTGCGGCATCGAGATCAAGGTCGCGCCGAGCGACTTCTCGACCGTGCTGCTGCCGCTGCTCTCCTACCCGAACAACTTCGACACGTACCTGGGCGGCTGGTCCACGGCCCTCGACCCGGACGACTCGTCGATCTTCGGCTGCGACCAGGTCGTGACCAAGGAGCGCCCCGACTCCAACAACTTCGTCGGTTGGTGCAACAAGACCGCCGACGGGCTCCTGACCCAGGGTCGCCAGGAGACCGACCAGGCCAAGCGTACGGCCATCTACTCGCAGTTCCAGACGATCATCCACAACGACATCCCGTACTACTTCCTGTGGGCGGACAAGCGGAACTCCGGGCTCAGCAAGTCGCTGGTGTCCGGGACCAACTCGGTCGACACGGACGCCACGGTCGACCTCGCCAGCCCGCTCTACTACTGGAACAACGACACCTGGAGCTTCAAGGCGCAGTAGGCGCGACAACGCGCGTCACAGCGTGAGACCCCGTCCGGGGTGAGCCCACCGGCTCACCCCGGACGCAATTGTTTCTCCCCGGCCCGCCCCGCGCAGGGATGACGCGGCAGATTCCGAGGGCATCGATCGCATGGCGACCTACATCGTCCGACGCCTGCTCCAGGCGATCCCGATCGTCATCGGGATCAGCGTCATCTCGTTCCTCATCGTCCATCTGACGCCGGGCTCGCCGATCGACAAGTTCCGCACGCCCCGGGTGAGCCCGGAGACCATCAACAACCTCATCCGGCTATACGGGCTCGACGAGTCGATCCCGGTCCAGTTCGGCAAGTGGTTCAGCAAGTTCTGGCTGTTCCCGTTCGACAACACGGCCTGGGGCTACTCGTTCACCGACGGGCTGCCGGTCCGCGACAAGATCTTCGCCCGGATCCCCTCCACCCTCTGGCTCACGGGGATGTCGCTGCTCGTGACGGTCATCGTCGCGATCCCGATCGGGGTCCTGCAGGCCGTCCGGCAGTACAGCTGGTCCGACAAGATCATCACGACCTTCTCGACGATCGGCTATGCGCTTCCGACCTTCTGGCTGGGCCTGATGCTCAAGCAGACCTTCTCCGTGCAGCTCAACCTGTTCCCTCTGTTCGGGCAGAACAGCTTCGGCAAGCAGGGTGACCTGCTGGACCTCCTGTGGCACCTCGTGTTGCCGGTGACCACGCTGGCCGTCATCCAGGTGGCCGGCTGGAGCCGCTACATGCGGGCATCCATGCTCGAAGTCCTGCGGCAGGACTACATCCGGACAGCGCGCTCCAAGGGCCTGGCCGACCGGCAGGTGATCTTCAAGCACGCCCTCCGCAACGCCATGATCCCCATCGTCACGCTGCTCGGCCTCACGGTCCCGGCGCTCCTGTCTGGAGCCGCCATCACCGAGACGGTCTTCTCGTGGCCCGGCCTGGGCTTCCTCGGCGTCCAGGCGGTGACCGAGCGCGACTACCCGGTCGTGCTGGCCACGGTCATGATCGGCGGGGTGATGGTCATCCTCGGCAACCTACTGGCCGACGTCGCCTATGCGGTCGTCGACCCCCGCATCACGTACTGAGCGGAGGAAGGACGGGCATGGCACGATCGGAGGGACTCCCCGTCCCGGGCGCGCACGTGTCACGGCCGGCGACCGAGATCGACGAGGTCGACCTGGTCCCGGTCCGCACCTACTGGCAGCTGGTCCGCAGGCGCTTCCTGCAGCACCGGATGGCGGCCATCGCGCTCGTGCTGATGGTGGTCCTGATCGTCGCGTCGATCGCTTTCCCGCTCATCGGTGGCGACGCGTGGTTCAAGACGAGCCTGACGCACGGTCCCAAGGACCCCTCGTCACTCGCCGCCCCGCTCGGCTACGACAACCTCGGCATCAACATCTTCTACCGGCTGATGCGAGGCCTGCAGACCTCGCTGACGATCGGGTTCTTCGCCGTTCTCATCATCGCCGGGCTCGGGACGACCGTCGGCTCGATTGCCGGCTACCTCGGCGGCTGGGTCGACAACGTCCTGATGCGTGTCGTCGACATCGTCCTGTCGCTCCCGACATTCTTCCTGGTCCTCATGTTCGTGGCGTTCATGGGCTCCGGCAATGTCTTCGTCATCATCTTCGCGATCGGTTTGACCGGCTGGACCACCGCAGCGCGCCTCGTTCGCGCCGAGTTCCTGCGCCTCCGCGAGTCGGACTTCGTCCAAGCGGCCAAGGCGCTCGGGGCGAGCGACCGGCGAATCGTCATCCGGCACATGATCCCGAGCGCGCTCGCGCCGGTGGTCGTGGCGTCGACGCTGGGGATCGCCGACTCGGTCGTCACGGAGGCCGCGCTGTCATTCCTCGGCTTCGGCCTGCGGCCTCCCGAGGCCAGCCTGGGCAACATGCTGACCAACGCCCAGGACTACTTCTACCGGCAGCCGCTCTGGATCTGGTACCCGGGCATCACCCTGATCCTCCTCGTCCTGGCCGCCAGCTTCCTGGGCGACGGCCTCCGGGACGCTCTCGACCCGCGGCAGCGGATCGAGGCCTGACGCGATGGTCAGGCAGGACGACGGGCGCACGCTCCTCCAGATCACGGATCTGCACACGCACTTCGCGACGGCCGACGGTCTGGTGAAGGCGGTCGA
>Ga0302323_100004803_pt1 | contig 11019 bp, 13 predicted proteins | sample Fen_T0_3_FD_201950 | JGI IMG/M metagenome (GOLD analysis project Ga0302323, IMG submission 201950) | Peat permafrost microbial communities from Stordalen Mire near Abisko, Sweden - Fen_T0_3 | ecosystem: Environmental > Terrestrial > Soil > Wetlands > Permafrost | place: Sweden: Abisko... | reverse complement strand
CTCCCGTCGACGATCTCCGACTACCTCGCCCCCCAGCTCGGCACCACGCCGCTCGGGACCGACGAGCCGGTGTTCAAGGCGGCGGAGGCCGAGGTCCACGACAACACGAACCGGCTGCTGAAGGCCAAGGGCACGCGCACGGTCGACGACTTCCACCGCGACCTCGGCAACATCATGTGGGACAACTGCGGCATGGCCCGCAGCAAGGAGAGCCTGGGGCAGGCGCTCCGGGAGATCCCGGCGCTGCGCGAAGAGTTCTACAAGGACGTACGCGTGCTCGGCGAGAACGAGAGCGTCAACCAGTCGTTGGAGAAGGCCGGCCGCGTCGCCGACTTCCTGGAGTTCGGCGAGCTGCTCTGCCTCGACGCCCTCACCCGTGAGGAGTCGTGCGGCGGGCACTTCCGCACCGAGCACCAGACGGAAGAGGGCGAGGCGCTCCGCGACGACGACGCCTTCTCGCACGTCGCCGCATGGGAGTTCACCGGTGTCGACACCGCGCCCGAGCTGCACAAGGAGCAGCTCGAGTTCGAGTACGTCCACCTCGCCCAGCGGAACTACAAGTAGCCCGCGGACAGAAGCACAGAGGACAGAAGCATGGATCTCAAGCTCCGCGTCTGGCGCCAGAAGAACTCGACCGCCACTGGTGCGTTCGAGGAGATCGACGCTCCGGGCATCAGCCCCGAGATGTCGTTCCTCGAGATGTTCGACGTCATCAACGACCGGTTGACGGCCGAGGGCCGCGAACCGATCGCGTTCGACCACGACTGCCGTGAGGGCATCTGCGGCTCGTGCTCGATGATGATCAACGGCCGCGCCCACGGTCCCTCCGAGGGCACCGCCACCTGCCAGCTCCACATGCGCAAGTTCTCCGACGGCGACCAGATCACCGTCGAGCCGTGGCGGGCCAGGGCCTTCCCGATCCTGCGCGACCTCGTGGTCGACCGCAGCGCGTTCGACCGCATCGTGGAGGCCGGCGGCTACATCAGCGCCCCCACCGGCTCGGCCCCCGACGCCAATCTCATCCTCGTCCCGAAGGAGGCCGCCGACTCCGCGATGGACGCCGCCGCCTGCATCGGGTGCGGCGCGTGCGTGGCGGCGTGCCCCAACGGCGCGGCGAACCTCTTCACCGCGGCGAAGGTCGCGCACCTGAACCTGCTGCCGCAGGGCCAGCCCGAGCGCTACACGCGAGTGGTGAACATGGTCGAGGTGATGGAGAGCTTCTTCGGCTCCTGCACGAACCACGGTGAGTGCGAGAAGGCGTGCCCGAAGGAGATCAGCATCGACTTCATCGCGCTGCTGAACCGCGACTACGTGAAGGCGCAGTTCAAGAACCGCAAGCTCACCGGCCAGAAGAAGTAGTCACGCCCCGACGGCTCGGTCGGCGAGCCTCGCTCGCTAGAGCTCGAGTTCGCGCACCACGTCGAGGTTGCGGAAGGTCGGCGGTCCGTCGCAGATCGCCATCATCTTCTGTGCGAACGCGGCGGTCTCGGGCAGTTCGCTGTTGCGCATTGCGTCTTCGTACGACGGGAACTCCACGATCTGCACGTACACGTCGTCGCGTTCGCGGTCACGCGTGGTCCACGCCCTGGTGGGTGTGTGCGTCGACGCGGTGGACGACTCCCACTCGGACATGATCGCCTCGACCTCGTCGTAGCGAGACGTACGGAACTCGATGGTCTGGACGAACTTCATGGACGCCTCCTGAGGGACCACGGGATCTGATCACTGTGATCCCTCCGGGAGTACCCGTCAATCCTCCGGATCTGCGGCAACCGTCTCCGTGGCCGCGAACGCCTCGAGATCGGTGACGATCCCCTCGACGTCAGCCCGGGCCCGGGCGATCCGGCCCCGGCAGAGCTTGATGAGGAAGCTCGCCCGCTTCACTCGTTCGGCGAGCACGTCAACGTCGAGATCGTCGCGCTCGAGCTCGTCGAGGATGTCGCCGAGTTCGGCCATCGCCTCGGCGTATCCGATCCCGTCCTCGTTGGTGTCGTCGGTCATGTCGGTCATTCTGCTGCTTCCTCGGTGGTCTCCACCCGGCTCGCGACGCGGCCGTCGGTGAGCTCGGTGACGATCAGGGCCCCGGCGACGGCATCGGCGGCGTGGCGCACGACGCGCCCGAGCTCGTCGCGGGTGATGGTGTAGCCGCGCTCGAGCACCCGGCGGGGATCGAGCGCGCGAACGGTGGACTCGTGGGCGTCGAGGCGCAACGCGGCGAGGTCGAGACGGTGCCCGGCCGACGCCGCGACCGCGCGCTCGCGCTGCTCGAGCAGTTGACGCGCGTCGCGCGTGATGCGCCGGCCGCGCTCGCCCACGCGTTGCGCGGCGCGGTCGAGCCGGCGGGCCGACTCACCCGTGCGCAACCGCGCGAGCTCGTCGACCCGACCGTGGTGGCGATCGAGCAAGGCCTGTTCGCGGGCGATGGCCACCGGCACCGATCGCCGCACCCGGCGAGCGGCGTCGTCGAGCTCGCGCTGCGCGAGCTGCGCGCGCCGACGGGCCGTGGCCGCGACCACGCGGGCCGAATCCGCGAGCGCGTCGTCGAAGCGGCGCACCTGCTCCACGAGGGTCTGAGCGCACGCCGTCGGGGTCTTGCGCGCGGTGTGCGCGACTTCGTCGGCGACGCTGCGGTCGATCTCGTGGCCCACCCCGGTGATCACCGGCACGGGCATCTCGGCGATCGCACGCGCCACCAGTTCGGTGTCGAACGGCGCGAGGTCGGCCCGGGCGCCGCCGCCGCGCACGAGCACGACCACGTCGACATCGAGGCCGGCGAACACGTTGAGGCCGTACTTGATGCGGCGAGCCGCGGCGCTGCCCTGCACCCGCACGTCGACGACACCCACCTGCCACGCGTAGCCACTGAGCTCCAACTCCTGCACGAAGTCGTGGTAGGCGGCACTGCCGACACTGGTGACCAGGCCGACGCGCAGCGGCACCGGCGCGAGCACGTGGCGCGCGTTGTGGTCGAGCAGACCTTCGGCCGCGAGCGCGCGCAGCACCCGTTCCCGGTTGGCAGCGATGCCGCCCACGGTGAACACCGGATCGATGTCGCTCATCACGAGCTGATAGCGCCCCTGCTCGGGGTAGAGGGTGACCTTGCCACGGATGCGGACCTCGACGTCGTTGCCGAGTTCGGCGCCGGGCGTGTCGCGCAACCGGCGAGCGACAGTGCGGCCGTCGTCGCGGAACAGCGCGACGTCGAGGCGGGCGACGGGGCGGTCGCCCCGCCCGCCCTTCTCCACGAGGGTGAAGTAGGTGTGCCCGGAGGCATGGCGCTTGAGGTTCTGCACCTCACCCCGCACCCACACGTCGGCCGGGAAGGATCGCTTGAGGGCGTCGCGCACGGCGCCGTTCAGCTCGCCCACCGAGAAGGTGGGCTCCGGCTCACCGTCGTCGTCCTCACCGGCGTCGTCGGCAAGCTCGTCGCCCGGGTCGACCCAGGCGTCGAGCTCGGGATCGGGCGCGACCGGGTCGTCGAAAGGGTCCTGGTCGAAGAGGGAGGGGCCCGGTCGCACCATCACGGGCGAGGGTACCGGCCGCCTGTGACAAGAACTGGAACTTGAACGAGCGTTCAAGTAAGTTGCACCCATGAGCCCGACCGCCACCGCGACCACCCGGGAGCGCATCGTCGACGCGGCGCTGCGGCTCTTCTCCGAGCGGGGCACCTCCGCCGTGAGCATGCGGGAGCTGGCCGACGCGGCCGGCGTCACCGTGCCCGGGCTCTACTACCACTTCGACTCCAAGGCCGAGCTCATCCGTGAGGTGTACCGGGCCCGCTTCGACCGGCCGGAGGAGCCCGTCGAGGCGCCTGAGGCGGGGCCGATCGAAGGCCTGATCGTGGAACAGGCGCGACGTTCGTTCCGCCGACTCGTCGCCGACCGGGAGTTCCTCCGACTCATGCAACGGGAGGCCGTCCTCGGCGACGAGGACGCCCTCGCGGTGCAGGGCACCCTCGCGGCTGATTGGCGGACGCACTGGCAGGAGGTGCTGGCGCTGGGCACCGACCTGGCCCCCTCCGTCGACCGCACCGCCGCCGCCGACGTGATCGCCACGTTCCTGTGGGGCCTGTTCGTGGAGCACCTGCTGCGCTCCGACCCCGCCGACATCGACCGCATCGACTCCTTCGCGCGCACGCTGGCGCCCGCGCTCACCCGAGGAGCCGCACGATGAGCGGGTCCGACATGGCCGGAGGAGGTGACTTCACGCCGAGCACCGACTTCGCGAAGCGCATCTCCCCGCGCACGCGCACGATCACCACGATCGCCGCAGTCATCGGCATGTTCCTCGCGACGCTCGACGGCACCGTCGTGTCCACCGCGATGCCGACGATCATCGGCGACCTCCACGGCATCGACCACTACGCGTGGGTGTTCACCGGCTACCTGCTCTTCGAGATCGCGAGCATCCCGCTGTGGGGCCGCCTGGCCGACATGTACGGCCGCAAGAAGATCTTCCTCATCGGCATGGTGCTGTTCCTCAGCGCGTCGGTGCTGTGCGGCCTGTCCACGACGATGTTGCAGCTCGTACTGTTCCGCGCCCTGCAGGGCGCGGGCGGCGGCTGCCTCATCCCCGTCGCGCAGACAATCGTCGCCGACATGTACACGCTCGAAGAGCGGCCCAAGGTCTCGGGCTACATGTCGATGGTGTTCGGCGGCGCCACCATCCTCGGGCCGATCATCGGCGGCGTCCTCACCGACAACTTCTCGTGGCGCTGGGTGTTCTTCGTGAACCTGCCCATCGGCATCGTGGGCATCTTCCTCGTCGTCGTGTTCATGGTCGAGCCGTTGCAACACCGCCGGAAGCACCGGATGGACTGGCTCGGCACGCTGTTGTTGCTGGGCTGGACCGGCCTGCTGGTGTTCGGGCTCGAGACCGGTGGACGCGACTACGGGTGGGGTTCCCCCGTGATCGTCGGGTCGTTCGTCGTGAGCGCGGTGTTGCTCGCGACCTTCGTGTGGCACGAGCGCCGCGCCGCGGAACCGATGATCGACTTCACGCTCTTCGGCCTGCGCGCGCTTCGCGCCGCCACGATCATCGGCCTCGGCATCGGCCTGATCATGTTCGCGGTCAACTCGTTCCTGCCGTTGTTCGTGCAGGTCGTGTTGCAGTCGTCAGCCACCGACGCGGGCCGCGTGCTCACCCCGATGATGCTCTCGATGGTCGTGGCGTCGGCGTTCGGCGCGCGCATCGTGCTGAAGCGGGGCTACCGGCTGATCACCGGCCTCGGGATGGTCTCCATCGTGTGCGGCGCGGCGCTGCTCACGCGGGTCAATGCCGATTCGTCCAACAACCAGGTGTCCCTGGCGATGATCTTCCTCGGCGTCGGCATCGGCTTCAACTTCATCACCACCGCGCTCGCGGCGCAGAACGCCGTCGACCTGCCCCGCATGGGCATCGCCAACGCGCTGGTGAACTTCACGCGCCAGCTGGGTGGCGCGCTCGGGGTCGCGATCGCCTCCGCCATCGCCTTGGGTTCGCTCACGAGCCGGATGGAGGAGCTGTTCCCCGGGAGCCACATCAAGCCCGGCGCGCTGCTCTCGCCACAGACGGCCAAGTCGTTCCCGCCCGAGACGCAGGAACTGGTGCGTCACGCCTTTGCCGACTCCATCCACCTCGTGTTCGTGTTCGTGTTCGGCGTGTCGATCGTGTGTCTGTTCCTCACGTTCCTGATGCCGCGCGGTTCGGCCCTCGCCATCCGCGACGCCATCCGCGCCGACGGTGACCCGGACGCGGCCGACGCAATCGAGCTCGAGGAGCGATTCGAGTCGGTGCTCCCCGACGGTGAGATCCTGCTGCTCGCGAACCCCGTCGACGAGGAAACCGACCTCGCGAACCCCTCGCCTTCCTGACGCGGCTCTGGCGCGGCTCTGACGCCGGCCTGACGGCGCAGTGAGAGGAAGACTTGGGCCAGTGGACGTCCGCGCGTCGCGGCCTCGCAACGCCCCGTTCACACGACACCCGTACCGTTGATCCTGGAACGAAGTACGGGACCACCCACACCCACGAGGAGACCCGCCATGTTCCAGGACCCGACCAGCTACCCGCCCGCCGAGATCGAGGCCGCCGAGACGTTCGAAGCTCCCGGCCCCGTGTCCCGCAACGTGTCCGACTACCTCGCGATGTGCGCCCCGCGCCAGCGCCGGGGAGCGATCGTGTTGCGGGCCACCGACCGTCGCGACCTCGCGGCGGCCATCGCGTTCAACTAGACGCCGAGCGCCTTCCAGGTCGCGGCATCCACGATGCCGGTGGCCGGGAGGGCCTTCGCCGTCTGGAACTGGATCACCGCGGCCTTCGTGCCCGGGCCGAAGCTGCCGTCAGCCGTCACCTGGTAGCCGAGTGCCGCCAGCTTCTGCTGCAGCACCGTGACCTCGGCGGTGTTGGTGGAGCCTTCCTGGATCACCGCGTGCGAAACCGCTGGCGTGGTCGTGACCGCGGGAGTGGTCGTGACGGTGGTCACCGTCGAACCTCCGCCGCCCCCACCGGAGGACGCGCTCGCCCCTTGGGGGAAGCCGTTGCCGGGATCGACTGCGAGCAGCAGTGCACCGGTCGCGAGCATGAGCACCACGATGACGATGCCCCGGGTGTTGTGCAGCCACTGGTCCACGGCCACAGATTAGGGAGTCGGGACGGCTCCTGCAGTGACCGGCGTGTGAATCCGGCGGATCATCCGCGGCGCAATGCCCGCCACAGCGCCCGGTACGACCGGTACTCGAGCCCGTCGTCGACGTAGCCGGCCTCGCGGAGCGCCCGGTGGTAGCGGGGCAAGTGGCGCATCGACACGCCGGCGTCGACATGGTGCGCCAGGTGCCAGCCGATGTGGAAGGGCACCAGGAACGAGCGGGCCGCCCACGATTGGCGGACGCTGTGCGTCGTGAGGCGCCGATCGGCCGACGCATCCATGCCGCCGTGCTCGGCGATGGCGCGCAGCCGGTTGATCACGCGCCAGACCGTCAGGTACGGCAGCAACCAGAACACGGGGTACACCCACCACACCCCGCCGGCGATCGCCGCGGCGAACAGCAGCGCCTGCACTGCGAGGATCTCCCACAGCGTGTGGCGCACGCGAGGGTCGGTCGAGCGGAGCCCGCGCAACTGTGCACGCAACAACTTCGCCCCGGTACGCCCCGTCGCGTCGCGCGCGAGCTTGCGCCGGAAGCTGTCGGTCGCGATCGGGTAGCCCGCGTACAACGGGATGTCGGGCTCGTCGGGGCCGAACTCTTGTCGGTGGTGCGCCATGTGCACCCGTCGGTAGGCGTCGGTGGACGTGAGCTCGGGAAAGCCGACGAACCAGCGCCCCACGAAGTCGTTCCACCACCTGTTGGCGAAGAGCGTGCGGTGCGCGGCCTCGTGCATCAACGCGGCGAGCTGCGCGTGGGTGCGCCCCATGAGCAGAAACGCGAGCACGTAGCCCACGGGGTTGCCCCACCACACCGCGGCGCCGACGATCAGGCACGCCTGCACCCAGACCCACACGACCGACCACGCGTTGCGCCACGACGGGATGCGACGCAGTTCCTCGCGGAACGCCGGCTGCGGTCGACCGTCGGCGCGCACGATCGCGGTTTCGTGCGCGACCGGCAGCGTCGCCGGGTCGGGCACCATGCCCCCGAGCGCACGCGTGACGGGCATCCGACGATGGTACGCCCGGCTCGCCCGCCCGAGCATGTGACACTTGCACCGGTCATACGGCGCTCAACTGTCACTTGCTCGGGGACAGCCCCGCGGGACCGGGCGATCAGGTCTTGGCCGACGTCACCACGATACGGATCGAGCGCGGCGTCGCCGCGACGGTCGGATTCTGGTACAGGTGGGCTCCGTACCGACCGGGGGGCAATGGGGGAACCTGACCCGGTCCGAGACAGGCCGGTCCCGGGATCCCCTCGCCACAACTCGAGTACTTGCCCGAGACCATTACGGGGAACTTCGACGTTCCCGTCGGGATGGTGATCGTCTGGGCGCACGCGAGCCAGCCCACCATCGGGGTGACCTTCTTGCTGGTGAGGGCGACCTGGAAGATCGAACCGCACCCGACGACGCTGACCGCCTGGCCGGTGGTGTTCCGCACCTCGACAGTGGCCTTCATCTCCGACCCCGCGGTGAGCCTCCGCTTCGGGATGAGCACACGTGCAGTGACCGACCCCGCACTCGTCGCGCCCAGCACGACCGTCGGAACCGCGACCGCGACGCCAGCGAAGGCGATCAGCACCGCGAAGACGAGTCGGCGGATCCTCATGCCCGGCTCGGTTACTCGACGGCGGCGTAGCCCTGAGCGAGGCGTTCGAGCCACCAGGCGGGAGCGTTGTCGATGATGTTGCCGAGGTGCGAGTAGTCGTGCCAGCGGACGATCTTGCCGTCACGCACCTCCATCACCGTCACGAACGGGTGGAGGATCACCTCGCCGGTGTGGAACTGCCACTCCTCGACGTGCTCCCAGATCACCAGGTCACCCTCGGCGACGAGGTGACCGGGGTGGTGGTAGTAGCCCGACAGCGGCTCGATGCCGATCTTCAGCCGCCGCACGATGTCGGCCGGGCCGGTGGCGCCGACGCCGTCCATCCCCTTGTCGGTGTAGTGGGCGTCGACGCTGAAGAACGTGGCCATCGCGTCCCAGTCGCGCAGGAAGTGCGCGGCCCAGTACGACTCGACCACCTGGCGGTTGCGTGCTTCGAGGGTTCCCATGCGCCGCAGTCTCGCGGATACGGACCGCAATGGTCGACTGCCGTGTGGTGGAGTGTGGGCATGGCCCACGATCCCGCCGCCCTCTCCCCCGAGCTCACCGAATTCCTCACCGAGCGTCACCTCGCGTCGCTCACCACCGTGCGCACCGACGGATCGCTGCACGTGTGTGCGGTGGGCTTCACCTGGGACGCCAGCGCGCGCATCGCACGGGTGATCACCAGTGCCGGGTCGCAGAAGGCCCGCAACGTGCAGGCGACGGGCCGGGCCGCGGTGGGTCAGGTCGACGGTCCGCGCTGGTGCTCACTCGAAGGCCCGGCACGTGTGGTCGACGATCCTGCAGCGGTGGCCGAGGCGGTCGACCGCTACCGCGCGCGGTACCGCGAGCCGCGGGAGAACCCGAACCGGGTCGCGATCGAGATCGCGGTCGTGAAGGTGCTCGGTCGCGCCTGAGGCGCCACGCGCGGCTAGTGCGCCGGCGCCGGCGCCGGCTGGTCGGGCACGATCTCGATGTGGTCGATGGTGAGGTCGAGGTCGTCGACGCCGGGCACGACCACGCGCGGGATCAACAACGACATACACGCGCCGAAGGTGACGAAGCCCGCCGCGATCAGCAGCGAGCCACGCGTGCCGTGGGTGATCCCCGTGGTGAGCGCGTGTGACAGTTTCGCCGCGACGTCGGGTGGCACCTTGGCACCCGGTCGGAAGCCTGCCCCCGAGGCATTGACGCCGGAGATCGCGGCCTGCTTCGCCGAGTCGGACAGCGACGTCGCTCGTAGCGCATCGATCGTGTTGCGCGCGGTGAGGCTCGCGAACGTTGCGCCGATCACCGCGACCCCCAGCGCCGAGCCCACCTGTCGGGCGGTCGAGTTCGCACCGCTCGCCACGCCCGACTTCTCGGGATCGACGTCGGACAGCACGACATTGGTGAGCTGCGAGTTGGCGAACCCGATGCCGAAGCCGAAGGTCAACCAGCCCGGCAGCAACTCCACGAGTGTGAGGCCGGGGTGGATGGTGAACGCGATGATCACGAGCCCGATCACCTCGAGCACGATGCCGATCTGCACGACGCGCGTCGTGTTGATCCGGCGGGTCATCCGGCCGCCGACCTGCGCGCCGATGAGCAGGAAGATGCCGACCGGCAGCATCCAGAGGCCGTTGTCGAGCGCGCTGAGGTGCTCGGCCTCCTGCAGGAACACCGGGATCACGAAGAACAGGCCGAGCTGCCCCATCGACAGGATCCCTGCAGTGATCAGCCCGTAACGGAAGCCCTTGTGGCGCAACTGGCCGAACTCGAACAACGGGTCGCGGTCGCGACGTTCACGCATGCGTTCGTAGCGGTAGAACGCGAAGAGAAAGGCGGCCGAGAGCAGGAAGATCAGCGGCAACACCGACACACCCACCGACTTGGGCCACAGCGTCGTGCCGGCGACGTCGAAGTCGGCGAGTGGCTTCCACCACCCGTACTTCCCCACTTCGTTGAGCCCGAAGACCAGCAGGAACATGCCGGCGGCGACCAGCAGCGCGCCGGGCACGTCGATCGCGAGCCGCGTGCGGGCGCGCGCACCGAGCGGGATGAAGAGCAGCGCGCCCAGGATCGCCAGCGGCGCCACGATCACGTTGATGCCGAAGGCCCACCGCCACGAGTAGTTCGTGGTGAGGAAGCCGCCGATCAGCGGACCCAGTGCGCCACCGAGGCCGATCGTCGCGCCCCACGCGGCGAACGCGGTCGCGCGCTCGCGGCCCTGGAAGGTGTTGGAGAGGATCGCGAGGGTCGCGGGCAGCATCATCGACGCGCCGATACCCTCGATGAGCGCTTCGCCGACGAGCAGGCTCGGCACCCCCCACGACAGCGCGGCGAGCAGCGAGCCCGCGCCGAACAGCGCGGCTCCGATGATGAACATGCGCCGGTGGCCGAACACGTCGCCGAGCCGACCGCCGATGATGAGCAGCGTCGCGAACACCAGCGAGTAGCCGGTGAGCACCCACTGCAGGCTCGGGAGGGTGGTGTGGAAGTCGGCGAGGATCGACGGGATCGCCACCGTGAGCACGGTGTTGTCGAGCACCACGATGAGCGCGGCGATGACGACGATCGCCAGCGTGACCCAGCGCCGCGGATCGGGCGGCGGTGTCTGGTCGAGTTCCCTCTCGTCCTCCGGGCTTATCATCCGTTTGGATGATAGCGGGCTCGGTCCGCCCGCTGCCACGGCTAGGCCGTCTGGCCTCCGTCGAGCACGAAGTCGGCGCCGTTGGCGAAGGCGCTGTCGTCGGAGGCGAGCCAGAGCGCGAGCTTGGCGACCTCGCCGGGCTGGGCGAAGCGGCCCATCGGCACGATCATGT
>Ga0302323_100004802_pt1 | contig 11019 bp, 8 predicted proteins | sample Fen_T0_3_FD_201950 | JGI IMG/M metagenome (GOLD analysis project Ga0302323, IMG submission 201950) | Peat permafrost microbial communities from Stordalen Mire near Abisko, Sweden - Fen_T0_3 | ecosystem: Environmental > Terrestrial > Soil > Wetlands > Permafrost | place: Sweden: Abisko... | reverse complement strand
TGCCCACAGCGGCGAGATATTTCTCCACGAGGGCCGCATCGTGCACGCGCAGCTGGAGGAAATCAGCGGCGAGGAGGCTGTCTTCGCGCTGGCCATCTGGAACCACGGTGAGTTCCGCTTCGAGCCAGGTGTGGCAACAGACGCACGCACGATCACCAAGAACAACACCAACCTGCTGATGGAAGCGGCGCGCCGCCTGGACGAGTGGCACGTGCTGGCGAAGAAGATCCCGTCGACCGATTCCATACCGGAATTCGCTGTGCTCGAGAACCGCGAGGGCCAGATCAACCTCAACACCTCGGAATGGATGATTCTCTCGAAGATCGACGGCCGGCGCAGCATCAAGACGATTGCCACGGGAGCTGGTCTGTCTGTCTTCGACGTCTCCAAGATTTTGTACGGGCTGATCACCACGGGCCTGATCCACCTCAAGCCCACGACCGGTGGGACGGCATCAGCGGGCACCGCGCGCGCGACTTCGCAGCGCGCGTCGGCTGACACCGTGCCAGGCGGCACAGGCGGCGTCGCGGACTTGGTCGGCCGCCTCAACCGCGTCTGCGAAGCCTGCAGCAATTTCCTGGGGAGTGTCGGCGAGAGCGTCGTGCAGAAGCACTACCAGAAGGCCCGCGCCGAGATAGAGGCCGGAGGCGGCAACGACGCCATCGAAGAGGCCGTGCAGCAGATCGCGCGCGCCGCGTCGATCCTCAAGGGACCATCGACCACCGAGACGCTGCTCGATCAGCTCAGGGCCATCCGCTGAGGCGCGGCCTTCAACCTCGTCCACCGAAGACCAGAACCTTGCTGGCGTGAGCGCGCGGACTGGCTTGCATTGCGCTTCTGGAAACCGCAAAGTATGGGGCGCTGATCGCACCCAGCGATCGCGTCCGAGGTCCAACACATGCACGTGCGATCGGCGCCGCTGCCGGGTGTGAAGCTGCTTGAGCCACACCGCTTCGAGGACGCGCGCGGGTACTTCTACGAGAGTACTTCGCCGGCCGTGATGCAGGCCCTCGGCTGTTCGACACCGTTCGTTCAGGACAACGTCAGTGGCTCTCGACAAGGTGTCTTGCGCGGACTGCACTACCAACTCGAGCCTTTGGCCCAGGGCAAGCTCGTGCGCGTGATGCGCGGCCGCGTCCTCGACGCGGTTGTCGATCTACGCCACGCCTCGCCGACCTTCGGACACTCGTACGTCACCGAGCTGTCTGAGAGCAATCGCACACATCTGTGGGTGCCGCCTGGTCTGGCCCACGGCTTCTGCGTGCTCTCCGAGTTTGCCGAGGTGCTCTACAGCGTGACGCAGCCGTACTCGCCACCGCATGAGCGCACGCTGCGTTGGGACGATCCAGAGCTGGCGATCGGTTGGCCGACTCCTCCGGCGGGCGGGTTCCTGCTCTCGGACAAAGACCGCGCCGGTGTGGCACTGCGCGATGCGGAGATCAACTTCACGCGCTGACGGCCACTGCGGGCCAGCGTTTTGCCGGCCCGGGCGTGTGGTAACCTCGAAGCCTTCGATGTCGCGACCTCGAGTCTTTCTCGGTCTCGGCTCCAACCTGGGTGAGCGCGAGCGCGCGCTCGAACGCGCGTTGGTGCTGCTGGAGCAGAGAGGCTTCGAGATCAAACGCCGCAGCTCGCTCTACCTGACCGAGCCTGTCGGCGGCCCGCCGCAGGACTGGTACCTGAACATGGTGGCAGAAGGCGCTTGCGCCCTGCCGCCCGAGGAGCTTCTGGCCGCCTGTCTCGATATCGAGCGTGGCCTCGGCCGCACGCGTGAGGTGCGCTGGGGCCCGCGCACCATCGACATCGATCTGCTGCTCTACGGGAACGAGCGCCGCGCGACGGCGGCGCTGGCCCTACCGCACCCGCGCCTACAAGAGCGCCAGTTCGTGCTCGTTCCGCTAGCCGAGATCGCTCCTAGGCTACGACATCCGGTCCTGCACCTGACCACGCGCGAGCTGCGACGACGCTGCGTTGATACGAGCCGCGTCGTGCCCTACTCGCCGCAGCCCGGAGTGCGGCGATGAACTTCCACTACGTCGCCATCGAGGGTCCGACCGGTGTGGGCAAGACCGTCTTGATCGAGCGCATGGCTCAGAAGCTCGAAGCCACGACCGTGAGCGAAGACTCGAGCGAGAACCCGTTTCTCAAACCGTTCTACGAAGGCCGTGCCGGTACGGCATTCCAGACGGAGGTCTTCTTCCTGCTCTCGCGCTTCCGCCGCCAGCAGGAGCTGGTGCAGCGCCAGCTCTTTTCGAGCGTGACTTTGTGTGACTACGTCTTCGAAAAGAGCAGGCTCTACTCGTATCTCAACCTGGAGGACGCGGAGTTGGTCATCTTCGAGAAACTCTACGGCATGCTCGCCGAGGGCGTGCCGCAGCCCGACCTGGTCGTGTACTTGCAGGCGGCGCCCGAGCGACTCGCTGAGCGCGTGCGCCAACGCGGCCGTGCCGAGGATCAGGCCATCTCGGAGCAATACTTGCAAGAGATCTGCCGCGCCTACAATCACTACTACTTCCACTACAGCCGCACGCCCTTGCTGGTCGTCAACACGACGGAGCTCGATCTGGCGACGCGCCCGGACCAGGTGGACGATCTGATCAAGCAGATCGAGGGCATGGGTCGCGGCACGCGCTACTACGTGCCATTGGCAGAAGCCAAGTAGCCCGGCTGCGTCCCACATCGATGTCGTTCGCGCGCTGGCGCGCTTGACCTCAGCCTCCCGCTGCGAGATCCTCAAGGCGAGGAAACGGATGCCGCGTCGGTCAACTCACGAGCCGCGCCAGTTGACGCTCCCATTCGACGAGCCGCTCTGGAGTGGTGCGCACCTGGCTGCCGCGCTTCGCAAGGAGTGCGACCGGCCCTTGGCGCTGACCTTTACCGAGAATCGCTCGGTGCTGCTCTCCTTCCGCAAGCAGAACGGCGTCATCCACCTGAGACTCCATCACATGTTCCTGCACGCGCCGATGGACGTCGTGCGTGCGGTGGCGCGCGGGGTGTGCCGAGCTGGCCGCGGCGGAGACGGCGTGGTGCGGCGCTTCATGAACGACAACCTACATCGCGTGCGCACCGCCTCGCGCCAACTGCCGACGCTGCGCACGCAAGGCCGCGTGCACGACCTGAGCGCCGTGCGCGATCGGTTGAACGCGCGCTACTTCGGCGGCAAGCCAGCCGTGGCTGTGACCTGGGGACGTGGCGGAGGCCGGGCGCGACGGGGACGCCTGACGTTCGGCAGCTACGATCCGATCCTGAGCCTGGTGCGCATCCATCCAGTGCTGGATCGACGCGACGTGCCGCTCTACTTCCTCGAGAGCGTCGTCTACCACGAGATGCTGCACCACCAGCTCGGCGGCGTGCCTGATCGCGCAGGGCGAACGGTCTATCACTCGCGCGTCTTCCGCGAGGCCGAGGCGCGTTTCCCGTGGCAACGCGAAGCCCTGGCCTGGGAAAAGGAAAACCTGCCGCATCTGCTGCGCGCCTGTCAGCGGCTCGACGAAGAGCGCTCGCTGCAAGCGGTCTGGGCGCGCAAACCGGCACGCCGCTCGCGCCGGCGGCCGTGAGCACCCGCCGTCACCAACGCGATAGATGAAACACCTCAGACGACTCGCGCCGTACGTCCGGCGCCATCGAGGCGCCTTGGCGCGCGGCCTGGCCTTTCTCGTCGTGACTGCGCTCTTGGCCAGCGCATCGCCGTGGGTGCTGCGCCTGGCTGTCGATGACCTGACGCTTACGCTGACGCGCCAGAAGCTCTGGACCTACGCGCTGGCGATCGTCGCGCTTGTGGCCGGCGAAGGTCTCTTTCGCTACGGCACGCGCATGACGCTGATCGGCGTGAGTCGCGAGATCGAGTACGAGCTGCGCGAGGACATCTTCCGCCACCTCTGCCGTCTGGCCCCAGCCTACTATCACACGCACCGCATCGGCGACCTGATGAGCCGCGCCACCAACGACCTGGCCGCGGTGCGCATGGTGCTCGGACCAGGCATCATGTACTCGGCGAACACCGCTGCCACCTTTGTCACCGCGCTCGCGCTGATGGCTGCGATCAGTCCGCGGTTACTGGCCGCTTCGCTACTGCCCCTGCTGGCGGTGGCCTGGCTAGTGCGCCGCTTCGGTCGTTCGATCCACGACCGCTCAGAGCAAGTGCAGGCGCAACTCGCGCACCTGAGCGCCCTGGTGCAAGAGAACCTAGCCGGCGCACGCGTCGTGCGCGCCTACGTGCAGGAGGCGGCCGAGCAAGGGCACTTTCAGACGGCCAACGAAGAGTACATGCACCGCAGCCGGCGCCTGATCGTGCTGGTCGGCGGGCTGCAACCGATGATCATCACCATGCTCAGCCTGGGCGCGGTCTTGGTGCTGTGGCTGGGCGGCCGGATGGTCGCCGCGCACGCAATCACCCTCGGTGGCTTCGTGGCCTTCACGGTCTACCTGGGAATGCTGCATTGGCCGACCATCGCCATCGGCTGGGTCACCAATATCGTGGAGCGCGGCGAGGCCTCGATGGGCCGCTGCCTGGAGCTGCTGGATGCGCCTGTCGGCATTGCGGACAGCTCGGCTGCGCCGGTCAGCGAGGTTCAGGGTGCGGTCGAGTTCCGCGGCCTGAGCTTTGCGTACGCTGGCGGGCCGGTCGTGCTGCAGGGCATCGATCTCAGCGTGCCGGCTGGCACCAGCGTGGCGGTCGTGGGGCCGACCGGCTCAGGCAAGAGCACGCTCGTCGGGCTATTGCCTCGCCTGCACGACCCAGCGCCCGCGTCGCTGTTTATCGATGGTCACGACGTGCGCGATCTGCCGCTGACGACGCTACGACGCAGCATCGGTTACGTGCCGCAGGAGGCCTTCCTCTTCTCGAACACTCTGCGCGCAAACATCGCCTTCGGCGTGCTCGATCCGCCGGCAGAACTCGGGCGTGTCGAGTGGAGCGCCGAGGCGGCTCAACTGGCCGGGGACGTGCGCGAGTTCCCTGACGGCTACGAAACGCCCATCGGCGAGCGCGGCATCACGCTCTCAGGCGGACAGAAGCAACGCGCGGCGCTGGCGCGAGCGCTCGTGCGCGATCCGCGCATCCTGATCCTGGACGACGCCTTGGCCGCTGTCGATGCCCAAACAGAGGAGCGCATCCTGGCCAACCTCAAGGCCCTTGCGCTCGGACGGACCACGTTCATCGTCTCGCATCGCGTCTCGGCCGTGCGCTGGGCAGACCTGATCGTGGTGCTGCGCGCAGGACGCATCGTCGAACGGGGTCGCCACGACGAGCTGATCCTGGCCGGCGGCTACTATGCGGATCTCCACCGTCGTCAGCTCCTCGAAGAGGAAATGGCCGAAGCATGAGCGCTGCGCGCCCTGACGACGACCCGACCGGACACAGCTACGACTGGGCGCTGCTCCGCCGCCTGCTGGTCTATCTGCGTCCCTACCGCGGAGCGGTCGCGCTTTCGTTCCTACTGATCATCGTCTTGTCAGGGCTCGACCTGACTGGCCCGTATCTCACCAAGATTGCTATCGACCGCCACATCGCGCACGGCAACCTGGCTGGCCTGACGCCGCTCGCGCTGTTGTTCGTGGGCGTGTTGTGCGTGGCCTTTGTCGTGCGCTTCGGCCAGGCGTACGTGCTGCAGATGACCGGCCAGCGCGTCATGCGCGACATGCGCGGCCAGATCTTCGGCCACCTCCAGCGCCTGCACGTGGGTTACTTCGACCGAAATCCCGTGGGGCGCCTGGTCACGCGCGCGACGACGGACGTCGATGCCATCAATGAGCTCTTCACCTCAGGCCTGGTCACCGTCTTCGGCGACTTGTTTTCGCTCTTCGGCATCATGGCCGTGATGCTCGCCATGAACGTGCGCCTGGCGCTCGTGACCTTCTCGGTGATCCCTTTCTTCTTCGCGGTGACGATCTGGTTCCGGCGCGGGGCGCGCACGTCGTTCCGCGAGGTGCGCCGCTGGCTGGCGCGTATCAGCGCGTTCCTGCAGGAGCATCTCTCCGGCATGAGCGTTGTGCAGCTCTTTGGACGCGAGGAGTCCACGCAGGCGGATTTCGCAGCAGTGAACCGAGGCCACGCGGACAGCAACCTACAACAGATCTTCTTCTATGCGGTCTTCTATCCTGCGATCGAGCTTCTGGCAGCGATCGCCATCGCTCTGATCCTTGTTTACGGCGGTGGCCGCGTATTCGTCGGCGCGCTGACGATCGGCGCACTGGTGGCCTTCCTGCAGTACTCCGAGCGCTTCTGGCGCCCCATCTCCGACCTCTCGGAGAAGTTCAACGTCCTGCAGGCCGCCATGGCCGCAGCCGAGCGGATCTTCCTGTTACTGGACACACGTCCACAAATTGAGAGCGTCTCGTCCCCTCGCCGCCTGCCTGAGACGTCAGCGCCACTGCTGTTCGAGGACGTCTCCTTCGCGTACGACGGCTCGTACGACGTCTTGCGGCAGGTCTCGTTCTCGCTGGAACCCGGCCGAACGCTGGCCTTTGTCGGCGCCACGGGCGCGGGCAAGACCACGATCATCAGTCTCCTGACCCGCTTCTACGACGTGACCCGCGGCCGGATCACCTACGACGGCGTGGATCTGCGCGATCTTGACCTCGCTGCCTGGCGATCGTCTCTGGCGATTGTCTTGCAGGACCCGCACCTGTTCAGCGGCACGATCGCCTCGAACATCCGTCTCGGCTCCGACATTTCGGATGAGCGCGTGCGCGCGGCAGCTGCAGCCGTGCACGCCGACTCGTTCATCCGGACTCTACCGCACGGTTACGAGACCGAGGTCATGGAGCGCGGTGCGACCCTCTCGGTCGGACAGAAGCAGCTCATTGCCTTTGCGCGCGCAATGGCCCACGACCCGCGCATCCTGGTCCTTGACGAAGCGACTTCATCGATCGACACCGAGACAGAGGCGCTGATCCAAGACGCTCTGCGCGTGCTGCGACACGGACGTTCCGCGATCGTCATCGCGCACCGCCTGTCGACGATCCGCGATGCAGACGAAATCCTCGTGCTCCACAAAGGCCGCATCCGCGAGCGCGGCCGGCACGAAGAGCTCCTCGCGCAACACGGCCTCTACTGGCGGCTCTACCAACTCCAGTATCAGGACCAAGAGCATGGAGTTGCGGGTGCTGCTGTGGCGAGCGCAGGTCCGGTGTAGCGCTCGACGAAAAACCGCCGCCGCCTAACGGACGAACGACGACAGACGCCCGACGGCTTGTCTTGGGCACGTGCCGCGCCGGCTCGATGGCTACTCCATCGGAGGGTGGGCGCCGGTAGCTTGACCGTCGGGTCGCGCATGAGGAGGAAGTACGTTGACTCAGTAGCCGTTGCAGCCTCCTCTGGCCGAATTCCAGACACGTCATGTCTCACCGAGTAACGGTTCGTCGAGGGCCTCCGGGCCAACACGACCCCAGATGGCGGCCCGACGGCTTGGGGCGTAAGCGCAACCGGCTGCGAGCGGTAGCGCCACGCGGGCGCGGCCAAGAACTCGCGATGTTCGCATAGATCGGCGTGTGCGAGCCTCGCACTCGGAGCGACCTGGCGCAGCCCTACCGGCACGCATACTGCTCTAGGGAGGGATTGGAGGCCACTATGTCTCAGATCCGGCGGCTGGCGGCGATTGTGGTGACGTGGGCGATGCTTGACTGGGCGAGCGTCGCTGTTCGCGCCGCAGACGTGCACGCCGATGCCGCGGACTCGGTGGTCAAGGTGCTCGTGACTGCTCTACCGCCGCGCTACGCCGAGCCGTGGGCGCCTGGGTGGAGCATGAACTACCAGGGCTCCGGTTTCGTCGTGGACGGTCGACGCATCCTGACGGCGGCGCACTTGGTCGTGTACCAGACGCTTGTGCGGGTGCAGAAGTACGGCAGCCCCGAGAAGTACCCGGCGCGCGTGTTGTTCGTCTCGCACGAGGCCGACTTGGCCCTGCTCACGGTCGACGAGCCCGCGTTCTTCGAGGGCCTTCATCCTCTCGAGCTGGGAGAGCTGCCGGGCAAGCAGCAGGAGGTGACAGTGCTCGGCTTCCCGGTGGGCGGGGATGCCTTGAGCCTCACGAAGGGCGTTGTCTCGCGCGTCGAGCATCAGGCGAGTGCCCACGGCATCGGGTCGCTACTGGCGGTGCAGATCGACGCCGCCGTCAACCCCGGAAACAGCGGCGGACCGGTCGTCGCGGGAGGCAAGATCGCGGGCGTGGTCACGCAGATTCTCAACGGTGAGCAGAACATCAGCTACGCGACGTCACCGCCGGTGATTCGCCACTTCCTCGATGACGTGGCGGACGGCCGATACGATGGGTTCCCATCTCTGGGCATCAACACCCAGAGGCTCGACAGCCCAGCGCTGAAGGCCTGGCTGCGGATGTCGTCGGGCCACACTGGTGTGCGCGTTGCCAACGTGGCGCCAGGATCGCCCGCCAGCCGCGTTCTTCAGAAGGACGACGTGCTGCTGACTGTGGCGGGTCACGCGATCGCTGACGACGGCACCGTCGAATTCCGGCCGCGGGAGCGTACGCAGTTTGACCTGTACGTGGACGAGCGGCAGATAGGCGACCGGCTGCCGATCACGATCTGGCGCGACGGCGCCGACCGGACGGTCGAGGTCGCGCTCGACTGGCCGTGGCCGTGCGGGCGGCTCGTGCGCTATCCCGAGTACGAGCAGCGGCCGCGCTACTTCGTCTTTGGAGGGCTGGTGTTCGGGGCGCTGGACTGGCAATACCTGACGTCGTTCCAAGCGGGGCGCTGGCCAACCGGCGCGACGGCGCTCTGGGGCCGCTGGGCCGAGAGGCCCGACGAGGAGCCGGTGATTCTCAATAGGGTCTTCCCGGCGGCGGTGAACAAAGGGTATGAAGACCTGTCGGATCGCATCATCACTCAGGTGGACGGCGTGAAGCCGAGAAACCTCGCGGACCTCGTGCGGTTGGTGGAGTCCGGCATCGGCGAATTCGTGCGCTTCACGGACGTGGAGGGCGCGGAAATCGTGCTCGGTCGGCGCGAGGCGGTCGCGGCAGGGCCGGCGGTGCTGGCGACCTATCGGGTTCCGACGGACCGCTCGGCAGAACTGCTGCCGCGAGACTACCTGTTCGCGCGCGGCGCCATAGCGCCTGTCCTCGCGCCGCCCGTGGCTGGCGCGAGCCCGGCCTCAGCAAGCCACGAGACCGTGGCCAGCGCCCCCTGAACTGGACGCAGTCTCTTGGCGCGCTCAGCGTAGCCTCTGGCCCAACGGGTTGAGATTGCGGACGGCCGTGTCGTCACCTCCGATTTGTCCCCTCGTCCCTTCTTGCCGCTGCAGCATCAGCCACGTCGGCGCCAGCGCCAGTCGAAGACAGCAGTTACGACGATGCCCGCGATCAGCGTTACCCACAGGCCCACGTCGAATCCATGCCACGAATTTGTACTTAGCCCGGGGGCAAGCTGCACTCGAAAGATGCAGTAGTTCATCGGAAACGCTAGGAGAATGACAAAGAGGTAGATGAGGCCAGGCATCTGCGCGCGCGGCTCCGGGGGCAAGTTCAGGTTCTTGCCTAGGAGCAAGCAGAGACACCAGGCGAGACCATACGCCGCGAACCCGAACAGCAGTGCAACAGGCAATATCACTAGCCACCACCGAGTCGGTACCTTGGACAGCGTCGTCCCAGCGCTATCGTTTGTGCGGTCGTCATTGCGTGATCTCTGAAGAAGCTTCGCACCCTCACAACCCGTGGCGCTGCCCGCATCGCATGCCTTGTGGAAGAGCTCCGCGGCCCTGGCCTCGTCCTTGGCCACGCCTTCGCCCAGTGCGTAGATGTCGCCGAGGATAATGCAGCTCACCGCAACACCGCCGTCGCAGGCCTTTTGATAGAGGTGCGCGGCCTTCGCCTTGTCCTGCGTCGTACCCACGCCGTAGGCGTACGCGCTCCCGAGGTTCGAGCACCCATGGGCGTCGCCAGCATCGCAGGTCTTCTTGAACAGCTCGGCCGCTTTGACCTTGTCCTGCGCCACGCCGGCGCCGCTGTCGTACGCGAATCCGAGGTTGTTGCAGCCGCTAGAGCTGCCCGCATCGCAGGCCTTCCGGAAGAGCTGTGCGGCTTTCGCCTTGTCCTGCGCTACACCTTCGCCGTTGGCGTACACCTGCCCGAGGTTGAAGCAGGCGTCCGCGTCTCCCGCGTTGCACTTCTCTGGGTACTGGCGCGCCCGCGAAGCGGGATCATCGGGCTCACTCGCGCTCGATGGCGACGCGCTCGCAACGCCCACGACAAGAAGCGTGATCGCTAGTTCCCGTCGCATCGCCTCCCCCTTCTCGCCGCGCGAGACCGATGTGCTTGTCAGTTCTTCGAGTCTACACCCGGCCTTACTAAGCACACGGCTCGCGCAAGACCCGTCGCGGGCTGAATCGTGTGTCGTCGGTCGTCGCGCGTCGGTCGTCGTGCGGCCGTTAGGTATGCGCCGCCAACACGCTTCTCAGCGCAGTGCGGCGCCAATCGCCTCTGCCGCGCGTTCGCAGTCAGTGCGGGAGACGTCGTTGTGGGTGACGAGGCGCAGGGTGCGGGCATCCATGGCCACGGAGAGGATGCCTCTCTCTTTGAGGGCGGCGGCCGCGGCCGGCGCATCCGTGCGTGCGAGGGTCGCGACCACGATGTTGGTCTGAGGCGGAACGACCGCCACACCGGGGCACGCGGCCAACGCCTCGGCGAGCAGGTGCGCATTTGCGTGATCGTCGGCCAGACGGTCGATCATGGTCTCGATCGCCACGATGCCGGCCGCTGCTAGCACGCCGGCTTGCCGCATGCCGCCACCGAGTTGCTTGCGCACGCGGCGCGCGCGCTCGATGCGGTCGCGCGAGCCGAGTAGCAGCGACCCCACCGGCGCGCACAGTCCTTTCGAGAGCGACACCATGAGCGTGTCAACGCCAGCGGCCAATTCTCGAGGCGCCACGCCGAGCGCGACAGCCGCGTGCCAGAGGCGCGCACCGTCCAGGTGCACGTGGAGCCCTGCCTCGCGGCAGGCCGCGATCACGGCGCGCATCGCCGCCACTGTTGCGACCGTGCCACCAGCCAGGTTGTGAGT
>Ga0302323_100004801_pt1 | contig 11020 bp, 10 predicted proteins | sample Fen_T0_3_FD_201950 | JGI IMG/M metagenome (GOLD analysis project Ga0302323, IMG submission 201950) | Peat permafrost microbial communities from Stordalen Mire near Abisko, Sweden - Fen_T0_3 | ecosystem: Environmental > Terrestrial > Soil > Wetlands > Permafrost | place: Sweden: Abisko... | reverse complement strand
GAGCACGTTGTCGCGCCGGCGAAGCCCGTGCGCAGCCCGTCCGCGGGTGAAGCCGCATGATCGGTGTTCCTCGTACCGGCGCTGTGCGATCGTCGCGGCGTGTTCGCCCTGCGCCTCGCAACCTACGCCGATCTCGCCGCGGTCCTGCCGCGCACGCTTGCGCTCAACGCTCACGAGGGCATCGCGATCGACCCACCGGTGCTCGAGGCCGCGCTCGCTCGCCTGCTGGGCGATCCCGGCATCGGCCGGGTCTGGCTGGTCGAGCGCGCCGAAGCGGCGATCGGCTACGCGATGGTGACGTTCGGCTACGACCTCGAGTTCAACGGGCGCGACGCGGTGCTCACCGAGCTGTGGATCGATCCGTCCGACCGCGGCCACGGCGCCGCGAGCGCGGCGCTCGACCTGCTCGCGCCCGAGCTACGCGCGCTCGGCGTCCACGCGCTCCACCTCCAGGTCAGGCGCGAGAACCCGGCGTTCGCGCTCTACCAGCGCTCCGGCTTCATCGCCTCGCCGCGCGTCGTCATGACCCGCCGGCTGTAGCCCGCCGAGCGCGCCTCTCGACGACTCGCCTCGAGCTCAGCCAGGCGGTTCGGCCGGCGGCCCGGCCGCGCCAGTCGCCAGCCGCTTCTGCCAGAACTCGACCGCGTGCCACGCGTCGTGCTTCCAGCCGGCGTCCTCGACGACGCCGACCGAGGTGAACCCGAAGGCACGGTGCAGCGCCACGCTGGGCTCGTTGGGCAACGTGATCCCCGCGATCGCGGAGCGGAAGCCGCGATGGGTGAGCTCGTCGAGCAGCGCGGTGTACAGCGCGCGCCCCGCCCCGTGCCGGCGCTCGCGATCGGCGATGTAGAGCCCGACCTCCGCGGTCCACCGGTAGGCGGCGCGCTCGCGCCACGTCCCGGCCTTGGCGTAGCCGACGACCTGGCCGTCGCGCTCGGCGACGAACCACGGGAACCACGCACGGTAGCGCAGCCACTGCTCGTGGAGCTCGGCCTCGCCCACCGGGTCGTAGGCGAAGTGCACCGTCGTGGTCGCCACGTAGTGGTTCGTGATCGCGGCGATCGCAGAAAAATCGTCGTCCCGTGGCGCGCGAACCAGCATTGCTGCGGACGATACCGCATGGCCCTCCGACCGTCATGACCGCTCACGCTGAGCGTGGTACACGTGCGCCATGCACGACGCGATCGTCAACGTCCCGCCGGCCGTCAACGAGCCGATCCTCGCCTACGCACCTGGCAGCCCGGAGCGCGCCCGGCTCAAGGCCGCACTCGCTCAGATCGAGCGTGAAGTGGTCGAGATCCCGTGCGTGGTCGGCGGCCAGCGCGTGCTGACCGGCAAGATCCGCGAGGTCGTGATGCCGCACCGCCACAAGCACGTGGTGGCGCGGTTCCACGCCGCGACCGAGGACGTTGCGGAGCGCGCGATCCTGGCCTCGCTGGAGGCGCGCCGCGAGTGGAGCGCGATGCGCTGGGAGGCTCGCGCCGCGGTGCTGCTGCGCGCTGCCGAGCTGCTCGCGACGACCTGGCGCGCCCGGATGAACGCCGCGACGATGCACGGCCAGTCCAAGACCGCGCACCAGGCCGAGATCGACTCGGCGTGCGAGCTGATCGACTTCTGGCGGTTCAACGTCCAGTTCGCGCAGGAGCTCTACCGGGTCCAGCCGGTGTCCGGCCCCGGCGTGTGGAACATGACCGAGCTGCGACCGCTCGAGGGCTTCGTGTTCGCGCTGACCCCGTTCAACTTCACCGCGATCGCCGGCAACCTGCCGATGGCACCAGCGCTGATGGGCAACACGGTGGTGTGGAAGCCGGCCGAGGCGCAGCTGCTCGCGGCGTGGCAGATCTACCAGCTGCTCGAGGAGGCCGGGCTGCCGCCGGGCGTCGTCAACTTCATCCCGGGCCTCGCCCACGCCAGCACGAACATCGTGCTCGATCACCCGGCGCTCGCCGGCATCCACTTCACGGGCTCGACCGACGTGTTTCGCATGATGTGGAAGCGGGTCGCCGGCAACCTCGACCGCTACCGGTCGTACCCGCGGCTGGTCGGCGAGACCGGCGGCAAGGACTTCATCCTGGCCCACCCGTCGGCCGATCCCGCGGCGCTCGCGACCGCGATCGTCCGAGGCGGCTACGAGTACCAGGGTCAGAAGTGCTCGGCCGCGTCGAGGGTCTACGTCGCTGCGTCGGTGTGGGACAAGATGTCCGACCAGCTCGTCGACACCATCAAGGCGCTCAAGGTCGGTGACGTATCGGACCTGTCGAACTTCATGGGCGCCGTGATCAAGCAGGGCGCGTTCGACAAGCACCAGGCGGCGATCGCCGAGGCGCGCGAGACCCCGGGCATGAAGGTCGTCGCGGGCGGCGGCTGTGATGGCCGCGAGGGCTGGTTCGTCGAACCGACCCTGATCACCACCGAGGACCCCAGCGTGCGCCACATGCGCGACGAGTTCTTCGGCCCGATCGTCACGCTCCACGTCTATCCCGACGCCGCGTGGCACGACACCTTGCGCCTGGTCGACCGCACGTCGCCGTACGCGCTGACCGGGGCGATCTTCGCGCGCGATCGCGGCGCCATCGTCGAGGCGACCAGCGCGCTGCGCGACGCGGCCGGCAACTTCTACATCAACGACAAGCCGACGGGCGCGGTGGTCGGCCAGCAGCCGTTCGGCGGCGCGCGCGCGTCGGGCACCGACGACAAGGCCGGCTCGGCGCTGAACCTCCTGCGGTTCGTCGCGGCGCGGACCATCAAGGAGACCTTCGTCCCGCCGACCGACTGGCGCTACCCGTTCCTCGACCGCGAATAGCGCGCGACACCGCGACACCGATGCGGCCAGCGACGCCGCACCGACAATCGCTGGTCGCGCCCTGTCGCACCACTGGCGACCCGATCGGCGCAGCCGCATGATGCTGGTCGCGCGTGTCGCGCATCGGAGCCCCATGAATCGCAAGCTGGTTGTCGGGTCGCTTGCCCTGAGTGTCGTCGCCGTCGCCGTCGGGGTCTGGCTGGTGTTCCTGCGAGGCCACGGCGGCGAGCGGCCCAGCGGTGTCGCTGGCCCCACCACGGCGTCGCCCGCCAGGCCCACGGCGCCCGTCAAGCCCGCGGCGCAAGGCCCCGCCCCGCGTGGCGTCGCGCCGCGCTGGTCGGCCGACCCCGATCGCGAGGGCCCGCTGCAGCTCGAGGGCCAGGTCCTGGGGCCCGATGGCCACGGAGCCGGCGGAGCCGAGGTCTGGCTCGACTCGGTGCCACCCCGCAGCACGAAGACCGAGGACGACGGCACGTTCTCGTTCACCAAGCTGGTTGGACGAACCTACTCGCTGTCGGCGACCCGCGGCGAGCTGTACGGCGGCCCGGTGCGCGAGAAGCTCACCGCGCACAGCGACCCGATCGTGATCCGGCTCGCCGAGGCCGCCGCGATCTCGGTCATCGTGCTCGACGAAGCTCGCCAGCCGATCAAGGACGCCGAGGTCAGGCTCGACGAGATCGCCGCGCGTACTGTGAAGACGTCGGACAAGGGCACGGCCCGGATCGCGCCGGTCCGCCCGGGCTGGGTCCAGGTCCACGCGAGCGCGTCGGGCTACGCGCCCGGCACCGGGTTCACCAGCGTCGGCTCCGCCGGCGCGACCGCCGAGCTGACGCTCACGCTGCGCAAGGGCTACGCGGTGTCGGGCCACGTGATCGACGACACCGGCAAGCCGGTCGCGCGGGCCAGAGTGGCCGCGAGCGGCGGCTTGCTCGGCGACGCCGGCACCGAGAGCTCCGGCGCGACCACCGACGACAAGGGGGCATTCACCATCGCCGCCCTCGCGACCGGCAGCCATATCCTGGTCGCGGTCGACGGCGAGCACGCCCCGGCGCGGTCGTCGCCGATCACCGTGGCCGATCGGCCCGTCGCCAACGCCGAGATCGTGATGCACGCGGGCGGCGTGATCGCGGGCAAGGTGGTGGACGCCACCCACAAGGCCGTTCCGTTCGCGACCGTGCGCGTCGCGGGTAACAGCCAGCAGTTCTGGCAGGGCGAGGCGCGCCAGACCACCAGCGATCAGCAAGGCAGCTTCGAGCTCCGCGGCCTCGCACGCGCCAAGCTGCAGGCGCGCGCCGAGTCCGACACCGCGGCGAGCAAGATCGCCGACGCCGATCTCACCGACAAGCCTCGGCTCGACGGGCTCGAGCTCGTGCTCGACGTCGAGGGCAGCATCGCGGGCACCGTGGTCGACGACAAGGGCGCGCCGGTCGCAGAGGTCCAGGTCAACGCGTTCCCCGACTTCCTCGGCGGTGCATCGACCGACGGCCTCGCGCTCGCGGGCCTGAGCTCGACCACGACCGGCGGTGGTGGCGAGTTCGTGATCCACGGTCTGCCCGACGGTGCGTACCGGGTGTGGGCTGGCCGGCGCTCCGGCGCGCTCAGCTTTGGCCAGGACGGCACCACCGCCAGGACCGGCGACAAGGCCGTCAAGATCACGCTCGCCGCGCCCGGCTCGCTGACCGGCAGCCTCGTACTCGCCGGCGCCAACGCTGCGCCGAAGCAGGCGACGGTGGCGGTCGGCTTCCAGACCCCGACGCCGGTGTCCGGAGGCGCGTTCGAGGTCAAGGACGTCACACCCGGGACCTACGAGGTCACGTTCCGCGGCCTGGAGTTCGCCGAGCTCATCAAGCACGACGTCAAGATCGAACCCGGCAAGACCACAGATCTCGGCGCGATCACGGTCACGCGCGGGCGCCGGCTCTCCGGCCGGGTGGTCGACAAGGCCGGCGCCGCGGTCGCTGGCGCCAGGATCAAGGCGGGCGCGATGCTGATCTCGCTGGCCGATGCGAGCGACCAGTCTGCCAGCTTCGACGACGCCTCCGGGATCCGCTCGACGGTGTCTGACCAGGACGGCGCGTTCATGCTCGTCGGCCTCCCGGCCAAGGAGACCAACGTGATGGCCGAGCACGCCGACCGCGGGCGCTCGGTCGCGATCACCGTGCCGGCCGCCGAGGCCGATCCGCCCGACGTCACGCTGACGCTGCAGGGCTTCGGCTCGATCACCGGCAAGGTCACCCGCAAGGGCCAGCCCGCAGCCGACATCACGATCAGCGAGTCCAGCAAGGGCGGCGGCGCACAAGGTCAGTTCACCAAGACCGGCAGCGACGGCACCTTCGTGCTGTCGAAGGTCCCCGAAGGAATGCACATCATCAACGCGATGCAGCAGGCGATGATGTCGATGAAGTCGACCAGCACGACGGTGCAGGTCACCGCCGGGAAGCAGGCGACCGCGACGATCGAGATCCCGGTCGGCGACGTCACGCTGACGGTCGCGGTGAAGCCGGCCGCGGGAGCCAAGGTCGATGCCGCCCAGATCTTCGTGTTCGCCGGCGCGGTCAACGTCACGACCGGCCGCCAGCTCGTCGACGGCGTGTTCCAGCGCTCGATCCAGGGCATGAAGTTCTGGCTCGGCAAGGCGGCTCCGGACTTCGCCGAGCTCGTCGCGGGCGACTACTCGGTCTGCGGCGTGCCGATCACCGGCGACATGAGCGACATGCAGTTCCAGCAGCGCTTGCAGCAGAACACCGCGTCACTCAAGGTCTACTGCAAAGCGGCGCACGTCACACCGTCGCCGCTGACCCAGACGTTCGAGCTCGAGCTTCCCGCGATGACGCCGCTCCCCGCGCCGGCCAAGTGATACCGTCGCCGCGTGCGCAGCATCATCGTCACGGCGCTCGCCGCCGCCCTCGTCGCCTGCACCAGCGGCGGAACCAAACCCGGCGACACCTGCTCGTCGAAGGCGCCGTGCAGCGGCGGCCAGGTCTGCGATCTGACCAACCCCGGCGGCGCGGTCTGTCTCGACAGCGCCGGTGACGTCGACGGCGACGGCATCCCCAACGGCAAGGACTTCTGCAACCACCTGGCTGGCGGCGCGTTCGACGAGGACGGCGACGGGTTCGGCGACGAGTGCGACGCTTGCCCGACGTCCAAGCCGCCCACCAAGCCGGACGCCGACGGCGACATGGTCGATAGCCCGTGCGATCCGGACTCGACGACCGCGGGCGACAAGATTGCGGTGTTCAACGGGTTCAACACCGCGCTGCCGACCGGCTGGACCGCGAGCGCGGGCTGGAAGGTGACCGGCGGCGAGGCGGTGATGACGCCGACCAACCCCGCGACCGTCGAGCAACTCACGGTCCACCTCGCCGTGCCATCGACCCACGTGTCGATCCTGGCGGCGTATCGCGTGGACAGCGTGGCCGCCACCGCGGCGATGTCAGACGCCGGCGTGATCGGTCAGAACGTGCTGCCGCAGGGCACGACGATCGTGTCGTGCGGCGCCAACCGCGCCACCGGTGATGCCCTGCGACTCGTGACCAACGCCGGCAGCAACCTGAAGCAGGCAATGAACCTGTTCGATCCTGCCGGGGTGTACCGCCTCGCCCAGCAGCTCGACGGCGCGACCGTGAACTGTGCGCTGGTCGGTGACCACGAGACCGCCGCGGACCAGGCGTCGAGCAACGGCGACTCGATGTCGGAGGTCGGGCTCTACGCGCGCGGCGCGACCGTGCGGTTCCAGTACCTGCTCGTCATCCAGCGCTGACGGTCGCGCCGAACCCGATCGGGCACGACACGCCGGTCCCGCCGAGCCCGCAGTAGCCGTTGGGGTTCTTGCCGAGGTACTGCTGGTGATAGTCCTCGGCGTAGTAGAACGTGGGCGCTTCGAGGACCTCGGTCGTGATCGGGCCATGGCCTGCGGCAGTCAGCCGCTGCCCGTAGGCCTGCTTCGACGCCTGGGCGGCGGCGAGCTGGTCGGGGCCGAACGCGTAGATGCCGCTGCGGTACTGCGTACCGGCGTCGTTGCCCTGACGCATGCCCTGGGTCGGATCGTGGCTCTCCCAGAACACCGCCAGGAGCTTGTCGTAGCTGACCTCGCGCGGGTCGAACACCACGAGGACGACCTCGTTGTGCCCGGTCATCCCGGAGCACACCTCCTCGTAGGTCGGGTTCGGGGTCACGCCGCCGGCGTAGCCCACCGCGGTCGAGTACACGCCGGGCGTCTGCCAGAACTTGCGCTCGGCGCCCCAGAAGCAGCCCATCCCGAACATCGCGCGCTGCATGGTCTCGGGGAACGGGGGCGCGATCCGGTGGCTGTTGACGAAGTGAACGTCACCCACGCGCATCGCCGTCTGGCGACCCGGTAGCGCCTCGCCGGGCGACGGCATGCGGAGCTTCTTCGAGCTGAAGAACATACCCATGCGTACCATACGCGCGCCGGAGCAAAAGTAACCGCCCCCGGATGGCGTGCTAGGTTCGGCGGGATGGTGGCGCTCCTCGGGATCTGCGGCAGCTTGCGCAAGGCCTCCCTCAACCGCGCGCTGCTGGACGCGGTGCGCGATGCGCTCCCCTCGCACGCCCGGCTGGCGATGTTCGATCGGCTCGATCTGCCGATCTTCAATAGCGATCTCGACGATCCGCATCCGGTGGTCGAGCTCAAGGCGGCGATCGCGAGCGCCGATGGCGTGGTGTTCGGCGTGCCCGAGTACAACTACAGCATCCCGGGGGGGCTCAAGAACGCGCTCGACTGGGTGTCGCGGCCGCCGCACAGCTCGCCACTGCGCGGCAAGCCCATCGGCATGGTCGGCGCCGCGACCGGGATGAGCGGCACGATCCGCGCGCAGGCGCACCTGCGCCAGATGATGCTGTTCAGTGACTCGCCGTGCCTGAGCCAGCCCGAGGTGCTGATCCCGCGCGCGCACGAGCGGTTCGACGGCGAGGGCCGGCTGACCGATCCGACGACGCGCACGCTGCTCGAGAAGTTCGGCGCCGCAATGGTCGCGTTCGTCGAGCGCCACCGGCGCTGAGCTACAGGAACGAGTCCTGGTAGCCGGCGTCCTCGACGGTCACCGCTGCGGCCGTGGCGGCGAGCGGCGCGAAGGTATCGACCATGACCGCGAGCTCGTCGGTGCGGGTCGCGCCGATCGACTTCTCGTAGCTCCCCGGGTGCGGGCCGTGCGGCACGCCCATCGGGTGGTGCGAGATGCTGCCCGGGCCCACGCCCCGACGCGACGTGAAGTTACCGTCGCAGTAGAAGATGATCTCGTCGCAGTGGGTCGAGCTGTGCGGGTACGGGCACGGGATCGCCTCGGGGTGGAAGTCGACGAGCCGGGGAACGAAGCTGCAGATCAACGCGCCCTTCGCGGCGAACGTGCCGTGCCAGGTCGGCGGCAAGTGGACCGAGCTGACCCGCGGCTGGAACGCGAGGATCGGGAACGCCCACGGGTACACCGTGCCGTCCCAACCCACGACGTCGAGTGGCGAGTCCTCGAGCGCGAAGCCGTGCCAGGTGCCGGCGCGGCGGACCACCAGCTCGCGGATACCCTCGTCGCGCGGCGCGAACAGCTCGGGGCGCTTGAAGTCGCGGTGCGAGTACGGTGCGTCCATCCGGAGCTGGCCGACCGCGTTGCGCCACTGCGTCGGCACGTGCACACCGCCGGTCAGCGAGAACCATAGCCAGTGCTGCGGTCCCGCCGGCAAGAAGCGATGCAGGAGGCCGCGCGGCACGAACACGTAGTCGCCCTGGGTGAACGCGACGTCACCCAGCAGGCTGCGCAGCACGCCGCCGCCGCGGTGGACGTAGATCAGCTGATCAGCGTCGCCGTCTGCGATGTAGACCGGATCGGCGGCGGTCGGAAACGCGACCCCGGCGATCACGTCGTCGTTGAACAGCAGCGGAACGCGCGCGTCGATCTGCGGCCCAGACCGCGCGGCCGGCGCGTCCGCCGGCAGCTCGAGCATGCCCGTCCGGTAGTGCCGCTTGGCGAGCGCTCGCTCGACGACCGCCGCGGGCCTGGCCCAGCCGTGCGCGGGCGTCGCGATCCGGTGGGTATGCGGCCGGCGCAGGTGGTACAGGATCGTGTACGGCCCATCGAACCCGTCACGGGTGAAGCACTCCTCGTAGCGCAGCGCGCCGTCGCCGCCGCGCAGCTGGATGTGGTGCTTGCGCGCGACCTCGCCGAGCTGCATCCGATCGAGCATCAGGCCCCACCGCCGGCCGCGCCCGGATCTCCGGCAGCGCGGCGCTGCTCGCGCTCGATGCTCTCGAACAGCGCGCGGAAGTTGCCCGCGCCGAACCCGCGGTCGCCCTTGCGCTGGATGATCTCGTAGAAGAACGGGCCGGCGGTCGGGTCGCCATACAGCCCGGCCGACTCCTTGAGGAAGATCTGCAGCATGTAGGCGTGGTGGTGATCCCCGTCGAGCAAGATCTCGAGCTCGCGCAGCGTGGCGAGGTCCTCGTCGATCGTGGCGATCCCGCTCTTGGCGATCCGCTCGGGCAGCATGTCGTAGTAGCTGCCCGGGGTCGGCATGAAGCTGACGCCCGAGGCGCGCAGACCACGCACCGCGCCGACGATGTCGGCCACGGTCATCGCGACGTGCTGGACGCCATCGCCGCGCAGCTCCTCGTTGAAGATGTTGATCTGCGAGCTCTTGAAGAACGGGCGCGCGGGCTCGTTGTTGGCGAACTTGGTCTGCGACGCTGGATCCCACATCACGATCGACTTGAGGCCCGAGCCCGACGTCCGCTTGGGATCGACGTCGGACGTGTGGAACGCGACCTCCCACATGCGCTCGAAGCCGAGCACGTGCTCGAGCCAGAGCAGCATCGGCTGCATGGTCTGGAAGTTCGACGTGACGTGGTCGATCTGCTGGAACCCGAACCGGTTGCCGCCGCCGCCGTTGTGCGGCACCGCACCGGGGAACAGGCTCTGGTAGCCGCGGCGCTCGCGGAACCGGAACGTGCAATCGCCGAACGGCGTGGTGATCGAGAACTGACGCAGCGAGCCGCCGTCATCGCGGACCGTCTGGAGATCGTCGATCGGCGTACCGCCGCGTTCCTCGATCAGCGCGAACGCGCGCGCGGCATCGTCGACCTCGAACACCAGCGTGCCGACCCCGTCGGGGTGCTTCGCCAGGAAGCGCGCGGCGCGGCCCAATCGCCCCTGGTCGCCGGCCGGAGCACTGCACAGCACGGAGACGTCCCCGGCGGAGAAGCACGCCGAGCGCTGGCCCGACTGGCGTTCGAGCTCGGGCGACGATCGCCAGGTCTCGGCGAAGTCGAGCTTGCCGGCGTAGAACGCCCGCGAGCGCTCGAGATCGTGCACGTAGTAGTGGATGCCTTCGAGCCGCAGGATGCCGAGGGGAGCGAGCTTGGTCATGAGGTCACCGCGTCGGGTTGTTGCTCGGGTTTGGCGCCAGCGAACGCGGGAAGCGCGAGGCAACGCGCCTCGATCGCGAACAGCGGCTGGCAACACTCGTCGAGCTCGACCTGGTAGCGCCGGGCCGCGCCGAGCTGTGGTACCAGGCAGCAATCGGCGATGGTCGGTGAGTCGCCGACGCAGAACGCGCCCATCGTGTCCGCGGCGCTGCGGGCAAACGCCGCGAGACCCTCGGCGATGAACGGCCGGACCCACGCGGCGTCGTCGACGCCGAACGCCTTGATCCGCCGGGTCGTCAGCAAGTTCTGCATCGGCTGGATCCCGGCGTTGATGATCTCGGCGAGCGCGCGAGCGCGAGCGCGAGCGTACGGATCGCGCGGCAGGATCGGCGGCGCCGGCCAGCGCTCGTCGAGGTACTCGAGGATCGGCAGCGACTGGGTGAGCACGAGCCTCGTACCGTCGTCCTCGGTGATCTCCAGCGTGGGAACCTGCGCGAGCGGGTTCCGGGCGCGGTACGCGTCGCGCTGCTGATCGCCCAGCACGATGTTCACCGCGACGTAGTCGTACGCCAGCTGCTTGAGCCCGAGCCCGATCCGGACCCGGTGGCTCGCCGAGCTGCGCCAGTAGTTGTGGAGGACGAGCTTCACGGGTGTGCTCCTGGGCCGACTACGCGCTGGTCGATCGCACCGAACGGGCTTGCGCCGGCGATGTCTGCCTCGATCTGGATCCGGTCGCCGACGGCCAGGAATGGCGTCGACGGCTTGCCGGTCTCGATGATCTCGATCATGCGCCGCTCCGCGAGGCACGACACGCCGCGCTCGCGATCGGCGTTCAAAACCGT
>Ga0302323_100004800_pt1 | contig 11020 bp, 6 predicted proteins | sample Fen_T0_3_FD_201950 | JGI IMG/M metagenome (GOLD analysis project Ga0302323, IMG submission 201950) | Peat permafrost microbial communities from Stordalen Mire near Abisko, Sweden - Fen_T0_3 | ecosystem: Environmental > Terrestrial > Soil > Wetlands > Permafrost | place: Sweden: Abisko... | reverse complement strand
CACGAGCTCACCGGGCGCCGAGGCGCCGAACCGATCGATGCCGATGGCGATGCCGCGGTCGCCGATATACTCGCGCCAGCCAAACGTCACGCCGGCCTCGACCGAGACCCGGCGGTGCTGCGACGGCGGCAGCACCGTGTCGCGGTACGCCTGCGGCTGCGCTGCGAACAGTTCCCAGCACGGCATCGAGACCACGCGCGCGGCGACGCCCACCTTGGCGAGCTCGTCGCGCGCCGCCAGCGCCACGGCAATCTCGGAGCCGGTCGCGATGATGATCGCGTCCTTGCCATCGGCGAGCACGTAGCCGCCGAGCTCGGCGCCGGGCGCGCCGGGCTGGGTCACGATCGGCAGGTCCTGGCGCGACAGCACGAGCGCGGTCGGGCCGTGGGTCTTCTGCAGCGCGTAGCGCCAGCCGGCGGCGGTCTCGTTGGCGTCGCACGGCCGGAACACGCACAGGTTCACCATCGCGCGCAACGCCATCAGGTGCTCGACTGGCTGGTGGGTCGGGCCGTCCTCGCCCAGGCCCACCGAGTCGTGCGTCCACACGAAGATCGCCGGCATCTTGTTGAGCGCGGCGAGCCGGACCGGCGGCCGCATGTAGTCGCTGAACACGAAGAACGTGGCGACGTAGGGGCGGATGCCGCCGTGATACAAGAGGCCGTTGCCGATCGCGCCCATCGCGTGCTCGCGGATGCCGAACCGGAGGTTTCGACCGTCGCCGGCGCGGCCGTAATCGCCGCCAGGGACGATCGTCTTGGTCGACCCGCCCAGATCGGCGTCGCCGCCGAACAGCCACGGGATCTTCGCCGTGAGCGCCTCCATCACCTTGCCCGACGCGCTGCGCGTCGCGACCGGCTTGCCGCCGAGCGCGACCTGCGGCAACGCCTGATCCCAGCCCGCCGGCAGCTCGCCGCGGATCGCCAGATTGAGCTGCGCCGCGAGCTCGGGGTGCGCCACGCGGTACGCCGCCAGCCTGTGACCCCACGCCGCGTGCGCCGCGGCGCCGCGCCTGGCGCTCTCGGCCGCGTGCGCGCGCGCCTCGTCGGGCACCAGGAACTTGGCCGCCGGATCCCAGCCGAGCGCGAGCTTGGTCGCCGCGACCTCGGCCTCGCCCAGCGGCGAGCCGTGCGCCGCGCTGGACCCGGCCTTCTTCGGCGAGCCAAAGCCGATCGTCGTGCGGATCACGATCAACGAAGGCTTGGTGGTCTCGGCCTTGGCCGCCGCGATCGCCGCCGCGATGCCATCGAGATCGGTGTTGCCATCGGCGACGTGCTGGACGTGCCAGCCGCACGCCGCGTAGCGCGCCCCGACGTCCTCGTCCATGATCAGCGACAGCGGCCCGTCGAGCGTGACCTCGTTGGCGTCGTAGAGATAGATGAGCTTGCCGAGACCCAGGTGACCGGCGATGCTCGCGGCCTCGAACGCGACGCCTTCCATGACGTCGCCATCGGACACCAGCGCGTACGTGGTGTGATCGATGATCGTGTGGCCCGGCCGGTTGAACAGGTGCGCGAGGTAGCGCTCCGCGATCGCCATGCCGACCGCGTTCGCGGCGCCCTGCCCGAGCGGCCCCGTGGTCGCCTCGACCCCCGGCGTGTGGTGCCACTCCGGGTGGCCAGGGGTGCGGCTCCCCCACTGGCGAAACTGCTTCAGGTCTTCGAGCCCGAGGTCGTAGCCGTAGAGGTGGAGCAGCGAGTACAAGAGCGCCGAACCATGGCCGGCCGAGAGCACGAAGCGATCGCGATCGAACCAGGCCGGCGCGCTCGGGTCGTGGATCAGGTGGCGCTGCCACAGCGTATATGCCATGGGCGCACAGCCCAGCGGCAGGCCCGGGTGGCCGGAGTTGGCGGCCTGCACCGCGTCGATCGACAGGGTGCGCAGGGTGTTGATCGTGAGCGTTGCCAGCGTCGATGAATCGGTCTTGGACATGGTGGCGAGCGCAACCTACCACGGCGACCGACCGAACCGATGGCTCGCGCGCTCGCGACGTCACCACAGCGGCTGACAGGCATCGCCGGCGCCCGTGATGGCGATCCAGATCGGGGGCCGGACGCGACGCGCCGGCGGGTGGCGGCGATGCGCCCAATGGCAATCGCGCGGCGCGAGCCTCAGATTCAAGATCTAGAGTCCGCCGTGGCGGGTCGCGCCCGTGGCGGCGTCACGAACCCGCCGCCGGATCGCTGCTTACACAACTTCTCAACGTTGTCAAGCCTCGGGAGCAAATCGTCATCCGGACACACAGAAAGCGTATTACGACAACATGAGTTGACAACCTTTGAGCCGACGCGGCTATCCATCAATGGCAGGCGCAGTGACTCCAAGCGGTGTCGATCAAACCGCGCGGGGCGGTCGCCTGGCGCCTTTGATCGACACCGCTTCCAGCTTGGTTCCAGGACGAGATCGTCACCCGCGCCTCCCGGCGACCGCTGCGTGAGCCTCGAGATTGCTGCACCGTGTCGAAGTCGCCTTCGCCGCGTGACCCGGTGAACACCCGCGCAGATCGCGAACTGCGGCTGTCGCGCGACCGCCGCACGCCCCGCCGGGAGGCGCTCGAATTCAGACGGCAGGCGCAAAACTGGCGCGGATCGCGAGCGCCGATTACGCAATGCGGCGCAAATCGCGGCAGGGGCCATGACCGGGCGCCCTGGGGCTGCGCCTGGGGAGACTGGCCACCACGAGTTCAGCGCAAACGCTGCGCGGTGGAAGTTCACCGCGCGCACGAGGTCCAGCGAAGCTGTCGCGATCGTCGACGGAGAACCCGATCATCGGCGACGCCCCTGTAAGGAGGAAGGTGCGGCGGTGTTTCCGAACGGCCCGCCACGCGACGCGAGATCGATGTCAACCGGACAGCGCCACGCAGTGAAGTTCGATCATCGATCTGGTTATTACGCAGAGCGTCGCGACGGTCACGAATAACTGCTGCTGTTCTCTTATGGTGTTGTTGCTCGTTTTCCGCTTTACTGGAGTAAACAGGATCTACATCATGCATCGCGAAAGGAGGTGTCCCGTGATCGAGCGCAACCGGCTCTCAGATAGTCAAGGCGAATACGGTCGCGCGCCGGCGATCCGGCCCGTCCCTGTGCCTGAACCAACTCCCCCCTGTTGACCCTCGACTCGCGTTCTGCGTCCGGCGATCCCGGTCGCCGTGGGACGTGGCTCCGACCCGCTGATCTTTCAGCGCGACTCCGCGTTTGTTCGTTCGTTTTGTTCGTTCGTTCGTTCGTTCTCAAAAAAAGGCAAGAGTAAATGAGATCAAATCGACTTGGTGGCCATCTGGCTGTGGCCGTAACTTTCGCAGCAAGCACCGCGGCGACCTCGACGGCGAACGCTCAGACTGCACCCGCCGCGACTCCAGATGCCGTGCAGGTGGCGCAAGCGGATCCGCAGGCCCAGCCGGATCCTCAGCAGGCACCGCCTGCCGAGCCTCCGAAGCCCGAGCCGGCGCCGGCCGGCACCACGGAGCCCCCGCGCCTGCCCGAAGACGCGCTCCGCAAGATGATCCAGGACGAGATGGCCAAGGGCCTCAAGCCCCGGGTCGGCGACGTCAGCCTGCACGGCTACTTCCGCGCGGGCTATGGCGTCAGCTCCGAAGGCGGCCGGCAGACCTGCTTCCAGGCCCCCGGCGCGATCTCGAAGTGGCGCCTCGGCAACGAGTGCGATACCTACGGCGAGTTCCTGTTCTCCACGCCGGCGTACGTCAGCGACAGCGGCATGGTCGCGACCGCGAACGTCATGTTCAACGTGTTCGTCCCGGCCAACAGCCAGGGCTATCCCGACGGCTTCACTGCCGCGGCCAACGAGCTCGGCCGCGACATCCACTGGGGGACCAACCAGTTCTACTTCGACTTCGCGGGCGTTCCGTTCCTGGGCGATGGCGCCCACGCCTGGATCGGCCGCCGGTTCTACAAGCGCGACAACATCGACACGATCGACTACTTCTGGTGGAACTCGTCGGGCCTCGGCGGTGGACTCGAGGACATCCCGCTCAGCAGCACCATCAAGAGCCTGAAGTTGAGCGTCGCGGTGTTCGAGCATGATGGCCCGGGCATCGGAGACCCGAACGACAAGACGGTCCCGACCCTGCCGTCGAACTCGGAGATCGCCATCCAGCCGGATATCCGCGTGTACGGCATCCCGGTCCCCGGTGGCCAGCTCGTCCTCGGCGTCGACCCCGTGCTCAACGCCAGCGACAGCTCGCGCCTCGCCGTCGGCACGAACAGCGGCACCAACCACAACGGCATCTCCGGAACGGCGATGCACGTGGCGAGCGCGCTCGGCGGCACCAACAAGCTCGCCGTGCAGTACGGCGAAGGTTCGGCCGTGAGCGGCAACGGCGTGTTCGGCTCGCTCCGCACCCCGGTCACCACGAAGTTCGTGCGCGTGCTCGACCACGTCGACTTCCAGCTGAGCCCCAAGTTCGGCGGCGAGCTGCTCGCGGTGTTCAACAGCCAGTTCGATACCCGTGACGATTCCCCGACGAATCCGAAGCCCGCGACGTCGACCTGGGTGACCGCGGGCGCCCGCGTGGCCTACGCGATCCACGAGAACGCGCAGATCATCGCCGATGCCGGGTTCGACACCGTCAAGGTCGATGATGGCTCCGCGCGCCGCAACCTGTTCAAGTTCACCGTGGCGCCGGCGATCACCGCGCACAAGGCCTTCTGGGCGCGCCCGCAGCTCCGCGTGTTCGCCACGATCGCGACCTGGAATGCAGCGGCGCGCGAGAAGGGCGTTGACTCGGCCGGCCTCTACACCGCGACCGACAAGTCCGTTGGCGCGACCTTCGGTATGCAGGGCGAGGCGTGGTGGTGAGCCGATCGATCGGCGCTTAGCACCCCTGCAAACTCCGCCGGCGCGGCGCACGCGTCTCGCCGACGACCACGTCTTCCAAAGAGCGGTCGGATCCTCGCACCCGGGTCGCTCTGATCGGGCTGAGAAATTCTCTGAATCAGCGCCGAGGCCGAGGGCGCTTTCGTCGTAAGCCACGGTGATCGCTCGAAGTTCACCGGTCTTCACGATCGATCTTGACTTTGCCTCATCTTGAGTGCGAGATTCACTTTGGCTGTGAGAGCGCTCCCATGCGAATCGCCTGGGTGGCCCTACAACGCGAACAAGGAAGGACGTTCATGCGCGCACACAGGAGGCACTTCGCAGTCGCCACGGCGGCGGTCCTTGCGGGGATCGGATGCGGCAAGGCCAGCAACTCCGCGGACAACGCCGCGGACAAACAGGTGACCGCCCAGAAGACGGCGCCTGAAAAACCGGGGGCGGACAAGATGGAGCCCGCCAAGGCGGCAGCTCCCCCGCCGGCTGAAAAGATCAAACTGACGATCAACAACTTTGGCGTGTTCGGCTACAAGCCGCTGTACGAGGAGTACAAGCAGAGCCATCCCAACATCGAGATCCTCGAGAGCGTCAGCGAGTACAACAGCCAGCACTCCAATCTCATCAACCACCTCGCGAGCGGCGGCGGCGCCGCCGACATCGAGGCGGTCGATGAAGGGTTCATGGCGCAGCTCAAGGCGCGCCCCGAGCAGTTCGCCAACCTGCTCGATTTCGGCGCCGCGGAGCTCGAGAAGAACTACCCGCCCTTCAAGTGGCAGGCGTCGATCTCGGCCGACGGCAAGCGCCAGATCGGCCTGGGCACCGACGTCGGCGGCCTGGCGATGTGCTACCGCACCGACCTGTTCGCCAAGGCCAAGCTGCCCACCGATCCGGCCGAGGTGAGCGCGCTGTGGCCGACCTGGCAGAAGTACGTGGAGACCGGCATCAAGTTCAAGGCGGCCAAGACCGGCGCCACGTTCTTCGACGCCGCGACCAACCTCTACAACGGCCAGGTGTTCCAGCTCGAGAAGGCCTACTACGAGCCCGGCACCAACCAGGTCATCGTCGACAAGAACCCGGGCATCAAGGCGGCCTGGGACCTGACGATGAAGGCGATCGACCAGGGCCTGTCCGCCAAGCTCGTCGCGTGGCAGCCCGACTGGGTCACCGGGTTCACCAAGGGCGCGTTCGCCACCATCACGTGTCCGGCGTGGATGACCGGCTACATCAAGGAGAACGCCCCCGGCACCGCGGGCAAGTGGAACATCGCCGCGGTCCCCGGCGCCGCCGGCAACTGGGGCGGCTCGTGGCTGACCATCCCCGCCCAGGGCAAGCACCAGAAGGAAGCCTACGAGCTGGTCGCGTTCCTCACCGCGCCGGCCCAGCAGGTCAAGGTGTTCAAGGCGGTCGGCAACTTCCCGTCGGCGATCCCCGCGATCCACGACCCCAGCGTCGAGGGCTTCAAGAACCCGTTCTTCAATGACGCGCCGACCGGCAAGCTGTTCGGCGAGTCCGCCATCAACCTGAAGCCGCAGTTCCAGGGTGAGAAGCACGGCCCGATCCGCAAGGCGATGGAGGACGGCATCACCCGCGTCGAGCAAGGTCGGCAGAAATCGGACGCCGCCTACGCCCAGTCGCTCAAGGACGTCGCGCGGGCCGCCCGCTGAGGTGAACCGATGGTAGAGACTCATGGCGTGGCGCTGCAGGGTCACCCGGTGCCCGAACACCTCCATCCGGCCAAGCGCCTGCTGCAGTGGGTCGACGGCAAGCTCGCGCCCTATCTCTACATCGCGCCGTTCTTCGTGCTGTTCGTCGGCTTCGGGCTGTTTCCGCTGCTCTACACCGGCTACGTGTCGCTGACCGATCGCGATCTCTTGAGCCCGGGCGCGGAGACGTACACGGGCCTCGCGAACTATCGCGAGCTCGTCGGCGACGACTACTTCTGGAACGCGGTCAAGAACACGTTCCTGCTGATGATGATGTGCTCGATCCCGCAGCTGGTGCTCGCGCTCGTCCTGGCGCACATCATCGCCGGCGTCGTGCGGCTGCGGACCCTGTTCCGGATGGCGGTGCTCTTGCCCAACGTCACGTCGATCGTCGCGGTGACCTTGATCTTCGGCCAGATCTTCAGCCGCGACTTCGGCATCGTCAACTGGGTGCTCGGGCTGTTTGGCGTCGATCACATCACCTGGCAGGCCGGTGACTGGTCGTCGCGGCTCGCCGTCGCGTCGATGGTGGTCTGGCGATGGACCGGCTACAACGCGCTGATCTACCTCGGCGCCATGCAGGCGATCCCCAAGGAGCACTTCGAGGCCGCCGCGATGGACGGCGCCGGCACCTGGCGCCAGCTGTGGCACATCACGCTCCCTGCCCTGCGACCGACCATCGCGTTCACCGCGCTGGTCTCGTTGATCGGCCAGATGCAGCTGTTCACCGAGCCGCTGCTGTTCGACGCGTCGCCCGGCAGCGTCACCGGTGGCTCGGCCCGGCAGTTCCAGACCATGATGCTGTTCATGTACGAGGAGAGCTTCCGCCTGGGCCACCTGGGGTATGGCGCCGCGGTCGCCTGGGTGCTCGTGCTCATGACCTTCCTTCTGGCCACGATCGGCTTCCTCCTGACGCGGCGCAGCGCCAAGCTGGCCGGAGCCACCACATGACCTCCGCCGCGTCGAGCTCACTGCCCGCGGGGCACCGCCATGGCTCGCATCCCGGCGCGGCCGGCGCCTCGCGTGGCCTGCTGGCACGCTACCCGTTCCTGATCGTCGTGGTCGCGCTGTCGGCGTTTCCGATCTACTGGACCTTCACGATCGCCTCGCAGACCAACGAAGTGGTCGGCCAGACCCCGCCGCCGTTCTTGCCAGGGGGCAATTTCCTCGCCAACGCCCGGCGCGTGTTCGATACCATCGACTTCGCCAAGGCGCTGTTCAACTCGGTCCTCGTCGCCAGCGCGATCACGATCAGCACGCTGGTGTTCTGCTCGCTGGCCGGGTTCGCGTTCGCCAAGCTGCGGTTCCGCGGCCGCGACGCGCTGTTGCTGGTGGTGATAGCGACGATGATGTGCCCGGTGCAGCTGGGCGTCATCCCGCTCTATATCGAGATGCAGGCGCTGGGCTGGGCTCAGCACCTGCTCGCGGTGATCGCGCCCACGGCGGTCACCGGCTTTGGCGTCGTCTTCATGCGGCAGTACACCATGGCGGCCGTGCCCGACGAGCTGCTCGAAGCCGCTCGCATGGACGGTTGCACCACCTGGGGCATGTACCGCTACGTCGTCGTGCCGGCCCTGCGGCCGGCCATGGCGGTGCTCGGCCTCTTGACGTTCATGCAGGCGTGGAACGATTTCATGTGGCCGCTCGTCGTGCTCAGCCCGCAGAACCCCACCGTGCAGGTTGCGCTCTCCTCCCTCGCAGCTGGAAAATATATGGACTACACCCTCGTTCTGGCAGGTACCGCGCTGGCGACCCTGCCGATCCTCGTCGTGTTCGCCTTGTTCGGTCGACAGATCGTCGGCGGAATCATGGAAGGTGCGGTGAAAGGATGACCAGCCCAACGCAGAGCCCGGCGCAACCGGCAGGCCCCCCGGCCTCCCCCGGCGCGCCCGGCAGCAACGAGACCGATCCGGCGGTCCTGGCCGCGCGGATCGCCGCGGAGCTCCCCGCCGGCTTCGTCTGGGGCGCCGCGACGTCGTCGTACCAGATCGAAGGCGCGCTCGCGGCCGACGGCCGCCGCCCGTGCATCTGGGACACGTTCGCGGGCACGCCCGGCAAGACGTGGAAGGGCGAATCCGGTGATCCCGGTTGCGACCACTACCACCGCTACGCCGACGACGTTCGCATGATGGCCGGGATCGGCCTCAAGGCGTATCGCTTCTCGGTGGCGTGGCCGCGCGTCCAGCCCACGGGCAGCGGCCCGGTCAACGCCGCGGGTGTCGCGTTCTACGACCGACTGGTCGACGCGCTGCTCGCCTCCGGCATCGATCCTTGGCCCACGCTGTACCACTGGGACCTGCCGCAGGACCTCCAGGACGTGGGCGGCTGGGCGGAGCGCGACACCGCGGCGCGGTTCGCCGACTACGTCGGACTCGTCGCCCAGACCATCGGCGATCGGGTGCGCCACTGGTCGACCCTGAACGAGCCGTGGTGCAGCGCGTTCGAAGGCCACATGTCCGGCCGGCACGCGCCGGGCATCCAGAACCCGGTGACGGCGGTCCGCGCCCTGCACCACCTGCTGCTCGGCCACGGCCTCGCGGTCGCCCGGCTCCGGGCGCACGGCGCGACCGATATCGGCATCAGCTTGAACCTGATCCCGTGCGAGCCGGCCGACGATTCGCCGGGCGCGCGTGACGCCGCGCGCTTGGTCGATGGCCAGGCCAACCGCGTGTTCCTCGATCCGCTGCTGCGCGGCCGCTATCCCGACGACGTGATCGCCGACTTCGCGCGCGCCGGCGCCACGATCCCGATCGTCGGCGACGACGCGCGCGTGATCGCCGCGCCGATCAACTGGGTCGGCGTCAACTACTACGCGCCGCACATCGTCGCGCCCGGCCCCGACCCGCGGCGGCCCTCGCCGTTCATCCCGGGCGACGCGATCACGCAGGTGCGGAGCACCGAGAACGTCACCGCGCTGGGCTGGCCCGTCCGGCCCCCGAGCTTTGCCAACTTGCTGCGCCGCCTGCAACGCGACTACGCGATGCCGCTGTTCATCCACGAGAACGGCGCGGCGTACAACGACGTCGTATCCCCGGATGGGACCGTCGACGATGCGGACCGCGTCGGCTACTACGCACGCCACCTCGACGTCGTGCGCGCGGCCGTGCGCGAAGGCGTCGACCTGCGCGGCTACTTCGCCTGGTCGCTCATGGATAATTACGAATGGGCGGAAGGTTACAAGATGCGGTTCGGAATCGTGCACGTCGATTTCGCCACGCAGCGTCGCACGCTCAAGTCGAGCGCCCGGTGGTACTCGAAGCTCATCAAGGCGCACCTCGATGCAAAGGCAGCCACATGAGGGGCCCGGACCCGCCCGACGCGACGCCTCGGCGCGTCCCGACGCTCGAGGTCGTTGCAGAACAAGCCGGTGTGTCGCGCGCCACGGCGTCGCGGGTCGTGAACGGGTCGTCGAGGGTCTCTCCGGAAGCGCACGCCGCGGTCACCAGGGCGATCAGCGCGCTCGGCTATGTGCCGAACCGCGCCGCGCGCAGCCTGGTGACGCGCCGCACGAACACGCTCGTGCTGATCGTGCACGAGCGTCCGGATACAGTCTTCGAGGATCCGTTCTTCGCCAACGTGCTGCGGGGCGTCAACGCGGCGCTGTCGAGCACGGATCTCCAGCTCGTGCTGCTGCACGCGCGCGGCGATCAGCAGCGCGAGCGCGCCCTGCGTTACGTGAGCAACGGTCACGTCGATGGCGCCCTGTTGATCTCGCTGCACGGCGACGACCCGATGCCCAACGCCATCGTGGCCGCGGGGATCCCCATGGTCGCGATGGGCCGTCCGCAATCCGGACGGCGGGCCGATTACGTCGACGCCGACAACGCAGGCGGCGGTCAGGATGCCGTGCGGCACCTGGTCGCCGCCGGTCGCCGCTGCCTGGCCACCGTGGCAGGGCCGCTCGACATGAGCGCAGGCGTCGACCGGCTGCGCGGCTACGGCGAGGCGACGCGCGCGGCCCGGATGCCCGCGGCGGCTGACCGCGTGGCGCTCGGCGACTTCACCGAGGCAGGCGGCTACCGCGCGATGAAGCTGCTGCTCGATCGCACGCCCGAGATCGATGGCGTGTTCGTCGCCTCCGACCTGATGGCGATCGGGGCGCTGCGCGCGCTGCGCGAGTCCGGCCGCCAGGTCCCCGACGACGTCTCGGTGGTCGGCTTCGACGACGCGCCGCTGGCCTCGTACTCCGACCCCCCGCTGACCACCGTGCGCCAGCCGGTGGGATCGCTCGGCCAGGAGATGGTGCGCTTGCTGCTCGACCGGCTGTCCGATCCGCGGGGCGATCCGAAGGCCGTCATCCTGCCGACCGAGCTGGTGATCCGGACCTCGGCCTGACCGAGCGCGTCGCGCCGACCCGCGACCGGCGGTCCGCGACAGACCGCAGCAGCCGCGCGATTGCGTGCCTCGGCGGATTCGCTTAGTCTGCGCAGACAACCTGGAAGGACTGCCATGCTCAGAGCGTCAATGGCCATCACCCTGAGCGCGCTTGT
>Ga0302323_100004798_pt1 | contig 11023 bp, 6 predicted proteins | sample Fen_T0_3_FD_201950 | JGI IMG/M metagenome (GOLD analysis project Ga0302323, IMG submission 201950) | Peat permafrost microbial communities from Stordalen Mire near Abisko, Sweden - Fen_T0_3 | ecosystem: Environmental > Terrestrial > Soil > Wetlands > Permafrost | place: Sweden: Abisko... | reverse complement strand
GCCCTGAGGTAAACGAGCCACTGGTGGCTCTGCATGAGCTTGCGCTCCTAGCCGGCGCGTTGAGGCCACAGCAACTGGCGGCCCTTGCCGCCGAGGCAGCGCGCGGTCCACAGCATGCGAACATCGACGAGCAAGAGCGCAGTGTGCTGGCGTCTGGAACCGTCGTGCCACTGGCCCTCGCGCCCATGGCCGCGATCGGAACCAACCCCGTTGGCGTCAACGTCGCGCCCACCGGCGTGTTGCTGCTGGAGAGCGCGTGGCTGCCTCTGTGACACGCACGCCCACGACGTTGCGCACGCACCTGCTCGTGGCCTTCGTGGTCGTGGCGGTGGTGCCCATCCTGGCGCTCTCGCTGGCCCTCACCCGCAGCGTCGCGCGCTCGCAGGAGTCGGCCGCTGCCCAGCGCCTGGGCGGGGCGCTGACCGCGGTGCGCAGGCGGCTCGATGAGCTGCGCCTCTTGGCCCAGGTGCGCGTGTCGGCCCTTGGCGATCGCGACATTCCAGCCGCGCAGGTCGAAGACGAGGCAGCCCTGACCAGCCCAGCCGTGCTCCATCACGACTTGCCCATCATCGAGATCATCGATCAGGGCGGTATCGTGGTTGCCTCGCATCACTGGCCGGCCACCGTCGGGCTGCCTGATCATGACTTTGTCTTCTCCAGCGACGGCACGCTCAGGCTACAGGCCGTTGGCGAAGGCTACGGCTATCGCGAGCGCCTGACCTTGACCGCATCGCACGCCACACGCTGGCACAACCTGCGTCTGACCGTGCGCGGCGGCTTCTTTCTCGACGAGGACTTCCTGGCATCGTTGGCCACTCCGCTCGGCATGGCCGTGGGCCTACGCGACGAGCGTCACGCCGAATGGCGCGTCACCCCGGATTCGCCCCTGGCTGCCTGGCTCGGTCCCGCCCTTGAGCAGCGCCGCGGTCAGATCACGCTCGGCGCCAAGCCCTATCGCTGGGCCGCGGAGCCCCTCGAGTCCGGCCTCTGGATCGTCGTGGCCATCCCGGCCACGGAGCTGGACGACGTCACACGCGAGCTGACGCGTTTGTCCGCGCTGGCCACGGCCGCTGCGGTCCTGGCTGCTGCTTTGGCTGCCCTCTGGTTCTCGGCCTGGATCGCTCGCCCGGTGCAGCGTCTGGCGCGAGCCTTGCCAGCCGTGGCCCGTGGCGAGCGCGGCGAACCCATGCCTGTCACCGGCGCTGCCGAGGTCGCACAGCTCGCCGCGGAGTTCAACCGCATGACGGCGGAGCTATTCGAGTCGCGCGAGCGTCTGCTTCAGGCCGAGCGCGTGGCTGCTTGGCGCGAGATGGCACGCCGGCTGGCGCACGAGCTCAAGAACCCAATCTTCCCGATCCAGGTCTCTATCGAGACGCTTAGGCGCGTCTTCGAGCGCGAGGCTCAGCGTCGTGCCAGCGGTGCGGCCGAGGGCGGCGAGGACTTTGGCCGTCTGTTTCGCGAGTCGTGCGACACGATCCTCGACGAGCTGCGCCTGTTGCGCGGGATCATCGATGAGTTTAGCCGTTTCGCACGCCTACCACGACCGCACTTCGCGCCCACGGACGTCGGCGCATTGGTGGAACAGGTGCTCGCACTCCACCGCCCCGGCGCCGGACGCGTCACGATCGAGACCGTGCTGCCGCCCGGCCTGCCACAGATCCTCGCCGACCGCGACTTGCTCTCGCACGCGCTGGGCAACCTTGTGGCCAACGCCTTCGAGGCCATGCAGGACGGCGGCGTGCTGCGCGTACGCGCGCTGCGCACCGCGACCGGTGTGGCCGTGGCCATCGAAGACAGCGGACCGGGCATCCCGGAAGAGCAGCGGCTGCGCTTGTTCACACCGTATTTCACGACAAAGAAGGGTGGTACGGGCCTGGGTCTGTCCATTGCCCAGAGCATCGTCGCAGACCACGGTGGCCGCATCGAGGTGCACACAGAGGCCGGCCACGGCACGACCTTCACGCTGATCCTGCCGCTCAAGCCCCGCGTACCCACGGGTGGGGGTGCGCCGGACGACCAACCCGAGTAGATTCAGAGACAGAGGCCGCGATGAAACCTACGATCCTAATCGTCGACGACGACCCTGGCACGGTCGCCTCGCTGGCGCGCGCGTTTGCCCTGGAAGGCTACGAGGCGGTCACCAGCTCCTCCGCCCGCGGCGCGTTGGCGCGCCTGGCCGAGTCACCTGTGGACGCCGTGGTCTCGGACGTCGTCATGCCGGAGATGAACGGCCTGGAGCTGCTCGAGGCCCTGCGCACTCACGCGCCGGCTACCCCCGTCATCCTGATGAGCGGCCAGGCCACGCTCGAAATGGCCGTCAAGGCCACGCGACTGGGCGCGCTCGACTTCGTCGAGAAGCCCGTGGGCCTTGAAAGGCTCTTGCTCACTCTACGCAACGCCCTGCGCCTCGACCGTCTGGAGCGCGAGAACCGCGAGCTGACGCGCTATTGGAGCGAGGAGCTGGCCCTGATCGGCGACAGCGCGCCCATGCTCGCGCTCAAGCGCCTGGTCGAGCGCGCCGCGCCTTCGGACGTCTCGATTCTCATCCGCGGCGAGAACGGCACCGGCAAGGAGCTGATCGCGCGTGCCATCCACGAGCTCTCGCCACGTCGCGGCCAGCCCTTCGTGGCGCTCAACTGCGCCGCGGTCCCGGCCGAGCTGGTCGAGAGCGAGCTCTTTGGACACGAGCGCGGCGCCTTCACCGGCGCTGCGGACCGCCGCCGCGGCCGCTTCGAGCAGGCTGACGGTGGCACGCTCTTCCTGGACGAGATCGGCGACATGCCCGCGGCCATGCAGGCCAAGCTGCTGCGCGTGCTCGAGGGCGGCCGCTTCGCGCGCGTCGGCAGCGGGACCGAGATCGCGGTCAACGTGCGCGTGATCTCAGCCACGAACCGCGACATCGAGAGCCTACTCGGCGACTGGCGCTTTCGCGAAGACTTGCTTTACCGCTTGAACACGCTTTCGATCGTCACTCCGCCTTTGCGCAGCCGCACTGAGGACATCCCGGCGCTGTGCGCGCACTTCGCCACAGCCGCCTGCCGACGCAACCGTTGGCGGGAACGCGCCTTCTCTGCCGAGGCGCTGCGCGCCCTGGCCCAGCAGCCCTGGAAGGGCAACGTACGCGAGTTGCGCAACGTCGTCGAGCGCGTGCTGATCCTGGCGTCCGGCGACACCATCGAGCTCGATGACGTTCGCTCAGCCCTGCCTGCGCCTGGCCCGCGGCCGACGCCGGCCGTGCCGACCGAGGGGTCACTGCACAACCTGGTCGAGGACTTCGAGCGCGCGGTGATCCGCGAGCGCCTGCGCCAGTTGGGCGGCCACATGACCAACGCCGCCCGCAGTCTCGACCTCGAACGCAGCCATCTCTACAAGAAGTGCAAGCAGCTCGGCGTCGACGTGCGCGAGAACGACTAGCGCGGTACCTATCGGTGGAGGGTGAACAGGGTCGTCACGCAGCGCGGCGTTTGTCGGTGCATAAGAACCTGACGCATGTCGGGGATCCGTAGGGGCGACCGGCCGGTCGCCCCTACATCCGCGTCCGAGCGTCCGCGCAAGGACGACCCTGCGGCACCGACCCGGTGTCCGCGAATAAGCGCGGGCGATCAGGCGGAGCACGCGTGGGCGAGCCGCCGCGATAGACAACGATCCGCGAAGACGCGCGGCGTCCAAGTTGGACGGCATTGGTTCACGAATCGCCGCTGCGGGTCGACTTGTAGCAGTTGCCGCGCGGGGCAAGCGGTGGCAAGATCGTTTGTAGATGGGACTTCTTGGATTTGTCATCGTACCCCTTTTGTTGTTGGGTCAAACGGCCGGTGCGCCCGACGCCCCGCTGCTCGTTCAGCACGTCTCTGGCCTGACGATCACCGTCGACACGTCGCAGGCACGACCCGGTGGCCTACTAGTCGTCCGGCTGCGTGCCACGCGGCCGCTCGGCGCCGTGGCCGCCACGCTCGACGGCTGGCGCGCGCCCTTCTTCGGGACACGCGAAGGCCCGCGGGCGCTGCTCGGCATCCCGGCCACGCTCACCGCCGGACCTGCCCAGGTCGGCATCGAGTTGCGCGGCCGGCGCGGTCGACGTCGGATCGCGGTCGGCATCCAGGTCGCTCAGCAACGCTTTGCGAGCCGGGCCACCTCACTGCCGGCCGCGCGCCTCGCCTTGCTGCGCGCACCGGGCGCTGTGCGCGACAGCCGGCGCCTGCTGGCAACGCTGCGTAGCGCTTCGGAGACCGCCTACTGGAATGGGCCGCTGCGTCCCCCGGTCGATGCCGCGCAGCGCAGCGCCTTCGGCGTGGTCGAACGCACCGAAAGCGGCCTGCCCGTGAATCAGCTGCTCGACGGCCTCTACGGCGAATATCACCGCGGTCTCGACTACGACGCCCCGCTCGGCACGGTGGTCCAGGCGCCCGCGGCCGGTGTCATCGTGCTGGCGAACGCGCTGGCCGCCGCCGGAAAGACCGTGGTGATCGACCATGGCCATGGCCTGGTCAGTGTCATCTGCCACCTCAGTCGCATCGACGTCACCGAAGGCCAGAAGATCGAGGGACGCACGCCGATCGGTCTCTCCGGCGACTCGGGCGCGGTTTCTGCTCCGCAGGTTCACTGGGGCACGTACCTCAGTGGCATCGCGGTCGACCCTGCCGCTATCATGGCAGCCGCTTTCTAGTGTCGTCAGAATCGTCACCGTTCGCGACGTAACCGGGGCGCAAGTGCCCGCAGGAGACGCAGCGTGCCGAACTTTCCGCCACAGGTCGTGATCCTGGGTCCAGGCAACGAGAGCCGCATGGTGGTCGAGCGGCTCTTGACCGCGCGCGGCTTGGCCGTCACGGCGACCGACGACCCGCGCGTTGCAGCGACTCTGGCCCAGGCAGCCACGACTGAGCTGCTGCTCGTGGACCTCTCGATCCAGGCGCTCGATGCCGTGCCGCGCTGGTCGCGTAGACGCGCTGACCCGGAGCCCCAGGCGCTGACCGAGGCCGAAGGCTATGCGTTGCTGCGCCCTGTGGCGCGCGATCCCATGGTCGGGCATCTGCCATTGATGACGCTCAGGGGCGAGCCTGTGGGTCCTAATGCGACGCAGCGCCTCGGCCTATTGGACGTGATCGCCGCGCCAGTAGATGGCGAGCGTCTGCGCGCCAAGGTCGCGAGTGCCTTGACGGACGCCGGCGAAGTACATGAGCCGAGCCTCGTGGACCGAGAACGGGATCAGGTGTCGCCGCTGGCCTTTGACGTCATCCCTAACGCCATGCGCCGGGCGCTGGTGGTAGACCCCGACGCCCGGTATCGGAAATGGATCCGCGGACTGATGGCCATCCACGGCTTCCGCGTGCACGAGGCAGAGGATGCGGAACAAGGATTGGTCACGGCCCTGGCGGAGCGACCGTGGTTGGTCCTGTGCGAGCTGGACCTACCGGGGGGCGTGGATGGCTTGGAGTTCTGTCGCAGGGTGCGCGCCCACACACTCATCTCACGCCTGCCGGTCGTCCTGCTCTCGGCTCATGACGAGTACGAGGACCGCTACCGCGGGATCGAGGCTGGCGCTGACGACTTCGTCTCTAAGCACGTCACGGCCCGCGAGACGCTCATCCGCATTCAGCTGGTCCTGAAGCGCTACGCCAAGCTGGGCACGCGCGTGGGACGTGAGGGCGCAGCCATGGGCGGGCGGCTCGAGCTGGTCGGCCCTCCCGGCGTGCTGCAGATGTGCCACCTGAGCCAGTTATCCGGTGTGTTGCGCGTGCGTCACGGAAGCGACACGGCCGAGTTCAGCCTCAGGCACGGACAGATCGTCACGGCACACACGCCGCGCGCGGACGGCGCGGAGGCGGTTTATGACTTCATGGCGTGGACCGAGGGCCAGTTCGAGTTCGTGCCCGGCGCTACGCGCGAGGGTGCGCCTCTAGCCAAGCACTTCGACGAGCTGCTCCTCGAGGGTTGTCGACGTCTCGACGAGCGACACCATGAGAGGGCCGCTTCGACTCTCGCAGGCTGACGCCGCACCTCGGCGTGGGCGCGCCTTCATCTGAGCCCTGTCACTGCGCTGCGCACCGAGTCCAGTATCCGGCCAGGCTCGACCCCCAGCCACAGGATCGCCAGCAGCGCGAAAGTCAGCGCCACCGCGGCCGCGCCGCCGATGCGCGGCCACTCTTCCCCCGTCGGCGGCCGCATGTACATCGCCACCACCACGCGCAAATAGTAGTAGGCCGACACGAGACTCATCGCGACGCCGACGAGCGCGAGCACGGCCCAGCCTCCGGCCACGGCTGCCCTGAAGACCATCAGCTTGCCGACAAACCCTGCGGTCACAGGCACACCAGTCAGCGAAAACATGAAGACGGCGATGGCCGCCGCTAGCGCGGGCCGGCGCTCTGCGAGGCCTGCGAGGTCGGCCAGCGTAGACGGCTCGCGGTCCTCGCGCGTCAGGGCTGCCAGCGCGCCGAAAGCGCCGACACTGACCGCGGCATAACCTGCGAGGTAGAACACCACCGCTTCCGCAGCTAGCGCGGGCGCAGCCACAAAGGCGGTGAGCATGTAGCCGGCGTGGGCGATTGAGGAATAGGCCAGCATGCGCTTCAGGTTCGACTGCGCCAGCGCTGCCAGGTTGCCGATGATCATGGTCAGAATGGCGAGGCCAGCCAGTGCCGGCCGCCATTTGTAGGCGAGCGGCGCCAGGCCAAAGAGCGTGACCCGCAGCAGCGCACCAAAAGCAGCGGCCTTCACGGCAGCGGCCATCAGCGTCGTCACGGTCGTGGGTGCGCCTTCGTACACGTCCGGCACCCACATGTGGAAGGGCACGCACGCGACCTTGAAGCCGAAGCCCACCAAGAGCAGCCCCAGCGCCACCGCGAGCGTCGTCGGATCGCGCGACGGCGACGCCAGCGCCGAGGCGATGCGCGCCAAGTTGGTGGTGCCGGTGATGCCGTAGAGCAAAGCGATGCCGTAGAGCAGAAACGCGGACGAGAAGGCGCCGGTGACAAAGTACTTAAGCGCTGCCTCTTGGCTCCGGGCCTGAGCCCGACGCAGGCCTGCGAGCGCGTACAGCGAAACGGACATGATCTCGAGCGCCACGAAGAGCGCGACCAGCTCCACCGCTGACACCAACCCGAGCATGCCTGCCACGGCAAAGAGCATCAGACCGTAGACCTCGCCGCGATCTGTGTCGGTCTTGCGGCCATAGGCCGGCACCAGCAAGACGACCGCCGCAGCCGTGGCGATCAGCAGCAGACCCAGCATGCGCGCCAGGCCGTCGCCGACCAGACTGCCACCGAGGCTCGGCGTGCACGCGCCGCACCCCTGCGCCTTCGGGATGGACCACGTCGCGAAGAAGGCCAGCGCCAGCCCGGCCAGCGACACCGCGGCAAACGGTCGCGCGCCAGGCTGCGGTCTCCGCGCACCGGCTTGGAGCAGGATCACGACCAGCCCGGTCACGACGAGCACCAGGGCCGGCAAGACCGGCAACAGGTCACGCGCGCCGATCATCGCGCCGGACCTTCCACGGCTGTCTTGATGGAGGTCTGCACGTCATAGACCAGTGCGCTCGCCGACGGCTCGATCGCAGCCGTGAACCACGGGCTGGCGATGCCCATCAGCAGGGCCAGCGCCACGAGCGGGCCGATCACCACCATCTCCCGGAACGATAGGTCCGGCAGCATCGTGTTCTTGGGATTGGTCAACTCTCCGTGGAACACGCGCTGGATCATCCACAGGATATAGGCTGCTGCGAGGATCACACCCACCGCTGCCACGGCCACAAATCCCCAGCCGAAGGTCCACGAGCCCGCCAGGATCAAGAACTCACCGACGAACCCGTTGAAGCCCGGCACAGCCATCGAAGAGAGTCCTATCAGGAGAAAGACGGCGGCAAAGCGCGGCACGATCGCCTTGAGCCCGCCGAACTCGGCGATCTCACGCGTGTGGCGCCGCTCGTAGAGCATGCCCACCAGAAAGAAGAGTGCGCCAGTCGACACGCCGTGGTTGAGCATCTGGTAGACCGATCCGACCACGGCCGTCGGCGTGAGCGCTGCCACGCCCAGCATCACGAAGCCAAGGTGCGAAACGGAGGAATAGGCCACGAGCTTCTTCATGTCCGGCTGCACCAAGGCTACGAGCGCGCCGTAGACGATGCCGATCACCGCCAAGAGCGCGATCCACGGTGCAAAGCGCGCCGCCGCCACCGGGAAGAGCGGGATCGCCAGCCGCAGAAAGCCATACACGCCCATCTTCAGCAGTACGCCGGCCAGCAGAACGGACCCGGCCGTGGGTGCCTCGACGTGCGCGTCCGGCAACCAGGTGTGCAGCGGAACCAGCGGCACCTTTATGGCAAAAGCCAACGCGAACGCCCCGAACAGCCACATCTGCAGCCCAATTGGGAGCGGTGCACCGACCAGCTTCGAGAGATCGAAGGACGCTCGGCCGCTCGCGTAGTAGAGCACCAAGAACGCCACCAGCATCACCACGCTGCCGGCCATGGTGAACAGGAAGAACTTCACCGCGGCGTAGATGCGGCGGTCGTGTCCCCAGATCCCGATCAGGAAGTACATCGGGACCAGCATGCCTTCCCAGAAGACGTAGAAGAGCACCAGGTCGAGCGCGCAAAAGACACCGAGCATGGCGGCTTCGGACAGCAGCGTGAAGATCTGGAACTCGCGCACGCGCGTCTCGATCCCGCGCCAGGACCCGAGCAGGGCCAAAGGCGTCAGCAGCGCGGTCAACACCACCAGCCAGAGGCTCAGGCCGTCGACCCCGAGGTGGTAGGAGATCCCGTAGGACGGGAGCCAGTCTCGTCGGATCTCGAGCTGCATCCCTGGCCGCGGTACGAACAGAGCCACCACTCGCAGTGCCAACAAGAAGGCCAACGCGGCTGTCGCCAGGCCGACGATGCGCTGTGTGCGCTCCAGTCGACGCGGCACGAGGGCCACGGCCAGCGCGCCAAGGACGGGCGTGAAGATCAACGCACTGAGCAGATTGCGATCCAGGGCGCTCGTCATCGCCACACCAGATAAGCGAGCAGCACGACGGTGCCACCGAAGAGGACCAGCGCATACTGGCGCACCAAGCCTGTCTGCAGCGCCCGCGTGCGCTCCGCCAGCACGTCGACCAGATGCGCGCTACCGTTCACGGCCGCATCGATCAACCCGGCATCGACGCGCCGCCAGAGCAGCGCGGTGCTGCCGCCCACGACGACCCGCCGCACCAGCCAGTCGTACGCGAGGTCGAAACCCCACTTGGCCTCCAGCACGCGCACCACGATGCCGAAGCGCGCACGCAGCTTCGGAACGACCTCGACGAACTCGAGGTAGAGGTACGCAGTCGCGACGATGGCAGCCAGGGCCAACACGATCGCCAGCGGGGTCAGCCAGACTGCGTGCGCCTCGCTGGCTACAGGCGTCGCGAGCGTCGGGCCGACTAGGCGCGGCACGCCGACATAGCCTGCGCCAAGCGCGCCCACCGCCAACAGGATCAGCGGCACGCGCATGACCCAGGGTGGCTCATGAACATGGTCGCGCGCCTCGGCCGACCCACGGAACAGACCGAAGAACGTCAGGCATACCAGGCGCGTCATGTAGAGCGCGGTCAGCGCCGCGGCCACCAGGGCCCAGCCTGTCAACCACGGATGACCGGCGGCCAGGGTCCCGGCCAGAATCGCCTCCTTGCTCATGTAGCCGGAGAGTAGCGGCAGGCCTGCGATCGCAGCCGCACCGGCCACGAAGGTCCAGAACGTCCACGGCAGCCGACGCCAGAGACCGCCCATGCGCCGCATGTCCTGTTCGCCGCCCAGGGCGTGGATGACCGCGCCTGATCCGAGGAACAGAAGCGCCTTGAAGAAGGCGTGCGTGAAGAGGTGGAACATCGCGGCGCCGAAGAAGCCCACGCCGCAGGCCAAGAACATGAACCCGAGCTGACTCACGGTCGAGTAGGCGAGCACACGCTTGATGTCGGTCTGTACGAGCGCGACCGTGCCGGCCAAAAGCGCCGTGAGCAGGCCGACAACGGCGACGGTCATCAGCGCGGTGGGAGCCTTAACAAAGAGCGGCGACAGCCGCGCCACCAGATAGACGCCTGCCGTGACCATCGTTGCAGCGTGAATCAGGGCCGAGACTGGGGTCGGGCCTTCCATGGCATCCGGCAACCACACGTGCAGAGGCACCTGCGCGCTCTTGCCGCATGCGCCGACAAACAGCAGCAGCGCAATCGCCGTGAGCGGTCCAAAGCCGCCCAGCGTTTCAGGAGCCAGGCCGGCGACTTGCTCGGTGATGCCGGGATGCTCGACGCCACGCGTTGCGTCCATGAGATGCACCAGTTCAACCGTGCCCAGCACGTGGAACGCCAGGATGATGCCGACGATCAAGGCCGCGTCACCGATGCGGTTGACTAGAAATGCCTTCAGGCCGGCGGCCGCCGCGCTCGGTCGCTTGAACCAGAATCCGATGAGCAGGTACGAGCACAACCCGACGCCTTCCCAGCCGACGAAGAGCAGGGGCAAGCTGCCCGACATCACCAGCAGCAACATGAAGAAAGTGAAGAGGTTGAGATACGAGAAGTACCGCACGCGCTCAGGATCGTGCGCCATGTAGCCGAGCGAGTAGATGTGAATCAGAGCGCCCACGCCCGTGACCACCAGCATCATCAGCAATGACAGCCGGTCGATCAGCAGCGAGAAGGCGACGCGCAGCGGGCCCACGCGGATCCAGTCCACCGAGGCCGAGACCGCGCTGCCGGATGGAAAGTACGGCGTGAGCTCAAGCGTGCGGCCGACTTTCGTCAGAATCTCGTCGCGCGCCGCTGCCGACACGCCCTGGGCCTTCAGATAAGCACCGTGCTGCGCGACGCTGCCGGTCAGCTCGCCCTCGATGGTCGCGAACTTCACGGTCATCCACGCCGCCAATCCGAACGCCACTGTCACGGCCGCGCAGGCGATCACTCCTGCGCCGAGCTCCTCCCTATCGCGCTTGAGCCAGCCACCGAAGAACGCCAGTACCGCGAAGCCGGCCAGAGGCAGTAACAGCACCATCCAGCCCAGGACCTGGAT
>Ga0302323_100004797_pt1 | contig 11024 bp, 8 predicted proteins | sample Fen_T0_3_FD_201950 | JGI IMG/M metagenome (GOLD analysis project Ga0302323, IMG submission 201950) | Peat permafrost microbial communities from Stordalen Mire near Abisko, Sweden - Fen_T0_3 | ecosystem: Environmental > Terrestrial > Soil > Wetlands > Permafrost | place: Sweden: Abisko... | reverse complement strand
GAGGGCGACATACTGCGGCGAGCCGGCGGCGGCGAGAGGGGTGAGGCCGGCGAACATGATGGCCGCCGTTGCCGAGTCGGCCCCGACCACGAGGTGGCGCGACGACCCCAGGACGGCAAACACCGCGAGGGGCACGAGGATCGTGTACAGGCCGGTGATGACCGGCATCCCGGCTATCTTGGTGTAGCCCATCACCTCGGGGATGGCGAGCGCCGCCAGGGTGATGCCGGCGAGCACCTCTTTGGGCAGGCCCGTCTTGGGGACGGGAAGGAGGCCCTCAAGGAGCGGCACCGGGAAGTGCCGTCGTCGTGCCGCTTCGGTCGCCTGGCTCACCTGTCCCCTTTCGACGCGCTCGCGGCGCGGCAGCGAAGGCGCCGCAGTCGTGAGACGTGCACGCAATGGACGTGGATGCATTCTATCTTCACCGGCACCGCGCCTCGCGTTCCCGGCAATCGGTCGGCGGTATACGATGGGCGCCGAACCCGGCGGTGCGGCCGGGCCGGACCCGGAGGTACCGTGAGTTCGTTCAGGAAGCACGAGCGTCCCGCCGACGCCGATGCGGACGCGGCGCCGCCCGCTCCGCCGGGCGCCGCCCCAGTCACCACCGCCGCGCCGGCGCCGCGCCGTCCCTACGTCGTCGCGCCCTGGCTGCGGCAGTTCGGCCTGACCGCATGGTTGCTCATCGGCATCGGCGTCGTCCTTGTCGTAGTCGTCGAAGTGGTCGGAGCGCTGACCACCATCTTCGTCCCGGCGCTGTTCGCCGCCCTTCTCGGCGCGACGTTCCTCCCCCTGGCCGACAGACTCGAGCGCTGGGGCATGAAGCGTTGGCTTGCGGCGCTGCTCGTCATGCTCCTCGTCGTGCTCATCGCCGTGGCGATCACGGCCATCGTCGTGATCGGTGTGTTCAACCAGTTTCCGACCGTCGCGAAGAACCTCGACGCCGCCTCGCAATCGATCGCGAACTGGCTCAACACGCACAACGTCAACATCGACCGCGCCCAGATCACGTCGGATCTCAGGAAGGTCGGCTCGTCCCTGAGCAAGGGCGCCGTCGGCGCCGTCGTGCAGGGCATCCAGATGGCGGCGCTCGCCGTGTTCGGGATCTTCATCGGCCTCAACATCCTCGTCTACTTCCTCGCCGATGGCCGCGGTCTGAGCCACTGGGTCTCGTTCCACATGCCGCCGGTCCCGCAGCCCGTCGCCTACCGGATCCTCGCCAACAGCGCCGGCTTTCTGCGCGGCTACATCTGGGGCAGCACGATCATCGGCCTCTTCAACGGTGGGGTGATGTTCCTCGGCGCTCTGGTCCTCGGGGTCCCTCTGGCCGCGACGATCGGCATCGTCGGCTGGTTCACCAACTACGTGCCGATGTTCGGGGCGATCGTCGGCGGCGCCTTCGCCGTGCTCATCGCCCTCGGCTCAGGTGGGCTCCCGAAGGCGCTCGCGATGCTGGTCGTCGTGATCATCTCGAACGGTACTCTGCAGACGGTCGTGTCGCAGTTCGCCCTGGGCGCGGCGCTCAAGCTGCACCCGCTCGCCGTGCTCGTCGCGACGACGGTGGGCGCGATCCTGTTCGGCGCCATCGGTGGGGTCGTCGCGGCGCCCTTCCTCAAGATCGTCATGGACGTCAGCCATCAGTTGCGCGGTGCCGGGCTCTTCGACGATCCGGAGGCGGCGGTGGCCATGAGCGGCGCGTCACCTCCGGAGGGCGGCTCGCGGGGCGACCCGCGGGGTGACCCGCGGGGTGACCCCGGGCCGCTGGACGGCGCGATCGAGAGGCCGCCGACCGTGGCTTGAGCGCGGACGGGGGTCACCCCGCGTGGCTCACGCCTGCTCCTTCACGATCTCCGACGGTGCGCGGCCCTCGCGCAGCAGCTCGCACATGCGCCGCATCGGCGCGTCGATGTGATGGAAAAAGGCCTTGAAGCCGGGGCAGAGGTAGTTGAGCCCCGGCTCGCCTGGCGGCGTCGCCTCGGCGGGCGTGACGACGAAGCGGTCCTTGGGGCAGCCGCCGTGACAGGCGAAGCGCACGTCGCAGTCGAGGCAGTACTGCGGCAGCCTGTCGAGCTTGTCCTGACCGAACCGCCGCTGCTCGGGCGAGCCGACGAGCTCCGCGAGATGCCGCTCGCCGATGTTCCCGCGCAGGTACTCCGGCTCCACGAAGTGGTCGCAGGCGTACACGTCGCCGTTGAACTCCAGGGCCAGTGCGGCGCCGCAGGTGGGCGAGTGGACGCAGAGGCCGGCGGGTTCGCCGTACCAGCTCGCCAGCGCGACGTCGAACGACTGCACGTAGATCTCGCCGACGTCACGGCGTACCCACTCCTCGAAGACGCCGATGAGGAAGGCGCCCCACTGCTCGGCCGTCGCGGAGCGGTCGGTGACCACGTCGCCGTAGGGCACGCCATCCCTGGTGGGCCGCTCCACAATGGGGATGAACTGGACAAAGCGCGCGCCGCACTCGTCGCGCAGAAAGCGGTAGACGGAGGCGGGATGCGCGGCGTTGGCGGCGTGCACGGTGGTCAGGGCGTTCCACTCCACGCCGTGCTCGCGGAGCGCCGCGAGGCCGCGCATGACCTTGCCGAAGGTCGGCCTGCCGGCCTTGTCGTGGCGGTAGGCGTCGTGCAGCTCGCGCGGCCCGTCGATGCTCAGGCCGACGAGAAAGCCGTTCTCCTTGAAGAAGCGCGCCCAATCGCCGTTGATCCTGGTGCCGTTGGTCTGGATCGAGTGACTGACGGTCATGCCGGGCCGGGCGTACTTGCGCGCCAGCGCGACCGCCCGGCGGAAGAACTCGAGGCCCATGAGCATCGGCTCGCCGCCCTGCCACGCGATCGTGACCTCGGGGGCGCGATGCGCCTCGATGAGCTGCCGGATGTAGCGCTCGAGCAGCTCATCGCTCATGTGCGAGCGCTGCCCCGGGTACAGCCTCTCCTTCTCGAGGAAGAAGCAATAGGCGCAGTCGAGGTTGCAGACGGAGCCGGTCGGCTTGGCCAGCAGGTGGAACGCCGGGGGCGCGCCCGCGGGCTCGAGCGCCGGACGGGCTTGCGGACCGCCGGCTGGTCTGGGCGCGCTCACGGTCGCGGCGGCCTCACGACAGCCCGCCGATGCCCTTGCCGACCAGCGTCACGCCGAAGACCAGGAAGAGCACCATCATCACCGTGGCGTTGTTGGCCGCCAGCCACGTCTTCCAGCCATCGAGTACCTTCGGGGCCTTGTCACCCATGGCGAAGTACACGGCCACCGGAGCGATGATGCCCAGGCTGCCGACGACGATGAGCACGAGGAGTACCACTGCCTGCTGGACGCCGGCGAGTCCGGTCTGCGCGATGCCGGCCGCGGCCGTCGCGTTGAGGACGAGGTTCTTCGGGTTGACGCCGGAGAGCAGCGCTCCGATAGCCAGTGACCGGGCAGGCGTGAAGCTGTCCAGCGCCCTCATCCACTTCGGCATGGGCGCCTCCTCGCCCGGCTCCGGGCGCTTCTTGAACTGTCGCCAGGCGACGACCAGCAGCAGCAGGCCGAGCACGAGCTTGATAGCGCTGACGGTCCGCGACGGCCCGCTCGACGTGGCGATACCCGCGGTGTTGGCCACGATGAGGACGACGGTGCCGACGATCACCAGGCCGAGCAGCCAGCCGCCGAGAAAGGCGAGGCCGTTGCTGCGCGCCTTGGGCGTGATCAGCATCAGGATGATGGCGATGATCGGGATCGGGCTGATGGCGATGCCGATCGCCAGGGGGAGCATCTCACCGATCGCTGGGCCCATGGGCGCTCCTGTCTCGTCTCGGGTGCGGGTGGTGGGGTCACCAGGTGGCCGAAGGACCAGTGCAGTCTATCGCCTTGTGGCGTCCTCGCGATCCTGCTTGCCCGACGAGTCAAGGCCGCAATCGTGCAAGCGAGCGTCGCAGCCTGTCTGGGCGTGGTGCGCGGCGAAGCGACACCGAGCTCGTGCCGCGTGTGAGAAGATGCACGGGACCCCTGCCTCACACTCGGGAGAGCCGGATGAACGCGACCGTAGCACCTGACATCACGACCCTGAAGGTCGAGCGCCGGGCCGCGACGCCGATCGCCGGCGCTATCGCCGGCATCCTTTTCGCCGTGCTGTTCACGGTGAGCGTGACGATGATGACCAGCGCCATGTCCGACCTGGCCCACGACACAGGGGCGTGGCTCGCCACCGGCGCGGGACGGTTCAAGTTCGCCGTGGCCCTGATACCCTTCGCCGGGCTCTTCTTCCTGTGGTTCATCGCCGTGGCGCGTGAGCGTCTCGGCCGCTTCGAGGATCAGTTCTTCGCGACCGTGTTCCTGGGTAGTGGCCTGCTCTTCCTGGCCATGGTCTTTGCCGCCGCCGCCTCGGGGGGCGCCATCGTCGCGAGCTACGCCAAGGATCCGATGGGCTTCGCCGCCAGCAGTACCTACCTGTACGCCCGCCAGATCGTGGCGCAGATCTTCGACGTGTACGCCCTGCGGATGGCCGCTGTCTTCCTGATCTCCCAAGCCACGCTCTGGTTGCGCACCGGGGTGATGCCGAGGTGGATGGCCCTGCTCACCTACGCAGTGGCGCTCGTCCTGCTCTTCATCGTGACGCAGGCCTCGTGGGTCGTCCTGGTCTTCCCGGCATGGGTGTTCCTCGTCAGCGTGTACATCCTCGTCTCGCATCTCGCGGGGGGGCGGCCCGCTGCGTCGGGCGACGCGCCTCTGCCGCCGAAGGACGCCGCGCCGGCGCGCCAGCACGGAGAGATCAAGCGTGGATGAAGGGATGCCGGTCCATGTCGAGGTCGCCGGCTACGGCGTGAGGCGATCACTGCGGTAGCGGGTCGAGAAGGGTAGAACGGCATCCGTGTCACGCTCGGCTCGTCGTGTTCATCGCCTGGGATCCTGAGTCACAGGTCGCGCCCAGCGGCGGCTCAGGAGATTCCCAGATGGCGGCGGTACAACCACTAGCAAGAAGACCGCCGCCGTTCGCCTGCCAGGCGGGTGTGCGCCACAAGAGCGCCCGGTAGAGCACCCGGCTCTGCGTCGAGGGCGAGGCTCCGCGTCTGCGGTCTGTCCCGATCAGAGCCTGTCCACAGGGCAGGTGGAACGTGAAACTCGACGCTCGGAAGACGGTCATCGGCTTCGTGCCGGCGTCGGCGCAGAAAGGCAGGAAGATATGAGATACAGAAGGTTCCTCGCGACCATCGTCGCCGGCTTCATCGGCGCGGCCCTCCTCCTGGGCGTCGCCCACGTGTTCGGCCTTGCGGGTGGGAGCTCGAACACCTCGGGCACCGTGAAAGGCTCCCCGGCCGCGTTCAAGACCACGGGATTGACTCCGCAGCAGATCTACAAGACGTATGTCGGCAGCGTCGTCGAGATCCAGTCGACGTTCCCCGGGACCACGGACATGTGGGGCCAGTCAACGGGTGACCAGCAGGCCCTCGGTACGGGCTTCGTGGTGTCCAAGGACGGCTACATCCTCACCAACGCCCACGTCGTGAGCGAGAGCGGTCAGGCCGCGAGCGCGGTCACGGTGATCTTCAAGAGCACCGGCGCGCAGGGCACGCAGATCACGGGCACCGTGGTCGGCGCCGACGAGTCCACCGATGTTGCGCTGATCAAGATCGATCCCAGCCAGGCGCCGGAGCTCAAGCCCATCCCGCTCGGCGACTCTTCGAAGGCCTCGGTCGGCGAAGAGGTCGTGGCGATCGGCAACCCGCTGGGGCTCGACTTCTCGCTCTCGTCGGGCGTCGTTTCCGCGACGAACCGGGACCTGCAGTCGCCGAACGGCGCCACCATCTCGGGCGGCCTGCAGACCGACGCCGCCATCAACCCCGGCAACTCGGGCGGCCCGCTGATCGACGCGACCGGGCACGTGATCGGCATCAACGAGCAGATCGACTCGCAGTCCGGCGGTAACGAGGGCATCGGCTTCGCCGTGCCGATCGACACCGCCATCAGCACCATGCAGCAGCTGCAGTCGGGCGCCGTGAGCCAGTAGGCACAAGGCGCTCAGCGCACCATGCGAACGAAGGCCGGGGGCGACATCGTCGCCCCCGGCCTTCGTGCGTCCCTCTGCGTTCGTGGGCGAGTCAGCCCGAGAGGCCTGCCTCCCTACCGGTCATTCCCGCGCCAGCATCGCCTGCGCCTGGCGCTCCAGGTCGAGATACGGCTCGCCGCTGACGTCCACGGCGACGCGCTTGATGGTGCCGCCGGTGAAGCGATACGGCGTCTCGCCCGGATAGTCGTCGGTGACGGCTTCGCCGCTGTCGCGGCCGACGCACAAGCCCTCGCCGGCCAGCGAGAAGTAGCCTGGCTGGGTCTTGATGCGGCCCTCGCCGACCTTCTTGTCGCCGTAGAAGAGGGACAGGACCCCGGTCGCCACGCCGGGCGCGTCCTCGCCGTCCTTGTCGAACGAGGCGGAGAGGATGAGGTCCTCGCCGGTCGGCAGGTCCTCGGTCGCGTCGATCTTCTGCTCGATCATGCCGACGAAGCTGTTGACGTAGTGCAGCCTGTTGTCCTTGACGTAGAGGGCGTGCCCGCCGAAACGTGCTCCGTGGGCGAACAGCACGCCTTCGGCGCCGGCGCTCGGGATGTCGACGAGAGCCCCGATCGCGAATGAGCGGTTACGGATGTTGACGGCCTGCTGCTCCGGGACGTCGGCCGTGTCGGGGAAGTACGCATACCGGTTCCGCGGCTTTGAGAGCTGGGGCCGAGGCGTCATGATGATCTCGATCGGCGCGCGGTCGTCGAGCGGGAACGCGCCGTTCCTGCCGGCCTCGGCGAACCAGAGGCTCTGGAGCTCCCTCAGCTTGCCCCAGTCCTCCTTGGCCAGATCGTGGAGTTCGGAGCGGTCGACGTCAGTGTGGTAGAGCTCCCAGGTGTCGTCGTTGAAGTTGCTCCACCCCGCGTTCGTGGGATGCGTCGTGACCGCCTTCCAGCCCTCGTGCCAGATGCCGCGCGAGCCGAGCATCGAGTAGAACTGGGTCTTGCGCCCGCCCTCGGCTTTGGCGTCGTCGAAGGCGTAACGCATGCTCACGCCGTCGAAGGCGCTCTGCACGTGTCCCTTGATGGCCTCCGGGCCGTCGATGCCCAGGCAGTCGAGGACCGTCGGCACGATGTCGATCGCGTGATGGTACTGCTCTCTGACCTCACCCCTCGCCTTCATGCCTGCCGGCCACGACATGATGCAGGGGTCGGCCGTGCCGCCGTTGAACTCGTAGCGCTTCCACATCTTGAACGGCGTGTTGAAGGCCATGGCCCAGCCGTTGGTGTAGTGGTTGTAGGTCTTGGGGCCGCCGAGCTCGTCGAGCATCTTGAGGTTCGTCTCGAGGTCGTCGGGGATGCCGTTGAAGAACAGGGACTCGTTCACCGAGCCGTCGGGGCCGCCCTCGCCGCTGGCGCCGTTGTCCGACACGAGGATCACGAGCGTATTCTCCCGCAGGCCTGCCCACTCGAGGTAGTCGAGCAGCTTCCCGATGTAGTGGTCGGTGTGCGCGAGGAAGCCCGCGTAGACCTCGGCCATGCGCGAGAAGAGCTTCTTCTCCCCGTCGGAGAGCGTGTCCCACGGCTTGGTCACGTCGAGCGCGGGGAAGGGCTTGCCGTCCGGCCCCTTGCGAGTCTCGGTCGTGCCGATCGGGTTGAGGGGCGGGATCTCGGTCTCGGGCGGCACGAGGCCCATCTTCTTCTGGCGCGTCAGCGTCTGCTCGCGCATCGCCTCGTAGCCCATGTCGAACTGACCCTTGAACTTGTCGATCCACTCCCGGGGCGCGTGGTGCGGTGCGTGGCAGGCGCCGGGGGCGTAGTAGAGGAAGAACGGCTTGTCGGGCGCGATCGACTTGGCGTCCTTTATGAACTCGAGCGCCTTGTCGGTGATGTCATCGGTGAGGTGGTAGCCCTCTTCCGGCGTCTTGGGCGGGTCTACCGGATGGTTGTCGTAGACGAGGTCGGGATACCACTGGTTGGTCTCGGCGCCGAGGAAGCCGTACCAGCGCTCGAAGCCGCGCCCGGACGGCCAGTTTCGGCGCGGCGCTGCCAGGTTCATCTCGTCTGTGGGGCAGAGGTGCCACTTGCCGACCATGTACGTGTTCCAGCCCAGCTCGCCGAGGATCTCGGACAGCATGCCGTTCTCGGGCGGGATGGTCCCGCTGGCGTTCGGGAAGCCGACCGCCGCCTCGGTGATGCAGGCCATCGAGTTGCGCGTGTGGTTGCGGCCGGTGAGCAGGCACGAGCGCGTGGGCGAGCAGAGCGCCGTCGTGTGCCACTGCGTGTAACGCACGCCGTCGGCGGCGATCCTGTCGATGTTCGGCGTCGGGATCGGGCCGCCGTAGCAGCTCATGGCGCTGAAGCCGACGTCGTCAAGCACGACGTAGACCACATTGGGCGCCCCGTCCGGAGCCTTCGGCGGCTCGAACGGCGCCCAGTCGGGCTTCGAGTCGCGGATGTCGACGTTGATGAGGCCCTTGAATGGTTCTGTCATGTGGCATCACTCCTTGCGTTCAGGTGCGCGGAACGGGTCGTATGGATGGTGGTTCAGAAGACGTTCGTGAAGTCGTCCTTCATGCTGACGACCGTCCAGCTCCTCTCGGCTGCCTCGGCGAGCGCTCGCTCGGCGCCGTCGTCGTAGGCGAACTCGCGCTCGGCGTCGTCGTGGTGCAGCAGGAGCGCGAAGCGGGCGGTCTCCAGCATCGCGACGTCGCCGTCGGCGTTGCCGCCGGCGAGCAGTGGTTTGCGGCCGGTGCGCGTCCAGATGTGCACCGGCTTGCCGGGGCCGTCGTCGATGGGCTGCTCGACGCCCGCCGTGCGGTACAACTCGCCGTCACGGTACTCGAGCGTGGTCGCCGAGCCGATCACCCGCTCTCGCGGGATGCCGTAGATCTGCTCGGCGACCGGCCGCACGAAGTCGCGGCCTCCGGCCGAGCAGATGTAGACGCAAAAGTCGTTCGCCTCGAGGAACGCGATCAGCTCGCACATCGGCCGGTAGGTGACCTTGGTGTACGGCGCGTCGAGGGTCGGGTGGCGGCCGGCTTCAAAGAACTCATGGACGGCCGCCTCGAAGGCCTGGACGGTGATTCCCTCATAGGCGGCGGTCACGCCCTTGATCAGTTCGGGCACGTGTGCATAGACGTTGCCGAGCCACTCGGAGTCGCCTTCGGCGAGCGCCTTGTAGGGTTGTTCCCTGGCCAGTTCCGGTCTTGCCCGGATCATCGCCTTCCAGCGACGGAAGACGAAGTCGGCCTGTGGGTAGAGCGGCTTCTCGCACCACAGGGTGCCGTCGTTGTCGAACGTGGCGATCCGCTCCGAGGGCGCGACGAACGAATCTCCCGGCTCGGTCACCGAGCGCACGAACTCGAGGATGGCCGCCCGCGCCGGGGCGTCCTTCCAGCTCGGCAGAACATCGACGTTCGTCACCAGCAGTCTCTCCAGTCTTCGAGTTCCGGCGCGGCGTGGCCGCTAGCGCTGATCGGGAGATTCCCTTGACCAGGCCCCGCATCATGCTCGACCGTTACGTTACCCCTTTTCGCGAACACGATGCCCGGTAGCTACCGTCGATCTCGTCTCTGCGCGTCACCCGGCGGCTGTAGGATGGCCCGGAGCCCGCCGTCCGGTAGGTGGGCCGAAGAGAGGGAGGGCAGGATGGTGGCGCTGGCGAGCATCGCCGTCATCATCGTCGTCTGGAGCGCGGTGTCGGGCCCGCTCGACCGGCACGGTATCACCTCGGCGCTGTTCTTCGTAGCCGCCGGCTTCGCCGCCGGGGCCTCGGCGCTCGGCCTGCTCGACGTCTCCTTGGAGACGTCCGCCGCCGAGCGCGTGACCGAGGTCGCGCTCGTCCTGCTGCTGTTCAGCGATGCCGCCCGGCTGGACCTCCGCTCGCTGCGCAAAGAGCTCGGCTGGCCGAGCCGGCTCCTCCTCATCGGCCTGCCGCTGACGATGCTCGCCGGCACCGGCGTCGGCCTGCTCGTGTTCCCGGGCATGGCGCTCGCCTCCGCCTTCCTTCTCTCGACGATGCTGTGCTCCACGGACGCGGCGCTCGGCCAGCGCGTCGTGACCGACACGTCGGTGCCGGCTCGCGTACGCCAGGCGCTCGATGTGGAGAGCGGGCTCAACGACGGGTTGGCCGTGCCCTTCTTCCTCGTCGCACTCGACCTTGCCAACGCCGAGCTCAACAAGGGGCTCACCTGGGCGGTCGCGAGCAACGCGGCCGCCCAGATCGGCTGGGGGCTCGCCGCCGGACTGGCCGCGGGCGTGCTCGGCGGCATCCTCTTCCGCGCCGGGGACCGGCGCGGCTTGATCGAGGGCGAGTGGCGGCAGATCGTCCCAGTGACGGCAGCCCTCCTGGCGTATGCCATCGCCCTTGCGCTGGGCGGCAGCGGCTTCATCGCCGCCTTCGTGGGCGGCATGGCCTTCGGGCGCGTCTCAGGCGCGCGCGGCTCGGTCGTCACCCTCTTCACCGAAGAGGCCGGGAGCTTGCTCGCCGCGGCGACCTGGATCGGCTTCGGGGCGCTCGTGCTGAGCTGGGCGATCCCGCACATCACCTGGCAGGTCGTGCTCTACGCGCTGCTGAGCCTGACGCTGGTGCGCATGGTCCCGGTGGCGATCGCCTTGGCCGGGCGCGGCGTCCGCGCGCCGACCGTGGCTTTCATCGGCTGGTTCGGCCCGCGCGGTCTGGCGACGATCGTGTTCGGCCTGCTGGTGGTCGAGCGTGGGGTGCCCGAGCAGCAGACCCTGCTGACGGCCGTCGCCGTCACCGTGGCGCTCAGCGTCATCCTGCACGGGCTGACCTCAGCGCCGCTCGTCGGCGCCTACCACCGCTGGTACATGAGCCACTCGGCCGCGCATCCGGCGGCGGCCGAATCTGTGGCGGCGACGATGCCAAGGCTGCGGCGCCGGCTCCCGGCCGCCGGGCCAGAGCACGTCGGGCGGGGGAACTCGCCGGGCTGAGGCGGCTCCTCCCTAGGTCAGCACGTTGACCGCGCGCGCGATCACGAGGCCCAGCAGGACCAGCGAGATGGTCGACTGGGCCATCATCGCGATCTTGTTCCAGGCGCGCAGCG
>Ga0302323_100004796_pt1 | contig 11026 bp, 11 predicted proteins | sample Fen_T0_3_FD_201950 | JGI IMG/M metagenome (GOLD analysis project Ga0302323, IMG submission 201950) | Peat permafrost microbial communities from Stordalen Mire near Abisko, Sweden - Fen_T0_3 | ecosystem: Environmental > Terrestrial > Soil > Wetlands > Permafrost | place: Sweden: Abisko... | reverse complement strand
CGGGGCGACGCGGGGCGGCACGTCGCGCCTCGGCGCGGCGCGGGGCGGGCCGGGCGGTGCGGCGCGGGGCGGGCCGGCGCGGCGCGGGGCGGCGCGGGGCGGAAGCGGGGCGGCGCGGGGCGGCGCTTTCCAGATTCACATCAGACCGACAATCGGCAAGGAATTCGAGGGCTGTTTTGGCACTGCTCGGCACAACGGGCCCGATTAGCACCGCCCCTGAGCGTGAACGGCGCTCTGGAGGAGCCGACCGCGATGGTCGAGCAGACGGAATCTGGTCATCGGTCGATTTGGTGTGAATCCGGCAAGAATCGGGCGCCCGGGTCGGCCACGAGCGGGCCTGTCCGTCAGTCGAACAGGCCGGCGCCTCCGTCTGCCGCATGAGCCGGGGGGCGGGGCGGCGCGAGAGCTGGCGGGCGGGGCCGCTCCTATCGCGTTGCCGCCAGCGCTCCCACTCGCTCGATGAACCGATCGAAGAAACGTGAGATATCCGCCTCGACGGCCACGTCCACATTGGGTTCACGGCCCCATACGCGACGCCAGTCGGTGACCGTCTCGCCCGTTGTCAGGCGCCCGCCGAGCTCCACGTCAACGGTGACCGGCTCGGTTCGGACGAGACTCGAGTCGAGCGCGGCGGCGAGCGCCAGCGGGTCGTGGATGAAGGCGCCGTAGAAGCCGTCGTACCGGCTGTGGAACTCCATATAGAAGCGAAGAGCGTCGGCGAGATATCGGACAACGGGGTTCACGCGGCCGCCGGCGCCCGAACCCGCACCCGCGCCCGAACCGGCGCCCGAACCCGCACCCGCGCCCGAACCGGCGCCCGAACCGGCGCCCGAACCGGCGCCCACGGCTCCCGAACCCGCGCCCGGCACGGCGCCGTCGACCGCGCATCCCGCCCGTGCCGCCAGCGCGGCGAGGTGTTCGGGCAGCATTTTCGCCCGCTCCGTGACGTCCAGGCCCAGGGCCGTGGGCCGCGTCGGACTGCCGTCGATCCGCACTCCGCCGAACGCTTCGAACACGATCTTGGCCGCCTCGGGGTCCACGTTGACGTTCCATTCGGTCGTGGGCGCCGTGTTGCCGCTGGATCGGTAGCTGCCGCCCATGATCACAAGTCGCCGGAGCAACCCAGGAAGCTCCGGCTCGCGCAGAACGGCGAGCGCAAGGTTGGTAAGCGGCGCCAGCGTGACCAGAGTGAGCTCGCCGGGGCGGCGCCGCGCCTCCTCGACGATCAGATCCGGGCCGAATCTGGAGGAAAGGGGCATCGTCGCCGGCGGCAGCTCCGCGTATCCGATTCCCCGCGGCCCATGCGTCTCCGGCGTGGTGACAAGCGGTCGTGCCAGCGGAGACTCCCGCCCCAAGGCCACTTCCACGTCCGGACGGCCGGCCAGCTCGAGCACGGCCCGGGTGTTCTCCGCGACCTGCCGCGCGTCGACGTTTCCGGCCGTGCATGTAACCGCGACGATCTCGCAATCGGGCGAGGCCACCGCGTAGAGCAGGGCAAGGCTGTCGTCGATGCCGGTGTCGCAATCGACGATCAGCGGGATGGGGACGGCCGAACGCGGGCCCACGCTATCGCTCACCGCCGGATCGTAGCAGCCGCGGCCGCGGTTCAGGCTCGGCGCGGGACGCGCCCGCCCGCACTTACATGATCGGCGGCTGGCCCAGCTGAGTCAGGAGCTTGTTCACGGAATCGCGGCACTCAGCCCGAGGAATGATCCCCCGCACGCCCCCGGATTCCACGGACATGTCCGTCGGGATCAGGAAGAGCGCGCTGATCCGCGCCCAGAGCGTCGCGTGGATCGACGCCTCGACGCGAACGTTGGGGCCGGCCTGGCGCACCGTGCACAACTTGACACCGGTCAGGAGGCCGCTACCACGCTGGTAGTGCCGGCTTCCGTCCGGATCGACGCCCGTCAGCCCGAAATGATTGGCGGCCGCCCAGCCGTCGGCGAATTGCGAGACGTCGAATGAAACCTGGAAATCGCGGACCGTCCTGTCCCCCATCGACTGCTCCTCCCGTGCGCGGATCGCCCGGTGACGTCGGGGATTCCGCTCGGCGAGTATAGGTGGGCGAGCCGGTCCAATGGGCATGCGCCGGCGCAGACGTCAGCGGTAGTCCAGCCACGCCTTGATCGCGGCGGCGACCTCGCCAACCGGCCTGTCGGTCGCGATCGTCAGGCCGGCCTCGTCCGGAGCGAGCGGCTCGAGGTCCGCCAGCTGACTGTCGAGGATCGATGCTGCCGCGTGACGCCCGGCACGCTGGGCGATGCGCTTCTCGAGCTGCCCGCTCGGGCCTACGAGGTGAACGAAACAGACCGTCCGGCGCCCCTCGCGAAGGACGTCTCGATACGAGCGCTTCAGGGCCGAGCAGGCGAGCAGCGCGTTGCTCCCTGCCGCCTCTCGGTCCCCTATCCAGGAAGCGATCGCCCGCAGCCATGCCTCGCGCTCACCGTCGGTGAGAGGGATGCCGGCGGCCAACTTCTGCACGTTCGCCGGTGAGTGGAACGAATCGCCTTCGGCGCCGGGCCAGGCGAGGGTCCGGTGGAGCTCGGCCATCACAGTGCTCTTGCCGGATCCGGCCACTCCCATCAGGACGAGGACCGAACTCGATCCGGTGGGAATCCGGCGAACCGCGGCCGGCGGCCCGGGCTCAGGCACGGCGGTACTCGCCACCGGCACGCGTCATCAGACCCGCACCAACCATGTACCGCCGGAGCGCGGCCACGTCCTCGTGGTAGGCCGCGAGCCGCTCGTTGACCTCCGGCTCCTGGTACGGCCGGTCATCGGCGAAGCAGCGGCCGGCGAGATACCGCAACACGACGACGCGCTTCTTCTCCTGAGCTGGGATAGAGACGAGCTTCCCGCCACGCATGAACGCGCGCAGCACCTTGGCGTCATACGCGGGCATCGATTCGCCGTCGGGCCCGGGCAGCTGGTCGCCTGCCTCATCCACCTTGTCGAGTCCGGCGAGCTCCTTCGAGACCGCCTGAAGCCGGCCTACGCGCAACTCGTATTCCACATACGGATGGCATGACCTGGATGCCACGAGGCCCGCAGCCTCGAGCCGCTTGAGATGGTGGACGACGGTGCCCGACGAAAGGCCGCTCGCGGCGGCAAGCTCCTCCACGGCCATGGGGCGCGCGGACAGAAGGCCAACCAACCGGAGGCGCGAGGCATCGGCGAGGGCGCGAAGAGCTTCCAGGAGTTGAGGATCCATGACGGAAGTATATCCGTGATTTGATGTTGGTCAAATTGTGCTCGCCGTTCGGGCGGACGCTGCCGGCGGCCGGTACGCTGCCTGCGACTTGACGTGGTTCAACAGGAATCAACAGGATTCCCTGACTCCCAGGGCCTCCACATGCGCTGCCAGGAAGTCGTTGGCCCATAGGTTATGGCCGGAATTGTGGGAATCCGTTGACTTGCCGGATAAACTGCGGCAGGATGCATCACGTCAGGGCAGGCATTCAGCCGTGCTACCTGATTGAGGACCCGAATGCGTTCGAACCTAACAGATGAGCCCACCGAGTTGACGCGAGACGACGCTCACCCCTCGACAAGGCCGATACTCGCCCGACAGCGACAGGCCTTCATCCTCGAGCGCGTGCGCGAGCAGGGCGGTGTCCGCGTGGCCGATCTGACGCGCGAACTCGGCGTCTCGGACATGACCGTTCGTCGGGACCTCGAGCTCCTGCACGATCGCGGCCTCCTGGAAAAGGTCCACGGCGGCGCCGCCTCGATCGAAGGCAGCTCCAAGTTCGAGCCCGGCTTCACGATCAAGTCGTCGATGATGGAGCGAGAGAAGATCTGCATCGCCGAAGCCGCCGCCACACTCGTGGGGCCGGGGACCGCGATCGCGATCTCGGCCGGAACGACAACGTTCGCCCTTGCGCGAAGGCTGGTCGACGTGCCCGGCCTGACCGTCGTGACCAACTCGGTCCCGGTCGCGGACGTGCTCTACAAAGACGGCCGGGCGGATCAGACGGTCATTCTGAGCGGCGGAGTACGGACGCCATCGGACGCGCTCGTGGGGCCGTTCGCAGTCGAGGTCATCCGGTCCCTGCACGTCGACACTGTCTTCATGGGCGTCCACGGTATGGACCCCCGTTCCGGCCTCACAACGCCCAACATCCTCGAAGCCGAGACCGACCGCGCACTTCTCGAGGCGGGCCGTCGCCTCGTACTGCTCGCCGACCACACCAAGTGGGGTGTAATCGGCATCAGCTCTATCGGCAGGCTCGAGGAGGTCGACGTCGTCGTGAGCGACTCGGGCCTTGATTCCGCCGCGATAGACGCACTCGCCTCATCCGTCCCCCACGTGATCATCGTCGACATCCACACCGGCGAGCGGCGGATGATCGACGACGCCTCGTCGTCGGGCCACCAGGCGCCGGGCCATCCGGAATCGCGAGAGTGACCCAACATCCCGCATTCGAAGGAGAAACCGCACATGGCAGGCCTCACTCCGGCGCACCTTCTGATAGTCCTCGTCATCGCGCTGATCGTGATCGGGCCGGGAAAGCTTCCTGAGGTGGGCTCGGCAATCGGCAAGAGCCTCAAGGAGTTCAAGAAGGCGACCGGCGATGTGACCGACTCGATCACCGGCGCCGCGGCGACGCAGCCGGCCGCTCAGCCTGCGCCTGCGCCGGCGCCTCAGGCACAGACTGCGGCAGCCCCGTACCAGCCCGCGCCGTACCAGCCCGGCCAGTATCCGCCTCCCCAGTATCCGCCCGTCCAGTATCAGCAGGTCCCCTACCCGGCCCAATACCAGCCGGGCCAGCCGGCCTACCCGGCCCCGTACTACCCGCCCCAGGCAACCCAGGTCGGCGCCGTGGTAGTCGAGCCTCCGTCCACGCCCACGGCCGGCTGAGGGAGCGACTGATGCGCATCCTGGTTACCGGCGGCGCCGGATACGTCGGATCCGCGACCGTGGAGGTCCTGCTCGAGGCAGGCCACCACGTTGCCGTCCTCGACGACCTCTCCACGGGCCATCGGCCCGCCGTGGCGGACGGAGCGACTCTCGAGATCGGAAGCTACGGCGACGCCGCTCGAGTGAGGGACGTTCTGGATCGCCATGGAGTCGAGGCCGTGCTTCACTGCGCGGCGAAATCCCGAGTCTCGGAGTCCGTGGCGGATCCGGGCCTCTACTACCGCGAGAACGTGGGCGGCGGGATCGTCCTTCTCGAGACGCTGCGAGCGGCCGGCGTTCGGCGCGTGGTGTTCAGCTCCACCGCGGCCGTCTACGGCGCGCCCGATCGCACGCCCATAACCGAGGACATGGCGCCCGCTCCCATCAGTCCGTACGGCGAGACCAAACTGGCATTTGAGCGAGCGCTGCGCTGGTACGGCGGAGCGTACGGATTCCGGAGCGTGTGCCTGCGCTACTTCAACGTGGCCGGTGCAAGCGGCCGGTTCGGAGAGGCGCACGAGCCCGAGACGCACCTGATCCCGAACGTCCTCGGGGCGGCGGCCGGCGCCACCGGACTCACGCTCTTCGGCGACGATTTCCCCACCCCCGACGGCACCTGCATCCGCGACTACATCCACGTGCTGGATCTCGCGCGTGCGCACCTGCTGGCTCTCGAGGCAACCGCCCCCGGCGACGATCGGACCGCCGCGCCGCTCGTGTGCAACCTCGGCACCGGCGCAGGGTTCAGCAACCGCGAGATCATCACTGTCGCCGAGCGCGTCACGGGACGCAGAATCACCTGCACCCCCGGCCCGCGGCGAGCAGGCGATCCGGCCGTGCTCGTCGCGAGTGCGGCAAGAGCCGGCGAGCTGCTCGCGTGGCAGCCGTCGCACAGCACGCTCGATGAGATGATCGGTTCGGCCTGGGAGTGGCGGATGGCCCATCCCCACGGTTACAGTGAGGCCGGCTGACCACGGAGAACGACCGTGCCGGGCAGCCTGGAGCCCATAAGGAGATCGAGCATGGCCGGAGACAGTCAGGCGGCCCGGGTAGGGATAGTGTGCGGCAGCCGTTCGGACTTCCCGGTGATGGAGAAGGCCGTTGACATGCTCGGCAAGCTCGAGATCCCGTGCGAGCTTCATGCGATTTCGGCGCATCGCGCGCCGGACCTGCTCTTCCGTTTCGTCGGTTCGGCCGAAGCCCGGGGGATTCGGGTCTTCATTGCCGGCGCGGGCGGCGCCGCCCACCTTCCCGGCGTGGTCGCGGCCAAGACGATTCTCCCCGTCATCGGCGTGCCGATCCCCACGCAGGTGAACGGTGGACTCGACTCGCTGCTGTCGATCGTGCAGATGCCCAAGGGAGTGCCCGTGGCCACGGTCGCGATCGGCGGCGCGGAGAACGCGGCACTGCTCGCCGCCGAGATCCTGGCGCTTTCCGATCCGGCTCTGCGCGCACGCCTCCTGGCCTTCCGGGACGCCCAGACCCGGGCGATCGAGGACGACGAGTCCAACGCCGGCCTGCGCGATGCGACTCCCGCCGGCAAGTAGCGCCCGGTGGACGGTCTCCATATGACCCGGGTGGGTCTTGGGCGGGGCGGAATCCCCGACTGGCTCGAGCCGATGGTGCGCTTCTGCTCGCGCTGCGGCGCCGAACTCGAGTTCGGGCCGATCGAGGGCGAGGAGCGAGACCGCCTGGCGTGCCCCGGCTGTGGCTTCGTGTTCTACGTGAACCCGCGCCTCGTTGTCACGACGCTGCCGATCACCGAACGCGGGGAGGTCATGCTGATCCGGCGAGGCATCGCTCCCGGCTACGACCTGTGGGCTCAGCCCGGCGGCTTTCTGGAGATCGACGAGACTGTGCGCGACGCCGCGATCCGCGAAACGCTCGAGGAGACTGGGCTGCGCGTAGAGCCCGGTCGCATCGTGGGCCTCTACTCGCGCGTCCCCGCCGCGGTTGTGGTCGTGGTGTTCGAGGCACGGATTGCCGGCGGTCGGCCGACTGTCACGCGCGAGTCGCTCGAGACGCGGCCCTTCGCACCGGACGCGATCCCCTGGAGCGACATCGCGTTCGAAACCAGCGTCCGGGCCCTCCGCGATTGGGTCTCAACGGCACGCCCCGATCTCACCCTCCCGGACCCGCCCCCCACGCGCGACCTCCGCGGCTGACCCGAGCAGGTGACCCCGGCTCGGTGACCCGGCATCTGCGCGTCGGGCATGCGAAACTCCCAAGGTGCAGAACGGTTCCCTCGATCCCCAGACGATTGCCCTGCTCGTAATTCCGTTCGCGGTGCTCGAGCTTGGGCTCATGGTCTATGCCGTATACGACCTCTTCCAGGAGGATCGGCGGGTCCGCGGCGACAGCAAGGCCATGTGGGCGTTGATCATCTTCTTCGTCAACGTGATCGGCCCGCTGCTCTACATCTTCGTCGGCCGGGATGACTCGCGAGGCGCCGAGACCGAGATTCCCGGCGGGGCCGCCCCATCCGCGCCGGCCGAGTCGATCACGCGCATCCTCACGACGTGGCCCAGCCTGGACGCCGACACCGACGCGGCGGTCGTGACCACAGGCCTGACCAAAGCCTACGGCCGCGGCGTCACCGCCCTGGATCACCTCAACCTCAACGTCCCGAGCGGTAGCATCTTCGGCTTTCTGGGGCCAAACGGGGCCGGCAAGACCACGACGCTGCGCCTCCTGACCGGCCTGGCCCAGGCCACCGACGGAACGGCCACGGTGGCCGGCATCCCGATCGGACGATCGGACGGCCGGCTGGCGCGAAACATCGGGTATCTCGATCAGGACCCGCGCTTCTACGGCTGGATGCGAGGACGCGAGCTGCTGAACCTCGTGGGGCAGCTCCACGGGCTCCAGGGCGCGGAGCTCAAGCACCGCGTTGGGGAGGTGCTCGAGATCGTGGGCCTCACCGATGCCTCGCACCGCAAGGTGGGCGGATACTCCGGCGGAATGCGCCAGCGGCTGGGCATCGGTCAGGCGCTCATCAACCAGCCGCGAGTCCTGTTCCTCGACGAGCCGGTGAGCTCGCTCGACCCGGAGGGCCGCCGCGACGTGCTGGAGATCATCTCGCGGCTCCGCGGCATCGCCACCGTCTTCATGAGCACTCACATCCTCAACGACGTGGAACGTGTCTGCGACCGCGTTGCGATCCTCAATTTCGGTCACCTCGTTGTGGAGGGCCCCATCGACCAGCTGCTCGACAGCTACGCCCAGCCGATATACGAACTCGAGCCCGAGCCCCAGCAGCCGGGCTCGATCGAACGCCTTGCCGGCGCCTTGAGCGGGCAGCCCTGGGCGCGAGAGGTCAAGACCACGCCCGATTCGGTGCGCGTGTTCGTCAACGACCCCAAGGTGGCGGGCCCGGCAATACTGCCGATCGTCGTTGCCAGCGGTGTCGCGCTCGCCCGTTTCGAGCGGTCCCGCCCGAGTCTGGAGGACGTCTTCCTGCGCCTCGTGGCGGAGAGGCCGGAGATGCAGCTCACGCCCAGGACGGACGTCCCTGCCTGGGGCCTGGACGGGAGGGCCCGGCGATGATGGGCTTCCGGATCCTGTTGATGAAGGAAATGCGCGAGCAGATCCGCACGGGCCGGCTCGTGGCGGTTGCGGCGGTCTTCGTGCTGTTCGGCATCCTCGGGCCGCTGACCGATCGCTACATGAAGGAGCTGATCGATGCCATCGGCACGCAGAGCGGCGGCTTCACGGTCACCGTCCCGCCGCCGTCGCTGCAGGGAGATCTGGCTCAGATCGTCAAGAACCTCTCGCAGTTCGGCGTGATCTGCGGGCTGCTCCTGGCGATGGGCTCCGTCTCCTGGGAGAAGGACCGCGGCACGGCCGGAATGATCATCACCAAGCCCGCGTCGCGGGCCGCGTTCCTCGCCGCCAAGCTGGTGGCGATCTCGCTGAACCTCGCGCTCGCCGTGACCCTAGGGTGCGGCCTGGGCTACATCTACACCCTTCTCCTGTACCCGGCGGTGTTCCCGCTGGGTGGCTACGTGGCCATGTGCGCGATCCTGTGGTGGTCCACGGTGATCTTCGTTGCCATCACGCTGCTGGGCAGCACGCTCTGGCGGTCGGCGATTGCGGCCGCGGGCCTGGGCCTGATGGCGATGCTGTTGATGGGCCTGCTGGTCCCGATCCCGGTAGTGGGCTCCTGGTCGCCGCTCGCGTTGCTGACGCCGGCGGAGCACCTCGCGCTCGGCGAGGACGCCGGCAACTTCGCCGGCCCGCTGCTCTTCAACATCGCGCTAGTGCCGGCTCTGCTCGGCGCGGCCTGGCTGGCGTTCCGGCGTCAGGAGTTGTAGCGCTCAGGGAGTGACACGGGCCGCGGGGAGTGGCGCCGGCCGCACACCCCGGCGCTGCCTCAGGGCCGGCGCCGGCGCCCGCTTCGCAAGCCAATCCCGCCGAACATCCGCACGGTTCTTGCCGGATTCACACGAAATCGACAATCAGCCGGTTCTTGCCTCCCGCCGCGGGTTGCCGCGACCAGCGCCGGGCCAGTTTCACGCTCAGCCGAGTGCCGAATTGGACCTCGCGGGACGGAAGGAGCCTGCTGCGCGCCCGGAATCCTTGCCGATTGTCGATCTGGTGTGAATCCGGAAACTTCTGCGGGCCGCCATCGGCTCCACGCTCCGCGCGGCCCGGCTCTAGCCGGCCGGGGCGATCCACACCCGCCACTCGCCGGTGATCGTGGTCGGGGCAACGATCAGCTTCTCCGCGGGTTCGGTCGTGCCCGGGAAGCTCACGACCACCATGTACGAGCGGCTCAGGTCCGCGAAGACCCTCACGTCGGCCCAGACGCCCGACTCGGGCCCAACGCCGTCCCAGCGCGCCGCCGCGCCGAGCTGCACGTTGGCGCCGACCCGCTTCGCGAGCGCTGCCTCGGTCGACTCGAAGGCCGGCTCGCCGCCGAACTGCCGTTGCGAGTACGACGAGAGCCGGTTCCAGGCGTTCGCCGGATCCTTGAATACGAGGGCCGAGTACTCGTCGGCGATCCGCTTCGCGGTGGCAGAGTCCAGCGCCAGGTCGGGCCGGACGTGGGTTCGGGCATCGCCGAAGTCGGCCGCCTCCCAGGTTCGTCCGCCGTCGGAGGTGAGCAGGAGCGCGTCGGTTCCGGGCCCGATGAATACCGTGCCCGCCCCGTGAGTCGCGTCCGAGAAGTCGAGCCACAGCCAGGCCGTGCTGGGCGGCATTCCGGTATCCGCCGTTGCCTTCCAGGTGGTTCCGAAGTCCGAACTGACGGCGAGGCTGTGGTCGGCGTCCGGCCGCACGACAGCCCAGATTCGGCCGACGACGGCGCGGGTTACGCCGCCCACGGCCGGATTGGCGGTGGCCGTCTTGAGCAGGGTCCAGGAACGGCCCCCGTCGGTTGTCCGGTAGAACCACGTCGCCGGCGAGGCGCCTCCGCCCGCGCCGCCGACGTTCACGGCGAACGCTCCGCCGGAAGCGTCCCAGAAGACCGGCCCGGCGGCGGTCGAGTAGCCGGAGCTCGCCCGCTTCAGCGGGGCAGCCTCGGGGAGGGTCACCTGCGACCATGTCCCGCCCGCGTCGCGACTCACCGAGAGGAAGACGCCCTGCGTTTGCGACGCAGTGAAATCGGGCGCCGACCACAGCGTCTGCGCGTCGCTCGCCGCAAAGTACGAGCCCAATCCGGAGGTCGTGCCGGCCGGAGACCAGCTGGCCCCGCCATCGCCGGTTCGATAGACCGCGTCGGTGGAACCGCCAGCGGCACTCGCCGTCCCCGCGCCCAGGCAGAGCAAGAAACCCCGGTTGGCGTCGACGAACGCGAGATCCGCGGTCAGGCAGGCCACATCGGGGATCGACGCCTCCTGCCACAGGTATCCGCCGTCGGTTGTGCGACTGACCACCAGCCCGGCCACGTGCAGACGCGACACCACAGCGGAGTCGTTGCCGGCCGTTTGAACGGTCCACGCATGCACGGCATCGAGTACGTAGATCGCTTCGAAGGGCGAGGGCACATGCCCGGCGTGCCATGTGGCGCCCATGTCGACGGAGGTCATGAGGTACGAACCCTGCGCGGCCCAGAGACCGCCGGTGCGCATCGAGCCCGCCGAGTCCACCTGAGCCGTGAGCGCGGCAGGAACGTTGAACGTG
>Ga0302323_100004795_pt1 | contig 11026 bp, 8 predicted proteins | sample Fen_T0_3_FD_201950 | JGI IMG/M metagenome (GOLD analysis project Ga0302323, IMG submission 201950) | Peat permafrost microbial communities from Stordalen Mire near Abisko, Sweden - Fen_T0_3 | ecosystem: Environmental > Terrestrial > Soil > Wetlands > Permafrost | place: Sweden: Abisko... | reverse complement strand
CTACCAGCCGCGGTACTCGACGGCCACGACCGCCTCGGGCAACAAGATCCTCGACAACTACATCCACGACGTCATGCAGCAGATGAACGACGGAGCCTGCATCTACACGCTCTCGGCGAACCCGAGCGGGCAGATCAGCGGCAACTACTGCCTGCGGACCACGGGCTACTTCGGCCTGTACTTCGACGAGGGCTCGCGGTACCTCGGCGTGACCAACAACGTCTTCAGCAGCATCGGTGGCACCTGGGCCCACGCCAACTACCAGGGCGGAAACAACACCGGGAACCTCACCCTCACCGGGAACTGGACGTCGAGCAGCGGCACCGACGTCACCAACGGCAGCCACGGCAACGTCGTCAACAACAACGTCACCGTCGGCAACGGCAGCTGGCCGAGCGGTGCGCGCACCGTGATGTCGTCGGCGGGGATCCAGCCGGTGACCCCGACGCCGACCCCGACCACCCCGACCCCCACGCCGACCACCCCGACCCCGACCACCCCGACGCCGACCACCCCGACGCCCACCCCGACCTCGACGACGCCGGCTGCGCCGTGCACCGCGAAGTACGTGGTGTCCAACTCGTGGGCCGGTGGCTTCCAGGCCGAGGTGACAGTCACGAACCCCGGCACGGCGCCCAGGTCGGGCTGGACCGTGCGATGGACCTTCGCGAACGGGCAGGCCATCACCCAGCTCTGGAACGGGGTCCACACCCAGACCGGGTCCGCCGTCACGGTGACCGATGCCGGCTACAACGGCGTCGTCCCTGCCGGTCAGTCCACCACGTTCGGCTTCACCGGCACCTGGAACGGAGCCAACGCCGTGCCGGCCGCCGTGACCTGCAGCTGACCCGGGCCGGTCATCCCGACAGCCCGAAGGGCCCCTCCGCACACGAAAGGAGCACGTCATGCGAAGACTCCTGCGATGGTCCGTCGCCGCGGTCCTGGTGGCTTCCGGCGCGGTGCCGATCCTCGGCCTCGCCGTCGAGCCGGCGCAGGCCGTGGAGAACGGTCTGGCGCGGACGCCACAACTGGGTTGGAACGACTGGAACAGCTTCGGGTGCAACATCAACGACAGCCTGGTCCGACAGACCGCGGACGCGATGGTTTCCACCGGGATGGCCGCAGCGGGCTACCAGTACGTCAACATCGACGACTGCTGGTCGGACAAGTCCCGGGACGGCGCGGGCAACCTGGTGGCTGACCGCGTCAAGTTCCCCAGCGGCATCAAGGCCGTCGCCGACTACGTGCACGGCAAGGGCCTCAAGCTGGGGATCTACTCGTCCGCGGGCCTGACGACCTGCGCGGGCTACCCGGCCAGCCTCGGCAACGAGCAGCGGGACGCGAACACCTGGGCGTCCTGGGGCATCGACTACCTCAAGTACGACAACTGCGGTCAAACGAACGGGATCAGCGGGCCGACCCGGTACGCCACCATGCGCGACGCGCTGGCCCGGGCGTCCCGGCCCATCCTCTTCGCCATCTGCAACTGGGGCTCGGACGACGTCAGGTCCTGGGGTGCGGCGACCGGGAACTCGTGGCGGACGACCGGGGACATCGGCCCGCGGTGGAGCTCGGTGACCAGCATCCTCGACGCCCAGCCCGGCTATGCGGACGCCTCCAGGCCGGGAGCCTGGAACGACCCGGACATGCTCGAGGTGGGCAACGGCCTGACCGAGACCGAGTCCCGGGCGCACTTCAGCCTGTGGGCCCTGTTGAACGCGCCGCTGATCGCCGGGAACGACCTGCGGACCATGAGCGCCTCCACCCGGTCGATCCTGACGAACACCGACGTCATCGCGGTGAACCAGGACTGGGGCGGCCGCCAGGGCAACCGCCTGTCCGGCAGCGGGTCGACGGAGGTGTGGACCAAGCCGATGGCCGACGGCTCCGTGGCCGTCGTGCTGCTCAACCGTGGTGCGAGCACGGCCACCGTCTCGACGTCCGCGTCGGCCGTCGGCCTGAAGGCCGCTTCCGGTTACTCCGTGCGCGACCTGTGGGCGCACACCACCGGCACGACCGGCGGCACGATCAGCTCCTCGGTGCCCTCGCACGGGGCGGCGATGTACGTCGTGTCCGGGGCGGGGACGTCGCCGAGCCCGAGCACCACGTCGCCGAGCCCGAGCCCGAGCACCACGTCGCCGAGCCCGAGCACGTCGCCGGTGACCAGGCCCTGCCGGGTGTCCGCCGTGGTCAACGCCTGGAACACCGGCCTGACCGAGCAGATCACGGTCACCAACACCGGTCCCGGTGCGATCGAGGGCTGGTCCCTGGTCTTCGTCCTGCCGGGCGGGCAGACGATCACGGGTGGCTGGAACGCCACCTACTCGCCCGGTTCGGGGCAGGTGACCGCCAAGAACCTGTCGTACAACGGGTCGATCGCGCCCAACGCGTCGGTGAGCATCGGCTTCCAGGCGACGCACGCCGGTAGCGCGGGCGGACCGGCCTCCTTCAGTCTCAACGGCTCCAACTGCACCGTCGCCTAGCGACAGCAGGCCGGCTCAGCCCGGCGTCCGGCCGCTGGTGGGTCCGATCGGAACCCACCTGCGGCAGAGCACATCGATGCGAGGAGAACCATGCGGTACAAGCATTCCCGACGATGGATCGCCGGGGCGGCGGCCTTCGCCGCGCTGGCCACCGGCGCCGCGGGCATGGCAGGTGGTCTCATCGAGACCGCGGCGGCGGCACCCGCCGCGGCGACGGCAGGATGCGGCAAGGCCCCGGCGCTGGCCAGCGGGTCGCACACCATCCAGAGCAGCGGCACGAATCGTTCGTACATCGTGCGGCTGCCCGACAACTACGACCGGAACCAGCCCTATCGGTTGTTCTTCGGGTTCCACTGGAACGGCGGCACCGCGAACGACGTCGACTCCGGCGGCACCAGCGGCTACCCCTGGTCGTACTACGGGTTGCGGAACCTGTCGAAGAACGGGGCGATCTTCGTGGCGCCCCAGGGCCTGGGCAACGGCTGGGCCAACTCCAACGGGCAGGACCTCACCTTCGTCGACGACATGATCAAGCTGATCGGGGCGAACCTCTGCGTCGACACGACCCAGCTGTTCTCCCTGGGCTTCAGTTACGGCGGTGGCATGAGCTACGCCATCGCGTGTGCCCGGGCGACGGTCTTCCGTGCGGTCGCCGTCTATTCCGGCGGCCAGCTCAGCGGCTGCAGCGGCGGCACCCAGCCCATCGCCTACATGGGGCTGCACGGACTCCGGGACCCGGTGCTGAACATCGCCGGAGGCCGGTCCTTGCGTGATCGGTTCGTCAAGAACAACGGCTGCACCGCCCAGAACCCGCGGGAGCCTGCTCAGGGCAGCCTCACGCACGTCATCACCACCTATTCGGGCTGCCGCACCGGATATCCGGTGACGTGGGCCGCGTTCGACGCCGGCCACACTCCCAACCCCTGGGACGGGTCCGCGGGCGATCTCAACCCCGGAGAGAAGTCGTGGACCGGGCCGGCCGTCTGGGCCTTCTTCTCGCAGTTCGGGTCCACCACGACGTCGCCGAGCCCGACGACCACGTCGCCCAGCCCGACCACGGCCTCGCCCAGCCCGAGCACGCCCAGCCCGACGACGACGTCGCCCAGCCCGACCACGTCGCCGGCGACCGGGCCCTGTCGGGTCTCGGCCGTGGTCAGCGCCTGGAACACCGGCCTGACCGAGCAGATCACCGTCACCAACACCGGCACGACGTCGGTCAACGGGTGGTCGCTGGTCCTCACCCTGCCGGGCGGCCAGACGATCACGTCGGGCTGGAACGCCACCTATGCCCCGGCGTCGGGGCAGGTGACGGCCAGGAACGTCTCGTACAACGGGTCGATCGCGCCCAATGCGTCGGTCAGCATCGGCTTCCAGGCCACCCACACGGGCAACGCCGCCGCGCCGACCTCGTTCAGTCTCAACGGCTCCAACTGCACCGTGGCCTGACCGTCGACGGCACCGCAGCTCCACCCGAGCGGCGCCCGGGGCGGGTCCCACCGGACCCGCCCCGGGCGCCGTCCCGAGGCACAGCGCCAGGCCGGGGTGGCGACCGAACGCTCCCCGCTCACCGGTCGAGGCGCACCGGAGCGGTCGGGCCGCCGCGGCGCACGAGCCAGGCATCGGTGATGTGGGTGAACATGGCCCGGGACGCCGCCTCCGGCTCGTGGGCGGCGATGCGTTCGTAGATCCACCGGTGGCCCTGGTTCGAGGCCACGCACTGGTCCCGGTGCGGCAACCCCATGTAACGGGCGGTGTTGACGACCTGGCTCTCCAGGGCCCGGACCACCGCCCGGGCGATCCGGTTGCCCGACGTCTGCATGATCAGGTCGTGGAAGGCCCGGTCGTGGTCGGCGTAGGAGAGGTGGTCGTCGACGAGCTCGTCCATCCGGGCGACCAGCGCGCCGAGCTCGGCGATCACGGCGTCCGACGCCTGCTGCGCGCACACGTTGGCCATGTCGGACTCGAGCAGCCGGCGGGTGATGACCAGGTCGTCGAGGGCGTCGAGCCCGTCGTCCTCGGCGATCGTCGCGGCGAGCACCAGCTCGTCGAGCAGGTTCCACAGCGCCGGGAGGGTCACCGTCGTCCCCGAGCCCTGCCGGATCTGGACCAGCCCCTTCTCCTGCAGCATCTTCACCGCCTCGCGGACGACGGTGCGGCTGACCGCGAAGGCCTCGCAGAGTGCGGGCTCCGGGGGGAGGACCGAGCCGGGGGCGTGCTGCCCACGCACGATGCGGCCCACCAGCTCCACGGTGACAGCGCTGGCAAGGTTGGCGGGCCGCCGTGCCCAGGGGGCAGGGACGGCCGCGCCACCGTCGGACCGCTGCGATGCCGTCATGTCTCCTCCGTCGGCCTGGATGCCCGGGCGCACGCCGACCGGGGCCCACTATAAAGGCCGGTCCAGCGTTGACATAAGACGTCATACGAAATACGTTTGCCGCCATCCAATGGTGGAGGTCGGCCGGCCGGCCCCGATCGAGAGAGTGAGCAGCGATGATGCAGCGACGACTCTGGCCTGCCGTGCTGGTGGCAGGCGTGGCATTGGCGGGGTGCGGCAGTGCCGCGGGCTCCTCAGGGACGGCATCCACGTCCGCGGCCGGCGGTGCCGCCAGCGGTTCGGCGTCCGCGGGGGGCACCGGCAAGCTCGTCGTCTGGGACTGGAAGTCCTCGGACAAGACGGCGGCGAACTTCGTGGCCAAGGCCAAGGCCGATTTCGCGAAGAAGCACCCGGACGTCACCCTGGAGTTCGTGGCCCAGCCGTTCGACCAGTACTACACGCTGCTGGGCGCGGCGATCCAGGCCGGCAAGGGCCCGGATGTGATCCTCTTCAACGGCGGCGGCCAGATCCGGGACCGGGCCGACGCCCTGCTGCCGCTGGACCAGTACGTGGCCGCCGACAAGGACCGGCTGGCCGGCTGGGACGCGTTCACCAAGAACGGCAAGATCTACGCCGCCCCGATCACGCTGCAGGGCCACCCGATCTACTACAACAAGGCGATGTACAAGAAGGCGGGTCTCGACCCCGACAAGCCGCCGACGACGTGGGACGCGATGGTCAGCGCCTGCGCCGCGCTGAAGAAGGCGAACAACGTGCCCTGCTTCTCGGTGGGCAACAAGGAGGGGTACGGGATCCAGTTCTGGATGTCCGGGATGGGGTCGAGCATCCTCACGGCCGCGGAGTACGACAGCTGGATCGCCGGCAAGCGCGACTGGAACAGCCCTGACGTGAAGAAGCTCTTCTCGCTCTGGAAGGAGGCCAACGACCAGGGACTGAACACGCCGGGCCCGAACTCCACGGCGATGTTCATGGACGCCTTCACCAAGTTCGAGGGCGGCAAGGCCGCCAACGTCTTCGGCCTGATGTCGGACGTCGGCGGGTGGCACGAGATGAACCCGATCCTCGGCGCCGACAACGTGGGGGCGATGCTGGCCCCGACGGTGACCCCGGGGACCTCCGCGAGCCTGGCCTACGACGGCGGGATCGGGTACGGCGTGGCGAAGTGGACGAAGGACCCGGCGCTCGCGGCCGATCTCGTCAGGTCGCTGGCGAGCACCGACGCGCTGACCGCCTACTCCAGCGACGCCGGGGCCATCGCCGCGGACAAGACGGTGAAGATCGCAGGTGGCGGTCCCTCCGCGGCCACGATCGCCGCGGACATCCCGGGCGGCAAGCCGGCGTTGCACGTGGCGCTGTCGGCCAAGACCCAGGAGGTGATGGGCCGGATGTCCCAGCAGTTGCTGTCCGGCTCGGTGACCGTGGACGAGGCCATGAAGCAGCTGGCGGCCGCCGACCAGGCCGGCTGATCGCGTGCAGGAGAGAAGGGTGCTCGCGAAGGTCCGCCCGGCGCACGCCGGGCGGCCCTTCGGGGCGGCGGGCGACGGGGGCACGGCGGGCGTCCCGGTGGCACGATCCCTGCGCGAGCGGTTCACCGGGCGCAACGCCGAGCGGCTGGCCCCCTACGTGCTCATCGCCCCCGCCGTCGTCGTCATCCTCCTGCTGCGACTGTGGCCGCTGCTGCTGGGCGTCAACTTCTCGTTCACCGGGGACGGCGCCCGCAACGGGCAGCCGGTGGGCCTGGCCAACTACACCGAACTGTGGAACGACCCGGTCTTCCGGACGGCTCTGCGCAACGTCGGGCTGCTGATCCTGCTCCTGCCCGTCGCGGTGGCCGTGCCCGGCCTGCTGGCCACCTTCATCTTCCTGAAGGTGCCGGGACACCGCTTCTACCGCAGCGTCTACTTCTTCCCGGCGGTCCTCTCCCCGGTGATCGTCGGAGCGATCTTCAACCTGCTGCTCGCCTTCGACGGACCCTTGAACGCCGTCCTCGGGGCGGTCGGCATCGATCCGGTGGACTGGCTCGGCGAGCCCTCCATCGCCATCTTCAGCGTGGTGGGAGTACAGATCTGGGCGACCTTCGGGATGGGGCTGGTGGTGTTCCTCTCCGGGTTCTCCACCCTGGATGCCACCCTCCTGGACGCCGCCCGGGTGGACGGCGCCTCGCTGCGACAGGTGATCTGGCACGTGATCATCCCCGGCTTGTCGCGCACCATCCAGTTCGTGTTCGTCACGACCATGATCGGGCTCTTGACGTCGATGTTCGGCCTGCTGTTCATCATGACCAGCGGCGGGCCCGGCGGGTCGACGTACCTGCCGGAGTTCTACATCTGGATCCAGCAGGGCCAGATGAACCGACCGGCGCTGGCCTCGGCCGCGTCGACGGTGCTGTTCCTGGTCATGCTGCTCGTCGGCACGGCGCAGATCGGCCTGCTCCGGCGGGCCGGGAGGGAGGACTGATGCGCACCGCGCGGTTCGGCCGCTGGGCCCTCGCCGTCCCGATGATGGTCCTCGCCCTGGCCACCATCTATCCGCTCGTGTTCACCGCCAACGTGGCGCTCAAGAGCCAACGGGACTACGTGCTCGACCGGTTCGCCCTGACCCGGTCGCTGCAGTGGGGCAACCTGGCCGAGGCCTGGTCGAACGCCGGGATGGCCCGCTACTTCGTCAACTCCCTGATCGTGGTCGGCGGGGCCGTCGCGTTGCTGCTGCTGCTCGGCTCGATGGCAGGCTTCGCGCTGAGCCAGCTCACGTTCCGCGGGTCGCGCGTGCTGTTCCTCGGCTGCCTGGCGGCCCTGCTGATCCCGTTCCAGGTGATCATGGTTCCGCTGACCCGCACGATGGCCGACGCCCAGGTGATCGACACCTATCCAGGGCTGATCCTCGCCTACGTGGCGCAGTTCCTGCCCTTCACCATCTATCTGATGACCAGTTACTACAGCGGCATCTCCAAGGAGATCGTCGACGCGGCCAGGATCGACGGCAACAGCCCGTACGGCGTCTATCGCCGCATCATGCTCCCCCTGGGCAAGGCGGCCCTGCTCTCGGTCGGCGTCCTCGACGCGCTCTTCTGCTGGAACGACGTCCTCATCGCCCTGCTGATGATGCCCTCGTCCGAGCACCGCACCCTGATGGTCGGGGTCACCTCGCTGCGTGGGCAGTACTCCAACGACATCCCGACGTTCGCGGCCGGCGTGCTCATCGCGGCGCTGCCCGTGCTCGCCGTGTACGTGTTCTTCCAGCGCCAGATCGCCGACGGCGTGACGGCCGGCTCCACGAAAGGCTGAGATGCGGATCACCGGTTATCGCACCCTGCGCACGGTCCACGAGTGGGGCCGCTCCGTCGGCGACGCCAACGGGGTGTTCGCCGCCGGCGTGGTCGACGTGCCGCTGGTGCTGGTCGACACCGACGAGGGCATCACCGGGGTCGGCATGGGGTCGCACGTGGAGCTCGACAGCATCTTCGCCGCCATCGAGGGCGAGGACCCGCGGTGCACCACGGCCCTGTACGACCGGATGCTCCGGCGCACCTTCAAGGCCGGGCACGCCGGGGCGGTCTTCGGCACGATCGGTGCCCTGGACACGGCGCTGTGGGACATCAAGGCGAAGGCCGCGGGGGAACCGCTGTGGCGCCTGCTCGGTGGCCGCGACCGCACGGTGCCGGCCTACGCCTCCGGCCTGGACATCGACCTGTCGGACGACGAGCTCGTCGCCGTCTACCGCGCCTACGCCGAACGCGGGCTGCAGGCCGCCAAGCTCAAGGGCGGCCTGGACGTCGAGCGCGACAGGTGCCGACTGTCCCTGGTCCGCGACGTGCTGGCCGAGGCCGCGCCCGGCGTCCGGCCCGGCCTGATGCTGGACGCCAACGAGTCCTGGTCCCGCAAGCAGGCCGTCCGGCACGTGAGCGAGCTGGAGCGCACCTTCGACCTGATCTGGGTCGAGGAACCGGTCCGGCGCTGGGACGCCGAGGGTCTGGCGGCCGTCGGTCGCGGCGTGCGGGCCTCGGTGGCCACCGGCGAGAACCTCACCGGGCTGGAGCAGTTCCGCCCGCTGCTGGCTGCGGGCGCCGTCGACATCGTGCAGACCGCGGCGGTCTGGGGGATCACGCACTTCCTGCGGGTCGCCGCGCTCGCGCACGCGCACGACCTGCCCGTCAGCCCGATCGGGACGACGCCGGTCGGCCTGCTCCACGCGGCCACGTCGGTGCCGAACCACATCGCGAGCGAGCTGCAGGACCTGGTGCCGCCGGTGGGCCTGACCGTGGACGTCCAGGTCGAGCACGGCGCGTTCGTGCTCGGGGACAGCCCCGGGCTCGGGATCGAGGTCGACGTGGACGCCGTCGTCGCGCTGGCGCGGCCGGCGGCCGCCTTCAGCGCGACGGGCCCGCACATCCGGCCCGACCGGGCCGGCCGGCGGCTCATCCCGGAGCAGGCGCGATGAGGCGCCGCCGGCTGCCCGGCGGCGCGCTGGAGCTGACCGAGCTGGGGTTCGGCGGCGCCCAGATCGGCAACCTCTACCGGGAGACCGGCGAGGAGGAGGCGGCGGACGCCGTCCGGGCCGCCTGGGAGGCGGGCGTCCGGTACTTCGACACCGCTCCGCACTACGGCCTCGGGCTCTCCGAGCGTCGCCTGGGAGCGGCTCTGCGGGTCCACCCACGGGAGGACTACATCCTGTCGACCAAGGTGGGGCGACTGCTCGAACCCACCGGCCGGTCCGACCTGCGGGACGATGAGGGGTTCGCCGTCCCGGCGACCACGCGGCGCGTGCGGGACTACTCGCGCGACGGCGTCCTACGGTCGATCGAGGCCAGCCTGGAGCGCCTGGGGCTGGACCGGATCGACGTCGTGCTCATCCACGACCCGGACGACGACATGCCCCAGGCCCTCGGCGAGGCCGCCCCGACGCTGTCGCGGCTGCGGGACGAGGGCGTGATCGGGGCCTACGGGGCCGGGATGAACCAGTCCGCCGCCCTCACCCGGTTCGTCCGGGAGACCGACGTCGACGTGGTGATGCTCGCCGGGCGGTACACGCTGCTCGAACAGCCCGCCCTGGGCGACCTGCTGCCCGCCGCGCTGGAGCACGGGGTCGGCGTGATCAACGTCGGGGTCTTCAACTCGGGGCTCCTGTCGCGCCCCCGGCCCCGGGCGGGCGCGAGCTACGACTACGCCACCGCACCGGCCGACCTGGTCGAGCGGGCGAACCGGCTCGCCGACGTCTGCGAGCGGCACGGCACCACCCTGCCGGTCGCCGCCCTGGCCTTCGCCCTGCGGCACCCGGCGATCGTCGGCGTCGCCCTGGGCCTGCGCGACCGCGCCCAGGTGGAGGACGGCGTCGCGCGGTACGCCGAGCCGGTTCCGGCGGCGCTGTGGTCCGAGCTGGGCGAGGCCGGTCTGATCCCGGCCGAGGTGGCTCGGTGAGCGCCACCGGCGAGGCGGCGGCGTCCGGCGCCGAGGGATACCTCGACTCCCACGTGCACTTCTGGGACCCGGGCCGGCACCGGTACCCGTGGCTCGCCGCGGCTGCGGAGCTGAACCGGCCGTTCCTCCCCGGCGACCTGCGGGCCGCGGGCGCTGCGCCGGCCGGCGTCATCGCAGTCGAGGCCGACCGGGTGCCGGCCGACGCTCTCGCCGAGGCGGCCTGGCTGGCCGCGATCGGCCGGCCCGACCTGCCGCTGGCCGGGGTCGTCGGGCACGTCCCGCTGGAGGGCGGCCCGGCCTGTGCGGGCGGGCTGGCACACCTGATCGCCGCCCCGCAGGTCGTCGGCGTCCGGCGCCTGCTGCAGGACGAGCGGGCGGGCTTCGCCACCGGGCCCGGCTTCGTGGCGGGCGTGCGGCTGCTCGCCGCCACCGGCACGGCGTTCGACCTGTGCGTCCGCCGCCACCAGCTGGTGGAGGTGGCTGCGCTGGCGGGCCGCGTCCCCGAGGTGACCTTCGTACTGGACCACCTGGGCAAACCGGAGGTCACCCGCGCCGGGTTCCGGCCCTGGGCACCCGAGCTGGGCGCGCTGGCGAGGCTGCCGAACGTGCGGTGCAAGCTCTCCGGGCTGGCCACCGAGGCAGACCCGGACCACCGCGCGGCAGCGGACCTCCTGCCGTTCCTGCGGCACGCCCTCGACGCCTTCGGCCCCGCACGCTGCATGTTCGGCAGCGACTGGCCCGTGCTCACCCTGGCCATGGGGTACGGGCAGTGGCTGGACGTCGTGCAGGAGGCC
>Ga0302323_100004793_pt1 | contig 11029 bp, 10 predicted proteins | sample Fen_T0_3_FD_201950 | JGI IMG/M metagenome (GOLD analysis project Ga0302323, IMG submission 201950) | Peat permafrost microbial communities from Stordalen Mire near Abisko, Sweden - Fen_T0_3 | ecosystem: Environmental > Terrestrial > Soil > Wetlands > Permafrost | place: Sweden: Abisko... | reverse complement strand
GCGTCCACGATGCCCGTGCGCAGCTCGACGCTCGACAGGTGCCCTTCGCCGACCGCCCGCACCGTCATGACGAACCGGGTGGAACCCGGAGCGAGGCCCGACTGGTCGGGGTGCGGAGCCATCGACGGGTTGCACAGGGCCGCGCCCTCGATGCTCACCTCGCGCGTGAAGTAGGCGCCGATGAGGCTCCGGCGCGCCGGCGAGATCTCGGCGCCGTCCTCGAGGCGGTGCTCGACGAGCGCCGAGTGGCTCTCCCAGGTGGCGGTCAGGTTCCGATGCCCCGAGTCGAAGGTCGAGAGAAGTGCCGCGAGCTCGCGGGTCACCTCGTCGTGACTCAGCGCGAGCACCCGCTCGAGGACCTCGGTCGAGCGCGACAGCCCCGAGGCCGCGAGCTCCTGCCCGGGCAGGAAGAGCTCGGCCACGACGCGCGCTGGATCGGGCCGCAGCTCGAGGTCGACGCCTCGCACCCACGACCGGTCGTGGTCGACCGTCATCGCGCCGTCTCGAGGCGGCTCATGGCCGACACCTGCTGGGTGGACAGCCACGCCAGCGTCGACTCGGCACCCTGGTTCTGGTTGGCCGACGTCGGCTCGAGGCCGTCGTAGGCGCCACCCGTCACGGCGTCGCGCATGGGGATGCCAGAGTCGTTGTCGCCGGCGAACCAGGCCATGCAGCGCTCGATGACGGCGAGCCAGCGTTCGTCGCCGGTCTCGACGTACGCCGTGCGGCACGCCTCGGCGAGAGTCGCCACCTCGATCGGCTGCTGGTCGAAGCCGATCGAGATCGGCTGGCCGCGGCGACGACCGGCGGTCGGGATCACGGACAGGTGCTCGTCGACGGTCTGCTGGTCGATGAGCCAGCGCAGCAGGTAGCGCCCGTCGTCGCGCAGGTCGGACGCGTCGAGGTGACGGCCCATGACGAGCGCGGCTTCGGGGAGCACCGCGTTCGCGTAGGTGAGCACGTCCTCGGGCCACGGCCACGTGCGGTCCATCCGCGAGCGGCGGATGACCGAGCGCGCCTGCACGAGGACGCGCATCGCGTCCTTGTCGTCGGGCGAGTCGTCGAGCATGTGCGAGGCGCCGAGAGCGGCGTACGCCGACGCCCGCGACCAGCGCGACCGGGCGCGCATGGCGCGGTGGGCGCCTTCGCGGGCACCGGCGACCACGACTGGGTCGGGGGAGTGCCGCACCGCGGTGCCGAACGCCCAGAGCGCGCGGCCCCAGTGGTCGTTCGACGTGGCCGCGTCGCCCCACGTGCCGTCGGTGTTGCGACGGTTGTGCATGAGGCCGTCGTCGTGCAGGGCTGCGAGGAGGAACGCGAGGTAGACCGACGCCATCGACGACACCTCGGGTGTCGGGTCGCTGACGCGCGAGGTGACGACGAGGGCGCGGGCGACGTCGTCGACGCACATCCCGTGCTCCTCGCGGGGGACGGTGAGCAGCGCGTGCTCGTACAGGCCCATCGACGTGGTGAGCGAGGCGAGGTGCTGGAAGCTGAGGTTCTGGTCCATCAGACGGCGGACCTCAGCTCGGCACCGAGCACGCGGCGCGACAGCGCGACGTAGCGGGCCGCCACGGAGGGCCACAGCAAGGAGGTGGCGATGGTCCTCGACTGGTGGGTCATGCGGGCCACGAGCCCCTTGTCGGTGAGGACCTCGTGGAGCGCCTCCGCCATGGCGAGGGGATCGCTCTGCGGGACCAGCAGCCCGGCACCGCCGGAGAGCAGCTCGACGGCGTGCGGGAAGGAGGTGGAGATGACCGGCTTGCCGGCCGCCACCGCCTCCGTCAGCACCCCGGAGGTGACCTGCTCCAACGAGTCGTAGGGCAGCAGAACGAGATCGGCGCGGCGAACGACGCGGCGAAGGTCGGGGCTCGACAGGTAGCGGTCGTCGAAGACGACGTGGTGGGCGAGGCCGAGGTCGCGGGCCATGGAGACCAGGCGGTCGCGGTAGGCCTCGCCGTCGCGCTCGAGCACACGGGGGTGGGTGCGACCGACGACGCGGTAGGTGGGCAGCTCGATGCGGTCCTGCAGCTCGGCCAGCGCGAGCAGCGCCCACTCGATGCCCTTGCCCTCGGAGAGCAGCCCCCACGTCAGGATCGTGGGGCGGCCGGGGAGAGCGGTGCGGAACGGCACGTGCTCGGAGCGGTTGTCCTCGGCGCCGTGCGGTATCACGGTGACGGTCGTCGGGTCGACGCCCCAGTGGGCGATGAGCCGATCGCGTCCGGTCTCCGTCATCGTCACGAGCGCGGTCGACGTGCGTGCGAGCGACGCGACGATGCGGTGCTGGTTCGGCGTCGGGTGGGTGAGCACGGTGTGCAGCACGGTCACGACCGGCGCGCGCACGTGCTCCAGCAGCTCGAGAACGTCCTCGCCGTCGGCCCCGCCGAAGATGCCGTACTCGTGCTGCACGACGACGACGTCGCAGTCGTCGAGCGCGGCCGCGGCACCAGCGATCGCCGACGGGCTGTCGCGGACCCACTGGTGGACGACCGGCTCGGGCAGTGCAGAAGGCTCGTCCACGATCTGGATGACGTCGACCTGGGCTCCCGAGCGACGCAGGTGCGTGACGAGGGCCTCGGAGAACGTGGCGATGCCGCACTGGGTCGGAGGATAGGTGGACACGAAACCGAGCCTGACGCCCATGAGGGCCTGCTTTCGAGACGCAAGACGCAGCTGACGTGCTGCCGTTCACGAGCGAGACGGAGTCTCAGGGGCGCAGGACCACGAAGGCCGCGCAGATCACCGAAGCTGAGTCGCTCGGCTCTGGGCCCCACTCTACCAGCAATCCGGAGGGCTCCATTTTCCCGTAGATTGCATAGGAATCCGGGAGGTCCACATCAGGGTAGCCATGCTTGCCTCGATCGCTCACAGCGTTCCGCCGCGCGGCTACGGACCCTGGGAGCAGGTGGCGTCGACCCTCACCGAGGGGCTGGTGGGCCGCGGTCACGACGTGACGCTGTTCGCCACCGCCGACTCGATCACGGCCGGCCGACTGCATGCGGTCGCGCCCGCGGGTTACGAGGAGTCGTCCGACGTCGACGCCAAGGTGTTCGAGGCGCTGCACATCGCGTCGTTGTTCGAGCGCGCCGACGAGTTCGACGTCATCAGCAACCAGTTCGACTTCCTGCCGCTGGTCTTCACGCGGCTGGTGCGCACCCCGGTCGTGACGACGATCCACGGGTTCTCCTCCGAGCGGATCCTCCCCGTCTACCGCGAGTACGACGACGTCGCCCACTACGTGTCCATCAGCGACTCCGACCGCAGCGCCGACCTCCACTACGCGGCGACGATCCACCACGGCATCGATGTCGACGCGTTCACCGTGGGCGACGGGGGCGGCGGCTACCTGCTCTTCCTCGGGCGCATCCACCCGGACAAGGGCACGCACGTGGCGATCGACGTCGCGCGAAGGGCGGGCCTCCCGCTCATCGTCGCCGGGGTCGTGCACGACGCCGACTACCACGCGACGCAGGTGCTGCCGCACGTCGACGGCACCACCGTCCGCTACGTCGGCCCGGTCGGGCCGGCGCGGCGCGACGAGCTGCTGAGCGGGGCGGTGGGCCTCCTGCACCTCATCGACTTCGACGAGCCGTTCGGCCTCTCCGTGGTGGAGTCGCTCGCCGCCGGCACGCCGGTGGTCGCCTACCGGCGCGGGTCGATGCCCGAGCTGCTCGCCGACGGCGTCACCGGCTTCCTGGTCGCCGACGCCGCCGCCGCGGTCGAGGCGGTGGGCCGGCTCGGCACGATCGACCGGCTCGCCTGCCGGGCCGAGGCCGTCCGGCGGTTCTCCGCCGACCGCATGGTCGCCGACTACGAGCGGCTCTTCTCCGACGTCGTGGCGGGCCGGACCACCGCATAGGCGGCCCGCCCGAGGGCGGCCGGAGCGGGCTGGTTGTACCGTTGCTACCAGCGAGTAACCATCAGCCCGGACCCTGGGGGAACGATGCGACGGACGACGTTCAGCGACGACCACGAGGCGTTCCGCCTGACCGTGCGCGACTTCATCGCCAAGGAGGTCAGCCCGCACTACGACGAGTGGTACGCGGCCGGCCAGGTGCCGCGCGAGCTCTACCACCAGCTCGGCGAGCTGGGGATCTTCGGCATCGAGGTGCCCGAGGAGTACGGCGGCGCCGGCATCACGTCGTTCAAGTACACCGCCGTGCAGGTGGAGGAGCTCACCCGCGCGGCCGTGAGCTTCGGCGGGTCCGGCGTCCACGTGGCCCTCTGCCTTCCCTACATCGTCAGCCTGGGCACCGAGGAGCAGAAGCAGCGCTGGCTGCCGCCCTTCGTGACCGGCGAGCAGATGTGGGCCATCGCGATGACCGAGCCGGGCACCGGCTCCGACCTCGCGGGCATGCGCACCACGGCGAAGCTGTCCGACGACGGCACCCACTACGTCCTCAACGGCGCCAAGACCTTCATCACCGGCGGGGTCCTCGCCGACCGCGTGATCGTGTGCGCGCGCACCAACCCGCCCCGGGACGACGACCGGCGCTTCGGCATCTCGCTGCTCGTCGTCGACACGAAGTCCGAGGGCTACACGGTGGGGCGCAAGCTCGACAAGCTCGGCCTCAAGACCTCCGACACCGCCGAGCTGGCCTTCCAGGACGTGAAGGTGCCGGTCGAGAACCTGCTCGGTGAGCAGGACAAGGGCTTCGGCTACCTCGGCCAGAACCTTCCGCAGGAACGGCTCTCGATCGCGTTCGGCGCCTACGCGCAGGCGGCCGCAGCCGTGGAGTTCACCAAGGCCTACACGCAGCAGCGCATGGTGTTCGGCCAGCCGGTCGCGCACTTCCAGAACACGAAGTTCGAGCTGGCCGCGTGCCAGGCCGAGGTCGACGCTGCTCAGGCGGTCGCCGACCGCGCTCTCGACGCCCTCGACGCCGGTGAGCTCACCGCGGCGGAAGCGGCGTCGGCGAAGCTGTTCTGCACCGAGGTCGCGCACCGCGTGATCGACCGGTGCCTGCAGCTGCACGGCGGCTACGGCTTCATCAACGAGTACCCGATCGCCCGGCTCTACGCCGACAACCGCGTCAACCGCATCTACGGCGGGACGTCCGAGGTGATGAAGATGATCATCGCCAAGGACATGGGCCTCTAGAGACGAGGGGCTCTCGAGACGAGGGGCTCTCGAGACGAGGGGCTCTAGCGGCTCATCCGCAGTCGCCACCGGGCAGCACGGCGGCCAAGTCGGGGTCGATGCCTTCGACGAGGGTGCGGGCGATCTTGTCGAGCTGCCGCAGCTGTGCCGGGCTGAGCCGGTCGATCACCAGGCGGCGGGCCTCGCACACGTGCTGCGGCGCCGCCGCGGCCATCTTCGCCGTGCCGGCGTCGGTGAGCCGCACCTCGATGTGGCGGCCGTCGGGCTCGTAGGGGCGTCGCTCGACGAATCCCTGCCGCTCCAGCCGGGTGACGGCGTGCGACGCCCGCGAGATGGACCCCGAGGCGAAGCGCGCGATGTCGCTCATGAGCATCGCCCCGCCGTCCGACTCCGACAGGCCGGCCATGAGCATGTACTCGAACCGGTTGAGGCCGGCGTCGCGCTTGAGCTGGGCGTCGACGGCGCCGGGCAGCGCCTCGGTGAGCGCCGTCAGCGCGATCCAGGCGTTGCGCTCCTGCGCCCCGAGCCACCGCACATCGTCCGTCGCCATGACGGCAGAGGCTAGCAGGCATGTGACTTGAACATTCAACAATATCCGTCTACGGTGATGTCGCTTGAACGTTCAAACGATCGTCGGAGGTCTGCCGTGAACACCGTCCTGTGGGTCGTGACCGGGCTGCTCGTCGTGGCGTTCCTCGCCGCGGGTCTCATGAAGGCGACTCAGCCGCGCGAGAAGCTGCTCGAGCGCATGGCTTGGGTGGCCGACTACAGCGACGGCCAGGTCCAGGGGATCGGCGCCGTCGAGGTGCTCGGTGCCCTCGGCCTCGTTCTCCCTGCCATCGGCGGCATCGCGCCGTGGCTCGTCCCGGTGGCCGCCGTCGGCCTCGCGATCGCGATGCTGCTGGGCGCGATCATGCACGTGCGCCGCGGCGACGGCGTCCAGGCCGCGATCTCTCCGGTCGTGCTCATGCTGCTGAGCCTGTTCGTCGCCTGGGGCCGCTTCGGCCCCTACCCGCTCTGACCCAACGTCATCGGACCTCCTCAGAGGACGGCCGGGTCGAGGGTGAGCGTGATCCCGTCGTGCTCGCGCAGCAGCGCGAGCATGGCGTCGACCTTGGGCAGCTCGCGGGTGAGGAAGTAGGTCGCGGCTGCGCGCTTGCCGTCGTAGAAGGCGCCGTCCCTGCCGTGCGCCGCCAGCCACTGCTCGAGCCAGATCCAGGCGACCACGAGGTGCCCGGTCGCCTCGAGGTACGCCGTCGAGTCGGCCATGATCGCGGCGGGGTCGCCGAGCGCCGCGAGGGCTGCGGTCGTCGCGACGAGATCGGTCATGGCACGTGCCAGGCGGTCGGCGAGCGCGGATCCGACCTCGCCCACGTCGCGCGCCCTCGCCACCGTCGCCTCGACGCGTGCCACCAGGAGCGCGAGCGACTTCCCGCCGTCGAGCAGCACCTTGCGGCCGAGCAGGTCGAGGCCCTGGATGCCGTGCGTCCCTTCGTGGATCGCGTTGAGCCGGTTGTCGCGGTAGTGCTGCTCGACAGGATGGTCGCGCGTGTAGCCGGCCCCGCCGAGCACCTGGATCGCGAGGGCATTGGCCTCGAGGCACCACTGCGACGGGAAGCTCTTGACCACCGGCGTCAGCAGCCCGAGCAGGTTCATCGCCTCGTCGCGTGCGGCTGGGTCGGCCGTCGACAGCGCGTCGTCGTAGAGGCGCGCGGCGAGCAGCACGAGGGCGAGAGCGCCCTCGACGTACGACTTCTGCGCCAGCAGCATGCGACGCACGTCGGGGTGGTCGACGATGACCACCTGCGGGTCGGCGGGCGAGGCGCCGATCGGCCGGCCCTGCACGCGCTCGCGCGCGTAGGCGAGCGACGAGAGATAGCCGGCGTAGCCGAGACCCGTCGCGCAGAGGCCCACACCGATGCGTGCCTCGTTCATCATCGAGAACATCAGCGGCATCCCTCGGTGCTCCTCGCCGACCAGGTAGCCGACGGCACCGGCGCGCCCGCCCGGCGTGAACGCGCCGTCGCCGAAGACCGGTGCGGTGTTCACCGTGCCGCGGAAGCCCATCTTGTGGTTGATGCCCGCGAGCACGACGTCGTTGCGCTCGCCGATCGACCCGTCGTCGCCCACGACGTTCTTGGGCACGATGAACAGCGAGATGCCGCGGGTGCCGGCGGGCGCGTCAGGCGTGCGCGCGAGCACAAGGTGGACGATGTTCTCGGCGAGCTCGTGGTCGCCCGCGGAGATCCACATCTTGCGGCCGAAGAGCCGGTAGGTGCCGTCGCCCTGCGGTTCGGCGCGGGTCGTGATGTCGGCGAGGTTCGAGCCGGCGTGCGGCTCGGAGAGCGCCATCGTGCCGAAGAAACGCCCCTCGGCCATCGGGACGGCGAACCGCTCCACCTGCTCCGCGGTCCCGTGGCTGCGGATGAGGTTCGCGGCGGCGGAGGTGAGCAGGGCGTAGCCGCTCGTGCCGGCGTTGGCCGCCTGGAACCAGGCCATGCACGCCGTGTAGACGCTGTAGGGCAGCTGGCCCCCACCGGCCGACTCGTCGAGCGTGGCGGTGAGGAAGCCGGCGTCGGCGAACGCCCGGAGCGCGGCGCCCACCTCCGGGATCACCGTGACGGTGCTGCCGTCGAAGCGCGGCTCCTCGAGGTCGGCCGCGCGGTTGTGCGGGGCGAACGACGACGTCGCCACCTGCTCGGCGAGATCGAGGACCGCGTCGACGGTCTGGCGCGAGTGCTCGCGGTAACGCTCACGCGCATACAGCGCGTCGGTGTCGAGCCAGTCGTGCAGCAGGAAGTCGAGGTCGCGGCGGGACATGATCGTGCTCATCGGGCCACCTTCCCGGTTGGGAGCGCGTCCGTCGAGCCGATCGCACGGACTGCTGCCGAGAGCAAGCGTGTTCCGCCGGTCACAGAGCACGCCCCCGCGCGACACTCGACGCCGGTCGCGCAACAGTTCAATCGTGGTTGTAGTGATGGAGATGCTGTCGGCCCATCCGGCGTCCGACGTGGCGGTGGCCCTGCTCGACGTCATCGCCGACCCGGTGCGGTGGTCGGTGCTCGCCCGGCTCTCGGACACGCCGCGGTGCGAGTGCGACCTCCGGGCCCACATCGAGATCGCGCCCAGCCTGCTCAGCTACCACCTCAGGGTGCTGCGCGAGGCGCGGTTGGTCACGGCGACCCGACGCGGACGATGGATCGACTACACGCTCGCGCCCGATGCGCACGCAAGGCTCGCGGCCGCGCTGCCGACTGCTGCGGTCGCGCCGTGAGCACCCTGCTCGAGCACCTCCCCGGGACGCGCCGCGGTCGCGGCCTGGCGCTGCTCGCGGGGGCCCTCCTGTGGTTCGGGCTCTACCAGCTCAACGAGCACGTCTGGGACTGGCTGCTCTACGGAGCGTTCGGTCTCGACGCGGACTCTCGCGTCACCGAGACGGTCCACTTCTTCGTCTACGACACGGTCAAGATCGTCCTTCTTCTCACCGTCATCATCTTCGCCGTCACGTTCCTGCGCTCGTACATGAGCGTCGAGCGGACCCGTCAGATCCTCGGCGGGAAGCGCGAGGGCTTCGGCAACGTCATCGCTGCCGGGCTCGGCGTGGTGACGCCGTTCTGCTCCTGCTCGGCCGTCCCGGCCTTCATCGGCTTCGTCGCGGCCGGCGTCCCGCTCGGAGTCACGTTCAGCTTCCTCATCGCGTCGCCGCTGGTGAACGAGATCGCCATCGGCATGCTGCTCACGCTGTTCGGCTGGCAGGTCACCGTGGTGTACGTCGGCGCAGGTCTCGTGATCGCCATCTCAGCCGGGTGGGTGATCGGTCGGCTGCGTCTCGAGCGGTTCGTCGAACCGTTCGTCTTCGAGACCACTCTTCGCGGCAAGGTCGTCGATCCCTCCGCCGGGCTCACGTTCGACGACCGGGTGCAGATGTCGGTCGAGGAGGTCGCCTCGATCCTGCGCAAGATCTGGCCCTACCTCCTGGTGGGCATCGGCCTCGGTGCCGTGATCCACGGGTGGGTCCCCACCGAGTTCTTCACGACCTACGCCGGCCCAGGGAGCAGCTTCGGCGTCCTCGTGGCGGTCGACATCGGCGTGCCGCTCTACTCGAACGCCGCCGGCATCATGCCGATGGTGCAGGCCCTGTACGAGAAGGGTCTGCCGATGGGGACGTTGCTCGCGTTCATGATGAGTGTCGTGGCGCTGTCGCTGCCCGAGCTCATCCTGCTGCGCCGAGTCCTGCGACCTCCGCTGCTCGTCGCGTTCGTCGCCGTCGTGGCCACCGGCATCGTCGCTGTCGGCTACCTGTTCAACGCACTGCTCGGTACCTGATCAAGGAGACGTCCATGGAGATCAAGGTCTTGGGCTCCGGCTGCACGAACTGCCAGAACCTCGAGAAGGCAGCACGTGAGGCCGTCGCCTCCCTCGGCGTCGACGCCACGATCGAGCACGTCACCGATCCGGCTGAGATCGCGGCGTACGGCGTCATGCGGACGCCCGCGCTGGTGGTCGACGATGACGTCGTGATGTCCGGTCGCGTGCCCACCACTCAGACGGTGCGCGAGCTGCTCGTCGCACGGAGCAGCTGACAGACGTCGTCGTCGTGCCTGCCCGCCGGGATCAGACGGCGCGGACGGGGTGGTAGTCGGCTCGCCACATCGAGGAGCGCACGCGGTTCTCGATGGTGTCGTCGACCACCGCGTTCGCGACACCGTCGCGAGCGGCGGCGCGGGCGACGGCCACAGCGACGACCGCGGAGGTCTCGCGCAGGTCGGACACCCGGGGGAGCAGGGCGGCACCGTCGCCGTGGCCTCCGGCCAGCACCGCGACGGCCTCGGCGGCGGCGAGCAGCATGCCGTCGGTGATCCGCGTCGCGCGGGCGGTGATGACGCCGAGGCCGAGCCCGGGGAAGACGAGCGCGTTGTTGACCTGGGCGATCTCGTAGGTGACGCCTGCGTGCGTCGCGGGCTCGAAGGGGCTGCCGGTGGCCACGAGGGCGCGCCCGTCGGTCCAGGCCATCAGGTCGCTCGGGAACGCCTCGGCCAGGTGCGTCGGGTTCGACATCGGCATGATGACCGGACGCTGCACGTGCGCAGCCATCTCGCGCACGATGTCCTCGGTGAACACCTGCGGCCGCCCGGACGTGCCGATGAGGATCGTCGGCCGCACCCGCCGTACGACCTCGGCCAGGCTCGCGCCGCCGATCTCGTCGTCGAGCGTCCAGTCGGCCACCTCGGCCGTGGGTCGCGCGTACGGCTCTTGGAAGTCGCGCAGATCGGGGCGGTCGTCGGTGAGCAACCCGTGCCGGCCGACGCACCAGAACTGCCGGGTCGCGACGTCGCGCGGCAGGCCGGCCACGCACATCGCGTCGCGCAGCTGGTCGGCGATGCCGATGCCGGCCGTGCCCGAACCGTGGACGACGACGCGGTGCTCGGCGAGCGGGATGCCGACCGTCGCGGCGGCGGAGAGGATCGCGGCCAGGGCGACGGCTCCGGTGCCCTGCATGTCGTCGTTGAAGGTGAGCGTGGTGGACCGGTAGCGGTCGAGGATACGTCGCGCGTTGCTCGTGCCGAAGTCCTCCCAGTGCAGGATCGCGTTCGGGAAGATGCGCGTGGCCGCCTGCACGTAGCGGTCGATGAAGTCGTCGTAGACGTCGCGATCGACTCGCGGGTGGGCGATCCCGAGGTAGAGCGGGTCGTCGAGCAGCTCCTGTCGGTTGGTGCCGACGTCGAGCATGACCGCGAGCGTGCGGGCCGGATCGATGCCGGCGGCCGCGGTGTACACGTTGAGCTTCCCCACGGCGATCTCGATGCCGCCCACGCCCCAGTCGCCGATTCCGAGGATGCCCTCGGCGTCGGTCGCGATGATCAGGTCGACGTCGTCGGCGCTGCGGCCCGACGCGCGCAGGGCGGTCTCGATCCCGTCCGGGTCGCG
>Ga0302323_100004790_pt1 | contig 11035 bp, 5 predicted proteins | sample Fen_T0_3_FD_201950 | JGI IMG/M metagenome (GOLD analysis project Ga0302323, IMG submission 201950) | Peat permafrost microbial communities from Stordalen Mire near Abisko, Sweden - Fen_T0_3 | ecosystem: Environmental > Terrestrial > Soil > Wetlands > Permafrost | place: Sweden: Abisko... | reverse complement strand
TGATTTGCGCGAGGACGCCATCGGGGGCGATCAGCCCCGCGCCCCGCGCGATGGATCCGAGCTTGGCGCCGGCGATCGCCAGCAGCACTGCCTCGCCACCGACCTGGAGCACCAGCCGCGCGGCGCCGGCCTCGCCGTCCCGCGACAGCCGCGCAGCGAACGCCTGCCCGAGCGACGTGCTCGCCAGGTAGGCGGCGAACCACGGCAGCACGGGAAAGGTGTAGATCGGCTCGCTGACGGAGTTACCGACGAGCGCGGCCCGCCACCACAGGTGCCAGTGCACCGGCCACAGCTCCACGAGCGCCCAGCTCGCCAGGAACAGGGCCGAGCCGAGCGCCACGCGCGCCCACGACGGCATCTTGTCGACGAGGTATGGCCCGACAATGATGGAGAACGCGATCGTGTCGGTGATGTACACCTCGTACAGCGCCCATTCGGGGTGGGGCACCTTGGGCACGTGGGCGAGCGCGATCACGACGTGGCCGACGGTCAGAAAGAACAGCCCGCGATCCATGAGCCGTCTGCGTGTGGCGCGAAACCCATCGGGCCGCGCGGCATAGAGGAAACCCGCCATCATCCCGCTGAGCACGATGAACGTCGGCGACGCGATCTTACCGACGCGCTCGAGCAAATCCTGCAGATGGTCCTGACCGTTCTGGCCGAAGTAGGTCAACCCGAAGTGCGAGAGCAACACGAAGAGCATCGCCGTGCCACGCGTGGCATCGAGCGCGCGGCTCCGTTTTCCCTTCATCGATTCCGGGTCCCGCACCGCGAGCCCCCGAGCCGGTCGACGCGAATTTCGAGCGTAGCTGTGCGCCTATGCCCCATATGTCCATGTGTGTCCTTTCGCCCGTCGCAGCATTCGCTGCGAGACGTGGCGTCTAGACTCTCCAGCAACTCCCCGTATGGAACCTGCATAACGCGGTGTCCGGAATAAAGCAATCTGATTCGACGGACGTCTTCTGTCGGGACGGGACCGCGACCGGGGGTCGGCCGGCACCAGCTCGACGGCGTTCGTGGTGCGAGCGGCGTCGATCTCGAGGAGCGCTTGCGTTGGTGAACGCACGCCGGATACGACCGCGGCATGCCCGAGATTACATCACGCGACGGAGTCGAACTTTACTACGAGGAGGCGGGCAATGGTATTCCTATCGTGTTCGGTCACGAATTCGCGGGCGATCGGCGTCGCCGGGAGCCGCAGATGCGACATTTCGGCCGTAGCTACCGCTGCATCACGTACAGCGCGCGGGGCTACTTGCCGTCACGTCGCGCCGAGCAGCGGCCGTCGTCTCCGTGAAGCCGGGCGCGACCGTATTCACGCGCACGCCGCGCGGACCGACCTCGTTCGCGAGTCCTTCGCGATACGCTGTCAGCGAAGCCCTGGGCGCAGGTCACTTGCGCTTCAACGCCAGGCCGTCGACGGCCGCTTTGCTGCCGGGCCGATGAATGTCGAGCGCCTTGAGCCGGTAGACCAGGGTTCGCCGGGACACGTGGAGGACCTGGGCCGCTTCGGTCTGGTTCCATCCGCACCGACTCAGCGCGTCGATGATCTGTCCGCGATCCAGCGTGAGCACGCTGCGCGGTTGCTCGGCGCTCGGCGCGGCCGACGCGTTGGGCGCGAGCAGCTCGAGCGGCAGATGTTCTGGAAGGATGCGATCCCCGTCGCAGAGGAGGACCGCGTGATGGACCACATTGCGAAGCTCGCGGATGTTGCCCGGCCACTCGTGGTGTCGCATGTAGTCGAGCACCTCGTCACTGAGCGCGGGCGGCAAGCGGCCCAGGCCGCCGCAGAGCTCGGCGAGAAACAGCCGCGCGAGCTCAGCGATCTCCCACGGACGTTCCCGCAACGGAGGGATCTGCAACGAGATCCCCGCGAGCCGGAAGTACAGATCGCGTCGAAACCGCTCGTTGGCCACCTCGGACTTCAGATCCCGATTGGTGGCAGAGACAAACCGGACATCGACGCGAACGGGATGCCGCCCACCGACGCGCATGATCTCGCGTTGCTCGATGGCGCGCAGCAGCTTCGCTTGCAGCCCCTGCGAAGTCTCTCCGATCTCGTCGAGAAACACCGTGCCGCCGTCGGCGGTCTCGAGCAGGCCGGCCTTGGTCTGGGTCGCGCCCGTGAACGCGCCCTTCTCGTGGCCGAACAGCTCGCTCTCGAGCAGGCTCTCGGTGAGCGCGGCGCAGTTGATCCGCACGAACGGCATGTGCGCGCGACCGGAGCGGTGATGAATGGTCTCGGCAAGTCGCTCCTTCCCGACGCCCGTCTCGCCGAGCAGCAAGACATTGATCGAGCTGGGTGCGACGCGATCGGTGAAGCGACGCAGCCGCTCCATCGAGTCCGTCGCGCCGCGGACGGTCATGTCCTGTCGTCCTCTCGCGACGGGATCGCGGCCTGGCCGCGCCGCTGCTTGCAGCGCGTCGGCATCGCGGCCGTCCTGGGGCCAGCACGCGACGCCGACGCGAACCTTCATGCCAGCCTGTTCGAGATGCTGCCTCGCTTGTTGCACGAACGCCGTCGCGTCCGCGGACGACATGGCGCGCAGCATCAGCTCGAACGTCATCGGATCCGGCTGCGCGATCAGATCCGGTTCCCGCAAGCGGCGCGTCAGGTAGTTCGCGACGACACCGATCGACGCACGATCCTCCGCGACGACGCAGGCCAGCGCGAACGGCTGCGACGCAGCGGCGGCGCACGCGGACGCCAGCTGAGCCCGCAGCGCACGGTGGTCGGAGACGCGCTCGGCGAAGCTGGACGCCTCGATCGCCTGGACCACCGCGAGCACCACGCCCAGCTCGAGAATGTCCCCCGGGGCGAACACCCGTTTCTCGCCGGCCGCCAGCTGCTTTTCGCCGTGTCGGGTTCCGTTCTGGCTCGCCAGGTCTTCGAGCACGAGTGGGGGGCCGATCGCGATCGTCGCGTGTCGGCGCGACACACTGGCGTCCGGAATGACGATGTCGGCCGTGTCGCCTCGCCCGATCACGAGCGCGCCGGCGGCCGGCAGGCGGTGGAGCGTCGAGCCGGTCGGCAAGAACACGCGCAGCCAGAGCCCTTCGCCCAGGGGCGCAGCGGACCGTTCCTCCGCCTTCGCGGTTGCCTCGTCCGTAGAAGTCCTCATGGGGCGCGCAAACGTACCTCAGCGCTCCTGACGTCGTGCACGGACGCGAGGCCGGATCGCAGGGTCTCGTCACTGCAGCGCATCACGCGCGCGCGAACCGAGGTGCGTGATTGCCGCCGGGCTGGCTACCCTGCGCTACGCATCCAGGCACGAGCGCTCGAATCCGGATCTCGGTCCTCGATCATGGCGCCGTGGTCGCAGTTGACACTACGTGGGCGCACCGGCGAGAACTCCATGCCTTGCGAGGAGTGGACGGTCCCGCGACATGCAACCGGGCGACGAGCGGGCATACCCGCGGCGCGGTGCGGGTGCTGCTCGTCATCTTGGGGTTCGCCGGGAGCGGATGCTGGATCGACGCTACCACGCGGATTCCCAACGACGGTGTGCTCGATCTGACCAGCTGGGACTTCGATCGGAGCGGCGCGGTCGCGCTCGAAGGCGGCTGGGCATTCTACTGGCGCCGGCTGGCCGACGGCACGCATCCACTCGACGGCGTCCCCGACGCGTACCTCCGCCCCAGGATGTGGAACAGCGACGGCGCGTACCCCGCCTTTGGCTATGCGACCTTCCAGCTGGTCGTGCGGCTCGCCAGCGCGCCGCAGCAGCTGATGCTGCTGACGAGCCAGACCGACCGGGCTTGCCGCGTCGTGGTCCTGGACGCGGAGCACCGGACGCTCGCCCGGTTTGCGTCCGGGACCGTCGGCGACCGTCCCGACCGGACTCGCGAGCTGCTGCGACCCGGCGAGCTCGCGTTCGACGCCGCCGGCGAGATCACGTTGATCATGAGCGTCAGCAACTTCAGCAGCGCACGAGGGGGACCCTGGGCCGCTCCGCTGCTGGGGCGACGCGCCTCGCTGGAGCGCCAGGCCCACGGCCGCCGGTACATCGAGCTCGTGGTCGTGGGCATGCTCCTGATGATCGCGCTGCATTACTTCGTGATCTTCGCCCTGCGCCGCAGCGAGCGAGCGACCCTGTGGTTCAGCCTGGCTTGCCTCTCGCTCGCAGTGCGCGCGCTCGTGCTGGCGCGGTATATCGAGGAGTTCTTTCCGGCGACGCCGCGCGGCGGCCTGTTGCTCCGGATCGAGTACATGAGCCTCGCGACATCGGTGGCCCCGTTCGCATGGTTCCTGTTCAGCCTGTTTCCTCGCTACGTGCCTCGCTGGTTCGCGGTCCTCTACACGGCAGGATCGGCGGTGCTGTTTGGCCTGGCGTTGGCTGCCCCGTCGCTGATCGTCACGTCGACGAACCTCCCGTTCTCGATCTTCGCGCTGGTGGGGCTGGTGCTCGTCGTCACCTGGGTCGCGCGTGGGGCCCTGCGCGACAAGACCGCGCTGGCGGGCTCGGTCGTGCTCGCCCTGCTGGTGTTTGGCGTGGCCGCGATCCACGACGCGCTCAGCGCGCAGCAGCTGCTTCCGGAACACTCGGTGTTGCACTACGGAAGTGTCGCGTTCGTGCTGGTCCTGTCGACGGCCCTGGCGGTGCTCAACCAGCAAGCGCGGCACGGGTTGGAGGACGCGAGCCGGCAGCTGGATCTCCAGAATCGCGAGATGGCGCAGCTCAACGGCGAGCTCCGCGCGCAGATCGGAACGCGCTCGCGATTGCTCGCGCAGACCCTCGCCACGATCTCGGTCCCGAGGACGGCGATCGTCGAGCCGAGTACGGGGCAGCTCGTCGGCGGTCGCTATGTGGTCGTCCGCCGGCTCGGCGCCGGGGGCATGGGGAGGGTGTTCGCGGCGACCCGGGTCGCCGATCAGCAGCCGGTCGCGATCAAGCTGATTCACCCGTCGGACTCGATGAGCCCCACGGCGCTGGCCCGGCTTGCTCGCGAGGCGGAGAGCGCCGCCGCCATCGACCATCCGAACGTTGTCCGCGTGCTCGATATCGACATCGATTCTCGGGGGGTCTTGTTTCTTGCGATGGAGCTGGTCGCCGGTCGAAGCTTGCAGGACGAGCGGCATCGGTTCGGCGACCCGCCGTGGGCGCTGCCGCTGCTGCCACAGATCGCGGCAGCGCTCGCCGCGATTCACGCCGGCGGTGTCATTCATCGCGATCTCAAGCCGAGCAACATCCTGCTCGCCGACGGGACGATCAAGGTCGTCGACTTTGGGATTGCGCATTCGTTCGAGCACAGCGTGTCGCAGCACGCGACCACCAAACGGATCGCGGTCGCCGGAGGCCGCGCCCCGGTCGACAGCGCGCTCACCCAGTCCGGCACGATCCTCGGTTCGCCGGCGTACATGGCCCCGGAGCTCGCCTCCGGCATGGAGCGATCATCGCCGGCCGCGGACATCTACTCGTTCGGAGTCGTCGCCTATGAAATGTTGTCGGCGACATCCCCGCACGACGTGCCGCCCGTGATCGCGATCAACGCGGGCCTCGACCCGCCACCGGCGACGCCCCTGGCACGACGCTGCACGGCGCTCGATCCGTCGCTCGGCGCCCTCGTGGACAGGTGTCTCGGTCCGGCGTCCGAGCGACCTACCGCGCGCGACCTGGTGGCCGCGCTCCGCCGGCTGTGACGTCGACGGTCAGTTCGGTACCCGGAAGATGAGCTCGTCCTCGTCACCCGCCTCGGTGACGGCGACCGCCCGGACGAGTGAACCGGCCAGCGCCGGATCGGTCGCCTGGACGTCGTAGGTCCCATCGGGTTTCTGCGTCACGCGGACGGCGTCGCTCGAGACCTCGAAGTGCGTGTAACGCCGTGGCCCCGGATCGCGCGCGGGCGCGGCTGGGCGCGGTGCAGCTGCGGTGTCGGTGGCAGCGGCGGGCAGCGGTTCGGCGGTGCCGGCCAGCTGCGCGGTCCGCGCAGAACGTTCCATGACCACGCGTCTGAGCTCGGCGACCTGCTCGCGCGCGGTGCGATCGACGCAGGCCCGAGACTCGATCGGGGCCGCGCTCGGAGCAGCGCCGCGCGAGCCGCAAACGACCTCCGCGACCACCAGCCCGAGGACGACGTATGCCACCGCCCGCGCTGCGCCATACGTGCTGGATGTCCGACCACCGGCGATCACGGGCAGCACATGGTCATGGTCGCGACGCTGTTCCCGAGGCATCCGGTCCCCTCACCGACGTGCGACAGCCAGTCGGTGGCAACCGTGGACAGGCCCGTGTGGCGAGAGACCGGGATGCAGCTCGACGCGGTCGACCACGCGGACCACGTCGGTATGATCGAGACCGCGACCTTTCCGTCCGGACAGGAGACCGTCGAGGTCGTGATCGGGCTGAGCGTTCCGGCGACGAACGGCCCGGTCACGTAGGTGCAGGTCGTCGCTGTGAACGTCCCCGGCGGGCCCTGCGGGCCGAGCTGTCCTGGCGCGCCGGTCGCGCCGATCTCGCCGCGCGGCCCCTGGGGCCCGATCGCGCCGACGTCGCCCGATGGGCCGATCGGACCGATGTCGCCCTGCGGTCCGATGGGGCCGATATCTCCGCGCGGCCCCGGTGACCCGGAAAGCCCGATGTCACCCTTCGGCCCCACCGGACCGATGTCGCCCCTGGGGCCGACCGGCCCGACGTCGCCCCTGGGGCCGACCGGCCCGACGTCGCCCCTGGAGCCGACGGGGCCGATCTCGCCGTTGGCCCCGGCCGGTCCGAGATCGCCCTTGGGACCTGCCGGACCCAGATCGCCCTTGGGGCCAGCCGGCCCGATATCGCCCTTGGGACCTGCCGGACCCAGATCGCCCTTGGGGCCAGCCGGCCCGACATCGCCCTTGGGCCCCGGTGGACCGGCCCGGCCGACGTCTCCGATCGACACGGCGAATTGCAGATCGTCGGCGACCGACAGCAAATACGTGGCCGGCGCGAGATCGTGAGAGACCCGGGCCACGATGTCGGTGCGGGAGAAGCTCAGCACTTCGAGCTGCCTCGCACCGAGGAACACCCGTGAGTCCCGTCGAGGGAGATCCCGGCCGTTGATGAAGAGCAATCCACTCTCGCGATCGACGTCGGCGCGCAGGATGACCCCCCCGTGGTCGTCGGCCCGCGCCGGTGTTCCGGTGATCGCGATCAGCAGCGTGACTGGCAAGAATCGTTTCAGCATTGCTTGTCATCTCCCGGTTGGTCGTACTCAGTATCCGGATACCTGCAGCTCGTTGACTCGCGTCAGGTACGGCTGCGCGTCAGGCCCCTTGAGCGCGGTGATCCTCACCATGCTCCCCGCGGTCGCGACGAACACGTGGTCGCGCACGGTCTGCGTGTTTCCGCGCACCCGATCCACCAGGTTCCACGCCGCACCATCCCAGATCGACAGATCGTAGTCCTGGATCGGTAGCAGTGCGCTCGTGTACAGCGTGACATGCCTGATCGTCTTCATCGCGCCGAGATCGAGATCGAGCGTCGCGGGCAGGTTGCTGGTCTGCGCGCATACCGGTCCCTGATCGGTGACCGTGCAGCTGAACCGCGCGTCGTTGGCCCAGCTGACGCCCGGGTCCGGCGCCGTGCTCGTGTCGCCGTCGTTCACGTGCGACGCCGCGTAGCCCTGCAGGCTCGAGCTCGCCGAGGCGGTCGCCGCCGGTGCCAGGTTGACCTCGCGCGGCAGCACGTCGATCGTCGTCGTCGCGGTGGCCGCGTGAGCGCCGCGGTTGACGGCGCGCACGGCGATCGAGATCGACGACGGCGTCGCCGGCGCCCTGTACGCCACGCTGCGGCCGGAGGTCTCGTACACGCCGTCGTTGTCGAGGTCCCAGGCGAAGCTCAGGGGCTGGCCGCCCGGATCGACGCCGGTGGCCTCGAGGGTCACCGTGTCGCCGGCCACGACCGTGTAAGGGCCCGTCGTGGTCACCGTGGGGACGCCCGGGGAGGTGGCAAAGTTCGCGATCCGGTACGCGGCCGTCGCATAGCTGCTGTTCGCGGTCGCCGCGAGCACCGCGCTCGCGCGCGCGTCGACCACCATGATGTTGGTCAGCGTGTAGGGGCCGTCGAGGCCCGCCGCGTAGATGTCGTCGCCGGCGAACCCGAGCGCGATGGGGTTGACGCCCTGGCGGACCATCGCCGACATCGTCAGGTGCGCGATCGTCGCGCCGCTCGCGGTGGCCAGATCCGCCGAGATCTGCGCCTCGCCGTCGTACGACGAGGCGATCTGCGCCTGGAGCACCAGCGTCTGGATCAGGCCCGGATCGACGCTGCGGGGCACGGTCGACTCCCCGGTCACCCCGTTCCACGTCAGCGTCGGCGACGTGACCTGCACGTCCTCGACCCCGCCGCGCTCGAACGCGACGCCATCGAACCGCGTCCCCGTGATCGCCCAGCGCAGCTGCGCGTAGCCGCTCGTCCCGGGGACGTTGAGCGTGGCGGTGTAGCCGTCAGCGCTGGCGACGGGCGCGAGCGCCACGATGGTCCCGTCCGACAGCGCGATGGACATCGTCGCGGTCGCGCTCGCCACCGGTGGGAGCTGGATCTTGAATTGCGCGTTCGCGCCCGGCGTGACGAACGTCGCCCCGGCTTGCAGGCTCGCGACGAACGTACTGTCGAATCCGACATTGGCGGTGAACACACTGCCCTCCGCGGGAATATCTGAATTGCCCGAGATACGGACGGTCCACACGCCGGGCAGCGCGTTCGGCACGACGTACTGTGTGGTCCCGTTTTCGGTGTTGTACTGCACCACACCCGTGGGCATGTCGGTCGTGTCCATGGCGTCCGGGTCATCCGGGCTGGCTGTCGAGACGTCGGCGATGTACGCCGGATCGATCACCTGACCCGTCGGGTCGACCAGCGACAGCGAGGCCGATCCGGTCTGGACGTCGACCGAGAACGTCGTGCCGCCGCCCTCGACGACCACGGTGCGCGACACTTGCTGGCCGGCGACGAGGCGGCCGGTCTGCGGCACTGCCCGCTGGCCGGTCACGGGTGCCGTCTCGGCGAGCGCGAGCGGGCTCAGCGCCGCCGGCCGTCGCGCACCGAACGACCCTGCCAGCAGGGAGGGGATCGAGCAGCCGCCCACAGACGTCGAGCGCTGGCCGCAGCTCGCCGCGTGGTCGATCAAGACGCGTTTGAGGCAGAGTGGATAGGATTCCTGGCTGGGCCCGCCGTTCCAGTCGAAGTAGTCGCGGTTCCCGAGGCCGTGCGTGTGGACCTCGCGCGTGATGAAGCGATCGATGCCGCTTCCGGGCTGTCCGATCGAGCTGCACGTGGCGATCAGCCCGTCGTCCCCGCCCGCGATCAGCAAACCGGCCCACCAGCCCGCCGGCGAGCGAAAGGTGGTATCCGGCCACGTCCAGGTGATGCACCAGGTGGTGTGAAAGAAGAGAAAGTTGACTCGGTAGCATTGCCTCGTCGACGTGAACATCGGCGCATCGCCGCCGATCGCGTGGTAGTCGACCCCGGCTCGCTTGACGTGGGTGGCGTTGAACAGCGCCATACCGGGCACCGTCATGTCGCAGACTCCCGGCACGTTCGGCCCACACGCCAGCCCGACCAGCCCGGGGAGCCCCCGGTGAGGGCTACCGAAGCTGAAGAACTGCGAGACGTCGTTGCGGTACCGGCTGGTCTCGAGGTACAGGCGAGACACAAGCCCGCCCATGCTGTGGCTGACCAGGACGACCGTGGACTGCCCAGTCGTGTACTTCGCGTCATCGATCGTCGAGATCACGTGGCCGACGTTGTCCTCCAATCTCGGCGTGGAGCTCCACGACGTCTGTAGCGTCGCGAAGAACGGCGCATACCCCGCCGCGGCCAGCTCCGAGGACGGCGACGGCTGGAACGCCCCGGGGCTGCTGTTGAAGCCGTGGACATACACGATCGGGTTCCGGTCATAGCCGACCGCGTTCAGGGTCGCGTTCGGCGCCGAGGTCGAGAGCGTCACGGTGTCGTGATCGATCTGAAACTGCGGAGAGCCGAAGGTGAGGCCGGGCTTCGAGGGGTGCACCGTATAGGTGCCCGCCGCCAGGCCCGTGACCAGGAAGTCACCGGAGGCGTTCGTGGTCGCGGTCGCGCCGCCGATCTCGACGGTCACGCCTGCGAGCGGGCCGCCGCCCGACCGCGTGATCTTGCCCGCGACTCGCGTGCTGGGAGGCGCGCAGCCCGTCACCACGAGCTCGGTGACCGCGAGCAACGTGGAGAACGGATCGCTGCCGCGGTGTCCATTGATGCGAACCTGCGACGCCAGGACCGGGCTCGCCAGCGTGTGTACCCGATGGGTCTCGCGGTTGCCGACGATGCTGACGACCGGCGCCCAGTTGTTGCCGTCGGTCGTCACCTCGATGTCGTAGTCCTCGATCTCGAAGCTGCGCACCGTGAACACCTCGACCTGCGCGATCTGGAATGCCTTGCCCAGATCGACGCCCACCCAGCTCGGCGGTGGGGCGCTCGCCCAGATGACCGCGGCGCTCAGCGCGTCGGATTGAACTCCGTCGTTGATGTTCGCCACGGGCCCCGTCGTGGTCGACTGCGTGATCGGCGTGGCGCCGATCGCCAGGTTGCTGGTGACCGGGCACACCTGCGAAACGACGACGCTGGCCTGCGCCTCACCCCGGTCCGGCTCACCGCCGGCGGCGCATCCGAGCTGCCAGGCGAATACCAGCGCAATCGAGCCGGTTTGTATCATTGGATATCGTCGCGACCTGGTTCTTTGCATCACGTCAAGCTCCTTGACTGGCGACATCGATATCGAGACTCGCGCACCGATCGGGCGGAGCGGGTATCGGCCGGCTCCGCGGGATGCGCACAGCAACCTGCGTGCCGGCGGCGTCCCCGCAGTGCGCACGTCGGCGCGCCCTCGACGTGCCCGCCATGCGTCGCAGCGCGGGACCCCGGCGTTGCGCAAGCTGCCCGACCCGGCTGCGCAGGTTGCGCAAGCTCGTTGCGCAAGCCGCCCCAAGATCACCGCGTCGCGCGTCGCGGCGGCGGCCCCGCCCGGCCGGTTCGCGCTCCACCGGTGGTACGTGTGGGTGCTGGCGGGCGGAGACGAGCTCTCCGAG
>Ga0302323_100004787_pt1 | contig 11037 bp, 8 predicted proteins | sample Fen_T0_3_FD_201950 | JGI IMG/M metagenome (GOLD analysis project Ga0302323, IMG submission 201950) | Peat permafrost microbial communities from Stordalen Mire near Abisko, Sweden - Fen_T0_3 | ecosystem: Environmental > Terrestrial > Soil > Wetlands > Permafrost | place: Sweden: Abisko... | reverse complement strand
GTGGGATTGCTCGACGACGATGCATTGGCTGAGAGAGGCAAAGAAGTCCTGGTAGATTTCCTCGGCGACGGGATAGACGAGTTTTGGGACGAGGGCTTTAACCTTGAGGCCCGAGGCGCGGGCGATGCGCACGGCTTCAAGAGCGACACCGGCGATGCTGCCCCAGGCGATGAGACCGATGGTGGCATCGGCATCGCCCGCAACGACGAAGAGGTCTTTGCGTTGTTTTAGCGGTTTAAACTTGTTGAGGCGCTTGTCGTTCATCCGCGCATGCATTTCGCCGCTGGCGGTGGGCGAACCCTTTTCATTATGCTCGATGCCGGCCGCGAGATAGGCGCCGCCCTTCATGCCCGGGTGGCTGAGCGGACTGATGCCGCTGTCGTTGAGTTTGAATCGCGTGTAGTTTTCCAGCTCCTGCGCATTGGGCTGGAGGCGATCGATGAGTTTGAAACGCGTGGTGTCGACAGGATCGACGATCTCTTTGCGCTGCGCGATTTCCTGGTCGGAGAGAACGATGACGGGCGTCTGGTATTGTTCTGCCACGTTGAACGCTTCAACGATGACCTCAAAACAATCGCTGACGCCGATAGGCGCGAGAATCGGGCGGACGGTGTCGCCGTGGGACGAGAAGGCGGCGGCGAAAAGGTCGGCCTGCTCGGGCTTCGTGGGCATGCCGGTGGAAGGGCCGCCGCGCTGGACGTTGACGCACACGAGCGGGAGTTCGGCGAGGCTGGCGAGACCGAGGACTTCGGTCTTGAGCGAGAGTCCGGGGCCGGACGTGGCGGTCATGGCTTTCTTGCCGGCGAAGGAAGCACCGACGACGGCGGCGACGCCAGCGATCTCGTCCTCGGCCTGGAGCACGGAGCCGCCGTATTTGTAGAGTTCTTTTTGGAGATACTGCATGATCTCCGAGGCGGGGGTGATGGGGTACCCGCCGAAAAATTTGCAACCCGCGAAGATCGCGCCGGCACCGATCATTTCGTTGCCGTCGGTGAGGACTTTGCCCGCGTGTTTGCCGGGGGCGGGTGGTGAGAGACGCTTGTCCTGAGCGAACGGATTGTTCGCTGCGTATTCGAGACCGGCGGCAAAAGCGCGGTCATTGCCGGCGAGCACCTCGGCGCCTTTCTTGGCGAATTTTTTGTGGATGCCCTCGATGATGGCTTTTTGCGCGAGGCCAAACCAGCCGGCGAGCAGGCCGAGCACGACGTTGTTTTTGGCAAGTTCGGTGCCAGCAGCTTTGATCGCCATATCTTCCAGTGGCACGCAAAGCACGGTGGCAGGCTTTACTTTGAGCGGGACGGCGTCGGGCGCGACCTTGGTCTTGGCTTCGTAGATGACGATAGTCTCGGGGCCGACGGGGAGTTCGCCGCCGAAACGGAGAAAATCTTCCCAATTGAGCACGACGGCGACATCGAGGGTGCCGCCGGGATTGAGCACGGGCTCGGTCGATACGCGCAGACGGCAAGAGGACTCGCCGCCCCGGATCTGCGACCCAAAGCTTTTGGTGAGGATGGCGAAGTAGCCTTCCTTGGCCGATGCGCTGATCAGCGATTCGCCTGCGGAAACAATGCCGTCGCCGCCGGAGCCGGCCATGCCAATGATCAAATCGTGCAACATAAATTATAGTTTTTGCCTGTAGGGGGCGTAGGGGTTCAAGCAAAAGTCGCGCCCAACGGCACAAAGAGGGTGTTTTTTTTGTGTTTGCTCAAGCGTTCATCGGCTGAGTGCGGGCGAAAAGGAGTCGTATTTTAACTACCGGAAGTGCACGGGGTCGGGGATCAACCGGCGGCTAACGTCACGCAGGAACGCGACAATTGCCAATCCCCCTGCTGGAAAGGCCGGAAGGCGGCGCGCCTGGCCGAGTCTTGCGGTGGGTTCCACCGAAGGTTTTTGACGAACCCGCATTTGATCGCGCAGACTGCGGTTGTGAGCGAATCCGATAATAATCCCTTGCTTGGTACGTTGCGCTGGTTGAGCCAGCATGCTGGCTTTCCGAAAAGCCGGCTGGCCGGGCACGCCGAAACCTTGGTGCTGCTGTCTGCGGCTGCCAGGACGCTGGAGACTGAAACCACCAGTCGCCCTGATTTTATGGTCAAGAGCCGCGATGGGGCCCGCGATGCCGCGCTCCGAGCGCATAGCGAACGCCGCAAGCTCGCGCATTATAAATGCGACAACAGCGCGAAAGTCTGAGCGTGCGCCGACCAGCAACGTTTTCCCTCGAGTCTGCGCATCGCGTGAAAGTTCTTGGTGGCATTCTTTGCCTGCTTTCTCTGGCCGGCCTTGCTCCCACCTCGCGGGCGGCGATCGAACGCACGCTGGAACGGAGCTTTATCATTTCCGCCGGGAGTATCCTAAAAATCGATACCTGCCAGGGCGCCATCCGCGTCGAACCTTCCGCGGATTCCCAGCTTCACGTACTCGTGACCCAGTCGATGGCGGTGGAAAGCGAGGCTGACGCCGACCGCCGGCTGCAGGATCTGGATCTTCAAATCGAGCAAACCGGGTCGCAGGTTTCGGTGAAAGCCCGTTACCGCCGGGCTGCACATTGGATCTGGCAAAACTGGCCGCCGGTGGCGCTCAGGTACGTTATCAAGGTGCCGCGTGCCTGCAGTCTGAATCTCGTCACCGCCGAGGGCGATATCAACGTCAGTTCGCTCCAAGGCACGTTGCTCGCTCGCACTGGCAACGGCGCGATCTTTGCCGGCGAAATCACCGGCAGTGTGCAGGCAACCAGCACGCGTGGCGACGTGGCAGTTACGGCCTGCACCGGCGAACTTACGCTTATCGCCAAAGCCGGTAACGTGCTCGTTGGGCGCGCTGGCGGATTGACAAAAATCTCTGCGGCGGGCGGAACGATCGAAGTGCAGCGCGCGCGCGGAAACCTTAACGTTGAAGGTGACAATGCCGACCTGAAGATCGGCTTCGTGTATCCGCTTACTGAGACCGCTGAATTGCACACCGCCGGTGGCGACATCGAGGTGGTTTTTGACCCGCGCAGTGCCTGCACGATTTCGGCGCGCGCCTCGGCTTTTGGCACGGTTAAAAGTAAAAATCTGTCGCTCAAGGTCGAAGCGGGCAAAGTGGGTTCGTCGCGGGCCATTGCGACGCTTAACAACGGCGGCCCGAAAATTTTGATCGATGCGAGTGGCGGAAATGTGCGGCTGAACGGCAGTGAGCCTTAGGCGCAACGAGGTTTAGACGAACGAGCAGGCTTTGATTTTTCGGCTCTCCGAAAGGTGCGTGTAGGGCCGCCGCTTGTCGGCGCGCCGTCCGAGAACCGAACCGGCACGGACGCAAGGTCCGGCCCTACATGCGGATTGGATTTCCGGTTGATATCATCGCAACAGTCCTGGTCTTGCATGGCGCGAGTCATGAATATTTGTTGGGATGATGAACCTCGACGCCGCCTTTGCTGAACTCGAAGCCAAGTTGAAACAAGCGCAGTTGCTCGGCTCGATCGGCGAACTGCTTGGTTGGGACGAGCAGGTCAACCTGCCGCCCGACAGCGCCGATCAACGAGCCGCTCAGCGGACGGCGCTCGCCGACGTTCAGCACTCGGCTTCAACCGATCCGCGCATTGGCGAACTACTCGCTATGCTCGAAAAAGATTCCGGGCAACTGAGCGACGATCAACGCGTCGTGATCGCCTGGGCGCGTCGGGATTATGACCGTGCGACGAAACTCCCGGCCGAATTTGTGCGAGAAAAAGCCGGGCAGGGCAGCCGCGGTTACCACGCTTGGAAAGAAGCGCGCGAGAAAGCGGATTTCGCGCTCTATGCGCCCGTGCTGCAAAAAAACCTCGAACTCGCGCAGCGCGAAGCGGCGTATTTGGGTTTTGGAGACGCGCCGTACGACTACATGATCGACCGGCACGATCCGGGCATGACAGCGGCGACAACCGAAAAGCTTTTCGACGAACTGAAAAAAGAGCTCGTGCCGCTGGTGCGCCGTATCTCTGGGTCGCCGATCAAGGCCAAGCCGGAATTGCTCAAAGGTTTTTCGGTCGACGAGCAGGCGTTGTTTTTGCGCGAAGTGACCGAGCGGGTCGGCTTCGACTATCGGCGTGGCCGGATCGATAAATCGCTTCATCCGTTCTGCTCGGGCACGGGCGCCGATGTTCGCATGACCACGCGTTTCGATCCGGAAAATCCGCTGGATTCGCTCTACAGCTCGATCCACGAAACCGGACATGGGCTCTACGAACAGGGCTTGCGCGCGGATCAACATCACACGGCATTGGGTCAGGCGGTTGGTATGGGCGTGCATGAATCGCAGAGCCGGCTCTGGGAAAATCAGGTCGCGCGCAGCCACGGTTTCTGGAAATTTTTCGAGCCGAAACTGCGCGAACGCTTCCCGGCGCAGTTGCGCGGCGTGACGTCCGACGAACTCTACCTCGCGATCAATGCCGTCGCGCCCACGCTCATTCGCGTCGATGCCGATGAGGTGACCTACAACCTGCACATCGTCCTTCGGTTCGAGCTGGAGAAGAAGCTTTTTGCCGGGACGCTTGCGGTGGCAGATTTGCCGGCGGCATGGAATGCCGCCAGTCGCGAATTGCTCGGGCTGGAGCCGGCCAACGATCGTGAAGGCGTTCTGCAGGACGTGCATTGGAGTGATGGGGCCTTCGGTTATTTCCCGAGTTACTGCATCGGCAACATGATGGCCGCGCAGCTCTGGTATCACGTGCTGTCACTGCGGCCGCAGCTGGAGGACGACTTTGCGCGCGGAAATTTCGAATGGCTGCTCAACTGGCTGCACGAAGCTATTCACGCGCAGGGCAAGCGTTATGACACACTCGCGCTCGTGGCGCGGGCGACGGGCGAACCGCTCTCACCGAAACATCTGATCCGGTATTTGAAAGAAAGATACGGCCCGCTCTACCTTGCGTGAAATCGCAAAGGCCAAAGAGACAAATTCCAAATAAGGGCCGTGCTTTTCCGGGGTCTGAATTTGGCGTTTGGAGTTTTGTGATTTGTGATTATCTCCACCGGTTTCGTCCCGATGAAACCACAAAGGCCAAACGGACAAATTCCAAATGATTGCTGAAAGCTTGAGATTTCTTTGGCGTTTGGAGGTTTGAGATTTGGCGTTTCCAACATGATCGTTCTCTTTCCTCTCGCATCCTCTGACGAAAGATAAAGATAAAGAGAAAGAAGAACGAGAAAGACTAAATCATGGGCCTGATCGACACACACACACACCTCGAATCGTTTGCTCACAAAGGCACGTTGGTTGATGTGCTGGCCCGCGCGAAAGAAGCCGGGTTGGAAGCGATGGTCACGATTGGCACGTCGCCCGATGACTGGCTCCTCTACCGCGAACTCGCGCGAAAAAATCCCGGCTTTGTTTATTACACGGTTGGGCTTCATCCCTGTTCAGTCGATGAGCGTTGGTCCGAGGCCGTCGCGCAGATCGAAGGCTTTTGGGATTGTCATTTAATAGATGACAAACCTCCGGTCGGTCTCGGCGAAACGGGGTTGGATCGCTTTCATTTGCCGAAGGATGACGCGGTCGCGGCGGAGAACATCTTTCGCTGGCAGCGAGCGGCATTTGCGGCGCAGCTCGAAATATCGCGCCGGTTACGGTGTCCGCTGGTGGTGCATTCGCGCGGCGCATTTCACGAGTGTGTGGAGATGATCGATGCGAGCGGCGTCGATTGGAGTAACGTCGTGTTTCATTGTTTCACCGAGGGCGAAAGCGAGATGGCCGAGCTTACGCGCCGCGGCGGGCGGGGTTCGTTTACGGGCGTGTTGACTTACAAAAACGCGGAGACCGTGCGCGCTGCCGCAAAAGCACAGGGACTGGCTCACTTCATGATTGAAACGGATGCGCCGTATCTTACGCCGATGCCGCACCGCGGAAAGCCGAACGAACCGGCGTACCTAAAGCACACGGCCGAGTTTGCGGCCGGTTTGTTTGGGGTAAGCCTCGACGAGCTGGCCCGCCAGACCACAGGCAACGCGAGGCAGTTTTATCGGCTGTGACTTTTGCGGCTTGAGCGACGTTTGAAAATGCTCCGGGCGAGCCAGAGGCTGGCCAGGGTGACGAGGTAATACTCGCTGGGGGCGCCACCGCCTCCACCACCGGAAGTGCCCGAGCTTGAGCTGCTGCTCGAAGAACTCGAACTGCTGGAGCTTGACGAGGACGATGAGCTGGAGCTGCTCGATGAACTGGAGGACGACGAGGATGAGGAACTTGATGATGAGCTGGAGGACGAGCTCGAGCTGCCGGAGAGCTGCACGAGGGCGTTGTTGCTGGTGACCGAGCCGGCGGAGTTGGAAACGACCACGGTGTAGGTGCCGGCAGTCGAAGCGCCCAGGTTCGAGATGACGTAGGTGGCGCTGTTGGCGCCGGTGATCGACTGGGTGCCCAGCTTCCACTGGTATTGGAGGTTAGTGCCAGTTGCGGTCACCGAGAGCGTCACGCTGGTGCCTGCGGCCTGCGTGGTGGACGCAGCGGGTTGAACGGTGATGGCGGGCGCGATTACGCCGCCGCCACTGGAGCTGCTGCTCGAAGAACTGGAAGAAGATGAGCTCGAACTGGACGAAGAACTGGAACTCGAAGAGGAGGAGGACGAGCTGCTGCTCGAAGATGAACCTGGCGTGCTGACCTGGATGGACGGTGTCTTTGCGCTGACGTTGCTAGCCGCGTCGTAGGCATTAATTGAATACGAATAGGTTGTGGCCGGGGTGAGCGGGGTGTCCGCGTACGAGGTGCTGGCGGTCGTACCGATAAGGCCGTTGTTGCGGTAGATTCCGTAACCAGTCACGGCGACGTTGTCGGTCGACGCCGTCCAACCGAGATTGATCTGTGTGGCAGAGACCGCGTGGCCGGCGAGGTTAACCGGAACGGAGGGGGCGGTGGTGTCCGGTAGATTGATCGTGTAGTTGGCAGTAGAGACGCTGCTGGCAGTCAGGTCGGTTTTGTAGGCAACGGCGTTGAGTGTGCTCGTCGCGCCGACCGGGATAGCCGCGGTATAGACGGTGCCCACGGTAGCGGTGGGTATGCTGCCGTCAGTCGTATAGCGGATCGAGGTGCCAGCTGTGGCCGAACTAATCGAAACCGTCTGTGCGCTGGTATAGGTACCTGCTACCGGGTTGAAAGTCGGCGCGGCGACTGGGTTCGAGGGAGGGAGTCCGGTGCCAGTCGCCAGAACCTTGCTGCCGGTCCAGTCACTATTGACCGTCAGCCAGAGCGATTGAGTGGTAGAGTCGTAGGAGGCAAAGAAATCCTGATCGGCTGTGAGAGCAGTTCCGTCGAGGTTGAGCTGGGAAGGAACACCGCCGATGTTGCGAATGATAAACGTGGGGTTTTTGACCGCGCCGGTGGTATTTAGAGTGATACTGAAGGAGCCACTTAGGTCGGCTTTGAGCTCGAAAGCGCCGTAAATCGCGTTGTAACCAGCTTTCGGATACGTGACGGTGTCGGTACGACCTGCCCCGCCGGATCCGGCGGTGACGAGCGTGCCGGTATTAGCGGTGATGGTGGCGGCGAGGATGCGCTCTGTGCGGGCGACTTGAGCCTGGACGGCCGAGGTGCGGTGGAGGCCGATCACGGCAGCAACCGAGTAACTCTGATAGGGATAACCGCTATAGGTGTTTTCATAGCCATAGCCGCCGTAGGACGTGCTGCCGACAGCGCCATACATGAGTCCCCAAGCACAGCGTTTGCTCGTGGTGGGACTGGTGTCGTCCATCATTTCGTACTGGTCGAGCTGATAGGTCCACTGCCAGTTGGTGGGCATTTTCCAAGTGCCGAAATCGCTGCCGCCGTCGACTCTGTTTTCCGAAGTGTGCCCCCAGTTGTTAGTAAACCACGTGCCGCCAGTATTGTGCTGCAGCCAGGTGAGAGTCTGAACCGCGCCCATTTCTGCGTCAGGACTGGTGATCCACATTTGGGTATAGGGAACGGTATTGGTCTGAGTGTAATCCCAACGGCTTTGCGGAGTGAGCGGTTCATCGCGCGAGAAGAATTTGTATTTGTCTCCCCAAGCCACACCGGAAACGTTTGGGTTGGTGCCGTCGCCGCCAAACTGCATATCACCGTAAGGAGCGCGAGAATCCGCAGTTTGATCAGGAAAGCCGCTGGCACCGGCCGCGCTGGTGTCAAAAGTGATGGCGTAGACGGGGTTGTCCTGGCCGGTGGCAAAAAACCAGTGGATCGTGGCGGTGACATTGATGCCGTTGATCGGATAGGTCAGCTTGAACTGGTGAATGGCATGGTGACGGCCGGTGAAAACCTTGGTATAGGTACCGCTCGTCCCGGTGGAGACGTAGGCGGTGTCGTTGTGGTGGTTCACCACGTAGCCGTAGCCGTTCCATCCATTGGCACCCGTGGCACTGATGACTCGCTCTATCGTCGTGCCGGAGGGAGTGAAACGATACTGGTAGAGCACACCGCCGTGGGATCCGCCGGGGTCAGCGGCGTTATTGCGGGAGAGCGCTGCTGTGCGCTGTTTGCCCGCAGAGTCGACCCAGCGATAGACGTCGCAATTGTAGCTGTTAATTGATTCGTTAGCGACGGTAAGAGTCGGAACCGTCTGAGCCGAGAGGATGTTTGATGACAGACCAATGAAGGTCAGCAGAAAGGAGATTTTCCCATGTGACAGAAGCGATGGCTGTCGGGTATTTTCTCTAGGTTGGAAGGCTTTTTTGAGGTCCATGGCGATCGGTTTGGTAAACGGCGACCGACCCACAAGCACGATCACCGTTCCTCTCAACGAGTTTAGTTAAACCTGTTTTTACAAATTCTCTCCCTCGAAGCTGCGCGTCGCGCGCCAACCTGCCAAACCACGAATCACAGTGAGTGCACCCATAGCGATCAAGAAATATGCGCCAGGAGCACCACCGCCACCACCGCCGGTAGATCCGCCAGAACTAGAAGAGCTCGACGATGACGAACTACTTGAACTCGAGGATGAACTCGAACTGCTCGAAGACGAAGAACTCGAGCTAGACGAGCTGCTACTGGATGAACTCGAAGAGGAAGAGCTGGAGCTGCTGGAAGAACTTGAGGAGCTCGACGAACTACTAGAGCCCGCCAAACTGACCACAGCGTTATTGCTCGTGGCTGAGCCCGCGGAATTCGACACCACCACGGTGTAGGTGCCGGCCGTGGCCGCAGTCATACTCGCTACGCTGTAGATGGCGGAGGTGGCGTTGGACGTTAGAGCAATACCGCCTTTCTTCCATTGGTACTGGAGGTTTGTACCGGTTGCGGTCACGGAAAGACTGAAGCTCGAACCAAGCGCCACGGTGGTGAGCGCGGCGGGCTGGGTCGTGATCGTTGGGGCGACCACGGTGCCGCCAGAACTGGAGCTGCTCGAGGACGATGAACTGGATGAGCTGGAGCTGCTCGATGAAGAGCTCGACGAACTCGAACTACTCGAGCTTGAAGAGGAACTACTCGAGCTGGACGAACCCGTCTGCAGCCGCACGACCGCGCTGTTGCTGGTGACCGAGCCGGCGGGGTTGGAAACGACGACGGTGTAAGTGCCGGCAGTGGAAGCGCTCAGGCTGGAGATGACGTAGGTGGCGCTGTTGGCGCCGGTGATGACCTGGGTGCCCAGCTTCCACTGGTATTGGAGGTTGGTACCGGTTGCGGTCACCGCGAGCGTCACGCTCCCGCCACTCGCCACAGTAGAGCGCGGTGTGGGTTGAACCGTAATGGCAGGTGCGACTACGCCGCCTCCGCTGGAACTGGACGAAGAACTGGAGCTGCTGCTCGACGACGAGGACGATGAACTTGATGAGGAGCTGGAAGACGAACTGCTGCTGCTCGAACTGGAAGAAGAGCTCGGCAGCTGCGTCATCAGGCTGCTGAGCTCGGTGCTGACGGCGTCTGCGCTGGTGCGCAGGATGAGGTAAGAATGCTGGCCGCCGCTCTCGGGTGAAAACGTGTTGTTGCCGGCGGCGTCGGCGCGATTGGTGCCAGCGGCAGATAGAGTCCAGTCTGTAGATACGCCACGCGCCGCGAAAAGGGCCGCAGTCAAGTCCCAGCTTGGTCGCGATCCGCCGAGGCTGCCGGTGAAAACCTCATAGGCGCGTCGCGCCGGATTTCCGACCGGCAGAGTGGCGAGAGCCGGACCCGTGATGATCGCGTTGCCGACGCTGGCTCCACTGAATACGATGGGGGTGGGCCAGTCCGAGACCACGCTTTGGGTCGTGCCCGGTGCGGGCTGTTGGATGAAGTTCCATTCGCTCCCCGTGGGATAATCACCGCCCATCTGAACCAGATGCTTTACTTTGGCCTGTACCAGCTCTCGGCCATTCAACGAACTCATCGCGTCCGGGTTGGTGCGCAACAATGCCAGTAAGTTGTTCACAGGACCGATGCAGACGACCGTGACACTCCGGTCGGTTTGGGCCGCCAGCAATTGGCGCAACAACGCCGCCGCTTCGGGCACCGCATCCTGTGACTCGCCGAGGGTGTGGGGGAATTGAGCGGCATTATTCATGACGTCGCGAGTGTAGCTGTCGGCAAAGAGGAACGAGCCGCCCTTCCAAACACCGATGGGCAGGCTGCTGCGGCCGTAGTAGGTGTTCACGGCATTGATGAAGGCGATGGCGGGAGTGCCGGATCCGTTCGAAGTGGAGATGGTGACGCCCAACAGTTCGATCTCGCCTTTGTCCGCCAAGGCATGGAGCACCGCCAACGCACCGGCGTCGTCCACATCCGGCCCCATATCGGTATCTAAAATCACCTTCAGCCCAACGCCGCCGCCACTCGAAGAAGACGACGAACTGGAACCGCTGCTGCTGCTCGACGAACTCGACGAGCTACTGCTGCTCGAACTAGAGGAGGAGCTGCTGCTGGAGGAAGCCTTCAGGGTAGTAACCTGGATGGACGGCGTCTTTGCGCTGACGTTGCTGGCTGCGTCGTAGGCATTGATTGAATACGAATAGGTCGTCGCCGGGGTGAGCGGAGTGTCAGCGTACGAGGTGCTGGCCGTGGTGGCGACGGGACTGTTGTTGCGATAGATTCCGTAGCCGGTGACAGCGACGTTGTCGGTCGACGCCGTCCAGCTGAGCGCAACGG
>Ga0302323_100004783_pt1 | contig 11041 bp, 9 predicted proteins | sample Fen_T0_3_FD_201950 | JGI IMG/M metagenome (GOLD analysis project Ga0302323, IMG submission 201950) | Peat permafrost microbial communities from Stordalen Mire near Abisko, Sweden - Fen_T0_3 | ecosystem: Environmental > Terrestrial > Soil > Wetlands > Permafrost | place: Sweden: Abisko... | reverse complement strand
CCTCGGGCGAGGGACGACAGCTGTCGTTTCGGGCGTACGACACAGCCAAGGGGCGCAAGGTCTTCACAATGAAGGAAGGATACGATCGTACCGGTGGACCGGAAGACTTCACCGACGTCACGGACGTGGATGGCGATGGCGTTCCCGAGCTGTCCGATCGCCATTGTGACGGCGACGATTGCCAGCGCACCCGCTTGCGCAAATGGAACGGCAAGCGCTTCGTGGACGTGAAGGGCAAGTAAGGTCGCAACTTCCGATGGCCGAGAAGAAAGAGCCCAAGAAGTTCCGCTATGCGGATCTGGACAGCCTGAAGAGAGATCGGCCCTATGCTGCCCGCCTGCACCAATTGAAGGCGCCAGAGAAGGCCTTGCGCTTCGGCAATCCCGCGGAGCCCAACTTCGAGAAGAACATCGTTCAGGTCTTCCTGCCCGGATTTGGCGAAAATGGCCGCTCTACTGCGCCTGCCAAGGTCCACTGCGAGATTGCCCCGGTTCTGATGATGGCTTTCCAGGAAATTGCCTCCCTGGGATTGGATTATGAGCTGCGCCCGTTCGGCGACCACGCCACCTACTGTCTTCGCTACGGCAAGTCGACCAAGAACGCGAACATGTTCACCGCGGATCCCGACTATGCGTCCTTGTCCAAGAAGAGCTGGAACGTGGACTACGCCAAGTTCGATTTGGACCACGGCCGCTTTGGTAAGCCCATAGGCGGTGAGAACGTTCCGCGCTGGCATCACCTGTCCAACCATTCCTGGGGAACGGCCGTGGATATCAATCCCAGTACCAACCCCATGAAGAGCGGCGCTTACTTCGACATGCCCGAAGAGATCGTGCGGGTCATGTGCGACTGGGGCTTCTTCTGGGGCGGCTACTTCAGTCCACCTGACGGCGACTACATGCACTTCGAGTTCGTCGCTGACGAAATCCGAACCTCGAGCTTTCGCGTCCCCGCGCCCCACGTCGTCTTTCCATTGGGCTCTGAAGACAAGCGCGAATCGCCCACCAAGTACTTCCACATCAACGAATCCGGTGCGGGGGGCTTCTACCCCCTGGGCGCTTGCCAGGATCTCCACGGTGGCGTGCACCTGTATCCTTCCCCTCCTGCGCCTCCTGTCAGCGCTCCTGCGCCGGCCGCCTCGCCAACGGCCGAGGCTCCGGCGGCAGCCGCGGCACCCCCGCCGGCCATGCCAACCGTTCGTGCGACGTTGCCCGGGTACATCGTGGCGGCTCGCTTGGTGAGGATGGACTGCAAGGATCTGGACAAGGCGCTGTACAGCGAAAACCAGCTTCTGCAGGACTGTCTCCAGCACCAGCCCTTGGGCTTCGTATTGATTCGGCACGAGCTCATCGACACCGCCGATCCAGGCAAGTCCGCGCCCTTCTACAGCTTGTACATGCACCTGGATGCCCCGGACTGGGACCGGGCCGACGGCCGCTTCGAGGCCGCGCCGTGGCTGGAGAAGTTACTGCGCATGCGCTACGGCGGCGTGGTGGCCCTGGACCCCAGCAACCACGAGACGCTGGGCAAGACCTTCTGGGCCACGGAAAAATTCGATGCCAAGGGCACAGGTCCAGTACCAGTGCGAGGCTTGCCCCAGCCCCTGCCCAGGAAGGATGGGGAGCGCAGGGTTGGCTTCGGCAAGCCGACGCCCGTGGCGATCGACAAGGCCATCGCGGCCTTGCGCACGGGCGCGGTGATCACCTTCGACCGGCAGGTCCTGCCGGTGGGGCGGGGCGAGGTGATTGGCTTTCTAGATGGCGGGGCTTCATCGCGTTACCTGCACTGGGAGATCTTCGCGCCGCCCGGGCAGGGGCTGAAGAAACTGCGCGATAAGGCGCAGGCCTTCGGGGTCACCTTCGATGATCCACTGGAAGAGCTGCACGAGGACAACTTCCTGGAAACCAAGTCGCGCCACACGCCACAGGCCGACAATGAGGTGGAGTCCGCTTTCGCCAGCAAGAACGACCCGGTGCTTTCTCCGGCGATCAAGCCAAACGATGACGGGTTGATGGACGGCTACGCCACTCGCTTGGCCCGCGCCTATCAAAGCGGCGAGGCCTTCGCCAAGGACAGCAAGGCCGGGCCAACATTTCGTTTCACCTATCCCGCGACCTTGCGATTCGCCAATTCCTTCAATTTCAAGCCCGAGGCAGGCGTTCCGCACATGAACGAGGTGACGGTGACCTTTCTTCGCAATGGTCAGAGCCTGAAGCAGGAAACCAAGACCATCCCGTCGTTCGACGCGCACATTACTTTGGACCTGGACGTGCCCGCCGGGGCCGACGCAGTCACTCTGAAGTCCCCGTACTTTCGTCTCGAGCTTTCGCCACCGCCGCCCCCTCCGCCGCCGCCCGGACAGACCCCGGAACAGGCAAAGCAAGCGAGTGAGAAGCGGAAGAACGAGCGCGAAAAACTACTAAAGGATCTCAATGCTGGTCGTTGGGAGCTGCTCAGGTCCGTGACCGGGCGACGCTGGCGCAATGTGGTGCTGAAACATATTAACGAGTGGAATTCCAAGAACCTTACGCCGCACGTGAAGTCCCTTCTGGCCGCCAAATACGTTCCCAAGGTGAACGGCGAGGCCATGACCGACGTGGCTGAGATCGTCAAGCTCTTGACCCCGATGTCGTGGTGGGCGCCCGACCCCGCCACCTCGGTACCGCACGGGGAACAGCCGGCCGCGGGCGGCGAATCTCGCTTCAAGTCCCTGTTCGATGCGGGTGCCGGATTTCTGCCCTTTGATGGGCAGGTGGAAAACATGCACCCGGTGACGGCGCTGTGGATGCTGGATCTTCTGCAAGAGGAAAAGGCTATCACCTTGGTGGACAAGGCCGATCACGATGGGCTGTTCGCCGAACCCGCCGGACAGAAGCCGATGTTCCTGGGTCTGGTCACGCCGGCTGGCGAGCCGCGCGTGGGTGAGAATGTCACTCTGGCGCTGATCCACCATGGGTATGGTTCATCCCACAACAGCACGGACGAGGGCGTGGCCTTCTTGGCAGTGCCGGATGACCATCCCCCCATTCTGTTGCACGTGGCCGGCTATGTGGATGGGGCGGCGGTCATCAAGGAGCGCTTTCCCTTCTGGCGCGAAACCAAGATCAAGGCTGAATCGCGCAAGAACAAAGAGAAAGAGGGCAGCGCCCTCGAGCCGGACGAGCTGGGCGTGACGACCCTTGACCTGCCCAGGCCCTCGCTGTCAGGCGCGGAATTTACCTTCGCGCCAGTTGCCAAGAGTCCGAACTGGGTAGGCAGTTTCATTGCCAGGGAGAACTGCCCCTATGCCCTTGAGGGCTACTTATCGTTCGAATGCTGGACGGCAGATCACGGGAAGAAGGCGGATTTTACTGTGCCGGGAACGCCCGGGAAATGCCTGCTGCCGGTGGTGGCCAATCGGTTCCCGCCCGAAGAGAATGTGCGGGATGGTTTGGTCTTCGAGGGTGAGTTCATACTCAACAAGGCACCTGCGGGTGTAAAGAAGTGGTCTGCCAAGACCGCGCGGGTTTCAACGAGCTACGTCTTGCAGGATTTCATTGGAAGAGATCCAGAACACCCGGTGGCCAAAGCAGAACCGGGACGATTCAAGCTTGGGTGGCAGCTGGTGCAGCGGTTACAGGCATTGCGGGACGAGTGTCGGCGACAGAAGAAAGGAGACAAGACTACTGGTTTTGAGATCACACAACTTGCAGAATCGGGGCTGACTGCGACACTCCAGTCCAGGTCCATTGCAGCCATACTTGATCGGGCCTCTCAATTGCCGGCCTCGGCTCTATTCACCATTGGCGCCAACCCCGACGAGACACTCAATCTCACCTACTCCCCCGCTCCCACCACCGGCACCCTCTCCTTCACCGTCGACCCCAGCGCGGCGTTGCAGCAGTTGGCCAACGATCTGTGCACCAAGAACGGCCAACAGCTTTTCGCGCGACCATCTTGAACCGGCCCGAATTTCCTGGAGGCACAAACTCTTGAGAGGATGTGCCCATGGGAAGACCAGCCAAGTATCCAATTGAATTGCAGGAGAGAGCGGTCCGGCTCGTATTTGAGCAGCAAGCGTCCTATTCGTCGCAGTGGGCGGCGATCGTGGCGATCGCAGCCAAGTTCGGCTGCAAGGCGGAGACGCTGAGGCTGTGGGTGCGGCGGATGGAACGTGATACCGGGAAGCGCCCGGGGCTGACGACCAGCGAGCGGGAGCGTCTCAAAGACCTGGAGCGCGAGGTGCGGGAGCTGAAGCGGGCGAACGAAATCCTACGGAAGGCTTCCGCGTATTTCGCACAGGCGGAGCTCGACCGCCGACCGAAGTGATGGTTTCGTTCATCGATGAGCACCGAGTGTTGTACGGGGTCGAGCCGATCTGCGCTGTTCTGCCGATCGCCCCGGCGACCTACTACGCCCACCGATCCCGTGCCCAGAATCCGGACCTGCGCCCGGATCGGGCAAAGCGTGACGAAGAGCTGCGGGCAAAGATTCGGCGGGTACACCAGGAGAACTTCGGCGTATACGGGGCCGAGAAGGTGTGGCGACAGCTCAAGCGGGAGGGTGTCGAAGTTGCCAGGTGCACGGTGGAGCGCCTGATGCGCGGCCTGGGCCTACGTGGTGCGGTCCGGGGACGGGCTTTCAAGGTCACCACGGTCGCAGGCGAGTCCACGCTGCGGCCCCAGGATCTCGTTCGGCGCGAGTTCATGGCGACCAAGCCGAACCAGCTTTGGGTGGCCGACTTCACCTACGTCGCCACGTGGTTGGGCTTCGTCTACGTCGCCTTCATCATCGACGTGTTCTCGCGGGCCATCGTTGGCTGGCGAGCATCACGGTCCATGCGTACCGACCTCGTGCTCGACGCCCTGGAGCAGGCGCTACACGCCAGGCCTCTCACCGGCGATCTGGTCCACCATAGCGACCATGGCTCGCAGTACGTGTCGATTCGCTACACCGAGCGCCTCGCGGAGCTTGGTATCGAGCGATCGGTCGGGACCGTCGGCGACGCGTACGACAATGCCATGGCCGAGACCATCATCGGCCTCTTCAAGACCGAGGTGATCGAGCGCCGAGGCCCATGGCGCAGCTTCGACGCTGTCGAGTACGCCACACTGGAGTGGGTGGACTGGTTCAACCGGCGCCGCCTTCTCGAACCTCTCGGCTATTTGCCTCCGTTCGAGTTCGAGCAGATGTACTATCGTCACGAGCATCCGGTCGTGGTGGCCGGACTCACGTAACCAAGCCTCCGGGGATCCCGGGCCGGTTCAATCTTTCTGGGCCCCCAATGGCGGGCATCACATCTTCGGCTATCTGGGCGCCCCGGAGCGCATCCGTGAGGACGGCATGGTGGCGGCCACGGAAAGCGAGCTGAAGGATGCTGTTCTTGGGGACTGCATCGGGCTTGTGACCGACACCGTGCTGCCTCCGGCGCACGCGTTTGGGATCAGTCCCATCGCCCTGTCCATGGACCGTTACGGCGTGCGCACAGAAGTGACTCGGTTCGGTACCGCCAGCGACTGGAAAGATGCGCGGGTGGGGCTCACCTGCACGGTCGGCGACCAACCGCCAATTCCTGGGGGCAAGCTCGTGGGCGACCACGTTTCCGAGACTTGGTATTTGCAAAGGTGGCAGGGGAACACGCCTCGGGATCATCGCTGGAACCAGACCCTGACCTTCAAGGCCGAGGTGACGCGCAAGAAGGGCTCGCCCCCTGCGCCGCAAACACTCACCTTCACCGCGAAGCCAGCCCTGGCTGCGCTGAAGGTCACCTGGGACACCGAGCGGGTGAATTTTGTCGGCACAACCGAAGCCATGCTGACCACGGCGGGACTGGCGATTCGGTGCGAACGTCGGGGCGAAGGTGGCGCCTGGGAGGAAGCCGCGGATGTCATCGAGCAAATCACCTGCCCACGCAAGTATCGCCAGGAAGGCCCGCGTACAAGTCCGCACTGGGGCAGCCCGGAAGCCGATATGACCTTTGTCGCTTGGGTCAGCCGAAGTGTCTTTACCCCTGGCCAGTACCGATTCATTTGGCACGTGACCATGTTCTTGGGGGAAGGCGACGCACTGCCAAACCTGGACTTGGAGATTCCCCGGATCGATGTGCGAATTGCGGCCCTGACCACGCGTGAGTATTCGGGCGCGGAGCTGGCAAGCTCGATGCCCAACCCCGCGGAGGGGAACCATGGCTGAGCGAACCACGGCACCTGGGCCCAGTGCCGCGACGGGCGCACGCCGGCCCGCACGGGCGGCAGCAAGGCGAGCAGCGTCGGCGGCCGCGGTGGCTGGCGGAGCGCCCAGGGCAAACAAGAAGCCGGAGCCCAAGCCGACCGAGATCCCGCTTGGTATTGCGCAGGTTCTGCCGACCAAGGAGATCGAGGGCGAGCTCGTCCCCATCGTCACCCTGCATTTCGACCCGACCCCACAGAACGTGGCCCAGGCCTTGAGCGAGCCCAAATCACTTTTGGTGAATTGGCCCATCACCGGCAAGGCCAGCAACCTGCACGATCTGACGCTTCCATGTGTGCTGAGTTGGCGTGTGAATCCACTTGCGAAGGCCGACGCCGTCGAGATGGACTGGCACAAGAATCCTGATACGTATTTGAGCCAGGTCGATGGCGCGAAGAGCGAGCTGAAGATCGATGGTCAGGGGCACTTTCAAGTGTTGGTAGACGGCAAGGCGCCCATCCTGGACTTCATCTCGGCCCGGTTGGTGGGACGAGGATTGGTGGGGTACTCCTTGTCGATGCCTCGTCCGGCTGGAACCGCGGTGCAGGAATCCGAGACTGAGCTTGCCTTCGAGCTCTTGGGGGATATCCAGGTCGAGCTGTTGCTCTCGAAGACGCCGCCCGCTGCCCCGAAGCCGGCAGCGTCAGCTGCTCCAGCCGCGCCTGCCGCATCAAGCGCACTGGCCTCCATGTCGGTGGCACCACCGGATGCGACCGCGACCTACAGGCCAGACATGGACGACCCGCCGGAGGAGCCGGCGGCCGAGCCCGACGCCGGTCCCCGTTCGCCCTGCCTGGGCGATCGCATGCGCTTCACCTCGCACCTGCATAAGCTGTTGCAGCAGACTGAGCTGGAGTTGCGCGTGGTGGAGAAGGAATCAGGCATCTTTGCCGAGCATCCGGACGTGATGGCGTGGCATCGCCTTTACGGCAAGGGCAAGGCGCCGCCCTTCGAGTGGAAGATCGGCTTCACGGACGGAAGTAGTGGGGTTTTGGCGGAGCCGAAATTCTCTTACGAGGACGACGAGGAGGAGGGCAGCACGTTCGAGTACGGATGGGAGCTGCATGCGAAGAGCACCAACCCCAACGCCGCTCGATTCATGCCTATCCTGGCCAGCAAGGAAGTCATCCTGGTCAACAAGCCGTACCTCGATTCGTTCCACGTCGAGATTGTGGATGCGCAAGCCGGCAAGTACTTGGTGAAGGGCTCAATTGTCGGCTTTTCGCACGATGCCCCGCCGATTCGACTGACCATTTGGTTGATCGACCGCGTGGGTGAGCGGTACCCGGAGAACAGCAAGCCGGTGCTCGGTGAGGATGGTTCGTTCGAACAAGTGGTCTTCGGTCCCAGGGCGGATGCGCCGACTGGGATCGCTCTCGAAGTGCCCAAGGTTTTCGCCATCCTTTCGCTGATGGCCGCATGGAAGACCGACGCCCTGGTCGTGTCCCCCGAGGGCTCCGTGGGTGGCTTTCTGGGCTTCGACAGCGAGCGATTCGCCTACTACCACCTGCAGAAGGGAACCACCACCGAGTCCAAGACCCTGTGGGTGTGCTCCGAGGAATGGGTTGGGATCACGCCACGTCTGGGCAAGAAGTCGAAGGACCAGGTGGCCATCACCGCCCCTGGCCCCTCGGCTGGAGGTGGGCAGTACTCGTTGCTGGTGTTCGACGACGTCTGGAACGATATCCTCGCCTGGGAGGGCTTTGTCAGACACATGTACTTGGACAGCAAGCGCCTGGTCACCGTGGGGGCCGGCTGCTACCTGCCGACCGCGGAGGACGCCGCGGCCATGAAGGCGCACTTCCTCAATCGCCAGACCAAGACGGTGCCCGACGATGCTCTCATTCGCAAGACTTACGCGACGGTCGCGAAGATGCCGGGCGGCCAGAATTGGGCCAATTACGAGACCAGCCCGTTGCTGGAGCTGGATCCGGACTACGTCAAGGAATTGGCCAGAGGCTACATGGAGGACAAGGCCGTGCCGGCCATGCACAATACCTTCGGTGCCCAGAAGTTCGATGGTTTTCCCAAATGCGCGCGGCGGGCTATCCTTGATATCGCCTACAATGCCGGCATCGCCTTCTTCGACGCCAAAAGCCCCCAGCTGAAAGCCGCAATTGTCGCCAAGGACTGGATCGAGGCGGCAGCCCAAGTGCCCAAACCAGGCCGCGCCGAACGCCGGGCATGGCGACAAGAGCTGTTCGAGTACGCCCATTTCATCGACACCGGAGAGAAGGTCTAACTGCCATGGCGAAGGCACCCTACAAGGGCAAGAAGGACGGCGAGGTCACTGTCTACGAAATCGAGGTGACTGTCGAGGAACTCGAACAACCGATCGAGGTTCCCATGTCGGACAAGGAAACACGCCTGGTGATTCGGCTTGCTCCGCGCAAGTTCCTGTTCTCGGTTTGACCCAAGGGGCGCGTCCGACCCGTGCCATCGAGATCTGCTTGATCGACCCCAAGCCCCCCTCTACCCAGATTCCGTAAACTACACGCACCCTACCTCACCCTTGCGGTGCCGCTACTCAGAACGGTGTAGACGGGGTCGACCATCGAATCGTCTGCATCGGCTTCGATCGACTGACGTAAGAGCGCGGCTGCACCGGCGAGGCGGTCGCGGCCAGGGGAATCTTGACACTGCTCGCGGCGATTTCGATGGCGTCCGGCAGTGGGCTGAGGAGCTGCACCGAAAGACAATTGCTTTGACCGGGCGTACAGGAAGACGGCGGCAAAGCACAGGATCCACTCTTCGGGTCGGTGCAGATCAGGCCGCCGGCACAGCAGACTGAGCCGCACGCGGAGCCCGTCGGGCTACACGACCCGGCCACACACTTTTGTATCATCGAATCACAGCAGGATCTGCCACACGCGACGCCGGTGAAGCCGGCGCAGCAAAGTAAGTCGGCCGCACTTGCACAGGTGAAAAAAACATCGCAGCCCATGTGATCACCATGATCCCCCCCTCCCAATCTATTTCGGTTAGTTACTTCTTGGGCGCGAGTATACGAACGCTCCGGCGTCACGCCCATACGATGTGAGATCGTTCACGCGATGGGGACGCGCGGCGTGAAGCGGCCAAGGGTCAATAGAGATCCCAGACGCGGATCGCGGGGGCTTCGAGGCAGAAGACGACCGGGACACCTGAGCCGAAGATGGTGAGCCCTGCAACCAGCCCTGGGCACCGAGGTGATGGCGATGACGACCTCGCGTTCCAGGGTGGGAATCGAGAAGCCGGCGTTAAATGTCAGGGAATCGCCACGCCGGTAGGCCGGGGTGATGCTGCCGTCGCTGCCCGTGCTGCAAAGGCCGGGGCTGCAGAGGTAGTCGGCGAAGACCTCGACCGAGGCCTGCAGTTCTTCGTTCTGCGCACGGCTCTCTTGCTGACATTGGCATTCGGAGCACAGTCCGTCCGCAGGGACGAACAAGCTTCCGGCCCAAGCCACGAAGCGGCTCTGGCCCGGCGGAATCTCGTAGAGCACCGGGAGAGGAGGCTCGCATTGCACTCAGCAGGACTGACCGCTGCGGGTGTAGTCACAGAGGGGCTGACAGGGCCGGCATCCCTGCGCGCCGCCATTGGTCTCTTGCACGCCACGGACAGCGCAACCGCCGCAACCGTCATCGCTCATGGGCGGGGCAGCGTGAGCGACGTCTTGCGAGGTGGATTCAATCACGACCCTCAGAGCATAGGCTGCCCCTATCCCCAGTCGGTCTCCGCGCATCAGGGACCGTCGTCCTGTGGGTGGCCGGAGGGCCCCGCCCATGAACGGCTTACTCCTGACCAGGCTGGAGGGCGTCGGGCGCACCGACTTCGCGCAAAACGCGTGTGCAACCTGTGGCCGATGGTTGACTGACGACGAAGATGCGGGCTTCCGCCGCCGTTCCGCCGCTGGCATGGCCGTCGCGTCGGATGAGCAAGTCCTCCAGACCGTCGCCGTCTATGTCGGCTCGTGCATAGAGGAACAGTCGGCCCGACCATCCATCGCTGCGAAGAGCCGCCCTGTCAGCCCCATCGACGCGTATCTTCAGCGTTTCGTCAAAGTTCCCCCACCCGTGGCAAGCCTTCTCGGCAGCCATCGCTTCGTCCAGATCGTCGGGGCTCTCCAGCCATGCCAGGCGGGGCGACAATTTTGCAATGCCCGGTTTGGTGAAACGAAACCATCCAAGGTTGCTACGAAGAGCTGGTCTTGCGTCCTCAAGAGCCTTGAGTGCGAAGCAGTGGGCACCCTGCTGCCACAAGGTCGTCCAATCGACGGCATTGGGTAATTCGAAACGAGACTTGGTCACGGCAAGGAAGTCTAGGCAGGTCTTGATCTTTCGCTTCTCGCCCGTCGCCAGCTTGACGACCCAGGCGTCGTCGAGCGGACGCTCCAAGGCCTTAGCGACCTCCGACAGCGTGCCTACACCGAGATCCTTCGACAAATAGACCGCCACCGGTCCGTCTGATGCCACGGCTTTAGGGTGACCCGCGAGGAGCAACACGACGAAGGGCAGCGATCGATTGGGCCGCAGTTTCTTCATCGCAAAGCCGGTGGCCGGAGATGGCCATCGTGAATGCGCAGATGACGGGTCGGCCGTCCAATCGCGGTCATCGATGGCAGCCTTCAACCGGCGAAACTTGTGGAGGCCGGACGCCTTGTGGGTCTTCCCATGAACGACCTTCTCCGGGCTACCGACCCCAGCGTTGTAAGCGATGGCGACGTCTTGGAGCATGCTTCCCGCTCCCACGGTCACGAGGGTGGATCGTGTGTGTCGAGGTACATTGGCGGCCCCCCCTCCCATCGGACGATGCCCCGGTAGAGTCGATCAGAGTCGGTTGGTTACAGCAACCTGCT
>Ga0302323_100004782_pt1 | contig 11042 bp, 6 predicted proteins | sample Fen_T0_3_FD_201950 | JGI IMG/M metagenome (GOLD analysis project Ga0302323, IMG submission 201950) | Peat permafrost microbial communities from Stordalen Mire near Abisko, Sweden - Fen_T0_3 | ecosystem: Environmental > Terrestrial > Soil > Wetlands > Permafrost | place: Sweden: Abisko... | reverse complement strand
CTGGCGCCGTGTGCCAGCCATAGATGGCGACCCGGCCGGGGATCTTGCTCAGCCGGTTGCTCAGCACGAGGTCCTTCTTGTGGCCCGCGATGAGCTCCCCGAGGGGCAGGCCCGAGCGCTGCTCGTCAATCCGCTGCTGATGCCTTTCCAGGTAGAGGTTCGAGCGCATCAGGGGACCGGCGGGCAACGGGGCTGGCCTCAGGTGGTATGTAGACTGCTCGTAGATCGCGTCGACCATCCTCGCGGTGGGCAGGACGCAGCCGAAGCGGTCAGCGACGGTCGTCGCCGAGTAGTAGGTGAGAGGCACGTAGAGGAAGTCGTCGTCTGACCCGATGGCCAGATAGTCGGGCGTCACCCAGATGGTCGCTGCCACCGTCTGCCCGTCCGAAGCGCTGGTCGTCAGGCTGACCGGCGTCAAGCGGCGCAGGAACGAAGGGACGTTACCGCGTTCCAGCTCGGCGACGACCGCGCGATCCCGCTCCTCGGCCGAGAGGCCGCTCGTGCGCCGCACGAACTCCGACCCTGCGATGGCGTCCGCCGGGCGAGCGGGCAGTCTCAGAAGCGGCTGTGAGACCGAGCTGGTGTGAACCGTGCTAGCAGTGGAGGCAAAAGCGCCGAACGCAGCGCAGACGAGCACCCAAGCGGCACCGACCGTCACCAATTTGGACATCACATAAGCACCGTCCTCCTTTTGGGCTTGCATGTCAAATCGGGCTGGCGCGATTCGTGCTCATGTACCCCTTGAGGTGCGGCGGTTGCGTCAGAGGGTCCCAGCGGGTTGTCAGGTTTCGCAGCCATCGGTCCGCCGCAGCCGCGTGGCCTCTCCTCGACTCGTCATGCGCTTCTGTTTCTACATGGTCCTGACAGGCGTCTGCCTGTGCGCCTTGGCAACAGGCTGCCTGTACGCCAGGAGAGGCATGCAACCAGAGCTGGCCGCGAACTCAAGCGGCGCCTCAGTGGCGGGGCATCCGGACGGTTGGACGCATCGGGACGCATCGGCGCGTCCCGCTGAGCGTGCCACTCCGTTGGACGCCCTTGGTCGGGATGAGGTGACGTCTCAGCTTCCATCCGCCCAGTTGCCGGGTGGGGATCAGATCGAGGACTACCGGGCGAACCGTCAGAAGTCGGTCGTCGAGCTCCAACAATTCCGCGAGCTCACGCGCCTGACGCTCGACGGCTTCGCTGGTGGTCCTTCCGTGGCCAGCCTGATCGACTTGAACCCACGGATCGGAACCTGGTACCTACTACGCCTTTCGACACCCGACGGGCGTAGCGCCACCTATCACCTTGAGAATCCGAGCGGTGCACGGCTGCGGCTCGATCCCGCTTACCGCTCGGGCATCACCATCGAGCGGGCGGGGAGCGGAGCGAACGAGCAAGTCCGCTGTGAACTTTGGCCCGCAGGCGCGGCCACTCCCCTGACAAACGCGCGCAATTCCGGGCTCGCCTATGCGCCACTCTGCGGTGGAGCGCTCTTCCTGCGGAACCCGGTCGAAGGTCATCGGACTTCCAAGGAACTCGTCGTCGACCTGCTCCGCGATCACGTGTGGCAGGGCGAGGAGATCACTGTGCTCGTCCGCGACCTGTTCTTCCGGGATGCCTACCGCGCCACGTCGAACCTGGTCGTGGCACCCGTGAAGCCGCCTCCGGAGTCGCCGAGCGCTCCGGTTCCGCCTCTGGTGCGCCCGGCCGCCTTGGATCGGTTGCTGGTGCCGGCCAACCTCGAGATCGGCCTTGACGGCGAGGCGGACGGCCGGGTGGCGGTCGGCCGCTGGTACCCAGCGCTAGGCAGCCCAGGGATCTTCGTGACCACTCTTCGGCCCGATCTGGTGGCCCTGGAGGTCATCGCAGAGCAGAGAGGCCGCGTCTCGGCCCTCGACCCGGTCGAGGCCGCGGCCCTGGTCTATCTCGTGGCCTTTGACCTCGGGCAGTTCGACCTGGGCTTTCGCGTGGGCACCGATCACCCGCGTGTCGGCTGGTCCGACATGGTTCTCCCGGCGGTGCGCGACGATGCGTTGGCAGGACCGGACGGCATCGGCACGATCGACCCCCTGGTCAGGACCGGGATGCTGAGCCCGATGGAGGCCAGCCGCGTCGCCGCGACGTTCACAGGCGGCTTCAAGCGCGCGCACGGTGCCTTCAGGATGTCCCAGCTCGCCGCGATCGACCACGGCAGTCACTACGGCTTCATAGAGAACGGCGTGGTTCTGAGCAAGCTCGAGCCGGGACTCGCCACTGCTGTGGTCTTCGACGACGGCCGCGTCGACCTCAAGACGTGGACCGAAGCTGACGACGTCGATCTCCCACGGCTCCGCTACGCGCGCCAGAACGGCGTCGCCATCCTCGAGCGTGACCCTGGCTCGCAACGAGTCGTCCCAGGTGCCCGCGTTCGGGAATGGGGCCCTGGCAACTGGTCCGGTTCCGTCGACAAGCAGCTGCGCACGCTGCGCGCAGGGCTGTGCCTGCAAGAGTCGCAGGGAAAGCGGTTCCTGCTCTACGGCTACTTCTCGAGCGCCACGCCCTCCTCGATGGCGCGCGTGTTCGAGGCCTGCGGCTGCCGTTACGCGATGCTGCTCGACATGAACGCGCTGGAGCACACCTACATGGCCGTCTATCACACGGAGGGCTCTCGGCTGCTCACGCAGCACCTCATCGACGGCATGGGCGTCGTTGACGGGTCCAAGGATGGCCAGCCGCTGCCGCGCTTCGTCAGCATTGCCGACAACCGCGACTTCTTCTACTTGCTCAGGCGGAGCCCCCAATGAACCGAACCGCACGTCTCGTCGGTTGCGTCGCGCTGCTGGCCCTGGTCCGGCCGGCGCTCCTCATCTCCATCGAGAAGGAGCGGGTTGCGCCGCGTCCCTCCGGGCCCCAACGCAATGAGGAGCTGCTGCGGGAGCTGCAGCAGGTTCACGGCTTGAGCGACGAGTCGATGCGGCGCATCCGCGCGATCTTCGCTGGCTCAGCCATCATCGGCCAGGGGAATCCGGCAGTGACCGAGCATCCTGCGACGCCAGAAGCGTGCGTTGCGAAACTGCGCGAGTCCGGGACCTCCTACGAGCAGCCTGAATCGGATCGCATCTGCGGTGCGCGCTACATGGCTCCGCTCTACGATCCTGCGCGGGAGAAGCCTCAGGATGCCCGCGCTTGTATCGACCGCTTCGAGTTCCCGAACATCCCGTGCGCGTATCCCGTCGTCTGGGTGCGGGCGCGCGAGGCCGCGCAGATCTGTGAGGCCGAGGGCAAGCGGCTCTGCGACGCCCACGAGTGGGAGGGCGCCTGCGCCGGCAGCTTGGAGCCGCCCGACTATCGCTTCGACCTGGCCAAGGGCCGAGACATGATCTCCGCTGCCGAGTCCATGCGAGCCGCGCACAACCGCGCGCACGCTCCGAGCAAGTCGTGGAGCTACGGCCCGGCCTACCGGACAGGCGTCTGCGCGGCGTCGAGTCACAAGACCCCGGGCTGTGGGGGCGGCGAATGGGCCCACTGCGGATCGAACACCTTTCCCGCCGGCTTCTTTCCCGCGTGCCGCAGCGCACTAGACGTGTTCGACCTCAACGGCAACGCCGCGGAGCACATGAACCTCCCGCTGGACGAGAGCCAGATGTCGAGCCGCGGCAGCCAGAAGCTGGGCGTCACGGAAATGAAGGGGAGCTGGTTCATCTTCGACCGCTACCGCGCGCACGAGGACTGGTGCCGCTGGCGCGCGCCGTTCTGGCACGGCACACGGGTGATGGACGAGAAGAGCCACGCGAACTACCACCTTGGTTTCCGCTGCTGTAAGACGATCCACTGACTGAGTGTCGGCAGCGTTGCGCACTTCGACTCGCACGCCGTCCTTGGTGCGGAGCGGATCCGCGCGCGGGCGAGGGGAGCATTCTACAAAACGGCATTGGTCACGGCACGTCGCGAGTCCCGCGGAGCGTGTGGTTCTCAACTGGATGGCCCGGCTCGAAAGGAGTGTCAGGGGACTTGGTGGCATGTGCCTTGCTCCTCTACTGCAGCAGCGCGCTGGGCGCCCTACGTCGCAGGACGACGAAACGAAAGAACCGGGCACCCAGCCGCGAACATGGAGGACAGAAATGCGGAATAGGTACAGTAAGTTTCTTCCGATCGTAGCTGGTCTCGCTGCACTGGCGTTGTCGCGATGCGGTAGCTCTTCAAGCCCCACAGCGCCGACCTCCGGCACACCAACGCCGACTCCAGTCGCAACGCCGACGCCTGCCACAACACCGACGCCCGCGGCAACACCGACTCCCGTGGCAACGCCGACGGGTACGCCGACACCCACACCTTCCCTCACCGGGCAAGTGACAATCTCCAATTTGGCTTTCGACAACGTGACCGTCTTGGTGGGGACCGGGGTCACGTGGATGAACATGGACACCGTTGCACACACAGCCACAGCCGATCCCTCGAGTGGGTTCCAGTTCAATACGGGCAACATCGCACCCGGTGCCACGAGCCCGCCGATCATCTTCACGAAGGCCGGAACGTTCCCGTATCACTGCATGATTCACACAACCATGCACGGGACGCTCGTGGTTCAGTAGCGGGACGGATTGTCGTCGCCGCGCCAGTACTCGAGTCCATGGCTTGAGCGACGAGTCGAGGTGCAAGCGATCGTCCGGCCGAAGCGTCGTCGGTCTTCCGGCGAGTTGTACTTTGTGGAAAGCGCCTTCCCGCATGGATCGCGGCGAAGGCCTCAGATCCGCCTTGATCGTCCGGCATCGCTCGCTGCAACGCCAATCCCCGTGTTTCGCAGGCCCCGGGGCGCACGGTGCAGAGGCCAGAGTCCGGCACGCCACTTGCTGGAAGATGGCGAGAGGCAGCCTCGGGGTTCCCTTCGCAATGCGGGCCGAGTGGCATCTGCCCAACGAGGACTCCGAGTGTGACTGCCAAGAAGCCAGCGATCGTCTCGGCACTACCCAAGGCCGCCAGCGGCATCTGCGGCCTCGACGAGATCACCGGTGGAGGCCTGCCCCGCGGGCGCCCCACCCTCATCTGCGGCGCTGCGGGCGCGGGCAAGACCCTCTTCGCGGTCGAGTTTCTCGTGCGCGGCATCGAGATGGGCGAGCCGGGCGTCTTGGTGGCCTTCGAGGAGACGGCCGAGGAGCTGGCCCAGAATGTCGCGTCGCTGGGCTTTGACCTCGAGCATCTCTGCGCCCAGAAGAAGCTGCTCATCGACTTTGTGCGCGTCGAGCGCGCCGAGATCGAGGAGACAGGGGAGTACGACCTGGAGGGGCTGTTCGTCCGTCTGGGCCACGCCATCGACGCCGTGGGCGCCAAGCGCGTGGTGCTCGACACGATCGAGAGCCTGTTCGCGGGCTTGTCGAACGCGGCCTTGCTGCGCTCGGAGCTGCGCCGCCTCTTCCGCTGGCTCAAGGACCGGAGACTGACGGCCGTCATCACGGCCGAACGAGGCGTTTCCGCCCTCACCCGGCAGGGGCTCGAAGAGTACGTCTCAGACTGCGTGATCCTGCTCGACCACCGAGTCACGGAGCAGGTCTCCACGCGCCGGTTGCGGGTCGTGAAGTACCGGGGCTCTGCCCATGGCACGAACGAGTATCCGTTCCTCATCGACGACTCCGGCTTCTCGGTCCTACCTATCACGTCGCTGGGGCTGCAACACCGGGCGTCCGCCGAACGGGTGTCCAGCGGCATACCGCGGCTGGACGCCATGCTGGGAGGAGGCTATTTCCGGGGGAGCACCATCCTTGCTTCAGGGACGGCCGGGTCTGGCAAGACCAGCGTGGCCGCCCACTTTGTCCAGGCTGCCTGCTTGCGCGGAGAGCGCTGCCTGTTCTTCGCATTCGAGGAATCTCCGCAGCAGCTCACGCGCAACATGGCCTCAATCGGCATGGATCTGGGCCGCTGGCGGAAGCAGGGCCTGCTACGGCTGGAGTCCGCCCGCCCGGCGCTCTACGGGTTGGAGACGCACCTGGCCTTCATGCACAGGACGATCCGGGAGTTCTCGCCAGCGGCTGTGCTCGTGGATCCCATCACGGACTTCACCGACTCGCTGGCCGACAACAAGTCCATGCTGACGAGGCTCATCGACTTCCTCAAGATGGAAGGCATCACCGCCGTGTTCACGAGCCTCACTTCGGCCGGGATGTCCGTGGAGCAGTCGGAAGCAGGTGTGTCCTCGCTCATCGACACCTGGATCGTGCTGCGGGACGTGGAGCGCGAGGGCCGGCGCTACCGCGCCCTCTGCGTGCTCAAGTCGCGTGGCATGTCCCACTCGCACGACATCCGGGAATTCCGGATCACGAGGCGAGGTGTCGATATCGGCGAGGACCAGCCGGGGCTGCCCAACCCGGCGGCGGAGGTGCGGATCCGGAAGCGACCCGCAGTCCCAGTCCGCAAGGGAGCGCAGCGATGACGGCCCACAAGCGGCCGGGCCGCAAGTCCGCTCCAAGCAGGCCCGCCTCGGCGGAGGCTGGTGGGGCGACGGAGCGCTACGTGTTGACGCTATACGTGACCGGCGCCACGGTGGGGTCGCTGCGCGCGATCGCCAACCTGAAAGCCATCTGCGAGCAGTACCTGAAGGGTCGCTACCGTCTGGAGGTCGTGGACATCTACCGACGGCCGGATCTTCTGCGCAGAGACCAGATCGTGGCCGTGCCGACGCTCATCAAGAAGCTCCCGGCTCCGCTGCGCCTCCTGGTGGGCGACCTCTCGCGGACGGAGCAGGTGCTTCAAGGCCTGGGTCTCGTACCGTCGGCTTCCTAAGGAGTGCCATGCCCCTCAAGGCAGAGCGGCGCCCTCTCCGAACAGAGAACGAGAGATTGCGCGGCCGGCTGGAGGAGCTGGAAGAGGCGCTACGTGCCGTTCGCACGGGCGAAGTGGACGCGCTGGTCGTTGCGACCGACGGGGGAGATCGGGTCTTCACCCTCACGAGCGCCGACCAGACCTACCGCGTGATGGTGGAGGAGATGCAGACAGGCGCGGCCACCCTGTCCGGTGACGCAGTCGTGCTCTACTGCAACCCTTGCCTGGCGGCGCTGCTGGACGTGCCCGTAGAGGTCGTGCTCGGCGCGTCGCTCTCGGGCTTCCTGGACGAGCAGGGTGCGGTCTCCTTGTGCGCGATGCTTGAGGCGGCTGGGAGCGGAGTTGCCCGGGGCGAGATCTCGTTTCTCAGGGGGGACGGCTCTGTCCCTACCCACGTTTCTCTCACTCCGCTGTCTCTCGATGGCGCGCGTGTCTTTTGCATGGTCGTCACGGACTTGACGGAGCGTAGACGCCGGGAGGAGGAGCGGGCGCAGCTCGAGCACGAGCGGGCGGCGCGGGCGACGGCGGAAGAGGCGAGCAGGACCGCTTTGGCGGAGATCGAGCGGCGCAAGGAGGCCGAGACGCAGAGAATCGAGCTCTTGGAACGCGAGCGAGCCGCGCGAACCGAGGCGGAGCAGGCCAACCGGCTGAAGGACGAGTTCCTGGCGACCCTGTCGCACGAGCTGCGCTCGCCGCTCAATGCCATCGTGGCCTGGTCGCACATCCTAAACGATCCGGATCTGGATCACGCAACCACCAGGCGTGCCGTCCAAACGATCGATCGCAACGCCCGGGCCCAGGCCCAGCTCGTCGCCGACATCCTAGATGTGTCGCGGATCATCACCGGCAAGTTCCAAATGACTTTCGGTATGGTGCAACTGTCCGACGTGATCGAATCGGCAGCGGACACCATGCGGCCAGCCGCGCAGGCCAGGAACATCCGGCTCGATCTGGCGATCGATCCCGCGGCCGGCGTCGTGTCGGGTGACGCGAGCCGGCTGCAGCAGGTGATCTGGAACCTGCTGTCCAATGCCACGAAGTTCGCGCCCGCGGGAGGGCGGGTGCAGGTGCGGCTGCGGGATGCCGGCACGCACAGCGAGTTCTCGGTCACGGACGACGGTCCCGGGATCGATCCCGCGTTCCTGCCGTACGTCTTCGACCGGTTCCGGCAGGCCGACTCCTCGAGCACTCGCCGGCACAGCGGGCTGGGTCTCGGGTTGGCCATCGTGCGGCACCTGGTCGAGCTGCATGGCGGGACCGTCGAGGCGCGGAATCGCGAAGGCCAACCGGGCGCGATGTTCATCGTCCGGCTGCCGCGGCAGCAAGGTGCCGCGGCCGACAGTGCGTCGGCCGAGCAGGGCCCGCCCGCCAACGCTCGGGAGGCACGGGCGCAGCCCACCGCACCCTCGCTCCGAGACGTGAACGTTCTGCTCGTGGACGACGAGCCCGACACCCGCCAGGCGATGGCCATCGGCCTGGGACGTCACGGCGCTCGGGTGGTCACAGCTTCCTCGGCCAGAGAGGCCCTCGACGCCCTAGCGCGGGAGCGGCCCCAGGTGCTCGTGGCCGACATCGGCATGGCGGGCGAGGACGGCTACGCGCTCCTTCAGAAGGTGCGGGCGCTGCCATCCGAGGGCGGTGGAGTGACGCCGGCCATCGCGCTCACGGGATACGCCAGTCCGCGGGATCGGGCGGCCGCGCTTCGGGCCGGCTTCCAGATGCACGTCTCCAAGCCGGTGACTCCGGCTGAGCTGGCCGCCGCGGTGGCCAGCCTGGTGGCACACGCCCGGCCTGACGCTGCCTCGCGCTGAGTCTCGCCACGCGCGCTCGCCCGTCGCGGCGCGGCAGTACTCATGCCGTCAGTCCTCGATCGACGTGGCCGACTTTTCGTCGAGAATGCGGCATGCCTCTAGGATCAGGAATTCCGTCGGCTCGGAGATCGGCGCGCCCTCCGCGGTGGCGCCGGGCTGGAACGTGAAGCGCCCCCCTGCCCAGGCCACGAACTGGATCACCGCGTCGCGGCCCTGCGTCTCGTCGGAGGTTGCGGTGGCGAGCCGCCCGTTGTCGAACGTCATTCTGATCGTGCGGGCCTCGTGGGTGACCTCGAGCGCGCCCGTCAGGCCGCCCCGGTGGCACATCTGCAACAGGCCGGGGGCCCCGAGAAGATCAATGACCCCCTGTACGCCGGCGCTGCCGAGCGCGGCCGCTCTCGCCGGCGCGTAACGCTGCATGAGAAGTTGCATGTGGCGGAGGATCTCGTGAACCGAGAAGCCAATGGAGACGGGCTGGTCCGCGCCGGTTTCCACGCCGCGTTGCCGCTCGTCGTAGGCCTGGTAGCCGGAGAGGAGCAGGACGGGGATGTTTTGCGTGGCCCGGTGCGCGCGCAGCCGGCGGCGGATCTCGAACCCGTCGAGCCCCTCCATTCGTACGTCGAGCAGCGCGATCTGCGGTGGACGCTCGAGGGCCATCTGCAGGGCCTCCTCGCCGTCTTCCGCATCGTGGACCAGGAACCCGCGGGACTCGAGGACCGAGCGCAGGAACCCACGGAATAGCGGGTTGTTGGCCGCGATCAGCACCTCGCGCAGCCCGCGCGGGATCTCGTCGAAGGTCGGCGACAGGTCTCCGGCAAGCAGCGCGTCCGGATCGCTCGTCACAATCTGCTCCTGGCGCGGGTCGATCTCCTCGAAGCGGGCTCGGCTCGGCGTGGCCACCTCGCCCGTCTGGTCCACCACGGCCCCTGCGCGCAGCACGATGCGCGATTGTGCGCCATCGCCCGTCACCGTGAGAAGTCCTGTCCGGCCCACGCGCTGCACGGCCGTCGCGAGCTGCTGCGCCGAGTCGCCGCCGTTTGCCTCCACCGCGCCCCGGCGCTGGTCGATGGTGTCCAGGATCCGGGCGATCTTCTTCTGGAGCAGCTCCGGCGCGATGGGCTTGGTGAGGTAGTCGACCACACCGAAGCGGAACGCGTGCACGCGCTGCGCGTATTCATGCCGAGCCGTCAGGAACACGACGGGGAAGCGGGCGGTGGCCGCGTCGGCCTGGAGCGCGCGGACCACGTCGTAGCCGTCCATCTCGGGCATGGCGATGTCACACAGCACGAGATCCGGCCGATGCTGCCGCACGAGCTCCAGAGCCTGTCGCGGATCGCCCGTGGCAATCACCTGGTAACCGGCCTGGCTGAGGATGACCTCGATTGCCGAACGCGCGTCGTCCGAGTCCTCGACCACGACGATGGAGCGGCGGTCGCGCGCCACCGTCGTCGCTGATGCCGCGCAGGCATCCGACTCAGGCAGGCTGACGTTGAGCTCCAACAGCTCCGCCGACGGCTTCCGATGCCGGACCAGGAAAGCCTCGCACTCCGCGATGCCCAGGGGCCTGCTGTAGAGGAAGCCCTGAATGCGGTCGCAGACCTCTCGGCTCAACACGTCGAGCTGCTCACGGGTCTCGACCCCTTCCGCCTGGACGCTGAGCTTCAGAGTGTGCGCCATCCGGATGATGGCGATGGCGATCGCGGCATCGCCAGGACTGCCGGCGATGCTGTGGACGAACGACTTGTCCACTTTCAACGTGTGGATCGGCAAACGCTTCAGGTAGCTGAGCGACGAGTACCCGGTGCCGAAGTCGTCGATGGAGATGCGCACGCCGAGCTTGCCGACCTCTGTCAGGACATGTGAGGTGACCTCGGGGTTCTGCATGGCCTGCGTCTCTGTGATCTCGAGCTCGAGGCAGCTCGCGCGCAGCCCCGTCTCGGCCAGCACTTCTGTCACGTGCCGGAGGAAGGTGGGGTCGTGGAACTGGCGCTCCGCGATGTTCACGGCCACCACGAGGTCCGGGTGCCCCATCTGCTGCCACGCCCTCGCCTGACCGCACGCGGTGCCGAGCGCCCACCAGCCCATGGGCACGATGAGGCTCGAGCTCTCGGCCAGGGGCAGAAACTCCGCGGGTAACAGCACGCCGTGGACGGGATGCCGCCAACGCATGAGCGCTTCCACGCCGTGAACACGATCGCCGATCAGATCTAAGGCCGGCTGGTACTCGAGGAACAGCTCGCCGCGCTCGAGGGCACGGCGCAGCCCGACCTCCATCTCGAGGCGCGCCATGGCCGCGGTCTGGAGGCTGAGGGTATAGAGCTGGCAGTTGTCGCGCCCCTCCTCCTTCGCCCGGTAGAGTGCCGCGTCGGCGTTCTTCAGCAGGCTGTTGAAATCCGTCCCGTCCTCAGGGTAGACGGAGACGCCCATGCTCCCGTTCACGAACAGCTCGCGCTCACC
>Ga0302323_100004781_pt1 | contig 11042 bp, 9 predicted proteins | sample Fen_T0_3_FD_201950 | JGI IMG/M metagenome (GOLD analysis project Ga0302323, IMG submission 201950) | Peat permafrost microbial communities from Stordalen Mire near Abisko, Sweden - Fen_T0_3 | ecosystem: Environmental > Terrestrial > Soil > Wetlands > Permafrost | place: Sweden: Abisko... | reverse complement strand
GGGCGAGCTCCCCTCGCCCGGCACCCCGCCCGCGCGCACCAAACACTCGATGACCTCGGCGTCGGTGGTCTGGGTGAAGTCGTCGTAGAACTGCCCGACGCCGAAGAACCGCCTCGGGGTGGCGAGAGCGACCAGCTCGTCGGCAGCACCGGACAGCGAGTCGGTCCACTCCGGAGGTGCCACCGGTACGGCGAGGACGACGCGCCGCGCTCCTTGCGCGCGCGCGACGAGACAGGCGGCCTTGGCGGTGGACCCCGTCGCGATCCCGTCGTCGACGATGACGACGACCCGCCCCGCCAGCGCGATCCGGTTCCGCCCGGCCCGGAACCGCTGCCCCAGCGCAGCGAGCTCCGCGCGTTCCTGACGCTCGACCGCCGCCACCTCGTGCGGCGCGACTCCGGCGGACCGCACGACGTCGGCGTTGACCACCCGAACACCGTCCTCCCCGATCGCGCCCATGCCGAGCTCGGGCTGGGACGGCACACCCAGCTTGCGCACCAGGATCACGTCGAGCGGCGCTGCCAGCGCACGAGCGACCTCGTAGGCCACCGGAACTCCACCGCGGGGCAGCCCCACCACCACCACGTCGTCGCCCCGCAGGTGGCCCAGCCGTCGGGCGAGCTGCCGTCCGGCATCGGTGCGGTCGGAGAACATGGCTGCCTCGGTGCGAAGGGTGAACGTGATTCGGCCTGCGGCCCGATTCAAGCCGTGCCGGATCTGTCGCGGGAGAGTCCAACGCCCCTGGACGCGGGGTAGACCGGGCGCGACGGTGATGAGGTGGACGTGCCGGTCCCACAGCCAGGACACCGGTCCAGCGACTCGACTGTGGCCCTCAGACTCGTGGCCCAACTGGGTGGGCGCTTCTCGACGGAGGCGGGGATCGACGTCGACGCCGGTGCGCACGACGTCGAACGCTGGTTCCTCGCGGCGACGCTGTTCGGCGCCCGGATCAGTGCCGCGGTGGCCGTGCGCACGTACCGCGTGCTGGACGACGCCGGGGTCTGCACCCTTGCCGACGCAGGGCGACGAACCTGGGACGACCTCGTCGTGCTGCTCGACCGGGGCGGGTACGCACGCTACGACTTCCGAACCGCTCGTCGGCTGCTCGACCTCTCGGTGGCGGTGACCGACCGCTACCCGTCGGGCCTCGCCGCGTTCGGCCCGACCTGCCACGACCCTCGTCGGTTGGAGCGGGCGCTTGATGCCTTGCCGGGCTGGGGTCCGACGACCGTGACGGCCTTCCTACGCGAGCTCCGGGGCGTCTGGCCGGCCGCACGACCACATCTGGACGCCAAGGTCGGCGACGCGGCCCGACACCTTCAGCTGAGTCGCGATCAGGGCCCCTTCGTGTTGGGCTCGCTCACCGAGCTGGCCGAGAGCGCGGGCCTCGACCCCCGAGACCTCGAGGCGGCACTCGTGCGGCTGTCACTCGCCCACCGCCGAACGTACGGAGGCTGCGCCGGCTCCGGCAGCTGCCGTCTGCTGCACCCGACCGCCCCGTGACAGCACCGAACGTCGGCGAGCTACTGCAGAGGGATCTCCCGGCCCCGCTCGGGCTCGGGGCGGGGACCGAGGATCCGACGATCGGACGCCTCGATCGGGACGTCGTTGACGCTGGCCTCGCGGCGCGCCATGTATCCGTTCGCGTCGAACTCCCAGTTCTCGTTTCCGTAGCTGCGCCACCACTGGCCCTCGTCGTCGTGCCACTCGTACTGGAACCGGACGGCGATGTGGTTGTCCGCGTACGCCCACAGGCTCTTGCGCAGGGCGTACTCGTGCTCGGTGGCCCACTTGCGGGTGAGGAAGTCCTTGATCGCCACTCGTCCGCGCAGGAACTCCGACCGGTTGCGCCAGACCGAGTCGGGGGTATACGCGCCGGCCACCCGCTGGGGGTCGCGGCTGTTCCAAGCGTCCTCGGCGGCCTGCACCTTCTGCCGGGCGCCGGCTTCGTCGAACGGCGGCACGGGGAACCTCGGGGCGCCCTCGTCGGTCATGCCGGTTCACCTCCAGGTCGCGGCGCGCGGGCGCCCAGGACGATCGTGGTGCGCGATGCACGCTACGAGGCCGGGTGCGGGGGTCCCCAAGCAGGTGGGACCAATGCCCCTGGCCCCTCGCGGCGCGCGGGCGAACGGTGGTACCAAAGAGCAGGTCACGCAGACCAGCCACGCGGTCAAGGAGACGTGCCGAGCATGAGCGGAGCCGGGCAGCACGACGACGCCCCCGTCGTCCTCGACGTCGCCGGCCTGCAGGCGCTGCTCGGGGCGCTGGTCGGGCGTGGGTACGCGCTGATCGGCCCGACCGTGCGGGGCGGGGCCGTGGTCCCGGGGCCGATCGCGTCCGTCGACGACCTGCCGTCGGGAGTCGGTGACCAGCAGGAGCCGGGCCACTACCGGTTGACGGCCACCGGCCGCACGGAGTTCTTCGGCTACGCCGCTCCGGCCATCTCCTGGAAGCCGTTCCTCTTCCCGGCCGAGCGAGTGGTGTGGCGGGCTGCCGACGACGGCACGACCCCGGTGGCGCCACCGGAGAGCGCGCCGAGGCAGGCCCTGATCGGCGTGCGGGCGTGCGACCTCAGCGCGATCCAGGTGCAGGACCGGGTGTTCCTGCAGCGAGAGCACGTGGACCCCGACTACGCGACCCGACGCATGAGCACCTTCATCGTGGCCGTGGGTTGCGCCCACCCCGCGAGTACCTGTTTCTGCACGTCCATGGGCACCGGTCCGGTTCCCGATGCGGGGTACGACATCTCACTCACCGAGCTGGTCGACACCGGCGCGCATCGCTTCGTCGCCACTCCCGGCAGCCCGCTCGGGCATGACGTCCTCACGGAGTTGCCCGGCCAAGCGGTGGGGTCCGACGACCTGGCAGCCGCGGACCACGTGGGCGCGCAGGCCGTTGCCGCCATGGGCAAGGGTCTGGGGGTGGACACCTTCGACCTGCGCGACCTGCTGTACGCCAACGCGGAGCACCTCCGCTGGTCCGAGGTGGCCGAGCGGTGCCTGGCCTGCAGCAACTGCACGATGGCCTGCCCGACCTGCTTCTGCGTCACCGCAGTCGACACGTCCGACCTCGGAGCCGGTCCCGCCCGGCTCAGCGTGTGGGACTCGTGCTTCGCCGAAGGCCACTCGATGCTCGGCGACCGACCCGTACGGTCGACCACCCGTACGCGCTACCGCCAGTGGCTGACCCACAAGTTCGCGTCCTGGATCGACCAGTTCGGCACCAGTGGGTGCGTCGGCTGCGGTCGGTGCATCACCTGGTGCCCGGCGGGCATCGACGTGCGCGAGGAGCTCGCCGCGATCCGGGAGACCACCGGTTCGCCCGGACCGGAGGAGGCCCGCTCATGAAGAGCATCGAGCAGCTGCTCGCCGAGAACCCGTTCTTCGAGGGACTCGACGACGAGACGCTGACGACCATCGCCGGATGCGCGCAGAACGTGCACCTTCGCGAGGGCGAGACGCTGTTCCAGGCCGACGACCTCGCAGACCAGTGCTTCGTCCTGCGCACCGGTCGGGTCGCGCTCGAGATCGTCGACAGCGGCGGCCACGGGATGATCGTGGACACCGTGCAGGCGGGGGACCTGGTCGGGCTCGCCTGGCTCGTCCCCCCGTATCGCTGGGACCTGGACGCTCGCGCCGTCGAACCGGTCAACGCGGTTGCCTTCGACGCGATGTGCCTACGGACGAAGTGCGACAAGGACCCAAGGGTGGGATACCTGCTGATGCAGCGCGTAGCCGGCACCATGCACGATCGGATCCGCTCGGCCCGCGTCCGGCTGCTCGACGTCTACGGGGTGCCCGGTGGGAGTTGACACGACGTCGAGGGGGGCGGCTGCGCCGACCACGCGCACCGACCCGTACCTACCGCGCCCATTCCTGGTGCGGGACAACACCGTCGAGGCGCCGCAGACCCACACCCTCCTGCTCGAACCGTCCGATGGTGTGGCCCTGACCTTCGCCCCCGGTCAGTTCACGATGCTCGGCCGTCCCGGCCACGCCGAGATCCCGATCTCGGTGTCCGGAGCTGCCGACCACCCGGAACTGCTCGAACACACGGTCCGGGCGGTGGGCGATGCGAGCGCTGCGCTGATCGATGCCCGACCCGGCGACGTGGTCCTGGTTCGCGGCCCCTACGGGCGGGGGTGGGAGATCGCGGATGCCGAGGGCGGCGACGTGCTGATCGTCGCCGGTGGCATCGGCCTGGCCCCCCTGCGGCCGGCGATCCTCGAGGTGCTCGCCCATCGGGAGCGTTACGGCCGGGTGACGCTCGTCTACGGCAGCCGTACCCCCGACCAGCTCATCTTCCAGGAAGAGCTCGAGCGGTGGCGAGGCCGCTTCGACGTCGACGTGGCCGTGACCGTCGACTCCGCCACTCCCGGCTGGCGAGGGCACGTCGGTCTGGTCACGAGCCTGCTCCCCCGCGACGTCGACGCCGACTCGACCATGGCGTTCGTCTGCGGGCCCGAGATCATGATGCGATTGACCGCCGACGCGCTGGTCGACGCTGAGCTTCCACCCGGACAGGTCCGCGTCTCGATGGAGCGCAACATGAAGTGTGGGATCGGCCTGTGTGGCCACTGCCAGCTGCGCGAGCTCTTCATCTGTGTCGACGGCCCGGTGTTCGGCTACCAACGTGTCCGATCGCTGCTGCTGGGGCGGGGCTTGTGATGACCGCGGCGACCGCAGCCCCATCCAGGCGACCCACCCTGGCCGTCTGGAAGTTCTCGTCGTGCGACGGGTGTCAGCTGTCGCTGCTGAACTGCGAGGACGAGCTGCTTGCCGTCGCCGGCGCGATCGAGATCGCCCACTTCACCGAGGCGACGCGCGCCGATGCCGAGGGGCCGTACGACCTGTCCTTGGTCGAGGGCTCGATCACCACGCCGGAGGACGCGCAGCGGATCCTGGAGGTCCGTCGCCTGTCCCGCTGGCTCGTGACGATCGGCGCCTGCGCGACCAGCGGGGGGATCCAGGCTCTGCGCAACTTCGCTGATGTCGACGAGTTCACCCGAGCCGTCTACGCGACTCCGGAGTTCATCAGCACCCTGTCGACGTCGACGGCGATCTCGGACCACGTACCGGTCGACTACGAGCTGCACGGGTGCCCGATCGACCGTCGTCAGCTGCTCGAGGTGGTGACGGCCTTCGTCCAGGGCCGTCCACCTCGGATCGCGGCGGAGAGCGTGTGCGCCGAGTGCAAGCGCCGCGGCACCGTCTGTGTGACCGTGGCGCACGGCACCCCGTGCCTGGGACCGGTCACCCACTCCGGGTGCGGGGCCCTGTGCCCGTCGTACGACCGCGGCTGCTTCGGCTGTTTCGGACCGTTGCCCGGAGCCAACACCAGTTCGTTTTCGCTCACCCTCTCGGCGGCCGGAGTCGCGCCTCGCGACGTCACCCGGCTGTTCCGCACATTCAACGCGGCGAGTGACTCGTTCCGTGATGCCGCCGACGCCAGCGAGAGGCAGAGCTGATGACCCACCGGCTGAACGCCGACGAGCTGTTGCGCGTCGATGCCCTGGCGCGGGTGGAGGGCGAAGGTGCGATGCGGATCCGGATCCGCGACGGCCTGGTCACCGAGGTCGCCCTCGACATCTACGAGCCACCGCGCTTCTTCGAAGCACTGCTGCGCGGTCGGGCGTTCGGTGAAGCTCCCGACATCACCGCCCGGATCTGCGGTATCTGCCCAGTGGCCTACCAGATGAGCGCCTGCCAGGCGATCGAGGCGGCCTTCGAGGTCGAGGTGCCAGACAACGTTCGGCTGCTTCGGCGCCTCCTGTACTGCGGAGAGTGGATCGAGAGCCACGCCCTGCACATCTTCTTGCTGCACGCGCCGGACTACCTCGGCTACGAGGGAGTCATCGACATGGCCCGCGACCACCACGACCTGGTCGAGCTCGGGCTCCGGCTGAAGAAGGTTGGCAACGAGTTGATGACAGTGGTCGGCGGCCGGTCGGTGCACCCGATCAACGTGCGCGTTGGTGGGTTCTACCGACTACCGAGTGCCGAACAGCTGGCCGCCTTGCGGCCACAGCTCGAGCAGGCCCGTGACGACGCCCTGGCCACAGTCGCCGCGGTTGCGCAGTTCTCCTTCCCCGAGCTAGAGCAACCACACGAGTACCTCGCGCTGCGCGCGCCCGCAGGCGACTATCCGCTCGAACGCGGCACACTCGTCTCCTCGGGCGGCCTCGTCTTCGACGCGCCGCAGTTCGGAGACCACATCGTCGAGGAGCACGTCGAACGGTCGAATGCCTTGCACGCCAGCCTGGTCGGCGTCGGGCGGTACATGGTGGGCCCGCTCCCCCGATACTCGCTCAACTTCGACCGACTGTCGCCGCTCGCCCAACAGGCGGCCCGCGATGCCGGCCTGGGGACGACCTGTCGCAACCCGTTCCAGTCGATCGTGGTCCGGGCGGTCGAGCTCGTCTACGCGTGCGACGAGGCGCTGCGCCTGCTCGACGCCATCGACCCATCGGGGCCGCCGGCTGCCGACGTGCTGCCCCGGGCCGGCATCGGTCACGGTGTGACCGAGGCGCCGCGCGGGATCCTGTACCACCGCTACGAGCTGGCGGACGACGGCACCATCGTGTCGGCCCAGATCGTGCCACCGACTTCGCAGAACCAGGGTGCGGTGGAGGCGGACCTGACGGCCTTCGTGCAGAACCACCTGGACCTGCCCACCGATGAACTGACGCATCGCTGTGAGCAGGCCATCCGCAACTACGACCCGTGCATCTCCTGCGCGACGCACTTCCTCGACCTGACCGTGGACGAAGGTTGAGCTCGCTGGTCGTGGGGCTCGGCCATGGCGACCGCGGGGACGACGCGATCGGGCCGCACGTCGCGGCGATGGTGGCCGCATCCCCGCCGCCGGGCGTCGAGGTCCGTTGCGTGACCACTCCGACGCAACTGGATGATGCGTGGCAGAACTTCGACCTCGTGGTCGTCGTCGACGCCGTCTGCAGCGGACGCCCGGCCGGCGAGGTGACGGTATGGCCCCTCGACGACGCACCGCTGCCGACCCGGACCGAGTCCGTAGGAACTCACGGGTTCGGCCTCGTGACGACACTCGAACTGGCGCGGGTGATGGGAACTCTCCCCCGACGAGTGGTCGTGGTGGGGATCGAGGCGGTCGACTTCACACCGGGGGCGCCCCTGTCGGGAGCGGTGGCCGCCGCACAGCCGACCGCCGAGAGCGCCGTCCGAGGCGTTCTCGGCGAGCCGGCCGGCCCACTCCCCGTGACTACGACGTCCGCTCGTCGACCCCCCACGGCGCGTCGAGCTCGGGAAGCCGGTCAAGGAACGGTTGCGGAGGCAGTGCCTCAGGACCCAGGACCCCGGCACCGGTCCAGGCCTTCGTCGCCAACAGCTCGAGGGCGACCACCGGGTTGATCGCGGTCTGCCACACCACGGCCTGCGACCCGTACTCGGCCATGCACCAGTCGTTGTCGACGACGTGGTACAGGTAGACCTCACGCGGTCGACCGTCCTTTCCGGTCCCCGTGACCCAGGTGCCTGCGCAGGTCTGCCCGTGCATGAGGTGGCCGATCTCGGCCGGATCGGGCAGGCAGGCGGCCACCACGTCGCGTGGCGAGATCTTGGTGTCGCCCACGGCAACCGGCTCGATCTGGTCCAGCCCGAGCTTGTTCAGGGTGCGAAGGACGCTGATGAACTCATCACCGAGGCCGTACTTGAAGGTCACCCGGTTCGCATCGACCCAACGCGGCACGAGAAGGACCTCCTCGTGCTCGACGTTGACGCACTCGACCGGGCCGATACCCGCGGGGAAGACGAACGTCTCCGGCTCGCTGAACGGCTCGGTCGTGAACCATCCGCGGTCCTTCTCCCACACGACCGGCGGGTTCAGGCACTCCTCGATGGTCGTCCAGATCGAGAAGCTCGGTGCGAAGTCGTACCCCTCGACGACCAGGTTCGCGCCGTCGCGGATGCCGACCTCGTCGATCTGGGAGAACAACTCGTCCGCCGCGTAGCGGGCGAAGACGTCGGACAGACCCGGCTCGACGCCGATCCCGACCACGGCCAGCAGACCTCGGTCCGCCCACTGCGCAGCCTGCGCGAACTGCTCGTCACCGAGCTTGACACCCGTCTGCGCGAACGGCTGGTCCGGGTTCCGGTGGGACAGCGACATGGCCATGTCGAGGTACGTGACGCCCGCGGTGAACGCCGCCCGGAACAGAGGCATGACGAATCGCGGGTCCACAGCGTTCAACAAGGCGTCGCACCGCTCGGCCCGCAGCAGGTCGACCACCGCCTGCTCGTCGGTCGCGTCGAGTTGGACGGCCGTGAACCGGTCGCTGGCCGCCTGGGCAGCACGTTGCGCCCGGGCCAGGTCGTGGTCGGCAACGACCAGGTGCTCCAAGAAGTCGCGGCGGGCCGCGATCCGCGCGACGGCGGTCCCGACACCCCCGGCACCAACAACGAGTACTCGCATGATGGCCTCCCATCGACACCCGAACGCCGCGGGGCGCGGCCTCCGTCACCGATCAGTCTGGTCGCCGGCAGCTGGCGTCGACAGTGGCGAAAGCCCTCCCCCAGCCCACCGCGTTCGACCCGGCCGTGCTCCCGCCGGGGGCTTTCGGCCCTTCCCCGGTCCGGCCACCCGTCCTTACCGTCGAAGGGAGATGGATGGAGGCTTCGGTGCACGAGTACCTGTCGTCGGTGATGGATGCGGTGGTCACGAAGGACCCTGGGGAACCGGAGTTCCATCAAGCCGTCCGCGAGGTGTTCGACTCGCTCGGACCGGCCATCGACCGCAGACCCGAGTACCGAACAGCCAAGATCCTGGAGCGCATGGTCGAGCCCGAACGGGTGATCATGTTCCGGGTCAGCTGGATGGATGACCGCGGTGAGGTGCAGGTCAACCGCGGGTACCGCGTGCAGATGAGCAGCGCCATCGGTCCCTACAAGGGTGGCCTGCGCTTCCACCCCTCCGTGAACCTCGGGGTCCTGAAGTTCCTCGCGTTCGAGCAGGTGTTCAAGAACGCCCTCACCACGCTTCCGCTGGGTGGCGCGAAGGGTGGCTCGGACTTCGACCCGAGAGATCGCAGCGACGGTGAGGTGCGCCGCTTCTGTCAGGCCTTCATGACCGAGCTCTATCGCCATATCGGGCAGTTCACCGACGTGCCGGCCGGCGACATCGGCGTCGGTCCACGCGAGATCGGCTACCTGTTCGGCCAGTACAAGCGGATCACGAACGTCTTCGCCGGAGTGATCACCGGCAAGGGAATGGACTGGGGCGGCTCGTACGTGCGCCCCGAGGCCACCGGCTACGGCGCCGTCTACTTCGCGAACGAGATGCTCACCCAGATCGGTGACGACCTCGACGGCAAGATCTGCCTCGTCTCCGGCAGCGGGAACGTCGCCCAGTACACGGTCGAGAAGCTCTTGGAGCTCGGCGCACGTCCGGTCACGCTGTCGGACTCCGACGGATTCGTCCATGACCCGGCCGGAATCGACCGCGAGAAGCTCGACTACGTCATGGACCTGAAGAACCATCGGCGCGGCCGGATCCGCGAGTACGCGGGCGCCTTCCCCGGCGTCACCTACGTGCCCGCCGAGCCCGCCGACTGCAACCCGCTGTGGTCGGTGCCGGCCGACTGTGCATTCCCCTCTGCCACCCAGAACGAGATCTCCGAGAAGGACGCCATCGCCCTCGTCGACAACGGCGTGCGGCTGGTCGTCGAAGGGGCGAACATGCCCACGACGCCCGACGGGGTCCGGCGACTGGTCGAAGCAGGGGTCCAGTTCGGTCCGGCCAAGGCGGCCAACGCCGGTGGGGTGTCCGTCTCGGGGCTGGAAATGGCACAAGACGGCGAGCGCCTGCAGTGGTCGCGCAAGCACGTCGACGAGCAGCTGCGAACCATCGTCCGAGGCATCCACACGCAGATCATCGACACGGCCGCGGCCTACGACCGACCAGGTGACTACGTCTTCGGGGCAAACGTCGCCGGGTTCGAGAAGGTGGCCCGGGCGATGTACGAGGAAAGCACGATCTAGCGAGAGACAGGTGGACGAGATGACCACCACGAGCGGAACCGCCAAACCTGGTGTCGCGATCGAGACGCAGCTCGACAAGGGGCTGAAGACCAACGCCCTCGGACTGGTCTCCAGCATCGTGATCGGCATCGCCTCGACTGCCCCCGCGTACAGCCTGGCCGCCACCTTGGGCCTGATCGTCGTGGGCGTCGGTCTCGCCGCTCCGCTCGTGACGGTGTTGGCGTTCATCCCCATGCTGCTGATCTCGATCGGCTACAGCGAGATGAACAAGGCCGATCCGGACTGCGGTACCACCTTCACCTGGGGAACTCGCACATTCGGTCCGTGGGTCGGCTGGCTCGGGGGCTGGGGGATCATCGTTGCCGACATCCTGGTCATGGCCAGCCTGGCGCAGGTGGCCGGTCAGTACTTCTTCCTCCTCTTCAACGCGGACGGAATCGGCGACAACGCCACGAGCACGTGGGTGCTACTCGTCGGCGTCCTCTTCATCGTGGCCATGACGTACGTGTGCTACCGCGGGATCGAGATGTCGGCCCGGTTGCAGCGGGTGCTGCTGTCGGTCGAGGTCGCCATCCTGGCGGTCTTCGCAGCGGTCGCGTTGGTGCGCGTCGCCATCGGCAGCGCCCCCGCGGGCTACCTGGTGCCGCACTGGTCGTGGTTCAACCCGGCCGGCATCGGGTTCTCCCCGTTGGTCAGCGGTGTGCTGCTGATGCTCTTCATCTACTGGGGCTGGGACACGTCGGTGTCGATCAACGAGGAGACCAAGGACAAGCACAAGACACCGGGTCAGGCCGCGATCATCTCCACGCTTCTGCTGCTGGCGATCTACTTCCTCGTCACGTTGGCCGCACAGTCGTTTGCGGGCATCGGTGACACCGGTATCGGTCTGGCGAACCCCGCCCACCAGACCGACGTCATCTCGGTGCTGGGAACCGCCGTGTTCGGGTCCTCGGCCATCGGCACGTTCATGGCGCACCTGCTGATCCTGATGGTGCTCACCTCGGCGGCGGCATCGACCCAGACGACGATCCT
>Ga0302323_100004780_pt1 | contig 11044 bp, 5 predicted proteins | sample Fen_T0_3_FD_201950 | JGI IMG/M metagenome (GOLD analysis project Ga0302323, IMG submission 201950) | Peat permafrost microbial communities from Stordalen Mire near Abisko, Sweden - Fen_T0_3 | ecosystem: Environmental > Terrestrial > Soil > Wetlands > Permafrost | place: Sweden: Abisko... | reverse complement strand
GGCGGGCGACGGAGGCGCGCTGCCGGCTCCAATCACGGACCCGCGCATTGCTCTCGAATCACCCGTCGGCGGGGGTGAGGACAAGCCGGCCCAATCACGCCCGCCGGCGGTCGTGCAGCGCGGTTCAATCACCGCCGCTGGTGGAGGTGAGCCCATGCGGGTCCAATCACCCCCGGCTGCGGCGGTGGCGTACAGCGGTTCAATCACCTCCGCCGGCGGCGGTTGTGCACCAATGGGATCAATCATCTCCGCCGGACGGAGGTGGCGGAACGGCGACCCGATCCCATCACCCCCGCCGCCGGGGGCGCGGCGCTTCGGGGCGGTTCCACCTCCGCCGGCGGGGGTGGCGCACGCATCCCCGCCTGGGGAGGTCAGCGCGAGGCTCATCACCCCCGCCGGCGGAGGTGGCGCACAGCGCTTCAATCATCCCCGCCTGGGACGTCAGCGCGAGGCTCATCACCCCCGCCGGCGGGGGTGGCGCACGCATCCCCGCCTGGGGAGGTCAGCGCGAGGCTCATCACCCCCGCCGGCGGGGGTGGAGGCGGAGACGGACACGGAGCGGAACAGCGCAAACCGCGAGCTGCGTGGCTGGATCACGATCGCCCCTAAAAGGCCCTAAAGGTTCGGTAATGTGCCAGTTGCGTATTGGGCCTCGGCTTGAGTGCCATAACCGACGACTTCGTCGAGGCCGAACGCTTGGGCGATCGAGACCAAGACGCGATTGTTGGACACGGTCTCGTAGTCCGGGCCCTGATCGTCGCACCAGGTGCCGAGCGGGCAATCGGTGCGGTACTTGAGGCGGCGGCCCATGCGGATTTTGCCGTTGGCGCCGCCCGCGAGCACGGTCGGGACGTTGCGCGTGCTGTGCGTGGCGGGGTTTCCCATCTCGCTCGAGGCATAGACGAGGGTACTGTCGAGAATGCCGTACTCGTCCAAGCGCCATAGTAGGCGAGCGACTTTGCCGTATGAGTAGCGATTGAACTTGGCAAGCGGCGTCCAAGTCTCTGGCTTGCCCGTGCCGACGGGGTGACCACTGCTGCCGAGTGGAGAAGCCGAGTAAGTGTGTGCCATGCCGCCGTGGTTGTCCTCGGGTAGGCCCAGCGGATTGCCCGCGTACGATAGATCGTTCATCACCAGCGTGCCGAAGCGGGTGATGTCGCAGCTCATGCCGAGCGCCAGCAAATCGATGTGTAAATCGGTGATCGCGTCGAAGTACGGCTCTCCGCCTTTGTGGCGTTCCAGCTGTAGAAAAGCGCCCGGTCGGATTGGCAGCGTGCAACCGTTCGGGAGCGATACGGCTTGCCACTTTTTCTCTAGCGCGCGCAGTGCGTCGAGGTGTTGATCGAGCTTCTGGACTTCGTATTCGCTCACGCGAGCGCGCAGACGCGTGACATCTCCCATTACGAAATCAATCAAGCTCTTGCCCAGTTTTCGCTGGCGATCCGCCTGCGCCTGGGCCGCGGGATCGGCGCCGACGATCGCGCGCTTGAACAAGAAGTCGAACGCGCTGCCCGGATCGATGATTTTCGAGATCGGCACGCCGCCCTTGCCGAAAGAGAGCGTTTCTCGCGCACTCAGTTCTTTCGTGCCGACCGCGAGGGCGATGCTCGGCACTAGCGTGGCGTCACCGAGACCGTTCTCGATGGCAAGAAACTGATCGATCGAGCTATTCCAGGGCAAGCCGCCGTCGCCGCCGACGATGCGGCTGCCGGTCAGGATGGTGCCCGCGGAGTTGTGTGCGTTCGTGTCGGAGAGCACGTCGACCCCTTCGACGACGAGGATTTTGTCCTTGAAGCTCTTGCCGTACGTCGCCGGATCGTCGAACGGCTGCAGCGGACAGTCGGGGTAGGTCAGGTCGAAGTTCTTGTCGGTCTCGCCATCTCGCATCGTGAACAGCTCGGCGGCGACGCCGTGCGGATGATAAACGCCGATGAAGCGTTGCGGAGGTGGCAGGTCTGCAGCCTGGGCGCGCGAATTTTCCAGCAAGCGCAGGAACGGCAAGACCCCGACACCCAGGCCGAGTCCGCGCAGGAACGTGCGTCGACCGCTGGCTCTCATGGGGCGCTCCGGACCGCGAACTGGGCCGATTTTACGGTGCTGATCAGGGTTTCGACGATGCTGCCGCGAGTGGCGTTCGGCGCCTGCTGCAAGGCTTCGATGAACTCGGTCTCCCCGGGCGTTGCGGCGCCGTCTCCCGTGCCGGCAGCGGCGCGGAACATGTAACGCGCGAAGCACTCGCGCACGACGCTGCTCCGCGCGAGCGCCTCGGCAAGCTGATTGCTGTCGCCGTACTGGCCGTCGAAATCGCGCTGAACGGCCACCTCGACCACGCTGTCGACGCTTTTCCCGTGGTCGAGATCGCGATAGCCGCCCATGCCGTCGTAGTGCTCGAACGAGAACCCGAACGGATCGATGATCTTGTGGCACCCGGCGCAAATCTCGTTCGTGGAATGGGCGCTGTAACGCTCGCGCGTGGTCTGCATCGGATCGGGTAACGGAGGCACTACCTGGATGTTGAACGACGCTGGCGAGTCTAGGCCCATGCAGGTGACGCGCCGGGCAATGGCGACGCCGCGGAAGACCGGGTGGCTTTCGTGCGCTTGGGCATAGGTCGCGAGGAACGCCGCTTGATTCAGAATGCCGACGCGATCGCTCAGTAGAGTCGAGCCCGGAATAGGTCCACTGCCGGCAGTCTGGTAGAGCGCGAGCGGGCCCGTGTTCACTGTCCACCGCGCGCCAAATAACTCCGAAAGATTGCCCGTCGATTCGAAGGCGACCGCGCGCACGAAGTCCTTGCTCTCGGCCACGATGCTCGGCTTGTCTGGCTCGAAGCCCGGATAAATGAGCGAATCTTTGGCGCTGCCATCGATGCGATCGATGCCGAGCCACTCGCGAACGAGTCGAACAGCGGTGTCTTGGGCGCGCGGTTCCGTGGCAAGCAGGCGCCGCGCCTGCGTCTCACGCTCCGCCGGATCAGCGAGTTTACCGCTCGTCGCTTTCGCGACGAGCTCGTCATCCGCCGGCGCGGAGGTGAGAAAGTACGCCAGCGAGGCAGCCATCTCGTGGGGCGTCAGTTGGACGATGCCGTCCGCTGGACGGCGACCCACCCCGAGTTCAGTCAGATACAGAAAGCCGGCGGATTGGAACAGACCACGCGTGACGTGAGCAATGCCGTCTTCGTACGTGGCACCGTCTGCGCCGACGGTGTAGAGCGCAAGTAGCGCTTCCACTTCTTCGTCGATCAGAGGCCGGCGATAGACCTTTGGTCCGAACGAGCCGATGAATTGCCGGGCGCACTGCGCCGGGTCGTCCTTCGTCGCGCACGGAGCGAGCCGCGCGAGCGTCCCGTTCTGCGCTGCCTCGGTCGCGAGTACGTCTGCGGCATCGGCCAAGCGCTCGACGATCAGCGAATCGACGCGTTGCGAGGCGTTTACGGTAAAGCCGTCGCGTCGCAAATCAGGCGGGAAGTCGGCATCGGAGGCAGGCCGGCGCTGCGTGCCCAAGAGCGTTTGGACCGAACCGTCGTATTCGGCATTCGCCAAGCGCCGAACGCGCGCGGGGATCAGCGAATCGGGTGGCCGCACACTTTCACTCCCGGCCGACACGCTCACGTCGCTTCCAGCCGCCCCGCCAAGCTTGCTCGAGGGCGCCGAACCTCCGCCGCCCGCGCTGGTAGAACCGTGACTGACGTCAGGGCTCGAGCAGGCAATCAGCGCGCTGATGCCGCAACAGGTGAGGCGGTGCCCCAGACGCTGGGGCACTGCCGTCGGTCGATCACGCAAACGGATCCCAGGTCAGGGCGCCGGCCAGGGTGGGCGTATCCCAGTCGATCCAATCGGCCGTCTTGAAGGTACCGAGCTTGCTGTTCTTGCCGTTGAACTCGTCTACGCCGCTGGTTGTGGCCGTACCGCCCTTGAGGAAGCGCGTCGTGAACGCGGTGAGGGCTGCCTGCTGGCTCGTGGGGAACGAGCAATGCCCATGATTGGCCGCAACCGTCACGCCACAACGATCCTTGATGCCGAGCGCCTCGTACACAGTGCGGCCAGCGACGCCGCCGCCGTAGGTTGCGACTGGTCCCAGCCAGTCGATGTCATTTTCGAGGATGATGATCGCCCGCGGCGCACAGAGCGCGACCGCGAAGTGTTGATCGGCGAGCAGCTTCTCTACCGGAGCGGAAGTTTTGCCCTTGCCGCTGAACAAGGCCTTGAAATCCGCACCTTCCCAGTTCTGCTCACCGACGATTTCCGTCGCTTCTTGGATGTTTTGCCCGGCTTTGGCTTCAGCTGTCGACACACGCCAGAGAGCGGTGCCGCCCGACCCGCCTTCTTGTACCATCGTGAGTGCGACGCGTTCGTCGAACGCGCCCATGGCGAGCGCGCCCTTGCCGGCGTACGAGCAACCGGTGGTGCCGATGCGCTTCACGTTGATGCCGGCCTCCGGCAGTTTCTCGAGGGCATCGATAATGCGGCTCAGGCCCCAGGCCCAGCAGATATCCGAACCGCTCTTGGCGGCCGCGGACCCGTACAGCGTGGTGACCAGTCCGTTCGTCGGAATCGACTTGTCCTGTTTGGCGAATGTGTCGGTGTTGAGCGTGATCGTGGCGATGCCCGAAGGGATCGGCAGGCTCGAGCCATTGCAGGTGATCACGCACGGCACGGGACTCGCTGCGCTGCCACCCCCGGTGATCTTGAACGTGAAGGAGCCGGTCTTGGAGCCAACCGTCATATTGACCGTGACCGTGCCGCCGCTGAACGTGGCTGTAAGCATATCCGGCGCCGGCATCTTCGGGCCGTAGACCGACGCCTGGAGCATTGCGCTCAAATCAGCGCGCAGTTTCTCCCAGTCAGCCTTCGTGCTGATGCGCGACCCGCTGATGAACTTGAACGGATCAGGCAGCTTGGCGATGCTGGAACTGGTCCCCGCCGGCAGCGCGGGCAGTGGCAGGTAATTATTCTCCTTCCAGCCACCACCGGGCACAGTCACAGGGCCGCCACCGGCTCCCGCCGCTGCCGGCGCGCCGCTCGCTCCTGCCGCGCCCGGAGCGCCCCCCGCGGCATGAGCGCCGCCCGTGGCAGGAGCGCCACCCATTGCAGGAGCGCCTGCCGCGCCCGGAGCACCGCCCGCGCCGGGAGCGCCTGCAGTGCCGCTCGCTCCTGCCGCGCCCGGAGCGCCGGCCACGCCCGGAGCGCCGGCCACGCCCGGAGCGCCTGCCACGCCCGGAGCGCCGGCACCGGCTCCCGTTGCTCCGCTGCCAGCGGCACCTTTGCCGCCCGCGCCGGGGCCTGGGTTCCCTGCACCTGCTCCGCCGTCGCCATTGTTGTCGCTCGCGCAGGCCGTGGCGAAGCCAGTGACGACCAGCGCGCTCAGCCGTAGAAAACCGCGACGCGAGCCGTTCTGGGTGTCATCGCTCGCGCGTTCGAGTTCAGCGGCGACCGACTCCGTACGTGATTTATCCGACATGGCTGCTCTTCCTTAAGAAGTGCGACAGCTCCTGACGCTGTCGAGTTCACTGCAGTGAAGCTGTGCCGTCTCGCTCCGATTTCCGTCACACTATTCCGACTGACACGCCGCTGACTCAGAGCCGCTAAGCTTTTCGCGCTATCGCAATCATCAAGTGAACTCAGATTCACGATGAACGTAGAAGCCGATATGTATGAGCACTATCGTTTCGTTCGCTCTTTGGATCCACCTGAAAGGGGCGGAGGCTTGCCTGCTTGCCAAGTGAAATAGTTTCGCGAGCCCGCACTGGTAGGGGCGAAGTTTTTCTCATCTGTTCGGCGTCTTGCCTTGCATCTGCGAAGCGTCATTTTTGCGGGCCACTCGCGGAGACCTATTTGGCGTATCGTGCCTGCGATCCGACAAGATCTGCTTCAACACGATCGTGAACAACGAGGTCGAGGTGCGCGCGCGCCAGCAAGAGCTGGAGCTGGAGCTGGAGCTGGAGCTGGAGCTGGAGCTGGAGCTCGCGCTTGCGGCAGCAAGCGCTGGAGCTCGCGCTTGCTGCCAACAAAGCCGAATGGCTACTATTCATCGACGCTGACGAGGATCGCACTGAAGCGCCGCTGGCTCGGATGGAGCTGGGCTTTTCTGGCGCGTCATCGCGTTCATCGTGAACTCAGAGTCCACGATGAACGCGATGTCTAGTGCGTGTGAAAAATGGGTATCAGCGCACTTGTGATCACGGGAGTACGGCTGGCGATGGGTTGCCAGTGTACACCTGTGGACAACGCGGCTTCTTCACGTCGGCCGGACAATTGAGCCCCTGATAGTAGCTCACCGGATTGGCTAACGGGGAATAGCCGGCGGGAACGGGAAGCTTGGAGAACGTTGCAAAGTAGCTCAGGCAAGCGTCACGCCACCAGCGCGCTTCGTAGTGTTGGATCTGCAAAAAGTCAGTGACCTCGCCGAAGCGCTTGCTGTCGACCCGAGTCTTGACCGTCGCCCATGCTTCACGCATGTGTCCGACGTCATCGACGCCTTGACTGTAGCGGCGCACGAGCTCCTCCCAGAGCGTCTTTCCCGTGTCGAGCTTTTCGCCCCAGCCGACGTGGTGAAAAAATAGCAATGAATCATCTCCGACTGTTGCTCGATTGCCGAAGGCTTGGCCCACGGGGCTGGCGTATTGTGAGACGGCGTTGCTGCCCGTGCTCGTGCGATCGAAGCCGAGGCCGGTCGTGTCGGCCTTGTGATAGTAGGTCGGGTTCCATTCGGGTTGGCTGAGGTTACTGACCCAAGGGGCCGGCCCGTAATGATGGTCGGTGCCCATCATGTGCGCGAGCCCGAGTGGCTCCATGTAGTTCACCAAGGTCTGGCGGGAGCTCATCATCAGCCCGACCACCGGCGTGACGAGCAGCGGATCGTTGGAGAACGTCTGCCCGACCCAGTCCGCGGCGACCGACTGCGCGGAGACGTCGGGGTCCCACGCCATCCGACCGTAGACGTACCAGTTGGCCTGGTTGAAATGCGATCCGGTCCAGTTCGCGTCGCTGCCGATGTTGGTCACCCCGGAAATGGCGCTCAAGGAATGCTTTTGTAGTGTTCCGTCGATCACGCGCGCGACGATCGAGCCGGAACCGTTTACTTGGGTGTCCGCCTTCAAAACCTCTTCGTATAGCGGACCGAGGTAAGCAAGATGTGTGTCCTCTCCGAGATACTCCTTGGTGATCTGGAACTCGAGCGCGATGGGTGTCTTCGGCATCGCGCCGAATAGCGGATGGAAGGGCTCTCGAGGTTGAAAATCGAGCGGGCCGTTCTTGACCTGGACCAGCACGTTGTCATTGAACTTGCCGTCGAGCGGTTTGAATTCGTCGTACGCCTGCTTGATGCGGTCTGACCCGGCCACGGTCGAGTAGACGAACGCGCGCCAAATCACGATCCCGCCGTGGGCGGCGACTGCCTTGGCCAGTAGATTGGCGCCGTCGGCATGAGTCCGGTTGTAAGTTTGCGGTCCGGGTTGCCCTTCGGAATTGGCCTTCACCAAGAAACCGCCGAAGTCGGGGATAGCCGCGTAGATCTCATTGGCCTTGTCGGCCCACCATTTCTGAACGCCCGCGTCCGCTGGGTCAGCGGTGCTGAGGCCTCCGATTTCCACCGGCGCGCTGAAACGCGCGCTCAGATAAACCCGGACGCCATAGGGGCGGAACACGTCCGCCAGCGCCTTCTCCTTGGCAATGTACGCAGCGGTCAGGACCAGCTTGTCGGCGTTGACGTTGTTCAGCACCGCTCCGTTGATACCTATCGACGCATTGGCGCGGGCGTAGGCCTTGTAGCGAGGTGACAGCGTGCCGGGCAGCTGGGCCCAATTCCATAGCGAGCTGCCGGCGTAGCCGCGTTCGATGGTGCCGTCGAGGTTGTCCCAGTGATTGAGCAGGCGGTTCTTGATCTTCGGTGAACCGCGGAGCGATAGATCGCTGATCGCGTTGTGGGTGGCCAGATGCCGGAGCAGCGCGAAGCTGCCATAGAGGACGCCGAGTTCCGTGTTCGCTGCAACCGCGATCACGCTCTGACCTTGCAGCGAAACAGTCCGCACCAAGTAGCCGTCCGGTCCGAGCGCAGACAACTCGCTCGCTAGCGGGAGCCCCGCGATCGAGGGCGATGTCGTTGGTGTTCCAACCACGACCGCTCCGGAGCCCTGCACTGCTGTGGCGAGCTTCACGCTGCTTCCGGTGAGGCCGCTCAGGCCCAGGACCAGCTCGTCGGTGGCCGCTTGCGTGCTCGCGCCACCAGCCGTGCTCACCACGTGAGTGAAGGCGGCTTGATATTCGGCGAGGCGTACGGCGACTGGAACCTTGGGATACCTGAGCCAGAGATCGGCGCCGGTCTCGTCCGGCAGGGTCCCCGGAGCGGGATAGCTGAGCGGGGCCCCGCCGCTCCCTGCGGTGGCGACCCCGCCACTCCCTGCGGTGGCGATCCCGACCCCGCCGCTGCCGGCGGCAGTGACCCCGCCACCGCCGGCGGCAGTGACCCCGCCACTCCCTGCGGTGGCGGTGGAGGCGGCGCCGCCGCCATCGGTGTGGCCACCCGACGAGCCATCGGTGATGCCCGCCGTGCCCGCGCCCGCGCCACCACCGGCCCCGTTGCTTGCGCCCGCAGCACCCGAACCCGAGCCGGGCATTTTGTCCGAGCTACACGCGCCGAGAGCGACGCAAATGACGCCGGGCAGAACTAGTCCTCTGATCATTGTCGTTAATCCTCTCACGGCTCAGCCCTTCCAATTGATGGTGGCCCAGCCCTGCGCCGGTACCTGTACTTGAACGGTGGTTCCGCCACCGAGAGCGACCTTCATCGTGGCCGCTTGCGCCGCGGCGTTGAACACCACGGTGACCAGACTGCCATCGGGGTTCTTGAACGCGACCGCGTCGCCGCCTGTCACTGCGACGCGTACCGCGCCGGGATCGACGAAGTAGGATAGATGCCGAAAGACGTAATAGACCGGGGTGACGACCAGCGCTTTCGTCGCGCGGTCCACGACCAAGAGCGCGTTTTGTGGCCAAGGCCGCTGGGCGTCGAGGTTCTTTCCGTTCGTGTCGAGCACCATGTTCCACGCGCTGTATCCGTTGCTGTTGGCCGCAATCCACTGCTTGATGTAGCCCCAACTCTCCACGGCATAAGCTTGGTCATTGGCCGGCTTTTCGGGGTTGAATGCGGGCGTGCCGGAGACTGTGAACGGATAGTTTCCGCACTTGTGCTCCGACTGCATGATCAGCAGGTTCGAGTGCGCGCCGAGGATCGCAGGAATGCGACCGATGGTGTTCCACTGCAGGGTGACGCCGTCGGTGTATTTGAGCGCTTCCGCCGTGAGGCTCATGATGTCGGTTGGGTAGGTCGTGTCGTTGGACAGAGTGCCGAACCAAACCTTCGTCGAAAGCCCATGCGCTGCCAACGTGGGCCCAAGATAAGTGCCCACGAACGTGCCGAGCGCCCCGTCGTCCCACAAGCATGACGGATAGCGCGTGGCATATCCTGGTTCGTTTTGTGGCGAGACGTCGGCGATGGCGATGCCCTGTTTGGCGTATTCCTCGACGTAGCGTGCAAAATACAGCGCGTAGGCGGCGAGCGTCGCCGCGTCACTCTTCATCTTTGCGTTGAAGGTTGCGGTACCGTTGCTCGGGGGCAGATCGGTGCCGTCGAAGGTCGCGGGGGTCTTCATCCAGGGCGGTGGTGTCCACGGGCTAGCCCAGAACTTGATGTCGCTCTTCACGGCCTGGGCGGCTTTGACGAATGGGATTAGCCTCAGCTTGTCTCGCTCGATCGAGAAATGGTCCATGGTCGGGTCGGGCGCGTTGCTCGGCGTATCGTCCAGCGTGTAGCGATCCATGGCGTAGTCGCTGGCCCCGAGCGGCAGCCGGCCCCACGCAAAGTTCGCGCCTTCGCTCGAGCTAAACAGCAAACGAATGGCGCGATCGCGATCCGCCTGAGACAGTACGGAAAGGGCGTCCCAGCCAGCTTCGTTGAAGGTCCCGCCGAAGCCGATCCATTTCTGCAAGCTGCTCGCCGGATCGACAGTCACCGTTGCGCTGCCGCCGCTCATGGCGGTGAGCGTGCCGACCTGCCAATAAGCGCCCGGCCCTGAGGTGACTAGGGCGGGTCGTTGCACCGTTGCCGCCCCGGCCGCGCCTGCCGAGCCGCTACCTCCGGAGGTGTTGTTGGCGCCACCGGCGCTCGAGCCGCCTTGCGAACTGACGAGGCCTGCTCCGCCGCCTTGGGAGCTGGTGACTCCGCCGCCTTGGGAGCTGGTGACTCCGCCGCCTTGGGAGTTGGTGACTCCGCCGCCTTGGGAGTTGGTGACTCCGCCGCCTTGGGAGTTGGTGACTCCGCCGCCTTGGGAGTTGGTGACTCCGCCGCCCGCCGCAGGACCTGCGCCGCCACCCGCTGTGGCACTGCTCGCGCCCCCGGAAACGCCAGCGAGAGGCTTGCTGCCGCCGTTTTGCGACGAGCTACAGGCCACAGCGCAATAGACGACCCAAGCAGCACCCTGCGACAGTCGGAGTTTTGTCATGATCGTTCCAGGACCGGCACGCCTTCTCGATTCCAAATCGAGAAATAAAGCTCGCCTACCGCGCAGTGCACGCAGCAAGCGTCTTCCGTCAAAGCAGAACGACGAACAAAGCAGAACGACGAACAAAGCAGAACGACGAACAAAGCAGAACGACGAACAGAGCAGAACGACGATGAGCAAGCACCAATCCGCTCGCTCAGTGGCGAGAAGCGCGCTGGTTTCGCGTTGCGACCGACGACTCCCACGCTGTTCTGCGACCCGGTGCGTACCGTGCTCGGGCACAAGCCCGACGGTCTCGCGCACCGGTGCTGCGCGCTCTACAGTCCTGATTCATCAACCGCTGCCGACGCGGTTGTCATTGGTTGCACCGGAGCCGAGCGGGTCCGTCGCAGACGGTGCTCGGCTCCGATCGAGCTCAACTCAGGCGCCGCCGGCCTTGCCGCCCGAGCCGCCGCCGCCGCCTTTGCCGCCGCCGCCACCGCCACCGCCCTTGCCGCCCGAGCCCGCGTGGTTGCCCGATGCACCCGCGTGGTTGCCCGATGCGCC
>Ga0302323_100004779_pt1 | contig 11046 bp, 7 predicted proteins | sample Fen_T0_3_FD_201950 | JGI IMG/M metagenome (GOLD analysis project Ga0302323, IMG submission 201950) | Peat permafrost microbial communities from Stordalen Mire near Abisko, Sweden - Fen_T0_3 | ecosystem: Environmental > Terrestrial > Soil > Wetlands > Permafrost | place: Sweden: Abisko... | reverse complement strand
GCGACAAAACGAAGTCTTTCGTCCATCACACAGGTCTCTTTCCAGGGCATCGGAACCTCCGATGGCCCTAAATGTGTCACCCATGTGCCCGGTCTAAAGTGTCACCCATGTGCCCGGTCTGTACCCGCAGCTTGGCTCAGCGACGCTTTTCTTCGCACCATCGTCGCCGCAGCTTGGCGTCAGTGCGGAGGAGGCCGTTGACCCGTGTCGCGGCATTGCGGCAGCACTAGCGGGTACCGTTGTTGCGACGCATAGACCAAAAACGGGCAGCACCAGGCAAATTGATTTGAACATGTCCATCCACTTCGGGCAGGTTCAAGAAACGTCAAGTGTTGAGGGCCATGGCCCCGAGTTCTTAGCCCTGTGCAAGCGACATACCCATGGGATCGCGTACCCCATGAACGCATCGAACCTGTCGAGCGTTTCGGCTCGAAACTAGCCTAGCGAAGGAAATTCTGCGGCAATCTATTCGAACTCAGCCGGCTATCCTAACGCCGGTGGGCTCGGATTCCCGTCGGTCGGCGGATACGGCTGTTCGACGACAATGACGTATTTGCGCGTGCCACGGTAGAGTACTCCTTCGATGGCTGGCTGATGCGCACCGCGCGCGGCAATCACCAAACCGACAACTTGCGCAATTGAGGAGATTGCCACACCAGAGACTTGCGTCAGCACATCCCCGTCTCGCACACCAATTCCAAGTGCTGTCGCACCGAACACCTGAATCCCCGCGGGTCTACTGCCGGATGCAGCCACGGGCTTGCCCGTCGGGCGACGCCCGGATTGGGCCAGTCTGAGTACGACGGATTCGGATACGCGCAGCGACGGCAGTTGTGTGTGGCTTATACCCGAAGCGTTTCGGCCGCCTGCTTTCCCCTTCGGCTTTCCCGCAATTGTTCGAACATTGGCCTTTGGATTATCGGATTGCTCCGAATCATTGTCCGGCGAAAATGCCGTCGAATCCACATGTGATGCATCTGACGTCAGAGGGTAAGTGCCATTGGTTTCGAGCTCCGCAACAACGACCGCCTCGGTGGACGAGACTGCAACGGCAAAGGGATCGAAGTTTTGCGCAAATGAAGCGATTTTATCGACTGGTTCAATCAAGGATAGGGCGATGTCAGAAAGTCTGCTTGCGACTCGGTTCGAGAACATAGGTTGGCAAAATAGCGCTATCCCGAATGGGACGAAGACGATTGCTTTGCCGGAAAGCAGTTTCACGGCGCAAAATGTATCAGATATTCGTCGCCATGCCGCCGCGCCGGTACCCACACTAAATTGCGCTCACACGGCATGCCGAGGAGACTCCTCAGCACCGCCTACGAACACGCCATCGGTCGGCCAAACACGGCGCGGCTCGACCTGCTACTGCCGGACGCGCCAATTACCAACGAAACACTTGCCAACATCGTCAAAGGTCGGATCCGTTACGACGAGTTCCGGACGTCCCTCGCGTGAGTACACGATGGTGTTTTGGCGAAACGTTCGTCCAAAGTGGATTGCTTCGTCGCGATCGATGCCGTGGACCAACCACGAGGGCTCGCGCCAAGTGCCGTCGGGTTCATCCTCGAAACCAACGCAGCTTTCCACGCGATAGCATCCGAGAATGAGCAGATCGCGCATCACCTGTTGGCGTTGCTCGTTCACCTTTCGCGGAAGCAGCATTGACCGCGGATTGTAGGCCGTGAGAATTGCAAACCGCGCTTATAGCAGTTCCGGAAGCGCCGACGGATCGGTCGTCACCTCGCCGTCGAGAGACGTGCGAATGACACCTGTGTCGGCTGGCAATTCGTAGACGGTCGAGAAATAGGACCTCAGTAGATTCTGATCCACGGGGCCTACGCTAGCCGGTTCGAGTCCAGGGTCAACCCGCAGCGGCATTCAGGGCCCCCTCCAAGGCTGTGAATCCCTACGGAAACCGCTGTCCGCAAGCGCCCTCAACCCTAGTATTCGAGGTCAACTACCAGGGCCTTCAGCAATTCCGCCACGGCCCAGGCATTGGCCGGGCAGGCCCGAAACTGGTTCGGTGAATCGCCGTCAGCCATCTCCGCAACCTGACAGAGGGCCAAGGGTTCCTCAATCGCCCCTTCAACCAGGTCTTTCAATTCGCGACGCAGCTCTTCGTCCTCAGGGGCCAAGCGAACAGAAGCCCGGACGTAGTACCCGAGAAGATGGGGCCAGGCTGTTCCCTGATGAGCCGACCCCTCCCGCTCCTCAAGCCCACCTTCGTGATAGCCCTGATACCCAGCTTCTTGAGGCGCCAGCGTTCGTACACCCCGCGGGGTCAGCAGATCCTGGCGCACTCGGGCCAATATCGCTTCGGCCTGCCAACTATCGAACAAGGCTGGGTCCAAGACGAGCGCCATCAACGCATTGGGACGGATCCTGGCGTCGAACTCCGGAACTGTATTGTTCTCCTGCCCGGTCGTGGCTAGCACGTCACGTAGACAGTCAAATGGGTAATCTGTGTCCGCGCACCAAAACCGCTTTCGGAACGCGGTGCGTGCCCTGTTGCACGATAGCTCCGCCAGTGCCGAGAGTGACTCAAAGCCGTAATGTCGTGCCATCAAGGCCAGGGTCTCGCATCCCCGGGACCATAGCGCCTGAAGTTCCACCGCAATCCCGCGTCGTGGTGTTACGACCCAATTGCCAACTATGCCGTTCATCCACGTAAGCGGGCGTTTTGCATCCCCGCTTGCGACCAGACCGTCGTCCGTGAGCCAGGCAAGTCGCCTAATGCGACGTGAGCGAATGCGCACGAACGCGCGGACCAGCGCCGGATAAGCCGTGCCACGAATGAATGGATCATCTAGACCAATCCTGTCAGTCAGTTCGCGGACGGCTTCGAACAGAAATAGCGTCGCCGCTGGCGAACACGGGCCCCTAGCGTGGTCAACCTCGGTAATCAGCTCCGGCAGGAAGCCTGCACGCTGTTCCTCGATCATGCACGCTAGCGCACGTTTCGCGAACTCGATCTCGCCGGTAACCAAACAGAGCCCGGACAACGCGGCAAGCGACGGAATGAAGTGCACGCCGTACCAGGGGTAGCCCGCGATGATGCCGGTGCAGGCCGGCGAAGTGACTCGAAATGCTTCCGCCGCACGTGCCAGTTTTCGAACGCAAAGGGGATTTTTGCGGCCGATGTCGAGTTTCTGGTGTTCAATTATGGTTTCATCAACGATGTCTTTTGCAGACTCCGTAGGTAGTGCTCCAACTGCGGTGACGAGGAACTGCGGTTTGCCCGGGAGCAACACCAGCTCGAAAGTTCCCGGAGTCCACATGTCTTCTTGAAACTCGGCCGCGCGCGTTCGGTCTTCCAAATACTCGAACCTGCGCCACCAATCCGGTGAACCCACGAACACGCCACTATGCCGAAAGCATACCGGCGGCAAATCGACGTTTGGTTTTATCTCGACTTCGCGCTGGCGCAAAGCGACACGCTGCACCATCGCGCCATGCTCGTGCATGAGGTCGTGAATGCTACGCAGCGGCATGAGCGGACGGAGGTACAGCGTCGCCGGCTCTTCGCCGTGCCAGGTAAAGCGCATCACGCAGATATTTCGATGGCGCGCCAAGCAAAGATCGCGTTCGAATTCTGTCTCGCCGATGCGATAGGTCCAATGCGGGATCGGATCCATTGCAAATCGTCGAAGGAGCCGGTAGCCCGGCGTTGGCGCAAGCCCCGGAAACTGATGGGTCGAGAGTCGATACTGACGCCCGTTCGCGTGCAACGTCAGCTCCACGTGACTGAGCATGACGTACCGCCCTAGCGGCGGGACGAGAGGGGCCACCAGAAGCCCGTGATAGCGACGCGTATGCATCATCGGGACCGTGCTCATGGCGTAGGCTCCAGCACCATTGGTGTGGATCCATTCGGTCGCGTCTAGCTCGCCGTAGGTTTCAACGGCTGGCCAGGGATCGGTGGCGACTAGATTCAATTCGGCCTCGTCCTCATCGCGCCCAGCATGCGGGCAAAGTATGGTTTCGTGTAGGCAAAGTCAGCTCCCGGATGGGTCACTGGCTTTCATGGTCGATACCCAAAGGCGTGTCGTCAACAGCGTTCCCGCTAGCCCCCAATTTTTCCTCAACTCGCGCCGAAATCGTGCCTCGGCCAAGCCGTAGTCCGAAGCGTTCACCATCCGCTACGTCGTCCGGCCCTCGAATCACACGACCATCGAGCCGGGTTGCTATGGCGTAGCCACGGCCAAGTACCGCAATTGGCGAGAGGCTTTCAAGTCGCGATTGCACCTCCTGCAACTGCGCGCGAAATAGCAAAATTCGATGCGGTGTCGTCACGCGCAGACTTGCGTTCGCGGAGTCAATCTGCGCGCGCACTTTCTCAAGAACGAGCTTCGGATGCCTCGCAACAACACGTCGCGATAGCCGTTCAAGTTGCGGACGAAGCAGTCGCAACCGACTTCGCAGGTGGCGCTCCAAGTCGAGCGTGCGCTCGTCCAATTGCTGTTGGCGCGAGAAGACGAGAAATCTCGGATCTTTGATGCGGGCGCGGAGCACCGTCAGAATCCCGCGATCCTCAGCCAGCCGCCGAATCAGATTGGTTTTTAGCTCGGCGCGCAAACGCCCCAATGCATCAATCTGCGCGGCTCGGTCAACGACGACCATTTCTGCGGCTTGGGACGGAGTTGCCGCGCGCATGTCCGCAACCAAATCCGCCAGCGTAACGTCGATATCGTGACCTACGGCGCTTACAACGGGCACCTTCGTTTGCGCGATGCGTCGAACCAAACGCTCGTCATTAAAGGCCATCAGATCGTCGCCAGCGCCTCCACCGCGACCCACGATGAGCACGGAAAGGCCTGGAAATTTCTCAATTAGATCGATTGCGGCAATCACGCTATTCGCGGCACCTTCACCCTGCACCTGAGCTGGCGAAAGGACAATGTGGGCGTTGCCGCGGCGCTGTGCCACCGCGACAACATCCCAAAACGCGGCACCCTTCGCACTAGTAACGACACCAATGACCCGGGGCTCTTTCGGCAAAGGACGTTTGCGTTCTTGTGCAAATAGCCCCTCACTTGCCAACTTGGCTTTGAGCCGCTCAAGCGCTTCAAGCAACGCACCGCGCCCGGCGGGGCGCACGCGTTCAACGATGAACTGTAACTTGCCACGCGGTGCCCAAAGCGTCGCCTTGCCAAGCACCAACACCTTTTCGCCATCGACGAGAAGGCCCATGTACCTCAAACCTTGTCCGCGATACATGACGCAATCAATCATCGCGTCTTCACGTTCGTCTTTGAGCGAGAAGTAGTGATGCCCGCTTGCTGCGCGTTTGGCTGAAGTCACTTCACCAAGGACCCAGTCCTTCCCCGTGACATCCTCGACAGCGCGCCTAAGCCGACGATCGAGCTCAGCCACGCTAAGCACGGCGGTTTCCGTTGGGTCTGGCGATTCTGTCAACATGTTCGAAGGCAGCAACGATCTAACGTAAAGCAACACCCTGTCTCGAACGGTGCGATAGCACACCCATGGCGTGGATTGCCAGCGGCCAACGGCGTTCCACACCCTCGGGCGGGTTAGCAATGCCGTCACGGCGTTGTTCTGACTCGGCCCCGCTCATACGAACGCGGTCAGTTAGCCCCGCCACATGGGCACAACTTCAGCTAGAGCCGCTTTAGCTCTTCGATGAATTCCCAGTCGGCAACTAGGTGCTTTTTCAGCAACACCGCGATGAGCGCCGCCATGAGTGCCTCCCACTTGCCGTGGTCTCCAAGCACTTCACTTGCGTCCTGACCGTGCAGCTTCGCTCGCAGCGCCTGCACGATATCGCGCGCCGTCAGGTGGTCCGCATCCGCGCTCGGAGGCTCATCGTTGGGGGAACGCAACTTGGGGCGGCGCGCGGGCAGCGTGACTTGCGAGCCGTCCAGCAAGGTGAGCGTGATCATGCGGCGATTTGCCCCCTTTTTGGGCCTCGGCATCGCAAGCTCGCGCACGTCAACCTGCGGACTGCTATCGGGTACGGATTCGATGACTGCAGGCGCTTCAGGCGGGTGCATGCTGCGTTGGGGTCGTACCGATATCCTTGGCGCAGAAGGTGCCGATGCCGCTTCGACGGTGGCCGCAGTGTGAGCCGTGGCATCCGTAGGCTCCGTTGGCGATTTGGCAGGATTCGCCCGCGGCGCCATGGACGGAGTAAGCCCCATACCTCGACCGTAGTACGCGGCAATCGCCGCCTGAATGTCCGTCGGTGGAGCAATCATCGCGCGCGCGGGAAGCCCCGAGTACTGGCTTACCGCTGCAATCGCAAAGTCGTCGCTCGGGTCGTCCATTGCAACGTAGATGGTGTTACCCTGCCCGCGAACCCGCCTAACGAAGATGGGAACGAGACAGTGTTGTTTCGCCAGCTGTTCCGGAACCAGATCGAGCAGCTGGCGCGAGAAGTCGATGTGGTAGAGCGATACCCAGGGAACGCTGAGCTGCTGGCTCAGGATTTGCGTCACTTGAGTCTCGGTCACCAGGCCGGCTTCAACCAACAGCGTTCCCAGTCGTCGCGGATCCTGCTTCTGCAGCAAAAGCACCTGATCCAACTGTGGACGCGTGATGATCTGTGCCTCAATCAAGAGTTCACCAAGGCGGACCCGAGAGCTTGTCATCGGAACCGAGACTACACCGACTGTCGCCGGGCGAATACTCCTTCTTTCGCCCTTCCCGAACTCCAGCAATCTGGGCAATACTGCCTGGGCGTCGCTTCCGGCCGGGTTATTCGAACTCGTCGGCACGATTCCTCGAATCCCTTCCGTTTTCCGACTGAGGCTCCCTGATGATCCCCAAGCCCGAGACTCGCACTTGCCCACAATGCGGCAAAGAGAGTCCGAGCGAACACCAGTATTGTCCCGGATGCGGGTTTCCCGTGGGTACCATTTCGGGTCCGCGTGATGACCCGTTCATCGGGCAAACACTTCCCGGCGGCTACCACATCCTCGATCTCATTAGCGTCGGGGGAATGGGGCGCGTTTATCGCGCCGAGCAGAGCGTCCTTGGGCGCACCGTCGCGGTGAAGATCATCCATCCGCACCTACTGGCGGATGAAAATGCCGCGCTAAGGTTTTTGACCGAGGCTCGCGCATCGAGTCAGCTGAACCACCCAAATTCAATCGCCGTCTACGATTTTGGGCGCACAACCCAGGGTCAGCCCTACCTTGTCATGGAGTTTCTGCGCGGCAAGGATCTCGCTCGGATCATTTCCGAAGAGGGACTACTACCCGTAGCGCGCGTCGTCGGTGTGCTCATCCAAGTTCTCTCGGCCCTGTCGGACGCTCACGATCTCGGAATTGTCCATCGCGATCTCAAGCCTGAGAACGTGATGATCGAGACTTTGCGGCGGGGCGGCGACCACGTTAAAGTGCTGGATTTCGGACTCGCGAAACTCAAGGCAGACAACGTAGCGCCACGCAACGTCACGAGTCCCGGCATCGTATGCGGCACGCCTGACTACATGGCCCCAGAGCAAGGTCAGGGCGATCCCATCGACGGCAGAAGCGATCTGTACGCCGTGGGCGTTATGCTGTTTCAGCTGCTCACCGGCAGGTTGCCGTTTGAAGCCGAAAGCCCAACGCAAATCGTCATGATGCATCTGACGGTGCCTCCGCCCGATCCACGGGAGGTTGCGCCCCATCGCAACATCTCCGACGCGCTAGCGGCGGTCGTGTTTCGCGCCATGGAAAAGCGCGCGACGCGTCGATACCAAGACGCGATGGAGTTTACTGATGCGCTGCGAGAGGCGATGCTCGTCGGTGAGCCGTCGGTCCCGCCCAGCCGTCGCTCGATGCTGCCTCAGTCGCTTTCAACGCGCCCAACCTCGACCATTGCTTGTCCGTCCTGTGGACTTGTGGTGCCCGCTGGGCGGTTTTGCCTCGACTGCGGTAGCCGCCTACCCACCGACAGCAATCCTCCCATTCGAGCTAGCCAGGTCAAACTTCCCCTAGTTCTTCTGGAACGTGAAGTTGAATGGGAATGGCTCGAGGTTCAGCACCATCAAGTGACCCAAGGGCTGCAGGCGGTTCGCCTCCTCGGTGACCTTGGTACGGGAAAAACCCGTTTGTTGCATGACTACTTGCGCCACGCTGAATCGCTCGGCGCAATCGTCGCAATTACCGGACCCGATCCACATTGGGCAGAAATACCCTGTGCCGCGCTCAAGGACCTCGTCGATCAACTCATCGTCGTGGATGACGCAGCGCTTGACGGTACTGACGGGACCCTCGACGATATGGTTCGAATCGGCCTGGTGGAGATTCTGGGTCGCGATGCTCCCTTTGTCACTGCGGCCAATCCAGCCTTCTCGCGCCGCGAAGCCCGGGCAAAGGCCGTCCGGTGGGCGCTTGAGCGTTGTTGCGTCGAGTTCGCGCCGCCAAGTGTCGTCGTCGCAATCGATGATTTGCAGCGGCTTGACACAGCCAGCCGGCAAACCATCGCGGATCTTGTCGAAATCCCACTCCGCCTTCCTGTCTTAGTCATCATTGCACATCCACCAGGGCTTGATTGGGACTTCCCCGTCGGGCATCCTGTGCGCAATTTGGACGGCCTCAAGTCGGAGACAGCGGAACGTCTGCTGCGCTCGGGACGTGCAGAAATCCCGGCCGGCGTCCTTGCGTACAACTCCGTTCCCCCGCTGCTCATCGATCAGTTGCTGCGCTATGCCCAAGAGGGCGGCAGCGATCCATCGCCGCGCATGGCAGATTTGGTGGCCCAGCGACTCGATATTCTGCCCCCAGAACCCAAGCGAGCTCTTCAAGCCATTGCAGTCCTTGGCGACCGCGTGGACGCGGCAAGTATTGCCGAGCTAGTGCCAGCGACGGACGATGTCGCTGATGCTCTCAAACACCTGGAACAGCGCGGGATGATCTGGTCCGCTTCCGAGCAGATCAGTATTGATCACCCGCTCTTGCGCGAGGTCGTGTTCGCCGCCATTCCCGCGGCCGTGCGCCGAGAACTACATTCCAAAGCACTGTCTCGGCGCGCAGCACGCGACGTACCGCTCGAAGCTCGCGCACAATTTGCCTACTACGCGGAGGATTCCTTTCAGGCGCTGCTGCTTCTCGAGCAAGTCGCCGAGCGGGCGGGCCAACGCGGCGACACCGCCACGGAGATCCTTGCCATACGACGCGCGGTAGAGCTCGCGCGAACGGAGATCTTTCGCGGTGAGCTCGACGATCCCATGCGGGCCCTGCTCATCTTCAGCAGAAAGCTTGGAGCAGCCCTCACGCGCGCAGGTAACCTGTCCGACGCGGAAGGTGTCCTGCGTGAAGCGCTCGACTACGCAGGACCGAGCGGAATCGAGCGAGCTCAACTGCTCGCTGCGCTGGGCCAGGTTGCCCACGAACGAGACCGCACCGCGGATGCCATCAACTACCTCGACATGGCGATTGAAGCGGCCCACAATTCCGGCTCCGTCGAGTTGGTAAATACACTCAACGAGACCCGGACGTCCTGGCTACGCGACCAGACCAGACCGGGAACGCGAAGGTCGAACGCGTGAGAATTTGCAGCTAGCACCTGCGTCTGGGGGAATTTGCTTCCGGAAAAATCGCCCTGGCCCTCGGCCAGCGAGACGAATTCCACGTCGTCTGCCGGTATTTGCGCCGCCTCCTTCCATAGACAGCTGGCAGAGGTGATAAATTTCCGCTAGTTTGGCGCGGCCCAACGGCAGGTGGCAAAGGCTGTCACCTGGCAAAGGCTAGGATTTCCCTTCAGCGAAGCTGTGGCTTTGCTGTTGTTGGATTGGCAATTGTGATGGGGTCGCAACGTGGATAGCGATCTGAACGAAGCCCTAAGCGAGCTCAAAGAGAATCTCAAGCGTCGCGGATGTGCGGCCAAATTCGGTCGATGCAACGCGGAGTTGGTCGCAGAGTTGAAGGGAAAACTAAAGCTCCCCAGACGCTATCGCGATTTTCTGCTTGAAGCCGATCCCCTGAACGTCGAAACCAAGACGCCGAGCGAATGCGTGCGGTTCATCGCTTCGTCAAAGTTGGTGGACGAGCAGCGCGGGTTTGCGTTCGGTGAGCAGGGAGAATCGAGAACGGGCCCAAGCTCGAATGGATGGCGCCAAAGTTGGGTGATCGTTGCGCACAGCACGCTGCTCGGCGATCCCTACTTCCTCGACACGGCTTTGCCGGATGCCGAAGGGGATTGCCCCGTGTACACGGCGATGAGCGGAACGGACCAGTGGAAGCCGCGGCTTTGTGCCTCAAGCTTCGCCCTTTTCGTACGCATCTTGGCGCTCGGCATGGAGGTTGCGGAAGGATTCGCGGAAGAAAACATCGATATCGACGATGAATCGCTGTTCCGCGAAGCGCTTGGACCCAAAATTCGACAGCATGATCCAGCTGCGCTCAAAGCGGGTCACTGGACCTAGCCCACGCACGTTCAAGGGAAACGTGGCCAACGTAAGTGTTGCTTCGGGCTAGTCACACGCCCGCTTTGGTTTGTTCGGCGCGACCACAGCGCGTTTCGCTGCGCGATTGACGGCGCGAGCGCAGGGCGTTTCGCTGCGCGAACGGCAATGGCAGCAATTTTTATCGGCGCAGTCAGAAAAGCAATCCGCAGCCGAGGGATGCGAGCACCATCGGTCGACCAATGGTTTGCAACCTGTCATCCACCTGTATCACGGGCTCGCGAAGCATCCCGACAGCATGCACCATTGTCCCGAGTTGAAAATGTCCACCGACTTTGTACCAAGCACCAACACCCAGAGTAACCACAGCCGTAAAACCCGATGATCGCCTCGCTGTCAGTGAGGGTTGTGCCTCCGATGTGGCGCTCACGTACGCAGCTCCCGCACCACCGGTGAATTCGAGACTTAGGCGTGAAGGCAGAAACTCGCGCTCGTATCTGATTTCAGCGCCGAATTGGGTCACTTTGACTGAAGCGATTGCCTTCGGCGCCGAAATGCTCACGTGATCGAGAGGCAATGCGCCGACGAATGCCAATTCGAAATGTTCTGTAAGCAGGCGCCCAGCGGAGAACTCAAAGCCGAAGGCCGGACCAAGCTTCAGGTTTTGGTAGCTTGCGCCCGATGCAACACGGGCA
>Ga0302323_100004778_pt1 | contig 11047 bp, 9 predicted proteins | sample Fen_T0_3_FD_201950 | JGI IMG/M metagenome (GOLD analysis project Ga0302323, IMG submission 201950) | Peat permafrost microbial communities from Stordalen Mire near Abisko, Sweden - Fen_T0_3 | ecosystem: Environmental > Terrestrial > Soil > Wetlands > Permafrost | place: Sweden: Abisko... | reverse complement strand
AAGACGGCTTCGTCCATATTGCGCGGGCGCGGGCGCGCGCGCGCTTTCCTGCTCGCCCCTTGCTGATCGGCGCGGTCAATCCCTGCGCCTGCGGCTACTTTGGGCACCCGCGCCTGCCGTGCCGATGCACCGAGCCGGCCCGGGAGCGCTACCGAGCCCGCTTGTCCGGGCCCCTGCTCGATCGCTTGGACATTCACGTCCTGGTGCCACCGGTCGAGGTTTCGGCCCTGGTTCGTGGCAGTTCGGGCGAGACCTCGGCCTCCGTGCGCGAGCGCGTGCTTCGAGCGCGCGCCGTTCAGTTGGCTCGCGCCCAAGAGCTCAAGCTGCCCGCGCCCTCCAACGCGGAGCTCTCCGGGGCCGACCTCGAGCGCGTCGTCTGCTTGGACGCCGAGAGTCGCAAGCTGATCGAAGCCGCGGTCAATCGTTTGGGGTTATCGGCGCGCGCCTTTACCAAGGTGCTGCGCGTCGCGCGCACGATCGCAGATCTCGACAACGAAGCAGACGTGCGCGCGGCGCACGTCGCCGAGGCCATTCAAGGACGCATCTTGGGCAGCGGCGCGAGTCGTCTGGCCTGAACGTCGCGAAGCAGAGTTGGGTCGCGGGTCACCTTCCGTGGCGCGCGCGTCTGAAACAGAGAACAGAGAACAGAGAAGGCAGTCATGAGTGAAGATAAGAAAGCTCAAAAACAAGAAGCCCTACGTCAGGTCGTGCAAGGACTCGAAAAAACCTACGGTCAAGGCACCATCATGCAACTGGGGGGTGGTGCGCCGGAACCCATCGCGGTGATCTCGAGTGGCGCACTCGGCATCGACGAGGCGCTCGGCGTCGGCGGTTACCCGAGAGGGCGTGTCATCGAGATCTTCGGGCCCGAATCGAGCGGAAAGACGACGCTCACCTTGCATGCCATCGCCGAAGCACAAAAGGCGGGCGGCGTGGCGGCCTTCATCGATGCCGAGCATGCCTTCGACCTCCGCTATGCGCGCGGCATCGGTATCGACTTGAAGCAGCTCCTCATGTCGCAGCCGGATTGCGGCGAACAAGCCCTGGAAATCGCCGAGGCGCTCACGCGCTCGGGTGCCGTCGATCTGGTCGTCATCGACTCGGTAGCAGCCCTCGTGCCAAAGGCGGAAATCGAAGGGGATATGGGCGACGCACACATGGGCTTGCAGGCCAGGCTGATGAGCCAAGCGCTGCGCAAGCTCACGGCCATTGCCAACAAGACTGGGACGACTCTGATCTTCATCAACCAGTTGCGGCAAAAGATCGGTGTTGTATTTGGCAATCCCGAGACCACCACGGGCGGTAACGCGCTCAAGTTCTACGCCAGCGTGCGCCTGGACGTCCGGCGGGTCGGCAAAGTCAGCCTCGGGGAGAACGTGGTCGGCAATCGGACCCGCGTCAAAGTGGTCAAGAACAAGTGTGCCTCACCGTTTACGGAGGCGGAATTCGACATTCGCTGGGGCACTGGCATCGATCTCTGCGCCGACTTGGTCGAGACCGCCGCGCAGGCCGGGGTCTTGGAGAAGAACGGCTCGCACTACCTATTCGCGGGTAAGAGCATCGCCCAGGGGCGCGACAAGACGCGCGACGCGATCCTGACTGATCCGGCACTGTTTCAGGCCGTGCGCAAACGGACGCTCGAAGCCCTCCCTTCGCAGGCGAATCGGCTCGGCTCGCCGGACAAAAAGCACGCCGCATGAGTCCATTTCGGCCGAGGCGCCGGACTGGGGCAGTGCGGCGGTTGCGCCGAGTGGTGCGCGCGGTCAGCGATGATTGGCTGGCCAAATCAAGGCGGTACGAGTAAGCATTTCAATCGAGAAATGCCCTCGCTGAGCTCGAGCATCGTGAACCAGCAGGTCGCCTCGGTGCGCGACGTGGAAGAGGCCTTGTCTCGCCAGTCGCTGTACGGAGGCGATCTGATCACGAATCTCTTGGAGCTCGCGGCCGTGAGCGAGGAGCGCTTGAGCCAAGTCCTTGCCGAGAGCTTCGAGCTCGAGCCCGCACCCCCCGGGGAATTGCCGACCTCTGCCGAGTACGTGCGTCGGCTGGTCCCGGGGGAAGTCGCTCAGCGTTTTGCGCTCTATCCGCTGGCGGAGCGGGATGGCACGTTGACCCTCGCCGTCGCGGAGCCATTGCCCACTGAAACCGAGCAAGATCTCTCGTTCTCGCTTGGCGCCAAGGTGGTCCAGAAAGTGGCCCTGTTGGTGCGCGTTCGCCAAGCGATCGCGCGCGACTATGGCAGTCCGCTCGATCGCCGCTCGCTGCGCGTGCTTGCGCGCCTGGGCGGCAAGCCCGACCCGAGCCCAACCCTGCTGCCGAGCACGCCCGAGGTCGCGCCATCGCGTCGTCCGCCCGAAACCAGGCAGCCGAATCCGGAGCCCCCGAGCCCTCCGCCCAGCAAGGCGAGTCCGATCGCCGAAGTGCGTGTGCCGCGTGCGCCGGCGGTTCCAGATTTTTCGAGCTTGGCGCAGCCAGCGCAGCCGGGAAGACAACGGCGCCTCGGTCCGGTCACGGCGGCCATGGCCGAGCGCAGTCTGCTCGAAGCCAAGTCGCGTGACGACGTGCTGCGCGTGTTCTTCGATTTTTCGAGCCAATATTTCGACTACTCGGCGCTGTTCGCCGTGCAGGGCGATCTGGCTGAAGGTCGCGACGCCTCCGGTGCGGGTGCCGCGCGCGCGCGGATTGTCGCCGTGGGAGTTCCCCTCGATCTGCCGAGCGCCATGTCTCGCGCGCGGGACTCGTCGACTTATGAGCTGACTCGCTTGAGCAGCGTCGGTCTCGATGGCGCGCTGGCAAAGGATCTGGAACGCCGCCCGGGGCACTTGGTGCTGTTCTTGCCGGTGCAGGTGCGCGGCCGAACGGTGTTGATTCTGTACGGGGACCACGGAGATCGCGACGTCGAGCTCAGTGCGGTGGCCGCCGTGATCTCGTTCGCGCCGCTCGTTGCCAAAGCCTTCGAGCGTTTGATCCTGCACAAGCGCCAGCGCGAAAAGGGCGCCGCGCTCGAGTTGCCGAAGCAGCCGCTCGCCCGCCCACGGGAGCCTTCCGCGGCCGTGCCCAACGCAGGCGAGCGAGCAGCGAAGCTCGCGGCCCTGATCGATGAACGCTTCGATGCGCGAGGTCGCAACGCGTCGTCACCCCCGACTTCTGTGCGGTCATCGAGCCCGAAGGGCTCGCCGCTGTCAGCCGCGCCTCCGGCGCCAACACGGTCGCCGCTGCCGCCCGCGCCTCCGGCCTCGAAGCGCTCACCACTGCCGTCCGCGCCTCCGGCCTCGAAGCGCTCACCATTGCCGCCCGCGCCTCAGGCGCAAACGCGGTCGCCATTGCCGCCCGCGCCCCCGGCCTCGAAGCGCTCGCCATTGCCGTCCGCGTCTCCGGCCTCGAAGCGCTCACCATTGCCGCCCGCGCCTCCGGTCTCGAGGCGCTCGCCATTGCCACCGGTGCTCGGGTCCAACGCGAAAACGCCGCCCACGCCGCACTACACTCCGGCGCCCACGGTGGCGATCCCGGTGATTTCGATCGGGCCCGCATCCCCGCGCGCCCCGGCGGATAGCGCGCCGCCCGCCTCGCGGCAACCCAGCGTGCCGCGGGCGAGGGGAGACGAGGACGCGCGCTGGAACGCCGAGTCCGCGCCCTCGCCCTTCTCCCAAGTCGAACGTGGCACCCGCCCCGGTGGTGTTGGCCGCGACAAGCCAGTTTCGGCTCCACCGCCAGCGGCGGCGGAGGTGCCCGCGCTCGAGCCGGCGGCCGAGCCCGCTGCAAGAGCGCCCGAGCTCCTGCCGCGTTTGCAGCTCGTGCCCGAGGCGGTCCCCCCTCCGTTGCCCGCGGACGCTCCCGACATCGACTTGTCCGAGAGCGCGACCGAGGACTTCGACGATGTCGAGGAGTTTTCGCCGATCTCCAGCGGCGTCCCACTCGCGCCCGCGTCTCGCTCCATTGCCTACAGTGCGCGCCCGCTACCGATGCGGGACGTCTCGCAGGGCGTCCGCCTGCCAACGGTGATCGTCGACTTGGCGAGCGACACGCAAGCGCTCGTCGAGCGGTTGCTCGACGGGGACGCCAGCGCCAGCGAGAAGCTCGCGCAAATCGGGGACACTGCCATCACCGTACTCGCCAGCATTTTCCCCGGTCCGCTCACCGCCGAGCTACGTCGCGGCACGACGGATGGCCCAGGGAAGGCTTCGGAGTGCGGGCCCGTCCTACGCACGTTGGCGCGCATGGGCACTCGCCCGGTGCCATTCGTGGCGGTGCGTACCGCCGATGGCGATCCGGTGGTTCGAGCCTGGGCCACGCGCTTGCTCGGGGAAATGCCCAGCGCGGAGTCGGCGCAGGCCGTGGTGCGCCGGCTCACCGATGACGACCCGGAAGTGCGACGCGCGGCGCTCGCCGCCGGTCAAATGCTGCTCCACCACCTGGAAGCGGCGGAAGCCCTTCAGGCCAAGATCGCCGAGACGGTGAGCGATGCGACGCGCCCCGAGGAAAGTCGCTACACGCTGATCGAAGCGCTTGCCGAGCTGCGCGCCCCGCTCGTCATCCCAACCCTGATCCGCCTCTTGGAGGACGGCTCGCCCGACATCGTGCGCTCCGCGCACTGGGCGCTCGGCGTGATCGCGCGGCAAGATTTCGGGACCCGCGCCGCGCTCTGGGAGGAGTGGTGGCTCGCTCACTCGAAGCGGCACCGCATCGAGTGGCTCATCGACGCCCTGCTCCACGAAAACCAAGAGATACGTCGCACCGCCGGGGACGAGCTCAAGGCGCTCACCAAAGAGTATTTCGGCTACTACGACGATTTACCGAAAAAGGAGCGCGAGCGCGCGCAAGAGCGTTACCGCCAATGGTGGGAGACCAAGGGCAAAGCGCGCTTTCGCTAGCTGCCGCCAGGCAGCCGAGTTTCGAGCCGAGCCTGGCCCTGCGCCTCGGATCGGGCCAAATTTGCGCATTAAATCAAGTATTTAAGTTGAGCGCGAGCCGCCCTCGACGCGCACCGAAAGTCGTGGCAGTCGGAAACCCAATGATTGAGACCGAGCAGCACTTCGACCCCGGCTTGCGCGCAGCAAACCTCGCCTTGTCGGGTCGCAAACGCCGCGAGGTCAGCCGCATCACCTCGCTCGAGCTGCGCTTCAGCGATCCACGCAGCGAGCCGTGGGAGGCGCTGGCCATGATATCGGTCGCAGTGCTCAGCGTGCTGGTCGTCGTGGGTCTCTGGCTCGCCTGACAATTCGCTCGGCGCCATCCGACAATCGTGGGCGTTCAGTCATTTCTGCGCGGAGCTCGGTCAGTCCTCGCTGGGCTGCTCGCGTTCCTTGCGGGCACGAGTAGCGCCATCGGCTCGCCGAAGGCCCGGCATTTCGAGCCCGACGATCTCGAGCTCGAGCACGCGGGGGTGCTCGACTTTGACTTCCAAGTCGGGCCGCTGCTCGGCACCTCCGCGAGTCAGAATCATCTCTCGTTGCCCGACTTCGAGATCGGCCTCGGGCTCACTCGACAGGTCGAGCTCGACGTGAGCAGTACGGTGAGTCTCGCCGAGCGTCGCGTGTCTCCGCGGGTGAGCAGCGACGCTTTGTGGGTTGCCGCGAAGCTCGGTCTGTTCGACTCCGTTGATGCGGCGGGCGATAGGTGGGCGTTGGGCGTCGAGCTCGGTCCACGATTGCCGACACTCGCCATGTTTGGGGTGGGCTACGGCGCGCTCGGATTGTTCGGCTTCACACGCCGTGGCTGCACGGTGGTCGTCAACGCCGGCAGTTTCATCGATCCGGCGGCGGGCCGCGGCGAGCCGCACCCCAGCCGTCTGGTGCTCGGGCTCGATTTGAATGTGCCGGTCGATCCTGGCGGGATGTGGTCGGTGCAGTCCGAGCTCGGGGCGGCGCACTCTCTCGACTCGGATCCGGACGAGCTTTCGTTCACGCTGGGTGCCACGTATGCGGTCGATCCCAGGCTCGATGTTTCACTGACTGCGCTCGCGGGGCTCTTACCCAATACCGATCACGCGGGACTACTCCTCGGCGTGTCACCGCAGCTCGATTTGTGGTGACACGGGGCGCGGAACCTGAGCCCGTGCTTCAAGTCTCGGGCGTGTGACAGACCGCTTCGATGTTGTAGCCGTCGGGGTCCAGCACGAACGCGCCGTAGTAGTGCTCATGGTAGTGGGGGCGCAGCCCTGGCGGACCATTGTCCTTGCCGCCAGCCGCCAGCGCCGCGCGATAGAACGCGTCGACGCCCTGGCGATCTTCCGCACGGAAGGCCAGGTGAAGCCGCGGTTCGCAGGGCGTGCCCTCTTTGAGCCAGAAATCGGGCTTTGGCGCCACGCCCAGACCTAGAACCACGAGGCCGCCCGTAAACTGCTGCGGAACCTCCATCAACACCGCATAGCCGAGCGGCGCTAGCGCGCGCTCATAAAAGTACCGGCTCTTTGCCGGGTCACTCACATTCAGTCCGGTATGATCAATCACGACTTTCTCCAGCTTTCGAATGAGAATTTGAAGCGCGGCGCGGGCCAAAGGTTCGCGCGCGCCGCCCCCGCCGTCAAGAAAGCAAGGCCGCCGTCCCGGTTACGCTCGTTCCAGTGCGGGGATTTTTGTCGACGGCGGGCGGCGCGTCCTGCTATCTGGAGCGAGAGATGCGCGGGGCTTTGTCGAGTTGGCGCGGCGGCGGTTGGTGCTCACTAACTCTACTCGGCTTGGCCTGCGCATGCGCTGGCGAGCCGGTGCGCTTGGCTCCGGCTGAGGCGCCACCTCGACTCATGCCTCGCGTGCAGCTGCCCAACACGCCGCTTGCGCCAAACCGCGGGCGAGTCGTGCTCGACACCACTCGTGGCCCAATGCGCGTCACGGCAAAGTACGACCCTTCGTTTGTGCCGCCCGGCGGCTCCGGCGAGAAGGGCGTGAGCGGCGAGCTGTGTGTCACGCCTTGCGTCGTGGATTTGCCGGTGGGCAGGTATCGCCTGTTCTTCAGCGGTATTCAAGGCTCGGAGTCGTCGTTCGGCGACAGTGATGATCTCGTCGTCAATGAGGGCACGACGATCTACCGGCGCGCGCCGGGGCGCTACCGAACGCCGAGCCCCGTCGATCAGTGGGGGCCCGCTGCGCTCGGCGTCGTCGGTACGGTCGCGGTCATCCTGGGCGCTGTTGCCTCGCGTGACGGCAATGGTGCGGCGCCCACCGCCCTCATCGGTGGGGGGGCGGCTGCCATGATTGGCAGCGGCATCTGGGCTTACGATCGCAGCCGAGCGACTCAGCAAGATGGCGCAAGCACTGTCTGGCGCCTTGAACCCTAACCATAAGATCGGAGTCCGACTAGAATGAACAAGGTGACGCTTCTGTGCGGTGCATTGGCCGCAATTTTGGGCACGGCGTGTGCGACCAGCTTCACGGGCAGCGCCCACGTGGAAGAAGGCCGAAACGGCTGTGAGCGAAAGTGCAAAGGTCAGGGGATGGAGGTGGCTGGCATGGTGTACATGGGGGAATACAGTGACGCCTGCATCTGCTCGATTCCCGGCCAGACGGGTTCGGCACGGCGCACGCGATTGCTTGCTCAAGGCGGCGCAGTGGCGGGTGGTGCGGCTGGTGTCGTCATGCAAATGCGGGCGAAAGAGCAGCAGCAAGCCGCCAATCATTACTGAGCGCAGAGTCTCCGCCTCCGAGTGGGACCTGCTCCGTGCCGACAGCGCAGCGGAGGGCCACGTTGCGGTCGTCGTCCCCCACTTTCGGTGCCTAGGGCGGCGCGCGTGGCCCGCGTGCCGGCGGTCGGTTCTTGGCTTTCCGATGCAGAGGGCCCGGGAATGGCTAAGTCGGTCGATGATCGCGCGTCCCTCCGCGCGTTGCCGATGCGCGGCTGATCCGTTGCGAATTGCCCCGCGTCGAGCGCGTCAGTCGGCCGAGCTGACCGGATCTCTGAGGTTCGCGTCCGAGCTTTGAGACACCCTCGAAACTCGTTTAGCCTGCCCATTCTCCCTCCCGGGGAGCTCAGCGATGAACGCCCTCCACTTTCCGCTCGTCTTCGTCGCTTTCGCGACCTTTGTCGGTTTGGGCGTCTCGGGCTTGGCGCTCGTGTTCTCGATGGCGCCGGGCTGGCGTGAAGAGCGGCTGCTCGCGCTGATCGGCGGCTCGGCTGCGCTGTTCTCGATGCTCGACGTGGTGACTTACGTGCCGGACGTATCGCTGCCGCTTCGGGTCACGCTCGCAGAGCTGTCGATGGTTGTCGGAGCGCTGCACATCGTCGCTTGGATTGCCTACCAAGCGCGACTGCGCGGTGGTGGGTTCGGAGCTCTCGATCGCGGTCTGCTCGGCGCGCTCGCGGTGGTCGGCTGCGCTGGCTTCGTGCCCAGATTTCTGTATTCGCTTCGCGAGGGAGTGCGCTTCGTTCCGTGGCTCGGGGTTCACCTCTACGACCCCGAGCCGACACGCTGGGGCGAGCTCGCCTATGTCGTGTTTGCGACCGCGCTGCTCACGACGTTCGGGCGCGCCGTGCTCGACCGGCGGAGGGGACTGCCGCGAGCGCGCTTGTCTACGTGGGCTTTGGGCGTCATTTGCGTGGGGGCCGGCAATGACATGCTGGGCACGGCCGGTTTCCTCCGGGGGCCGAGTCTGCTCGGGCTCGCCTTCGTCGTGACGCTCGGGATGCTGGGCGTATCGCTCACGCGTCGCTTCGTGGCTTCGGCGACGCTCTTGGAGTCGCTCGGGCGCGAGCTCGAGTCACGCGTCGTCGAGCGCACGCAGAAGCTCGCTGAGGCGCAGACAGCTCTGGTACGCGCCGAGCGCCTCGGCGCGCTTGGCCAATTGTCTGCCGGCGTCGCGCACGAGATTAACAACCCCCTGTCGGCCATCACAGGCAACCTCCAGTTCCTGAAACGGACGCTGCTCAAGCAAGGCGGCTATCAAGAAGTCAGCGGCGCCGTGGACGACAGTCTCGTAGCAACCGAGCGTATCAAGCGCATCGTGCGTCGCTTGCTGGATGCGAGCCGCGCCGTGGCCCAGAACGAGGTCAGCGGCGTGGCGTGCTCCGTCGCTGTAGCAGTGCGCGGCGCAGTCCGCGTTGCGGACAGCCTGCGCGACGGACGCGTCAAGCTCGAAGTCGACGTGCCAGACTCCCTGTGCGCCCGCGGCGAACGCTATATGTTGGAGCAGGTGCTGACCAATCTGCTCGTGAACGCCTACCAAGCCATCCCCGAGGGGCGCCGCGGGCGGGTCCGCCTGTCGGCGGAGTCGAGCGGCGAGCACGCCGTGATTCGGCTCAGCGACGACGGCGTGGGCATGAGCGCCGAGACCCGCGCGCGGCTCTTCGAACCCTTCTATACGACGAAGCCGCTCGGCAAGGGCACGGGTCTCGGCTTGGCCGTCTCGGCTGGCCTCGTGCATGCCATGCGCGGCACGCTCGCCTTCGACAGCGTCGAGGGGCAAGGTACCGAGGCGCGGTTGACCTTGATCGCGGCGCCTGAACCGAGCGACGAGCCGGCCTCCGAGGCCTCCCTGCTGCCATTCCGGCAACGGCTGCTGTTCGTGGATGACGACGACGTGGTGCGGCGAGCCACCCAGCGCGCCCTGTCGCGGGCCTTCGACGTCGTCGTGGCGAGCGGCGTGAAAAGTGCGCTCGACCTCCTCGCCACCGAGTCAGTCGACCTGATCGTGTGCGACGTGATGATGCCAGACGGTGGCGGGGAGGCCCTGTACACCGCGCTCCGAGCAATGCACCCGAATCTCGCGCTCAGGGTGCTATTTCTAACCGGTGGCGTGATGCTGCCGCACGTTCAAGAGTTCTTGGAGAATCAGCCTCAGCCGGTGCTGAGCAAGCCGCTCGAGCTCGGCCGGCTGCTGCAAGCGGTCGCGGACTTTGGCGCCCCGCCGAGTGACGCCGAGCGGCTCGTGCTACACGGTCTCCGATAGCTTTCGGATCAATTCGGGCAGCTCCGCGAGGCTTTGAATCACCGCGTCCGGGCGCACGTCGCCGAGTGCGGGGGACCCCGGATGTGGCCGCCACACGCCGCGCATGCCAAGTTGCTGGGCACCCCAAACGTCGTCGATGGGCCGATCGCCCACCATCACGGCTCGTTCGGGCGCGACGCCGAGCTGGTCCAGAACTTGGCGAAACGCGTCGGCGTGCGGCTTGCTGTGCGACATGCTGGAGGTATAGGCACGCACGTCGAGCAGCTCGAGCAGGCCGTCGCGCTCCAAAAAGTGCTCGTGATAGGCCGCTGGCCAATGCGTGTTCGACAAGAGCCCGAGCTTCAGTCCCATGGCACGTAGCGCGCCCAGTGCGGCTCGCGCGTCCGCGTGGTGGCGAATGTGCGGAGTCCAAGCGTCCAAGTGGCGCTGCGCTGCTTCGCTGACGACCGCTGCCGTGACGTCGAGCCCGAGTGCTTGCGATTCAGCTGCCAAGATGTCGTGGAGCGTCCCGGTGCGTTGCGTCGCCTTGACGCCGTCCCAATAGCGGAGCTCCGCGGCGAGCAGCTGCGCGGTGAGCTCTGCTTCCGGGCGACCCGTGGCGCGGGACAGGTGCGCCGCGGCCAGCTTCCACATGTCGTAAAGCTCGATGTCTGCGAACTCCGACAGGGTGCCACCCCAATCGAAGATGACGGCTGCGATGGGCATCTTCGCCAATCCTGCCTGCATCCTGGAGCCGGTACAATGCAGCGTCGATTCGCCCCGGTTTCGAACGTGTGGGCAATGGCCGCGCGCGCTTTGTTGCGACGGACGGACGCTCCTGCCGGCGCGCTTGCCAGGTTCGGCGGCTTTTCGTCGGGTGGCGATCACGCCGCGGGTTGGCCAGCGTGGGGTCAACTCGACCGGCCGCTGATGGAGCCTCCCCTTGCTCGGCTATCTGTACTACTCAGATCGTATGACCACCCACACCGCAGTGTTGATTCCAGGCGATGGTATCGGGCCGGAGGTGAGCGACGCGGTGCTGAGCGTGCTCGAAGCCGCAAAGCCACCGCTCGTGTTCGAGACCCACCACGCCGGTCAAACGGCCCTCGACATGAAGCTCGGTGACACGCTCCCAGAATCTACCTTGAACGCGATTCGTCAGCATCACATCGCACTCAAAGGCCCGTGTA